>Ga0080007_1056955_pt1 | contig 30970 bp, 28 predicted proteins | sample OctOCTMetagenome_FD_69210 | JGI IMG/M metagenome (GOLD analysis project Ga0080007, IMG submission 69210) | Hot spring and microbial mat streamer communities from Octopus Spring Streamers, Yellowstone National Park, USA - OCT_B (SPADES... | ecosystem: Environmental > Aquatic > Thermal springs >...
GCGATGACAGAAAGCAAGGGTTGAAGTAAGTCAAGTCCGAAAACTGCTGAAGCGACGGAAAGGCTAACAGTCAGAAAAAGCAAAGTGTCCGATGAAAGGGCACGGCGAAAGAAGCGTCGGGTAGTTTCGTTGAGCACAGCGATGACGAAAAGTGTGGTGACGACATTGACGAAAAGGGAGACAGTGGACGGGCGCATCTGCCCCGTCATCAACCCATAAGCGTCCCAAAGGGCGTTGAGGGCAATGAGGACGAAAGCGAGCAAAATCGCCAAGACCGTTTCGCTACCTCCCTTGAAAGCGTCTCATCATCTGACGGTAACCGTCAGAAATTATGACCGCGAAGGGATGGCTCACTCCATCAAGACAGGTGGGGCGGGATAATAGAGATGGACGATGCCCCAAAGGGTCAGGATGAAGAAAGTCCCGACAATCAAGCCGAAGGCGAAGGGGCGTCCCGCTTGCCAGCCTGAGTAGCCAGCAAACTGGGTGACCAGCGCCCGCGCCAACCAGCCCCAAAAGAAGGAGAACCAGTAGCGATCCATCGGCCAACCTTGTGTCATCACCCAACCCAACGGGCTGATGGCGAACCAAAGCCATTGCCCCCGCAGCCAAATCAAACTCCATTGCACGACCGCCCCCAACAAAAAGGCACGCCAATGCTCCGAGCGCATCTTCGGTTTCATCGTCACCTGCGTGAAGAGCCAGTTCAACGAATTGAACCCCGCACCCTGTGCCCACGACGATAACTTCCCGACCCCAAAGCGATAGATGACGGAAAGGTTCGTCAAGTGCGTCGTCACGAAACTGACGGCGACCGCTGCCATCAGCAAACCCGTCAACTGAGTTCGGTTCACCCCACCTATCGCCCCCAACTTGTAGGCGTAAAAGAAGTTGGGCAAGACATTGGTGGCGCTGCTGCGGATTTGACACCAACTAATCGCCAGCATCTTCACGGCGTTGCCGACCCCGATGCGGTCTATCCCGAAGGCGCTGAACAAAACTTGATTGAGCGTCCCAGGTGGGCTTAAGGGGATGCCGTAGATGAACAGACCTGCCTCGCAAATGATGCGGGCGACGACCAACGCCCCCAAAAACCAACTCCCCAACAAGACCAAACCCCAAGGGAACGCCAAACCGAAAAAGCGACACCAAACCATCAAACCGACCCATCCGAAAAGAAAGCCTAAAAGAAGCCAGCGGGGTGGCAAAGGTGGGTTCGCTGACGATGGAAAGGATTGCCCCCAACTTTTGACGAGATGGCGGAGAAATGTTCGGTTGCGCCAGAGAAGCAAAAGGGCTAAGGCGGCGTAAGCGCCCATCGTCTGAAAGGTGAAAAATTCCGCATGCCCCGTCGTCACGCCCAAATAGATGCGCCCCATCCATTGAAGCCGTCGGAGCAGGTAAAAGAGCCAACCGCTCAGGCTCACTTCCAAAGGAAGCAAATAAGCCAACCCAATCATGTCCGTGCGCACCTCTATCGGCACATCGTTGAAGACGGTGGCAGGTCCAGCGGAAAACAAGGTGCCCGTCGTCGGCTGCAAGTTCAGGTCGGGGAAGGCGGGGAAATACTGGTGCAAGCCCCGAAAAGACCAGAGGACACAAGGGGCGACGAAACCGAGCCAAAAAAGGGGATGGCGCAAAAGGGAGGCGCTTTGTTGGGCGTCGGCGAAAGCGGCGGGAACTTGAGCGAGAGGGTAAAGCAACCGTTCCTCGTCTTCCCATCGGCGAACGAACAATCCCGCAGTGAGCATCAAAGTCCCGTAAAGGAGCAAAAAGTAGGGTGTCCAAAGGCAAAGGGGCAAGAGCCAATCGCGCCAGGGGATGGCAACCCCTTCGGGCAACCCTTGGTAGGCAAGATAGACGGCGGGGTCGTTCCAACGATGCCCAGGCAAAAACTTTGGGTCAAGGTGGGGCAAAATCGTTTCGGCAAAGGGTGTGCCAGGGCGACTGTGCCAAAGGAAGGCGAGCAAGTTCAAGTAAAAGTGGATGCCAAATTCCTGCCCAGGAATGCTGCCCGTGACCAACAAGCAAGCGAAAAGGGCGAGGAGTTCGGCGGGGGAGAGCGACCAGCAGGGGCGAAAACGACGGACGAAAAGGTTCAGGAGCGTCAAGAGCCAGAACAAAGTTAAGCCTGAACGGGGCAAATAGCCCAGTCCCAAATTTTCGTGGCGCAACAAGCCAGCGATGCCGTGAAAGACGGTGAGGGCGATGACGGCGACGAGGGTAACGATGACGATGCGCCCCGTCAACGGCGCTAAAGGAGCGGTGAGCACCTTCATCTCGCTGACCGTTGGCGCCTTCATCGGGTAGTGCCACCTGCGCTTGGGAGAAAGGTTGTGTCGTCGGCAAAAGGCGATAAGAGCCTTGACAAGTTTGGCGTCAACGGCGATGGGCACAGTGGCGTTCCAACACGAGGCTTATCTTCGTCACATAACTCAAGTCGGCTCGGCAAAAGGGGATGTCCAACCGACGACTTAGTTCGTCGGCGGGGGCATCCCGCAGCCACGCCATCGCTTTGAAAGCGTTCAGGGCAAAATCGGGTGGATCAAGGAAATTTTCACCGTAGTGAACATTTCGCTCTTCGCCTACGAGGTGCCATGTCGGGCAAAGCGTTTCAAAAAGGCGCCACAGTTTGTCAACGGCGTCGGGCGCATTGGCTTTCACCGAGGTTGCCACTTCGGGTGTCAGGTCGTGAAAGAGGGCGACTCTCGCCTTGTGGGGGATGATGCGGTAAAACAGGGCGTCACCGCTGCCGATGAACTCGTCCCATTGGGCGATGTCCTGAAAGACGGGCAAGGTGGCTCGCTCGGCGCTGCGTTTCCACCAAAGCACCAACGCTTCAAAAGTCTGCTCCGCCATCGCTTTCGCTCTCGCTGCCGTTTCGGCGTCGCCTACTCTTTCGGCAATCCGCTGCAATGCCAGCAAAGACGCCAGATAACGGTTGGCGAGCAAGTCGCCCCTATCAGGATTTAACTGCCAGCCCGTTTTCACGAAATTGTCAAAGCAAGAGCGAAGGCGCTGCCACGCCGAAAGCACTCGCTCCCATTCACCGCATCGTTCGGCGTAAAGCGCGACGGCAAAAAGGTTGCCGAAGGGATGGTGCGGTTTGTCATGTCCCAAGCGCGACAGCGCGTCGGGCGGAACCCAAAACAACTCGCGTCGCTCCCCTTCGTCCAACTCATACCACGCTTCCTTTGCGAAAGGCGGATGCTTTTGCCATTCGTCCGCCAAAAACATTTGCACGCGCTTTTGTAAATCACTCGGCAGGTGTGGGTATGCCCACGCCAGCGCTTCAAACACTTCGCCGCTATCGTCAAAGGGAAACTCCCGTCCCGCCAAGCCGGGCTCCACATACAGCGGCGCCCAACGGCGGGAGAGAAATTCCGTCACGGCGTCGACGAGCATTTTGTCCAACTCCTGCATCGGTGGATTTTGCTTTGCCGCCGCCGTCACTTTCACCGTTTGGGCATCAATGCCGACATCTTTCGCTGTCTCACCCTGTTTCCCTGCCACGATGCAGAGAATGCGACTTCCTGTTTGCCAGTAAATGCGATCGCCGACGACTGCCACGCCACTGCGGGCAGGTCCGTGCCATTCGTTGCGCGCCCAAGGCAAGTTTCTGAAACCGCCCCAACTGTCGCGGTTGCCCGCAATGGGGAAGAGTTGCTGGGTGGTCAGGTCAAAACCGCTGAGCGTTCCTTGGTGGACGATGATGACCGTGTTATCGGTGAGGACGAAGTTTTGGCTCTCATCGGCAGTGCCCCAAAAGGTGTCCCAAGGTGGCGCCATCCCGTGCTTGTGCTGGAGAGGCTCAATGCGATTTCGTGTCAAGTCCAACCAACCTAAAGCGACTAACGGTGCGACGCCGAGCGACCAATTACCGTAGGCGCTGCGGTAAAGGACGAGCAACTGACCTTGCGGGTTGGCGACGGGTGGCGTGCCGACACCTTGACATCCCCCAACCCAAAGCACAGGCGCCACCCTCACTGGCTCGCCCGTCGCAGCGTCCAACACGAAAAAGGTGCGCGCTTCGGGATGCTCGTGAAGATAGCGCACAATCGCTTCCTGCTCTTTCGCCCAAAGTTCCCGATAGCCCAGCGCCCTTTCGCTTTTCGTCCAAGCATCAATGTTGCGCCAATCGCTATCGTCTATGCCCGCTTGTTGACAAAGCAGGTGTCTGTCTTGGGCGATGCGTTGCGCCATGTTGATCACGGGATTGGTGCGCACGATGACGAAGGTGCGGAAACCGTTGCGGATAATGACGGGATAGTAATCGCGTGCCGTCTGACCGATGAGGGGCAAAGATGTCCAAAGCACTTCACCTGTTTTGGCATCCAAGCAGCGGACGCGCAAATCTTCAGGGGTGACGAACACGCGACCGTCGGCGAAAGCAGCCGTCTGGCGGATGGGCGCATTAAATCGTCGTCGCCAAAGCACTTTGCCCGATTTTAAGTGCACTGAGAGAAACTCTCCCGTGCGAGCGCCGATGAAGACCGCACCGTCCGCAATCGTCGGTGATGCCGAAAAACCGCCAAGCCCCACCGTCACTGACCAACGCAACTTTCCCGTCATCGCATCTAAGGCGTAAAGCCCACCGTCAGTGCAAGCCGCCACGACGATGCTATCCTGAACAGCGGGTGAATGCAGGAACGCCCCCCTCGCTTGAAACCGCCACAACGCTTCACCTGTCTCGGCTGAAAGGGCGTAAAGGTTGCCGCTGTGGGTGGCGACGAACAATGTGCTGTCGGCGATGATTGGCTCAAGGCAGCAACTCATCCGCTCCGCGACGAAATAGCGAACCCATGCGATGCGGAAGGGTGGTCGCAGCGAAACTGACACATATCCCGTGCGCCTTTCATTGCCCCGCACTGTCAGCCAATCACATTGCCCCGTCGTTGCCCAAAGCAGCAAGCCAACGAACAGGGTGACTTTGCGCATCACTTTTTCCCCCCTCGCTAACTTTGTGGAACCGAGTGTCCGCCCATGACCGTCCTTCGTCAGGTTATGATAGCCCAATGCGATTTGGTCAGTGCGTTTCAGCAAATCGTTGAAAGTGCCAATGAAATGCCCCGTTTTGCCCATTGCGTTTTGTCCGCCGATGCGTCACCTTTTTGCCCGACGCTTTCGGTCGTCGTTGTCGTGGCGGCACCGAACTGATGAGGTCGGACGCCGCTGACGAAGGCGCACCAGGAAGCGAAATCACCCAAGGAGGTTCGGTGCTGTCATGGCAAAGCACCAAGGGACGGTCAAGTGGTTCAACGAGTCAAAGGGCTACGGTTTCATCGCCTGCGACGATGGGACGGAAGTCTTCGTTCATTACTCCGCTATTGAAGGGCGCGGTTTCCGCACCCTTCGGCAAGGCGACCGCGTTGAGTTGGAAGTGTCGCCTTCTCCCAAGGGTCTGCGAGCGGAGAAAGTGCGCGTCCTGAAAAATGGCGACTGGCTGTAAGCAATAGAGACAGCCAACCCATGCCTGCTGACCGCTCCACCCCGTTACCTTTCGGTGACGGTCGTGGGGCGGTCGGTTTTTTATGGTCGGCAAGAAGGCGTTGGGCGTGCTATCCTTTTGCTCACGCCGAACCTGCAAAGGAGCGGGAAAGACGGCGATGATGCCGATGCGCAAAGGGGGCACGATGGAACGATGTCTGAGCCGACGGTTTTAGAACGGTGGCAGGATTTGGCGCCGCCCGCCCGCATCCTGATGGGCGCTGGTCCGAGCAATGTAGACCCGCGCGTCCTTCGGGCGATGACCCACCAACCCATCGGGCACTTAGACTCCGCCTTCGTCGCCATCATGGACGAAGTGAAGGAGGGGCTGCGCCGCCTCTTTCAGACCCGCAATGGTTTGACTTTCCCCATCTCTGGCACGGGCTCGGCGGGCATGGAAGCGTGCCTCGCCAACTTGATTGAGCCAAGCGACCGGGTGCTCGTTTTGCTCAATGGCTTTTTCGGTGACCGCATGGCGCAAATGGCGCATCGGCTCGGCGGGGAAGTTTTCGTCGTGGAGCAAGAGTGGGGCACCGCTTTTGACCCCGACACCGTTCGCAAGGCTCTTTTGCGTCACCGACCCAAACTCGTCTGTCTCGTCCACGCCGAAACTTCCACGGGCGTCCTTCAACCGGTCGCCGACATCGCCCGCCTCGTTCGTGAACAAGACGCTTTGTTGGTTTTGGACACGGTGACTTCCTTAGGCGGTGTGCCCGTGCTGGTGGACGAGTGGGGCGTGGATGTGGCTTATTCGGCGACCCAAAAATGCCTCGGCGCCCCACCGGGTTTGGCGCCCGTCACTTTCAACGAGCGCGCTATTGTCGCCCTCAAAGCCCGCCAGCGTCCCTGCGTCAGTTGGTATCTGGATGCTTTGCTGGTGCACAGTTACTGGGGCGACGACCGTGCCTATCACCACACCGCTCCCATCAACATGGTGTTCGCCTTGCGGGAGGCTTTGCGCCTCATTGACGAAGAAGGCTTGGAGGCTCGTTGGGCGCGCCACCAAGTCAACGGGATGGCGATGATGGCGGGGTTGCAAGCGTTGGGGTTGACTTTGTTGGTGCGCGAACCGTCCCATCGCTTGCCCGTGCTCATCACGGTGTTGGTGCCCGATGGCATAGACGAAGCGAAAGTGCGGGCGCGATTGCTCCACGAGTTTCATCTGGAAATCAGTGCGGGCTTGGGTCCGCTCAAAGGGCGCATCTTTCGGTTCGGCTTAATGGGCTATTCGTCCCAAAAGCGCCATGTCCTTTTGGCACTGACGGCGTTGGGGATGATTTTGCAGGAAGAAGGGTTTGCCTGCGACCTTGACGCTGCCATCGCCGCCGCCCAAGCCGTTTACCGCCAACACGCGGATGTCAAGGTGGAAGTGTGAAGGGGGTTGTCAAGGGTGCAGGGCACAGCGACGACCCCCCAACGGCAAATCCCTTCCCTCGCCGTCGCCTTGCATCGCTTCCTCGTTTGGCTTGGCGAACTGTCTTGGCTGAGTGCGGAAAGTGTTCGGTCGCTGCGGGCAGGCAGATGGGTTTGGGCGCTCTCCGTGGAGCAAATCGCTTTGGCAGGTTGGCGCTCCTTGCCCATCGTCTTGCTGACCGTTTCCGCAGCGGGCGCCGTCCTCGCCCTTTACACCGCCCACGAACTTGCCTCGCGGGGTGGTGACCGTTTCGTCGGTTGGCTCATCGCTTACACGATTTTCCGAGAAGTTTCCCCCGTCGCGACAGGCTTGGTCGTCGCCGCCCGCGTCGGCTCCGCTTACGCCGCCGAACTGGGAACGATGAAGGTGACGGAGCAAATTGATGCCTTGCGGGTGATGGGTGTCAGCCCTGTCGCTTTTTTGGTCGTGCCCCGTTTGATCGCTTGTGTCGTCGTGACGCCTATTTTGTGCCTTTTGGGCGATGTGGCGGGGACGGTTGGCGGTTATTTGGTGGCGACCAACGCAGGCGTTGCGCCTGCCGTTTATCTTGCGTCCATCCGCGATTTCATGGACTTCGGCGACTTGTTTTGGGGCATGGTCAAAACCATTCCCTTTGGGATGCTCATCGCTTTGGTCAGTTGCCGAGAAGGTTTGCAAGTGGAAGGTGGGGCGATGGGCGTCGGGCGCGCCACGACCGATGCCGTCGTCATCGCTTTCGTCCTCATCTACGCTGCCGATTACTTGCTTTCGGCGCTGCTGCCACGATGAAAGCGAAAAAGCGGCTGGCAATGAGCGACTGGTGCGCGCGATTGGAGCGCCTTCGGGCGCAACTCAAAACCCATTCGCCTCTTCACTGCCATTTCACCATTCGCCACTCGCTCATCGCCGCCGTTTTTACCATTCGCTATTCGCTGGTTGTTGCCGTTGATTTTCCAGTCGCCATTCGCTATTCGCCAGTCGCTGCCGTTCAAAGGAGGGATGGGTCGTGAGCAAGGTGGCGATTGTGACGGGTGCGGCGCGGGGAATTGGCAAAGCCATTGCCACCCGCCTCGCCCGCGATGGCTATGCTGTTGTCATCGCGGACATCCTCGCTGACTTGGCGGAGCAAACCGCCGACGAGTTGCGACAGCAAGGCTTTTCCGCCCTCGCCGTCCCGACGGATGTGCGGGACGAAGGGCAAGTGCAGCGGATGGTGGAAGAAACGGTCAAAGCCTTTGGAGGCGTGGATGTGTTGGTCAACAATGCGGGCGTCATCTGGCGAGCCAGCGTCACCGAGACGCCGACGGACGCTTTTGATTTCGTCCTCGCCGTCAACTTGCGGGCTGCTTTCCTCGCCACCAAGCATGTCGCCCCCATCATGCGGGATCGGGGCGGGGGCGTCATCGTCAACATCGCTTCCATTCACGCTTTCGCCACGCAAGCAGGGATGGCGGCTTACGCCGCTTCTAAGACGGGCTTGGTGGGTTTGACCCGCGCTTGCGCTTTGGACTTGGGGCAATGGAACATCCGCGTCGTCGCCGTTTGTCCTGGAGCGGTAGATGCCCCGATGCTGCGCAATCAGCGGATGGACGAAGCGGAAGTTGCTGAAACCATTCGCCTTTGGTCGTCGGCATCGCCGTTGAACACCATCCTGCAGCCCGAAGATGTCGCCAACTGTGTGGCGTGGGTCGTCAGCGATCAGGCGCGGATGTTGACGGGGGTCGCCATCTTGCTGGACGCGGGCGTGGCGACGGATTTGCGCATCCGCTAACTCACCTTCACGGCGCTTCCGCCATCGGCATCCGCCGATGAACGCCCGTGATGGCGACCAAAAAGGGCGACGCTTCGTCCGATGTGGCGTAAAACCGAATTTGCCGCACCGATGTCCCTTCGCTCCCCGTCCCTCGTCCCTCGTCCCGCTCCTTAATCGCCACATTCAGGGCACTCAAAACAACCGAACCGCTTGGCGTTGCCCATCGCCAAAGGATTGCTGCATCGGGATCACGCAACGGGCGGTCATCCGTCAGCGCCCGCAAATGGCGCCCATAGACCAGCGGGATGGTGACTTTCCTGCCATCGTCCAGTAGCAACTCATAGCCACCCACTGTCGTCCCATCGGGCACGGCGAAAGCAGTGGCGTGAAGGAAAGTCAGCGTGTCGGCAGGTTCGTTAATCGTCAGCGTCACTTCGGAAGGCGCTTCATCCAGCCAGCAACTTTTCAACGCTACCGCCCTCAATTGCCCCCGTTCATCGGTCGGCAGCCAAAAGAGTTGGTGGCGCCACCACCGACGCCCTGAAGTTCGCAACGCCTCCGTTGCTTTCCCCGTCCCGATGAGAGTTGCCAGCGTGATGTTGGTGGCAGGTGTCAAGTCCACGACGAACCCCGATGCAGGCGGAACGCTCGGACCGTTCCAAAGCGCCTCAAAAATTTCCCGACACTCCCTCGGCGACCGAACTGACAGGGTCTCAGGTGACCAAAAACTGTCGGCAGCACACACATACGCTGCGAACTGATCGGGAAACGCTTGCAAGGCACGGCGGTTATAACCGAACCCTGTCCAAGTCGTTTGCACCATCCCCCAAGCCCCTGCTGCCTGCGCTGCTTTCGTGAAACCGATGATGTTTTGGAAGTTGCGCCAAGTTGCCCCGATGACCGAAAAACCTTCCCGCCGCAAGACAGCGACGCTGGGATAGGCAGGGGCAGGTTGGTAGTGCCAATCCACGATCACGATGTCGTTGGGCAACAGGCGACGGGCGAGCCAAAAGTTGAACGGCTCACCGCCGTGAGCGGCGTCAAAGGCTTCGTCAGGGCGCAACAGCATGTCGCCCCACATCATCGTCCCGACGCCCCGCCCCTTCAAAAACTCGTAAAGCCGTCGGACATCGGCGGCGAACAATTGATGCGGTGGCGTCCCTTGACAACGCACGCATTGACCGAACCGCCCTTGATTGGTCACTTCGTCATGCCCGATGTGCACCCAGCGGGGTTGAAAAAGTGTCAGCACCTCGTCCAGCAACTCAAAGACGAGCCGATAAGTTTTCTCCAAGTTCGGGCAGTAAAGGTAGGCGCTTTCGGGGTCTTCGGCGATGTCGGCGTTGACTTTCGGCTTCTCGCCCCCTTGCGCCCCGAAAAGATACTCGCAATGGCTCAGCGTCGGCAACAGCGGGATGATTTCCAACCCGTTCGCTTGGGCGATTTCCCGCAACCGTTGCGCCCCTTCCTTCGGCAACGACCAAGGCTGCCAAAGTTCGGGATGACGCTCCCACTTCAGGTGATCCAGTTGGACGATAAGCCGATTGAACTTCAACGGCGCCAAGACCCGCTCTATCAACCGACCGTGAATGTCGGGCGAATCAACATCGGCAACGACATGGACGCCCCGAAAGGCAAAATCGGGCGCGTCCCAGACGAAAATGCCGGGCACGAACAGCGAACCGTCATCCGTCAGCCGAAGGAGTTGTCGCAAGGTCTGAACGCCCCAAAATGCCCCCGCCTCGTCTGCTGCCAAAATCCAGATGCCTTTCGGCGTGACGGACAAGGCGTAACCTTCGGGCGCTAACTCGTGGCGCAAAATCGGCTCCCACTTCGCCACCTCTTCCCGCAAGGGGCTGCGATGGGGCGCAAGGACGATCCCATGCTCCGCCATCGTTTCGGGTGTCCATGTTCGGACGATGACTTCCCGCTGCCATTCCTCTCTCAGCCAACGGCTCACCGCTTCCGCTGCCGATGCGAAGTTAGGCGATGCCCAAAGACGCACCTGCCGCCCGAAGCGAAAGGCGCTGTCGCCCCACCGCCACCATCGCGGGCGCGGGACGAAGGGCAGCGACCACGCCTCCCCTTGGGCGACATCTACGGGATGAACGACCACCTCGCCTCTCATCCCTTCTGCCGTCAGCCACTGGGAAGGCACTTGCGCTTCCAATTGGACGCTCACTCGTTCCCCACCCGCACCTGTCAAGATGGCGACGACGCTTTCGGGCGACCGACCCCATTGCACCGCCACTTTCGTCCCGCTAACGCTCAAGCGGGCGAACCCAAAGGGCGTCCATCCCTGCCAACCGCTCTCTTGCAGCACCGCACCCCGAAGCCAGTTGGGATTGACTCGCAGCCATTCCCATTGACCGCTTGACGGCAACGGAAAGGAAGCGACCAAAGTGAAGCGATTAGCCACCATCCCGCAAAGCCAAGTGATGTCGCCTGCCGATGACTGCCAACGCAACGCTAAAACGCTCCGCTCCAATTGCCCATCTCGCAAAGTCAAATCGGGCGGTGGCGAAATGGCGAAAAGGGGCGCACCACGATAGCGCACCTGCAAATTGCCCGACGACCAACGAATTTGCCAGTTGCCTTGTTGCCACTCCGTCGGCGCGGCGGAAAGCGCCGAACTCATCGCCAGCAACCACACAAAAATCCATTGACGCACCGTTGCCCTCACCCCTCAGACACTTCGGCAAGGATGGCGGCGGCGCTGGAAGTGCCCAAGCGGGTTGCGCCCGCTTCCAGCAACGCCTTCGCTTGCGCCCAAGTGCGGATGCCTCCTGCCGCCTTGACGCCCACCCGCTCCGAAACGCTCGCCCGCAAAATTCGGACATCTTCCACCGTCGCACCCCTCGGACCGAACCCCGTGCTCGTCTTGACAAAATCTGCTTCCGCCTCTTCCACCAATTGCGCCGCCCGTCGCTTCTCCTCGTCGGTCAAAAAGCCCGTCTCCAAGATGACCTTGACAATCGCGTCACTTCGGACGCTTTTGGCGGCGTCCACGACGGCAGCGATATCGCGCCGCACATAATCGGCGTCGCCTGATTTGAATTTGCCGATTGCCATCACCATGTCCAACTCCTGCGCCCCGACTTGCACCGCCCATTTTGCTGACGCCGCTTTCGTCTCCGTCGTCTCGGCGCCGAACGGGAAGGCGATGACGCAGGACGGCAAAACACCGCTGCCATCCAACTCCCGCACGATCAACTCCAGCCAGCAAGGCAAGACGACGAGCGACTTGACTTGCCATTCTTTCGCTTGCTCGCAGCCCTTGAGCACATCGTCCCGCGTCGCCTCAGGCTTTAGCACCGCCAAATCAATCCGCTGCGCCACTTCCTGCCTTGTCATCATCGCTCACCTCCGAGGATGAGGGCTTCAAAGGCTTAACTCATCCAACACCAGAATGCGCAACTCACCAACTCGCTTGAGTGCCTGGTCATTAGTCAGTAAGGCTTCGCAGCCTGCTTCTAACGCTGCTGCCACTTGAAAGGCGTCGGCAAGGGTCAAGTTGTAACGGGCACGCAGCAAGGCTGCCGTCTCTGCTACGCCGTCCAGTGGCACATAGCGGGTGTTTACAGCGGCGACGATAACCTGCCGAAATTGTTGCGCCAGCGTTAAGTCACCCTTCCGTAAGGGCAATACCAAACATTCCGCCAATGTGATGGGCGAAGTGACCAACTCAATAGCACCGTTCTCTGCCTGCTCCACGACATAAGCCACGAGCGAGTGATAGGGCTCTACACCCTCCACAAAGTAAATCACAGGAGCACTGTCCATCAGCAAGCGATGGACGCCTTGCAATGCTTCAACAAGGGTCAACTTGCTCACCCCACTGTTGAGAGCGATGCTCATCGCTTTCGCGGCGCCCTTGAGAGACCCAAGTTTGGGCATCCATCCCTTCCAACAAGTCGGGAGCGATGCCTGCCAAGTCTTTCCAATGGGGGCGGGACGCAATCACCCTTTGCCGCAACCGCTCCATCAACCACAGCGCCAACTCCCATTGCTCGTCCAGCGACAACTTTTCCGCTTCCTGCATCACTTTCATCAGCGATGGTGACGCCATTTCCATTCACCCCTTTCGGGCAAACTGCATAGTTTGCTACTTGCCATTCACGCCTCGCCGCCGTCCTGCCTCTTTCAGTGCCCGAACGAAGGCAGCGACACGCTCAAAGTCGCCGTGACGGTTTTCGCCGAACTCTTCGTGCAGCAACCGCACGAAGGCGCTGCCGACGACGACCCCATCAGCATCTCGCATATGGGCGACGGCGGCGACATGCTCAGGTTTGCTGATGCCGAAGCCGACGGCGATGGGTTTGTCGGTGTGGGCGCGGATGCGACGAATCAGTTCGGGCAAATCTTCAGGCAACCGCTCTCGCTCGCCTGTGACGCCCGTTCGGGAGACGCAGTAAATGAAGCCCGTCCCGACCTCAGCGACCAAACGGATGCGCTCGTCGGTGCTCGTTGGCGCCAGCAGGAAAATCGTCGCCAATCCCGCTCGGCGAGCGACTGCCAGCCACTCGCCCGCTTCCTCTGGCGGCACATCGGTCAGCAACACGCCGTCAGCACCCGCCTGCGCAGCATCCGCAGCGAACCGCTCCAAGCCGTAACGCAGCACGGGGTTGAAGTAGGTCATCAGCACCAACGGCACTTCGCTTTTTTGGCGGATGGTTCGCACCATCTCCAACACCGTCGCCACCCGCACCCCGCGCTTTAACGCTCGGTCAATGGCGGCTTGAATGGTCGGACCGTCGGCGATGGGGTCGGAAAACGGGATGCCCAACTCCAACACATCGGCGCCCGCTTCGGCGCTGCGCCACGCCGCCTCAATGGTGAGTTCTGGCGATGGGTCGCCTGCCGTCAAGTAAAGCACCAACGCCAGTTCGTTGCGTTCCCGCAACCGGTCAAAGCAACGCTGCAATCGCTCCATCCGTTTGCGCTCCTTCCCGATGTTCGTCGCTAATCGCTTGTCGCCAATCGCTGTCGCATCCAGATGACCAACGCACCGACCGCCAATCCCAGCAACGCCCCGCCGACGCTATCGGCAGGAAAGTGAACGCCCAAGTAAACCCGCGACAGGGCGATGGCAATTGCCAGCAACCACCAAAGCCATCGGGGTGGCGCCAAAGCGCTCAACACCCGCGCCGCCGCAAAAGCGTTGGCGGCGTGGGACGACGGGAAGCCCAACGAACTCCCGACACCTTCGGGCAACCGCACGCCCTTGACGAGATGTGGCGGTCGCTCCCGATGCACCAACCCTTTGGCGACATGGCTGGAAAGTCCGTCGGCGCACCCGATGGCAATCGCCAGCATCAAAACCGTTTTGAGCCAATTCGTCCACCCTTTTCGCCGACCGCTTTTTCGCACGGCAAAAATCAGCAGCCAACCCAGCAACGCCAGCCAAACGAGCGGCATTTTGCCCATGCCCGAAAAAAATGCCATCAACTTGTCCAGCCAACCTGTCGCCCAACCCTGATTGACCCAACGCAGCAACGCTTTATCGGCTGCCATCAGCGGCGCCCATCGGACTGCGACGGCTATCGCCAGCAAAGCGAAAAGGCTTAGCCAAAAAGCGGTTTCCGTCAGCGGGGAAAGGCGAGCAGCAAATAGAGCGAGCCGATGACCAAGCCGATGAAGCCCAAGGTCAAAACGATGGCGCCCAGACGCCAACCCCATGAGCGTTCCTCCCGCCAGCGTTCGGCGAAAGTCCAGACGACATCCCGCATCATGCCGTAAAGCAGGATGAGCACGACGACGAGCGTGATGACAGCGCCGATACGCGTTAGCCAAACCCACACGACCGTTCACCACCGAATGCGAAAATCGGGGAACTCACCCGTCGGCTGATCCCAACTCACTTCCACGCCTTCCACGACGGCGCCGCTGGGACCTTGCCGAAGGTGCGTCAGCAACCGTTCCAACCGTTCCCGCTCTCCCTCAGCGACGACTTCCACGCTGCCATCCCGCAAGTTGCGGACATAGCCTGTGATGCCGCCGATGCGATGGGCGTGATGGACGACGAAATAGCGAAAGCCGACACCTTGCACGATGCCCCGAACGATCGCCCGCAAGCGAACGACTTTTTCGGCGTCCCCCGTCCCTCGTCCCGCGTCCCACATAAGCCATCACTCCTTCGGCGTCGTTCTGGCGGCGAGATAAAAGTTGGCGCCGCGAGCGGCGATGAGCGATGCCAAGTAACCCAGCACGAAGAGCAACGCCACCCGCACCAGCCATCGGGCAAGCCAATCCCACACGGCGGCACGGTCATTGGGGTTGCCTTGCGTGAGCATCCCTTTGCCCACGCCCAATTCGTTGAACAATTGCGCCGCCCAAACGAACACCGTCAGCATCAAACCGATGCCCAGCAAAAAGACGAGTAAGCCCATCCATCGGGCAACGGCATCGCTGTTGCGTTTCGCTCGCTCCATCCGTCGCTCACCTTGAAAAAAGCGCTAACGCCGTCCGTCATTCGTCACCGAGAACGGTTGCTCCCTCTTTGTCCAGCGGGACGATGCGCCAAGCGCCAGAGAGACCGAAGGCGTTCAAAGATTGCCACATCGCTTCGGCGACAGCCGTCGCCGTTTCGGGGTCAGCGCACCACGCCGCAACGCTCGGACCTGCCCCGCTCAAGTGAACGCCCAACGCCCCTGCGTCCATCGCCGCTGCGAACACTTTCGGCAGCCAAGGTATCAAGGCTTGGCGGTAAGGCTGATGCAGTCGGTCATCCATCGCTTCCCGCAACTGGTGGAAGTTGCCCGTTGCCAACGCCGCCACGAGCAAGGCGACGCGGCTGACATTGAACACGGCGTCTTGCAAGGGAACTCGTGACGGCAAAACTTGCCTCGCCTTTTCCGTCGCCAACTCAAAGTCGGGGATGAGCAACGCCAAATGCAACTCGGCGGCGGGGATAAGTCGCACCCATCGGACTTTCGGGCTCGCCATCACCGCCACGACGACGCCACCTAAAAGCGCTGCCGCCACATTGTCGGCATGCCCTTCCAGTTGCGCCGCCATCGTCAGCAACTCATCTGTCGTCAAGGGTGAGCCGAGAAGTGCGTTAGCAGCGACCAACGCCCCGACCCGCGCCGCTGCCGAACTGCCCAAGCCCCGCGTCAGCGGGAAGCGGTTGTCCAACCGCAACGCGAAACCCGAACGCAACGGCGCCGCTCGCTCTGCGCCGATGTGGGCGACCAGAGCCTTGATGGCTTGCACGGCAATGTTGCGCTCATCACGCGCGACGCATTCTTTGCCTTCGCCCGTCACTTCCACGACGATGCCCTCGTGGGGGGCGGAAAGGGTGACGAAACTGTGCCAAGCGAGGGCAGCACCCAACGCATCAAAGCCGCTGCCCAAATTCGCCGTCGTCGCAGGCACGCGCACGGTCACTGTCGCCATCCGTTGCCACCTCGCCCAAAATTTTGCGGGGCATTTTGCACACGCTAACCCGACGGGGAGCGTTGCGAATGCGGTGGACTGTCATCGCCCTTTCGCTCGCCGTTCTCATCGGCTATTTGCCTGTCGCCCTGCTCGTGGCGGACCCGCCACCGCTGATGGGCGACGAAGCCTACTATGCCCGCGTGCCCATTGAGATGCGCCAACGGGGCGATTGGCTCGTCCCTCACTTCAACGGCGAACCCCGCTACAAAAAACCGCCCCTGCTTTATTGGCTCGTCGGCGTCAGTTACGCCCTTTTCGGCGTCAGCGAAGCATCTGCCCGATTGCCTTCCCTCCTCGCCATTTTTGCGACGGCAGCGTCGCTCGTCTGGTTCGGGAAGCAGGTGGGGGCAGCGATGACGGGTTGGTTCGCTGCCACGATTTTCCTGCTCAATCCGATGACGGCACTGTTGGGCAACTGGGGTGCGCCCGAAGCGATGCTCACTTTCGCCATTACGATTTCCGCCCTCACGGCGTTCGTCGGCGTGGAGCAAAAGTCAAGGGCGTGGGTGATTGTCAGCGGCATCGTGGCGGGTTTGGCGGTGATGACGAAGGGCGTGATCGGCATCGTCATCCCGATGCTCGTTTGCTTGCCGCTCCTTCGTCGCCTTGCGCCGTCAACGGGGATGCTTCGTCAGGCGGGGCAATTCGTCGCCCTTTGGCTTTTCGCCGCCTTGCTCGTCGCTGTGCCTTGGTTTCTCGCCATCAGCCTTCGGGAGGGCAGCGCTTTTTGGCAAGTCTTTTTGCTGCGCGAGCATGTTCAGCGGGTGGCGACGCCGATGGAAGGGCATCGCGGTCCGATTTGGTTCTACCTGCCCGTCACCTTCCTCGCCCTTTTTCCCTGGAGCCTTCGCCTGCCTTTCGCTTTCGCCCACGCCCTTTCATCCCTCACCAGTCGCCAGTCGCTAATCGCCAGTCGCTCTTCCTGCGAAGTTTGGATGGCATGGTGGGCGCTAAGCGTCATCGGGTTGTTTTCGCTGGTGGCGACGAAACTCCCGCATTACCTTTTCCCTGCCTTGCCCGCCCTTGCGTGGCTGCTGGCTCGGCAATGGCAAACGCCTGCATCGCGGGGTGAATGGGTGTTGGCGGTGCTTTTGGGTTTGCCCATCGGCGCAGCGATGCTTTTCCTCGTCGCCATCACATTGCCCGATGTCTTCATGGCGTTTTTGGGGCGTTATGGCTTTGCGCCATCCATCGGCGAATTTGACGAGTTCCAATCCGTCCTGACGCTCGTCGGCTATGCCTTTGCGGTCACAGGGGTTGCAGCGGTGTTGCTCATCTCCCTCGCCCGTTGGCGGGACGAAAGTTGGATGGCGTCCCTTCGGCAATTGGCAGCGGCGAACGCTGCCGTCTTGGTGCTCCTTTGGCTGATGTCCCTTTGGGCGTTGGCGCATTTTTCGGGGGCGCATCGGGCGGCACGAGTTTGGCGGCACGCCAAAGCGATGGCGACTTTCGGCAGCGACACGGAATGGGCGGTTTTCTATGCGGGCAAAAAAGTGCCGATGTTCGGCGACGAACAAAGACTGCGCAATTTTTTGCAATCGCATCCCGACGCCGCCGTCTTGGCACGAGTGGACGAAACGGATGCGTTGCGCCGCTGCGGGCTGACGGTGCGACGCTTTGGCGTTTGGTGCGTCGGGCGAAGATAGCGAAAGAGGGGTGATGGCGATGGATTGGTCAGTTTTTGACGGCGTGAAAGTGGGGCATGTGACGGACGCTGAAAATGCGACAGGCGTGACGGTTTTGCTCTTTGAGCGGGGGGCGGTGGCGGGCGTGGAGTTGCGGGGCGGGGCGACAAGCACCTTCAACACCGATCCCACTTCGCCCTTGCATCTCGTCCCAAACATCCATGCCGTCGTCTTGACGGGCGGAAGCGCTTTCGGGTTGGAAAGTGTCTTTGGGGTGATGCAGTGGCTTTCGGAGCGCGATATCGGCTTTGACACGGGCATCGTGAAAGTGCCCATCGTCGTCGGCGCTGTCATCTTTGACTTGCGCGTCGGTTCGGCGATGGTGCGACCGACGAAGGAATGGGGCTATCGCGCTTGTCAAGGGGCATCCGCTACCGAAATGCGACAGGGCAACATCGGGGCGGGGACGGGCGCAACGGTCGGGAAAGTGCGGGGCTTGGATTTTGCGATGAAAGGCGGGTTGGGCATTGCCTTTGCGAGCATCGGCGACGCCGTTTGGGTGGCGGCGCTCGCCGTCGTCAATGCGTGGGGCGACATCGTGGACTTTCGGACGGGGCAACTGGTGGCGGGCGCTCGCAACCGAGCGACAGGCGAATGGTTGGACACGGCGAAGGTGATGCTGAGCGGCGAAGTGGGTTGGGGTTTTCAGCCGATGCTCGTCGGCGAGAACACGACCCTCGTTTGCGTCGTCACCGATGCGGGCTTGACGAAGGTGCAGGCGACGAAGGCGGCGCAATGGGCGCAAAACGGTTTGGCGCTTGCCATCCGACCCGCCCACACGATGTATGACGGCGACTTCGCCCTTGTCGCTTCCGTCGGGACGAAGCGGTGCGATTTCCACGCCCTTTGCATCGCCATCCAACACGCCGTCGCCGATGCCGTCGTCAACGCCGTCCGTTTCGCCGAACCTCTTCACGGCATCCCTGCTGTCCGTTCGTGGCAATAAGCGCCTTGTGTCACGAACGGGGATGGGCTTTCTCATAGATGCGGCGCAAGTGGGAGCGGGAGAGGCGGGTGTAAATTTGCGTCGCCGCTAAGGAAGCGTGACCGAGCAACTCTTGGATGGCGCGCAAATCGGCGCCGCCTTCCAAAAGATGGGTGGCGAAACTGTGGCGAAGGGCGTGGGGCGAAACTTTTAAGCCCAACGCTTTGCTCGCGTAACCTGTGACGAGGCGGTGGATTTGCCGAACGGTCAGGGGCGTGCCCTTTTGGCTGACGAACAAAGCGTCGGTGACTTTTTTGGCGCGCCGCAAAAATTGCGGTCGGCTCTCTTGCAAGTAACGGTGCAGCCAATGCAAGGCTTCGTCGTGCAGTGGGACAAAGCGTTCCTTGTCGCCTTTCCCTTTAACCCGCACCAAACCTTCGGCGAAGTCCACATCCCGCACGGTCAAATTCGCCAACTCGGAGACCCGCAATCCCGCCGCGTAAAGCAACTCCAACAATGCCCGATCCCGAATGCCTCGCGGTGTTTTGGGGTCGGGGGCTGAAAGCAAGGCGTCCGCTTGCGTTTCGTCCAACACCGTCGGCAGTTTTTGGGGCAAGCGAGGCTGGCGCAATTCGGCGGCAGGGTTGGCAGCGACGCGCCCCGTTTGGGCGAGGAAACGGAAAAGGGCACGAACCGCCGACAATTTGCGGGCAATTGTCCGTCGTTCGTAACCTTGCGCAAAAAGGTGGTTGAGGAAGCGTCGCAAGGTCACCACCGTCACTTGCCGCCAATCGCCGATGCCTTCCATGCCCAGAAAACTGAGGAAGTCCGCAAGGTCGCGGGCGTAAGCGCGCAAAGTGTTCGGTGACGCATGGCGCACGATGTGAAGTTGCCGCAAAAACTCGTCCACCGCTTCCGTCAAGGATTTGCCTTCCATCGTTCCGTCCCTCGTCCCGCGTCCCTCGTCCCGCATGTCACGGGGCAACAAGGCGGGCGTTCACCTCCGTCGTCTGGTTGACGAACGCTGTCCGTTGGACGAACTGAAAACCGTCCCAAATTTCGCTCTCCTTCGTGTAGCCCAGCGTCACGGTGATGCGGCGTTGGCGGACGATGCCGAAGTCGGGGTCAAACCAGTAAGTCCCTTCCATGCGGGCGCCGCCCGTGACGGTGACGCTGCCGCCCCGAAATCGCCAAAACAATCGGACGGGCGTTCGCATTTGCACGGTGATGCGCAGGCAATCAACCGTTCCGTCCCTCGTCCCGCGTCCCTCGTCCCGTCCGTTGATTGGCTCGCGTCCGTCCAAGCGATAGGTGACGGTGAGTTGGCGGGGCTCGTTGGGGGGCTTCAAGCCGATGAGGATGTTGCGGCTCCAAGTTTGCCCAAGACGCACGGCGTCTTTCGGGAAAACTAAAGTGACGCCGCCGACCAACTCGTTCAGCCAATCGTCCAAATTCGCTTCCGTAGGGGACGGCAAGGGAGGCGGGGAAACGGGCAAACCTAACGGCGTGATTTCCGCAACCGTTTTTTCCAAAGCGTTGGCGGGCAACGGTTCGCCGTTGACGACGCCCCGAACGATTTCCGATGACCAAATCAAGTTGCCGTTGGGGCGAATGGCTTCCACGCGCTCGCGGACGATCAACTCCGTCTTTTCCGTTTCCGCCCGCCCGTCTTCCAAGCGACGGGAAGTCATCTGGATAAGCCATTGCAAAGTCAAGCCAACTTTCGGATTGAAGCGCAGCGTCCAACTGTCCTGAGCGGCGACGCTTATCGCAAATGCCAACAACGCTGTCCATCCCCAAAGGTTTGCCTTCATGCCCACGCCTCCTTGCCATATCGCCACCAAAAAAGCAGTCCGCCCAAAAGGACGCCCATCAAGGTTTCCATCCCGATGACCGCGCCGTTGCTTATCAAGGGGGCGAGACTTCGTTCGGCAAGGCAAAGCAACGCCCCTTGACAAAGTTCGCCCAGCAAAACGGAAGCGCCGACACAAAAGGCGGCAGCAGGTGCGCTTACCCAAAGCCAATGTGACCGCAGCCAACCAGCAAAGCCACCTGCGATGGCACGGGAGAGGACAAACGCCGCAAAGGCGCTTCCATGCAGCCACCCTTGCAACCCGCCACAAAGCGCCCCGACAAGGAACGCCCGCCCGTCGGGGGCGACAAACCCGATTAGCGCCGTCGCTATCAGCAACAAATCGGGGCGCCATAGCGGTGGCAACAATGACGGCAACAACATCGTTTGTGCCCAAAGCAAGGCAAGCGTCCCCACAGCGATGGTCAGCCATCGGCGCATTTCGCTCACCCTTCGGGCAATTCCACTTCCCGCAAAAATTGCGCGTTCTCTTCGGGCAAGGCGACATTGATGAACATGCCCGTCCCCATCTCAAAGCCAGCGGGTGTCGTCAGGCGGGGCAGGATGCGCAAATGCCAATGGAAATGAGGCTCGTTTTGCTGATAGTGGGGGGCAGTGATGATGGCGAAGTTGTAGTCGGGATTTTTCAGCCCGAAGTAGAGTTTGCGCAAGACCGTCCGCAGCGTCGCCGCAAAATCACCCAATTGCTCGTCGGGCAATTCGCCGAAGGACGCCTGATGAACTTTGGGCAGGATGTGGACTTCAAAGGGACCGCGCGCCGCATAGGGGACGAAGGCGACGAAATGGGTGTTGTCCACGACAATCCGTTCGCCCGCTTCCAACTCATGGGCAAGGATGTCGCAATAGACGCAACGCCCCATCGCATCATAGTGGCGCTCCGCCTCGTAAAGTTGCCGACGAATGGGGACAGGGACAAAAGGCGTGGCGACGATTTGGGAGTGGGGATGCACCAACGAAGTGCCTGCCCGCTCGCCGTGATTGCGGAAAATCAGCACTAATTCGTTGGCGGGATTTTCATTGAGGGCTTGATAGCGTGCCCGATACGCCCGCACGACATCCGTCACTTGTTCCACCGTCAGCAGCGCCAGCGTTTTGTTGTGCTCTGGCGTTTCAATGACGACTTCGTGTTGACCGACACCTTCCATCCGCAAGTAAAGCCCACGCCGTGACCGCTGTGGTCGCCCGTCGGGCACCAAAGCGGGAAACTTATTGGGCACGACGCGCACCCGCCATTGTTCTGTCGGGGAAGCGCCGTCCCGCAACGCAAACAGTTCGCCCGGCGTCAAGTGCTCGTTGCCGGGGCAGAAAGGACAATGGGGGTCGTGGTCGGGCAATGGGGGCGGGTCGCTGCGTCCCTTGATGAGATCGTGGGGGCGCTTCGCCCGCTCCGTTGCGATGATGACCCACTCCTTCGTCGCATAGTCCTGCCGCAACTCTGGCATCGTCCATCACGCTCCTTCGCCGACAAAGTAGTCGGCGGCGTTATCTTTGGGCTCATAGCCAAGCCATTGTTGGGCGTTGCTGATGTCCCAGTGGCGCTTGGGGTTGTTGGACACGGCGAAAAAGATGGCGAAGGCGACATCGCTGTGGATGGCTTTGATGACCAGTTGCGCCAAGTCGCGAGGGCTGCACCACATCGTTAGCATCGCCGGCTCCTTTCTCAGCAACTCGCTATCGTAGGGCTGAAACCAGCCGATGCGCAGGCAAATCATGCTCATGCCGAACTGGTCGGCGTAATAGCGGGCTAACGCTTCGCCGAACACCTTTGTGCAAGCGTAAACGGTGATGGGTCGGACGGGCATTTCGGGCGTCACCCAAACATCGGGTGGGTAGTTCAAAATCGTCTGGCAAGTGCTGGCGAAGACCACCTTCCGCACGCCCGCTTGCCTTGCCGCTTCAAAGGTGATGTAAGTGCCCAGAAGGTTCATCGGCATCAGGCGGGTGACGAAATCCTCTTCGGTGGGGACGGCAGCCAAATGGACGACAGCGGTCACGCCTTCGCAGGCTTTTCGCATCGTCGTCAAATCGCGGATGTCTCCTTGCACCACTTCGTCGTCGCCTTCGGGCGTCATCGGTTGAATGTCCAGTAACCGCAAGGCGAAATGTTCCCGCAGCAGCGGTGTGATATGGGTGCCGACAAGACCTGCTGCGCCCGTGACCAAAATTCGTTCCCGCAAGTCCGCCACTCCTTTCACGCAAGGATGTCGTAAGTCGCCCAATCAATCGCCCCGTCGGGACAAACGCCCCGCTCAAAGAAGTCCACGAGTGCCCGAAAAGTCATCTCGCCGATTTGCCAGTAACCGTAAACGCCCGCGCCCGCGATGTGGGGCGTGATGTAGCAGTTGGGCAAAAAGCGCAAGGGATGGTCGGGCGGAAGGGGTTCGGGGTCGGTGACATCCAAAACGGCAAAGATGGGGCGGGTTTGCAGCACCCGAACCAAAGCGTCGGTGTCCACCAGTTTGCCCCGCGCCGTGTTGATGAAAATGGCGCCGTCTTTCATCAGCCGCAAATGCCGTTCGCCAATCATCCCAACGGTCGCGGGTGTCAAGGGGGCATGGAGTGAGACGAAATCGCTTTCGGCAAAGAGCGACTCCAAATCGGTCAAGGTCGCGCCCAACTCATTGGCTTGCTCCGCTGTGACGAAGGGGTCGTGAAGGAGCAGGCGGACATCGCGGAAAGTTCGGAGCAACCGAAGGACTTCCCGCCCGACACGGCTGGCGCCGATGATGCCGACGGTGCTGCCGTTGATGGTCGGGAAATTAGTCGGCAACGACAGGTCACGCCAAACACCTTTTTCGCGATAGGCAGCGATGTGGTCAAAGAGGCGCCGTGCCGCCAACACCATCAAAGCAATCGTCATCTCCGCCACATTGACCGCCAACGCTTGGGCGCAACTGACGACGGTGATGTGGCGGGGGATGCAAAAGCGCTGAACGGTGTCGTCGGGAAAAAGGAACTTGACCGAACCCGCCATGTGGACGATCAGGCGCAATCGGTTTGCCCGCTCCCAAATCGCTTCCGTGAAGGGCGGGGCGCCCCAACCCGTCAACACGGCGTCCACATCGCCGATGCGTTCCGCCAACTCGTCGCTCGTCCAATTTCGGTCCGTCTCGTTGGCGATGACATGAAACCGCTCGCATAACGCCTGCCAAGTTTGATGGCGCATTTTCATCTCCCGCTGGCTTTTCGGGACGACGCAAAGCACCGTCACCGATTTGTCCATCGGGTTCGTCACGCTCCTTCAGCGCGGTCGCCCCTTTTCGTTTGCCGTTTGTTCGTTTTCGTCCCGTCTGATAGGCGCTCTAACAAATCCCTTGCTTCGCATTCATAGCAGTTCGTAACGCCCCTGAATGCCCTTGACGCCCGTGATGGGGCGGCGAAACCAAAGGTGACCGAACTGGCGGGCGAGGCGGCGGGCTTCTTCAGGATGCTCGTCAATGAGGTTGCGCGTCTCCCTCGGGTCTTCGGCGAGGTTGTAAAGTTCGTCGGGCTGACCATTGGGACGAATGATGTAACTCCAAGTCTCGTCACGGATGCAGCGGTCAACGGCTTCGTGGTAGCCGCAGATGACGGCGCGCCGATGGGTGTCCGTCTCGCCCCGCAGCACCGCCGCAAAAGATTTGCCCGTGCAAAGTTCCGCCAAGTTCGCCATGCCCAGCAATTCCAACAGCGTCGGCAACAAGTCGGGGAATTGCACTAACGCTTTCGTGCGCCTCGGCGTCAAGTTGGGGGCGTAAATCAGGAAGGGCACTTTGAGCAACTCGGAATAGAGGCGGTCACCGCCTTTGAGGAACTTGCCATGATCGGCGAGGGGATGACCGTGATCGGCAAGAAGGACGACGATGCTGTCGTCCAAGTAGCCCAAATCGTTCAGGGCATCAAAGAGCCAACCGAGGCAGTGATCCACGAAAGCGCATTCGCCCGCATACAAGCCACGAAGGAAACGAATTTGTTCGGGTGTCGCCCAATCGGCGGCGTTGCCGCCCATCGGCAAAATCAGGCGCGGACCTTTGTAGGCGGGGTCGGTGTAGGTGTCAAAGCGGGGCGGTGGGTTCCAAGGTTCGTGCGGGTCAAAACTGTCCACCCACAGAAAAACCTTGCGATGGGGGCGGTTCTTTTTGAGCCAATCAATCGCCAACTCCACGACTTGGGCGGGGAAGTAGTGGCGCTCATCGGTGAAATCGTCGGTGTTCGCCAAAAACTGGGCGACCCGCTCGCGCCATTCGGGCGGATAATGCTCGTTCACATAGTCGTCCACTTTTCGGCGAGGCGGGTTTGAGGCGTAAGCGTCATACTCCTGCCCGCGAACCCAAAGGTAACTGTGGAAGCCCCGATGGTAGTTCATGCTGGCGGTGCGCCAGTAGGGGCGAAAGTAGTGGTAGTTGTCGCTGACGATGCCGCAAATGTAACCTTCCGACCGAAGGAGTTCGGCGAGGGATTTGTCGGAAGGGTTGAGGGGCTCCCAACCCCGATAGGGCAAGCCAAACATGCCCGTCATCAATTCGTAACGGACGGGAATGGTTGGCAGCCCGCACGGATAAGCGTTCTCAAAGACGACGCAGCGTTGGGCGAAGGCGTCAATGTTGGGCGTCTGGCATGGGGGCACATCGTCAAAAACAGGTTGCCCGCCGTGATAGCAACTCACATGGTCTTGCCGAAAAGTGTCCAAGCAAATGACGATCAGGTTCACCCACCGTCTCTCCTTTCCGCCATCTTTGCACGGCATCACCGCGTCGGTCGGTTTTCACCCACCACTTCCCGAACTTCATCGCCTTCGCTGATGGCGTCCAGTGAGCCGTCCACGACATCGCAGACGGCATTGGTGTCGTTGACGACGAGGACACGCAATTGGGCGCAGGCAGGCAAAGTCACCCGCTCGCCACCGACATTGCGGACGGGATGGACAGCAAACCGCATCCCTTCCCGAACGCCGTCCAATCGCCCCAAGTTGATGGCGACAAAGGTCGTCGTGATGCCTGCCACCTTGCCCAAGACTTTGCCCTTCAGCGGGTCGCGTTCGGTCATCTTGACTTTCAGCAATCGGCTCAAGTAGCCCATCGCAGCGCGCAAAGCGTTCAAGTCGCGTTGGCGTTGGTTGTCACGGCTTAGCATGATGGCGCCGAAAGGCGTGCCCGTCAGGGCAAAGGTTTGGTCTTTGTCGGAGGCGAAACTGACCAGTTGGGCGGTCGTCGTTTGGGTGGCGTTGTCTACGAACTCGGCGAAAAGGACGGCGCCCGTCTCTTTGTTGCGGATGAGGAAGCCGCCGATGTTGATGCGCCGTCGGCGCAACTCGCCCAACAACGCCGCCCATTCCTTCGCCGAGCGAACGAGGTGGACGGTCACCTTCAACTCCACGCTCTCCCGCAAGATGGTGCCTTTGGGCGGGAGCGAACCTTTGTGGATTTCGTCGGAAGCCCGCTCCCACTGTCGCTCTTCCACTTCCCGTCGCACTTCTTGCGGTGTCGCCACGATAGTCAAGCCCGCTTCCGTCAAGGCATTTTTGAGGAGCGGTTCCACGAAAGCACGCAACGACGGGTCAGGAACACCGTCAGAGAAGACAACGATGTCGCGGAGAAGCACCCGTGCCCCTTGTGGGATGCCCAGTTTCACCCCCGCATTGGCGTCGGCGAGGGCTTTGGGGAGTTGGGTTGACGAGTTCGTTTGCCCCAAACTGTGACCCATCAGGCAACTTGCGACCATCAGCGCGATGACCCATCGCTTAACCATCGTCGCTCACCGGCGGGCGTCGTTGAAAGGCTTATCGCCCACCGCCGATAAGTTTGACAGGGCGCTTTGACTTTTGGCGCACCAGCAAAACAGTTCGTCGGTCACGATAAACCGTTCGCCAATCGTCTGGGCACAACCGCAGCAAGTTGACGATGGGCGCATCGGGTGGGGCTAAGACGAGGGTGACGCCGTAGCCTTCCAACACTTTTCGCCATCGCGCAGAACCGCTGTAGGCTGCCATAAAGTCGCGCATCACTTTGAGGGGGTAAAAGTCCGCCCGCCCGTCCACGAAGACTTTCACGCGCCCTTCCGTTTTCCAAGCCACATAACCGCCCCAGTCGTAGCGCGTCAGACAATTGCCCTTGACCGCGTGGCGGTTCATCCAAACGACGGCATCGTGCGGGTAGGTTTTCCGCTCTTCGCGCATGAAGGCGTTGGGCGAAAACTTGCCGACAAGGATGGCAAGCGCCAACACGAGACTCATCGCTGCGACCGTGTTGGGCAGCCAGCGGGGTGGTGGGTTGGATGAAGCGGGCAACAAAGCGGCGATATGGCGGGCGACGAAGGGCGCCATCAGCAAGCACCAAAGGGCAATCATCCGAACGCCCGAAAGAGCATTCACGGTCAGGAACGCACCCCAAAGAAACTCCAGCGCATCCATCCGCTTCGGCGACCACGCCACCATCGCCACCCACAAAAGCAGCAAGCCCGCCCAAAGGTAAACGACGGGATGGCGCATCGCTGTCGCAGGCTTCCACTCTTCAATGGGCAGTTGACTGCTCTGGGCGATGTTGACGATGACTTGCTTAACGCTGTGCCAACCGAAGGGGGTGAGGTTGATGGCGACGAGACAAAGCGCCAACGCCATCAGCATTTGCCGTCGCCAATGCCGCCCCAAAGCGGGTTGCCATCCCTTCCACTCGTTCCATGCATCGGCAACGACCGCAAGCAGGAGCAAAGCGAAGGCAATCGGGTAGAACGAATGCAAGTTCGCCCAGAGGGCAAAGAGGCAAGGAAGCCAGAAAGGGAAGGGAAAACGAGGCGATAGGTCAGGGGAAGGCGATGGCTGGGAAGCACCCGTCCCGCGCCCCGCGTCCTGTGTCCCCTCCGTTTGTTGACGGCAACGATGCAGCCAACTTGCCAACGCTGCGATGAGCAGGTAACTGAAAAGTTGCGGGCGAACGCCGCCCATTGTCGGGAAGGCACCGAGGGCGAAAAGGAGCGTCACCCAAATGCGGGTGAGGGGTGGGGCATCCATCGCTGAAAAGACGACCAAAAACGCCACCGCTTTCAGCAACACTGCCAAAAACTCCAAACCCATCACACCCACCCAGCGGTGCAAGGCGGCGAAAAAGAGTTCCGAAAACCATTGGGCGTTGACCCAAAGGGCGGGATGGGTGAAAGAAAACGGGTCAGGGAAGTGGACGGAGCGACGGCGCACGATTTCGTCGCCGACGGCTAAATGCCACCACATGTCGGGGTCTAAGTTGGGGTGCGCCGCCGCAAAGAGCGCCACCAAAACTGCCGTCACTGTCACCCATGCCGTCCGCCGATCCATGCGCCATCGCTCCCATCAGGGTGCAAAAATACGGGCGTGCAAGCATATGACCGTTGCGTGTCTCTCGGACAAGCGCCCTTGCCTGCTTGAGGGCAAGGGCACTAAACTTTGGGACGCCAAACGCCCTTTTGGCGAGAAATTGGCACAGTCCCTTTGGCGCTGATAGGAGGCAGGCAATCATGGCGAAGTTGCTGGCGACTTTGAACTTGCCCCAAGACTTGAAACGCTTAACGCCCGACGAGCGAAAGCAACTGGCGCAAGAAATCCGCGAGACCATCGTCCACACCGTCTGCAAAAACACGGGACACTTGGCGTCAGGGTTGGGTTCGGTGGAAATCTTTCTCGCCATCCACACCGTCTTTGACAGCCCCAGAGACAAGATTGTCTTGGACACGGGGCATCAAGGCTACCCGCACAAACTCTTGACAGGGCGTTACCATCGCTTCCACACCTTGCGGCAATTGGGCGGGCTTTCGGGCTTTCCCAAGCGGGACGAGAGCGAACACGACTGCTGGGGCGTCGGGCATGGTGGGACGGGGTTGTCGGCGGCGATGGGGTTTGCGATGGCGCGCAAGCATTGGTTGAAGGCGGGCGTCCCGCCCGATGACCCGCGTGTCAATTATCGTGTCGTCTGCGTCGTCGGCGATGCAGCGTTGGAGGAAGGGATGGCGTGGGAGGCGCTGCACAACATCGGTCACCACAAGCCCGATTTGGTCATCATCCTGAACGACAACGGCATGTCCATCGCCCCGTCCGTCGGCGCCATTGAAAACTACTTGCGCAAGCATCGCCAGTTACCCGCCGATTGGCTGCGCAAGTTGCGCTCCGAACCGCATTACTTGCAATTGAAGCGGATGGTGGAAGAGGCGCTGTCCAAGATGGGGACGGCAGGCGAGGTGACGCTGGAAATCATCCGCCACATCAAAAACAACATCAAAGAGTGGCTCATCCCGCCGGGCATGCTTTTTGAGGAGTTGGGCTTCACCTATCTCGGACCTGTGGATGGGCACAACACAGAAGTGCTGATGGAGTGCCTTCAGGAAGCCTTGCGCATCGGCGGACCCGTCATTATCCACGCCGTCACGAAGAAGGGCAAAGGCGTCCCTTACGCCGAGGCTGACCCGTGGAAATATCACACGCCGCCAACACCCTTTGACCCTGAGACGGGAGAAATCTTGGCGCCGAAGGAAACCGTCCCGACTTACACCGCCATCTTCTCGCAAACGCTTATCCAACTGGCGGAGCAAGACAAACGCATCGTTGCGATGACGGCGGCGATGCCCGACGGGACGGGCTTGGATAAGTTCGCTGAACGCTTCCCCGACCGCTACTACGATGTCGGGATGGCGGAACAACATGCCGTCGGTTTTGCGGCGGCGTTGGCGTTTGCGGGGTTGCGTCCCGTTTGCGCCATCTATTCCACTTTCCTACAACGCGCCTTTGACCAAATCATCCACGATGTCTGCCTTCAAAAAGCGCCCGTCGTCTTTGCCATTGACCGAGGTGGCATCGTCGGCAACGATGGGCACACCCATCACGGCATCTTTGACATGGCTTACCTTCGCTTGATGCCCCACATGGTGCTGATGATGCCCAAAGACGAAAACGAACTGCGCCACATGCTTTACACAGCGCTTCGCTATGAGGACGGACCGATTGCCGTGCGCTACCCGCGCGGGAAGGCGGTCGGTGTCCCGATGGACGACGAATTGCGGGAACTGCCCATCGGCAAAGGCGAATGGCTGCGGGACGGCACGGATGCAGTAATCGTTGGCATCGGTCCCATCGTCTATGCAGCGTTGGAGGCGGCGCAACGATTGGAGCGGGACGGTTTCTCCGTCGGCGTCATCAACGCCCGTTTCGTCAAGCCGATTGATGCCGAGTTACTCGCTGACGCCGTGCAGCGGGCGGGACGGTTGATCGTCGCCGAAGAGCACACCCTTTGCGGCGGCTTCTCCAGCGCCGTCTTGGAAACGCTTTGCGATTTGGGTTTGTCGCATGTCCCTGTCCTGCGCATCGGCATCCGCGATCACTTCGTGGAGCACGGGAAGATTGAGGAACTGCGAGCGCTGCTGAAATTGGACGCCGACGGCATTTACGAGCGGGCAAAAGCGTGGCTGGAAGGTGAGACGAGGGGCGAGGGACGAGGGACGGAAGTGACGGTTGAGAAATTGCCAACGAGGCACAAGTGAGAGGGCATCGTCTTTTCTCGCATCGCCTTGAGGTGAGCCGAGATGCCTTCGCCTTTTCCTGGCATGGACCCGTTCATTGAGGGGCAAGCGTGGGAAGAATTCCACACAGCGTTCATCGTGACTGCCCAGCAGGCACTTATGCCCCAGTTGGTGCCCCGTTACATCGCTCGCATTGAGCGGCGCGTCATCGTTGACCACGCACCTGAGGGATTGGAAGAGCCAGAGCGCTTCATTGTGCCTGATGTCTTTATCGTGGAGGAGATGCCGTCCGCATCGGTGGGGACGGTGACCACAGTCGCGCCAAGCGCCTTGAAGGAAGCGTTGGAAGTTGTCACCGAAGCGGCTGGCAAAGCGAAGGAAGTGCGGTTAGCGGAACTTCCTGAATGGGAATATCGGGAGCGGTTTGTGGAGATACGGGTGCGGGAGACGGGGGAGTTGGTGACGGTCATTGAACTCCTTTCGCCCACCAACAAGCGAAAGGGCAGCGTCGGTTGGAACCTTTACCTGTGCAAGCGAAAGGAGTTGCTTTACAGCCGCGTCCATCTGGTGGAACTGGACTTACTTCGGGGCGGGGAGCGGATGCCACTGGTGGATGCGCCCAAGACGGATTACTTGGCACTCATCAGCCGATGGGAATGGCGACCGAAGGCGGTGGCAATCGGTTGGTCATGGCGGGAGCCTTTGCCGACCATTCCCATCCCGCTGAAGGGGCGGGACGAGTGGGCGAAGTTGGATTTGCAGGAAATTTTCACGACGGTTTACGATCGGGGCGGTTACCGTTACTTGCTGGACTACAACCGTCCCATTGAGCCACCGTTGAGCGACGAAGAGCAAAGTTGGGTGCAGGAACGGCTGAAGGAATTTTTGGCGGCAGCGCCGTCATGAGTTCGGTGATCGCATTGGCAGGTCAAAGATTGCCGTGAAAAACCTTTCGGCG
>Ga0080007_1062941_pt1 | contig 30935 bp, 30 predicted proteins | sample OctOCTMetagenome_FD_69210 | JGI IMG/M metagenome (GOLD analysis project Ga0080007, IMG submission 69210) | Hot spring and microbial mat streamer communities from Octopus Spring Streamers, Yellowstone National Park, USA - OCT_B (SPADES... | ecosystem: Environmental > Aquatic > Thermal springs >...
TCCATCAAGGACTTCAGACCTGAGCAGCTCGCCTCCGGATACGAGAACTTGGAGCAGGTCGCCCTTCCGGACCGGTGGGAGACGAACGGACCCGATGGGCGCTGAGTCACGATGGATTTTTACCGAGCTGCAGGGGGAACTCGGTAGGGGCCCGTAGCTCAGCCAGGAAGAGCGACGGGCTTTTAACGGCCCCAGTACGGAAGAGACCCGGAGGTCCCGGGTTCGAATCCCGGCGGGCCCGTTCCTCTTCTGTTCCAGGCTAAAGATACGCGGTTAAATCCTGTCAAACCCGGAATTTCTGTGGGTTGGCCGCTAGGGACAGGCTGAAGTCAAGAATGCTGAGGATGTTGAAGGAGGACGAGGAGTTCAGGTACGCGGTGGCAGGTCTAATTGGACTCGAGGAGATCCTGAAAAGATTGGACAGGAACGAGCAGGAGCTGGTGAGGCTCAGGGAGGACATGGCGAAGATGTTTGAGAGACACGACCGCGAGATCCAGAGACTGATCGAGGAGACGAACACGTTGCGCGAGGATATGATCAAGGGCTTCGAGAGGCACGATTTGGAGCTCGCCAAGCTGAGGGAGGACATGACGAAAGGGTTCGAAAGGCACGACAGAGAGATCGAAAGGCTGACCGAGGAGTTGACAAAACTCCGCGAGGACATGGTGAAAGGGTTCGAGAGACACGACAGGGAGCTCGAGAGGTTGCGCGAGGACATGATAAAGGGCTTCGAGAGACACGACGCGGAGCTCGCCAAACTCAGAGAGGACATGGTGAAAGGTTTCGAGAGGCACGACAGAGAGATCCAGAGGTTGACAGAGGAGATGAACAAGTTGCGAGAGGACATGACGAAAGGGTTCGAGCTTGTCAACAGGCACATCTCAGCGATCGGCGCGAGGTGGGGCATCATGGCCGAGGACGCCTTCAGGGAAGGACTGAGAGGAATTCTTGAGAAAGAATTCGGTGTGAAGGTTGATAGATGGATCTCAAGAGATGAGGATGGAATGGTCTACGGTTTCAGCAGCGTTATAGAGATTGACATCGCAATCAAAGACGGAAAGACCATGCTGATCGAGATATCCTCGAGTGTTGACAAGTCGAAGGTAGCAGCTTTCTTGAGGAAGGCGCAGCTGTACGAGAAGAAGACGGGGATCAAGCCTGAAAGGTTGATCATGGTCACTCCTTATGCTGATGAGGATGCAATAGAGGCTGCGAGAGAGGTGGGCGTTGAGGTCTACACCAGAGTGTAGGCAATCATCGATCTGTTAGCTGACAGCTGGACGATGGACCAAATCCGTTCAGATCAAGCTTCTTCGGTTGGGGCACTCCACCTTAAGGTCTTCGCAACGGTCTTCGCTCCGACTCTACCGACCCTCAGCCCTCATCGATGAGGGGTCACGCGAATGTAGGCTCAACGATGTGTTACTCCCAAGCCCCGGGAGGGATTCGAACCCTCGACCACCGGCTCTCCCTGCCCGACGCGTACAAGGCCGGCGCTCTACCGCTGAGCTACCGGGGCCCTCCTCAGGGACCGTTATCCGCGGCTACTTAACTACCCTCACTTCCTCTCCGAGCCGGACGTACCCTCCTGCTGCTGGAAGGAAGCGTAGAGGATCCGACCGATCTCCTGCGAGACCCTCTTCAGCTCCTCCATCTTCTCCTTGATCTTGCCGGCTTCCTCCCCCTTCATCGCCTCCTTCAGCGCGTCCACTGCCTTCCCTATCCTTTCCTTCAGGTCGGAGGGGATCCGGTCGCCGTACTCCCGCACGGCCTTCTCGACCGAGTAGATCAGAGACTCGGCCTCGTTCCTCGTCTCGATCAGCTCCTTCCTCCTCCTGTCCTGCTCGGCGTACTCCTGGGCCTCCCTGATCATCCGCTCGATCTGCTCCTTCGTGAGCCTGTGCGGCGCGACGATCCTCGCCTCGACCTGCTTCCCTGTCCCGAGGTCCTTGGCGATGACGGTGAGGATGCCGTCGGCGTTTATGTCGAAGGTCACCTCTATCCTGGGTACTCCCCTAGGAGCTGGCGGGATCCCGTCGAGGATCAGCTGGCCGAGGGAGATGTTGTCCTTAGCGAACGGCCTCTCGCCCTGGACCACGTGAACCACGACCGAGGTCTGGAAGTCGGCGGCCGTCGTGAAGATCTTGCTCTTCCTCACCGGTATCGTCGTGTTCCTCTCGATTATCGGCTCCACGAGCCCTCCGAGGACCTCGACGCCGAGCGTCAAAGGCGTGACGTCCAGCAGCACTATGTCCTTGCCGGTCAGCTCGCCCGAGATGATGGCGCCCTGGATGGCTGCGCCGATCGCCACAGCCTCCATCGGGTCGACCCCCCTCTCAGGCTCCTTCCCGAGCACCTCCTTCAGGAACTCGCGTATGATCGGCATCCTCGTGGGGCCTCCGATCAGGATGATCTTGTCGATGTCCTCCGGCCTCATCTTGGCGTCCTGGAGGGCCTGCATGATCGGCCCCCTGCACCTCTCCACCACCGGCCTCACCAGCTCCTCGAGCTTGGCCCTGGTCAGCGTCATCTGGAGGTGCTTGGGTCCGGAGGAGTCGTAGGCGATGAAGGGCAGGTTGATCTCGGTCTCGTAAACCGACGAGAGCTCTATCTTCGCCTTCTCGACGGCCTCCCTGACCCTGATCATAGCCTGCTGGTCCCTCGTCAGGTCGATCCCCGTCTGCTTCCTGAACTCCTCGACCACGTACCTCGTCAGGACCTCGTCCATGTCCCTCCCACCGAGCTGAGTGTCTCCCGAAGTCGCCTTCACCTCGAAGACGCCCTGTCCCATCTCCATTATCGTCACGTCGAGCGTCCCTCCTCCTAGGTCGAAGACCAGGATCCTCAGCTCCTGCTCGAGCTTGTCGAGGCCGTAAGCGAGTGCAGCTGCTGTCGGCTCGTTGATCAGCCTGACCACCTCGAGCCCTGCAATGGTGGCCGCGTCCTTCGTCGCCTGCCTCTGGTTGTCGTTGAAGTAAGCAGGGACAGTTATCACAGCCTTCTTCACCGGCTCTCCGAGAAAGGCCTCCGCGTCCCTCTTGATCTTCTGGAGGAGGAAGGCGGAGAGCTGCTGCGGCGTGAACTCCTTTCCGTGGAGGACGTACTTGTAATCGGTCCCCATCTTCCGCTTCCATCCCGTCACCGTGCCCTCAGGGTTCATGACGGCCTGCCTCCTCGCCGGCTCCCCCACCAGCAGCTGTCCGTCCTTCGTGATCGCGACGTATGACGGGAAGTACTTGCCGTAGGGCGTGAGGCCCTCGCTGCTCGGTATGATCACAGGCCTCCCTCCGATAACAACCGCTGCCCCCGAGTTGGTCGTCCCTAGGTCAATTCCTATTATCTTCTCCGGCATAGGACACCACCTGGGACACCGTTATCGTCGCAGAATTTAGTCTTGAACGGCTGTGGGGCAAATAGGGTCGCGATCCGATTGCAGTATGTTAGACGTGGGGCTTATCGGAGCATCTGGGCTAACCCCTTAGCGATGATGAAGGCGTCTTTTAGGAAATCAGCGATGTTTCAGACGCGGTGTTTGAAGAAGAGCTCGTAGTATCCATGAGCACTTGAGATGCATTCATGCCACCTAGATGACGCACAACATGCACGAGATAACACTCGTTAAGACCATAAAAAGCATTTACTCGTAGCGGATTGCCTTAATCGGGTCCAGCCTGGCAGCCCTCCACGCAGGGTAGATTCCCGCCACAAGACAGACCAGTATCGCGAATCCGTAAGCGATTGCTACAGTATCCAGTGGAATTACTGGTGTTATCGTTATGGATGCCGATTGTCCGCCGAAGCCAGGGGGACCGAAACCACCTCTTGCAGGTGGTCTGAAACCCTGCCCGAAGAAAAGTGAGCCGCCCAGAAGCGCGGGCAAGCCATACGCCGCAACCACGCCCAAAGCTATTCCCAAACCGCCTCCGAAGACGCCCACCATCAATGCCTCCAAAAGGAAGACGGAGAGGACTTCTCTATCCCTGAAACCAACTGCCTTCATCACACCTATTTCCTTGGTCCGTTCTATAACAGAGACGAGCATGATGTTCATTATGCTTAGCCCTGCAACGGTTAGGGAGATGCCTGCAACCGAGCCTAGGAGTATGCTGAACTGGCCGATGATGCCGGAGATTGTTGATGATAGGGTCTAAAGCGCAATGATCCTAGCTCGCTCACCGTAGATAGCTGTTAGTTGGTCAACGACTGACTGGACGTTCTCAATCCTATCCGCGCGGACAAGGATCTAGTTGTAATACCGCTGATTTGTCAGCGTGCGGGCTGTCTCCAAGGATACGAAGAAGGCGTTGTCTATCGAGATGAAGGCCGAGGCACCGTACCGATCCAGTATCTCGCTTACGACGAGCGGTATGCGGCTGGAGAAGGTTTGAAACCTCTGCTCCACCAGTACGGGCTGAGCCACGTAAAGTTGCTGCGCATATCCTAAGGACGGCGGATAGACTGCTTCGTAACCTGCAATGGCCAGGGGTGCTGGCCCTTGCGTGTAGGTGAAACCGTCTACAAGACGAATCCCAACCTCTTCCTCAAATCCGCAAGCCCAGATGCGCCGACCGACGAATATGATACACCGTCCAGGACGATGTCGCCACGGGTGGGGGTATTCAGGGCGCCTAACAGGTTCGGGAGGGTGGTCTTGCCAGAGTCCGATGGGCCTACGACTGCAATAAAGTCGCCGTCCTCCGCCGTAAAACTGACGCCCCCTGAGAGCGACGTAGTCTCCTGCCTTGGACCTGTAAACCTTCCAAAGGTCTGTAACTTCCAGCATTCCTGAAACGAGAAGGTAAAGCGTGTTAAAGTCTTTGCGAACGAATCGTCTATTCCCGTAGGTTAGGGACGGTTGCGTCTAGAGGGCATCATAATCCTTCGGGGGAAGCTGCAGGTCGTTAGTTCGAGAGGTTATAGGCTGGCGCTATACGAATGGGTGTCCGGGCTGCCCTATCTCAGGGGGAAGGGACGATAACTACCATGGAGCGGTCAGCGAGCATATAGATTGAGAGGACCAAGGCCAAGAATCCAAGCGAGTCGACGAAAAGACCCCCAGTAGGCCCGAGGTCGAGGGAGTACTTCTCCCCAAAGGGCCAGAACTAGGGGACGCCCTCGTACGTGACGAAGTCAAGCAGCAGGTGGGGAGAGATATTCTGCCGCGAGGGCGACTACGTAGAGCACCACGAGGCCCTGAGCGGCAAAGTAACTGGAGATGAAACTCTCCGACCCGAGGCTTATCAGACTCGCAGAAGCACTAGAGACTGTCAACCCCAAGGCAGTAAGGAGGTACTTGAGGGTGATAGAAGTCTGAAGTAAACATAATTTTGATATATAAATTTTCGCCGATATCCTTATATACTATCTAGCGGGGGGTGGATTTGAACCACCGATCTCCGGGTTATGAGCCCGGCGGGATGGACCTGGCTACCCTACCCCGCTCCGACATAATATCACTTAGCGCTAATTTAAACGTAAGCAACCGATAGCAGTTTCTTCGATCACGTTGTAGAACCTTAGAATGATATAACGAAACAGATCATCTCGATAAGAGAATATCTGACGACCGAAAAGAGCTCGAAGAAAGAGTCCAGTACGGCATCGATAACACGCATTACGCCAGAGAACGATCCCAAAATGCTTAAGTAAAACTTGTCGGTGCCCAACTTATTCTTACCTCTTTATTCCTGCGTTATGGAGGATTTCCCACAATTGAGAAGGCGATATGTGAGAACGTGTTAAACGAATTTCACGAATTTTAATAGCATCTTCAATCGCATTAACCAATGCGGCAGCTACAGGAACCATAGGGCCCTCTCCCATGCCTTTGGCCCCGAGTTCGGAGTAGAGGGAGGGCGTTTCCAAATGATCTACTATGATTTCAGGGACCTCGCGTGCCGTTGGCAAAAGATAATCCATAAAGGAATCAGTAAGTACGTAGCCATCTTCATTATAAACTATTCTCTCATATAACGTAGCTCCGAGGCCTTGAACAACTCCACCAATTATTTGCCCTTCCACTATCTGTTCGTTTAGAATTTTTCCACAATCATGCACCGCAACGTACCGCAAAACTTTTATTTCACCAGTCTCTTTGTCTATTTGGACGATAGCTATATGAGCGGAATTTCCATATGTGGCCGACATATTCATTTTACCTGGCTCATCAACATTAAAAGTTGGAAAGTCGTAAAAATATTCAGCCTGAAGACTTAAATGCCGCCCTCGTAGCGAAACTGTATTACGATACACTTTCATAGCTATTGTTTCAAGGGGGATTGATTTGCTATAGTCCTTTGTAACTACTTCGCCGTTGACGATCATAAGATCCTGTGGCGATGCTTCTAATAAAGTTGCTGCTGTTTCAAGGATTTTTTGCTTTAATATTTCACAGCACTTTTTAACGGCGGCAACAGTCATTACGCTAAATCTACTAGCCCATGTCCCCCCATAAGGACTCGGATGAACTTTGTCGGTATCACCAAATACGATTCGTACTTGTTCGGGTTTTACTCCCAAGCTTTCACAGACTATTTGAGTTAAGACTGTTACATGACCCTGTCCTGTCGGAATTGATGCAACAAAGACTGATATATTTCCTGTTTCTTCTAACCTTATAATTGCGCCTTCACCAGATCCCGATGTCTCTAGCTCAGGAAAGAGCAATTTGTTGCGAGCGAGGTTCGTTGCGGCTGGTTCCACAACACAAGCTATACCGATTCCTATGTCCGGTTTGCCCAAAAAGTGTTCTGCTTCTGATAATTCCCATGCCTTCATTAACGTGGCTTTATAATTACCACCATCGTACAAACTTCCAAAAACATTTTTATAAGGTTGTTGTGAAACATCAATCATATTTTTAAGTCGTATTTCCAGCGGCGATAAACCAACTTCGCGAGCTGCTATATCCATCATGCGTTCCAACACGAAGGCAGCCTGCTGACATCCGTATCCCCTTACAGGACCAGTTGGACATTTGTTGGTGAAAACGACTTTGATCTCAACGTCAACATTTCGTATATCATAACAACCTGTGTACGCCATCAGCGAACGTATAACCCCACCTGGATCAGGAAGCCTGCAAAATGCTCCGACGTCTTCAATAAAACTCGTACGATAGCCAAGTATCTTACCATCTCGTCTTAAAGCCATTTCTGCCCATATGACGCGGTTAGATATATGGCTTTCGGCTATTAGATTTTCTCGACGAGTTTCAATCCATTTAACAGGTTTCTTGATCTGTAAGGCGGCTAGGCAGACCAGAAAAACATAAGGGTACATTGTTAGCTTAACTCCAAACCCACCCCCTATATTATATTCGATAAATCTAATTTTTTCTATTGGAATACCGAGCGAATTAGCTAAAATTTTTCTATAAAATTGGGGTGCTTGTTGGTTATCATAAACAGTCAATGACCCGTCCTTTCCAGGAACAGCTATCACACCGCAAGTTTCAAGTGGAGCGGCTGCATATCTATCAAAATAAAACTTTTCCCTAACAATCAAATCTGCTTCATTAAACGCGTCCTTTACGTCTCCGAACACGAACCTTTTAGTTAGAGCGCAGTTCGAGCCCAAATTTTCATGTATTAGAATATTGGATTTTATTGCCTCTTCAGGGTCAACGACCGCAGGAAGTGGTTCGTATTCGATATTAATTAACTCAGCTGCGTCCATAGCATTTCCAATGTCATCGGCAATCACCATTGCCACGGGTTCGCCGTAGTACCTCACTTTGTCTACCGCAATCCCATAATATGGTACATCCTTGATAAGGGTATACAGAGGGTTAGCAATCGCAGCTACAGTTTTTCCATCTATAACTGAAGAAGCTTTTTTGACCGCTTCGCTAGTATCTATTTTCCTTATAATAGCATGGGCATGCGGACTTCGAACAAATACAACTCGTTGCATTTGAGGAAAAACTAAGTCATCTATGAAGACCGCCTCACCACGAAGAAAAGGCGGGTCTTCAACTCTTTTATTAAACGTCATGCCATTTTGTATTTACTCATAGCAATTTAAAAACTTTACATAACATTGAGACCGATACCGACAAGTTTTACTTAAGTCTTTATGATTGAAGGTTTTTGGCCTCCTCCATCTACCTCAGCCCATTCACATCATCAACGCGGTATTGAACTCTTTCTCCTATTCTCTTATAATCCCTTACGAAGCTCCCTCACTCACGATTGATAAGTTCAGATGGCCTGTTCTCAGGGATCTGATCTGCTCAATCCTATCCACTATACTAGCTGCCATATACGGAAAAACGGAAACAATAGATGGCTACTTCTTCCTATTTAATTTAAATAGACATTCTTCTATGGACGTCGAGTGACGTCTCACACCAAAATTGCCTAAAAGCACCACAATGATATACTATAAAGAGAGAGTCAGCCAGAATCGAAAGGAACTAGCAAAATATCTCCTTTTCAAAAAAGGCTTAAGTAAAACTCATTTATGATCAGCGGACGATTTTATCGAATATGTCTTCTACAATACTGGAAAGTTGCGCTCTTTCAAAACTAATTGGATTTAAAACGATCCAATCGACCCCTTCTAATACTTTTATTCTTTTTCTGATTTTTTCAACAACTTCTTCAACTGTTCCAAAAAGATAATAGGTTCGCCAATATTCGGGGTTCATACCCGAAAAGATGGAAAATCGTTTTATGGCTTCCGAGTCGTCTTCGCCGGGCTTTTTTATGTATATAAAATTTGAGTAGATTCTCGTGATTTTATAAGGGTCGCGTCCAATTTCCATGGCGTAATTCTTGATTTTTTGCCAATCACGTGCGACCATTTCAGGTGTCGCACTTGAGTGAGGAATCCAACCGTCGGCAAATTTTGCTACGCGTAAAAGAACCTTATCAATCCCTTTTGCCTCTATTCCATAAAGAACTGTGTGAGGTTGCGATCCACCACCGATCCATATAGGTGGATGAGGTTTCTGAATAGGTTTCGGTAGTAATTCTAAATTATGGACATTGAAAAATTTTCCTTCAAAATTAATTTTCTCTTCAGTCCAGCATTTTTTGAGAAGTACAAGATACTCATCCATGATAGCGCCTCTTTTCTCTAGAGGCACATCAATTAGTTTAAATTCATCTGGATTCCAACCCACTCCGGCACCTAAAATGAAACGTCCTCCAGAGAAAACGTCTAACGTCGCGGTGTGTTTTGCTAGCAAAAAGACGTTTCTTAGAGGTAACACTAATACCATTGTTCCAATAAAAGCTTTCTTAGTGGTGGCTGCTACAAAGGAAAGTGTTATTAAAGGATCATGCCAGCTCGTTGTATAGGCAGGACGAGCCGTTAATAAATGGTCAATGACAAAGAAACCTTCGACTCCCTGTTCTTCAGCGTCTAAAACGTATTCTTTCAGCGTTGAAAACTCATTAAATGTTGAATAGGTCGGAAGACGGAGTCCTAATCTCATCTAATGACCACCTTCTGGTAATTTCACTTCTCCCTCTATTTTAACTGTGCGAGTTGGCGGAGGTGTCATTCTGCTACGTCCAACACGTGTTATACCATCAATCATCACCATCGCTATTCCAGGTATATCCCCTATGGTGAAAGCTTCTAATGCGTCTGAAGCGCTAGATCCATATGGCACATCTAATACAACTATGTCAGCAGGTTTACCTTCCCTAATGATACCCTCCTTTAAACCAAATGCTCTTGCCGTATTACCAGTTGCCGCACATACTGCCTCTTCAGCAGATATTCCTGCATTTGACGCTAAAAATGCGATTGTTCTTATAATGCCCAACGGGAGCACTCCTGTCCCTGACGGCATATCATTGCCTATTATGAGTCGGGATAACTCGTTTCGATCTTTTAAAAACTTGACGGTAGCTATCATTGAGCGGAAATTACCACATTGAACCACTTCAATGGCAGCTTGGGTATTCTCAATTATCTTCCTTATATCATTTATAGGTGGTGAAGTTGGTCCTCCATTTATGTGTGAAACAACATCTGGTCTTACTTTTAAGACTACTTCTGCATTTATTATGGTGCTACCTGGAATTGATGCACCACCCGTGTGAATTACTACTTTCATGCCACGACTTTGTGCAAATCTAACCAGTTCAGATGCTTCGTCAGGATCTTGTACAGTACCAAGTCCGACTTCGCCAACGAGCCAAACACCCTCTTTCACAACGTCATCAAAATCTTGTTCTGTCATTCCTTTTTCAAGAAGTAATGCACCTGCATGGACTTTAGCGCCTAGTGGACGAAAGTTTTTGAATGTTTTATGTGCAAGTATTGCGAGAGCCTTAGCAGCTTCTTTGTCGCCGCGAGGTCTCCCCGGTAAATGAACCTCTCCGGCTGATACGAAAGTTGTTACCCCACCATGGACAGAAGATTCTATAAAACCAAGAGTGTTCTGTCTTGGAGTATAATCTCCGAAAACCGGGTGAACATGCGAATCGAAGAGTCCTGGTATAACTGTCATACCATTGACATCAATTATACCGTCTGCCTTTCGGGAAATTGACCAGCCAATTTCTTCTATGATTCCATCCTTAATGTAGAGGCTGTCACCGTCGATGAAGGGTTTTGCTATATCTCCGCTGACTATTTTGCCTATGTTTCTAATCAAGTAGGATACCACAAAAATCACAATCACATCCCATTTTAAATACTTTTTCATAACAATGTTATTGTACGGACAAGTTTTACTTAAGCGTTTTTAGGATCGATTTCTGGCTGTGATGCACATCATCGTGTCATACTGCCCTGGTGACGTTGTTTAGTGCTGCAATTTCAATTCAAATGTAACAGGGGTAACAGGTCTGACTTTTTCACCTCTTCAGGTCTATCTCACCTGCAGCGATAAGTCTTCTAATACCAAGCTTGACGATATACCGGGAATTTGGTGTGTAAAGGTTATTAACCACACATGAGTGCGATCACATAATCCCCTTTTATTTTTAAGTAATACTTATTAAGTGAAACTCCAATTAAGATACTACGGTGAGAAGTAAATGGACGTGCTACCGAATTTTATTGCTAATGAGTTTATTAGTTCGTCTTCGCTTGAAACCATATCGGTAAAAAATCCTGCATTTGACACCGTCATAGCTCATGTGCCTGTTTCAACGGAAGAGGAAGTTCAAAAGGCTGTTGAAGCCGGAGTGACTGCCTTCGAAAAATTTCGTAAGACAACACCATCCGAACGAGTAAAGTACCTTCTAAAAATACACGAATTAATGGAACGTGATACAGAGATCTTGGCAAAAATTTTGGTAGACAACCATGGACGAACTTACGCCGAGGCTATCGCGGAAGTAAGAAGAAGTCTTGAAAACATAGAAGCAGCCATTGCAGTTGCTTACACGTTAGCAAAGGGCGAAAAAATGGTCAACGTCTCGCCAGATATTGATCAAGAACTTATTCGCGAGCCTTTAGGTTGTTTTGCTATAATAACACCATTTAATATACCCCTCCACGCATGGTCTTCTTATGTACCTTACGCCATTGCACTCGGTGCAACCGTCGTGGTAAAACCGAGCGAGATAACCCCCTTAATCGCTAATGAGGTGGCGCGTATAATCAAAGGGGCGGGGTTGCCACCCGGTGTCATGAATATATTGCATGGTGACGGAACCGTGGCAGAAAAATTGGTAAAGCATCCTGATATACAAGGTGTGGGATTTATTGGTTCTACTCGTGTCGGCAAATATTTATATGAATTGGCGGCTAAAGAGGGCAAAAGGGCATCTATTAATGCGGGAGCCAAAAATCACATTGTAGTCATGCCCGATGCAGTTATGGAAAAAACTGCTGAGGCCGCCGTCTCGTCCTTTTTCGGGATGTCAGGACAGAGGTGCCTTGCAGGCTCAAATCTTGTTGTGGTTAAAGGAGCTGAAAAAGTAATTGAATTGGTGAAATCGAGAGCTTGGCTTATATTAGGCTACGGAATGGATAAGGAAACAGAAATGGGTCCTATGACCACGAAATCAGGACTAGAAAGAGTACTTAAATATATAGAAATTGGTGAACAAATTGGTAAGATTTTAGTTGACGGTAGGAAAAATAAACCAATGAAACCTTTAAATGGGTACTTTATAGGACCAACCATATTTCTTGATATACCGCCCGATTCGCCTCTTGCGAAAGAGGAGATCTTTGGGCCAGTTGTCTCAATCCTTAATGTTGAAAATTTAGATGAAGCTATTGAGTTAATTAACAAAAACACTCCGTATGGAAATGCAGCATCAATTTTTACATCCAATCCGACTTACGCACGACGATTTGTCCTAGAAGTAAACGTTGGAAATGTCGGAGTAAACATAAGTGTGCCGCAACCAATGGCCTATTTCCCATTGGGTGGAAGAAAACAGTCATTTTTTGGAGCCGCTCATAGCAGAGTTGATACAATAAGATTTTTTGCAGACCATAAACTAGTCACTACACGGTGGTGGTGAGTTATGGAGGCAGCTCCAGGGGTCACCATACGAAAGGTCTATGTAGTGGTGGAAGAAACTCATGTTGAAAACGGAATTGTCTTGCCTAAATCCGTAAGAAAGGCTGCTGCAGCAGCTGTCATCAAAAATCCCTATGCCGGACGTTATAGTGATGATTTAACTCTGCTGATAGATGCCGGAGATTATCTGGGCGGCTTTCTTGCCAAAAAAGCGCGAGAGGCACTTAACATTGCTCCGATGGAAGTTGAGAGTTATGGAAAAGCAGCCATAGTCGGGCTAGAAGGCGAGTTAGAACACGGTCATGCAATACTCCATCCCAAATTCGGCCGTGGATTTAGGGACGAATGTGGAGGGCAAGACATTTGTAAAGCGATAATACCTTCAGCTGTAAAGGTCGGACCCCCGGCTACAGCGATAGATGTCCCCCTGCATTACAAGCGAGCAGCTTTTGTAAGAAGCCACTATGACGCAATAGAAATACGGGTTCCTGATGCTCCGTTGCCAGACGAAATTGTCGTGATCGCAGCCATTACGGACTCGGGACGCCCATTGGCTCGAATAGGAGGTCTTCGTAAGGAGGAGGTAAGAGGAGAAGACGGCCTGCGTTAAAAAAGCCAAGGCGCTAAATTTCTTTTTAAAAACTCTATTATACCATTCCTGAAAAAGGCTAATAGGAATATTAAAGTGACACCATATATCACTAATGTAAGTGGGCCCAGCAACCTTAATAACTCATTTACTACCGTAATGACTGCCGCTCCAATGTATGGTCCGAGTAATGTCCCTCTACCACCAAGTATTACAATGAGCTGAACAGGTAAGTCTACTGATGCAAAGGCAAAATAAGAGGGGGCAATCAACTGCGAAAACAATCCATAAATTGAACCTGAAAGCCCAAGTAATGCTGATGCAAATAAACCAGTGAGTGTCTTCACCCTTTGAACATATATACCAATTAGCTCTGCTGTTAGCTCATCGGCAAGTATGCATTGGTATGCATAGCCCATCTTCGTGTAAAAAAGTATATAATAAGCTAAGATAGTCACAACGAGTAGTATGGCAGATGAGAGATAATAATATTTAATGTTATGGGGCAACCAATCCAATATCCATAAATTCACACCTCTAATTCTAAACCCCGTTTCGCCACCTGTAATTGTTACGAGCGCTATCGTTAAGTTTGTAAAGACAAGCGTTATGGCTAGCGTAAATACTCCAGTAAAAATTACTACGAGTCTACGCTTCACTGATAAAGTACTCACTAAATATCCGATACCTGCAACAAGCAGAGTCGAAAGTATTACAGCTTCTACAGGCCCACTCATACCTTCACGAAGAAGTATTCCCGTAATATATGCGCCGATGCCTGCAAATGCCCCCACAGAAAGGAATAGCTGGTTAGTGAGTCCGAACAAAAAATTGAAAGCAAATGCAAATAACAGGTAAAAATTCATCTGAGTTAAAATGAAGATTACGTAAGGCATATCAATAAAAACTAGCGGCAACACGAGATAAAGTATTGCTAAAGCCATAAGGACATAAGAACGTTCTTTAATATATTTTTCTTCAATCACCATCTTTCACCTAGTATTCCTTGTGGTCGGACTAGGACGGTGATCATTACAAACACTAAAAGCATTACATACGCTAAATAAGTGCCTATCATGGCGATCAAGAATGTATATACTAGTCCAGTGAGAATGCCCGCAAATATTGTTCCTGATATGCTCCTTACCCCTCCAATAACGCAGACAAGTAGGCCTAATATCGTGAATTCGACTCCACTTTCAGGGCCAACTGTAGCGACCACACTCCTAATAAACCCTGCGAGAGAAACGATCAATCCTCCAATTATGAATACCATTAATCTATACTTTTTTATAGGAATGCCTACAAGCATCGCTCCTATTTCGTTTTGTGTCAATGAACGGATAGCCATACCATGCCATGTTCTCTTAAGAAACAGGTAAAGGCTAACTAATATGGCAAAAGATGCTAGCGCCGCTATAAGTTGTGACGATCTGAGGGTTATCCAAGCAATTTCTATGACAAAAAAGGGCACGTTTATCGTTAAATATGCATTCGGGAAAGCGGTAATTAACCCACCGTGCAGTGAGTAAGCAAGAGCAAGAGTCATGTATAATCCGAGAATAATTCGATCCTCGCCCACCAGTCTATAAGCTGGAATTAGCAAAATTTTATCTAAAAAGGCTGAAGCTAGTAATGTAACGATTACCCCAAGAAGCAACGCAAGAATTAACGGTAACCCTAATAACTGCGATAATACAGCAGTTGTCACGGTAGAGAGTACAAGTAACTCACCATGGGCTAGATTTAATACGTTTCCTAAGCCGTATATCAGAGTTAGTCCTGACGCTATGAGCGAGAAGATTAATCCGAGAATGACACCATCGAAAATTAGTGATATAATATCCACTTACCTCACCCCCAGATATTTTCTGAAAAATTCTAAGGCCTGCGAAGAAGCTGTAATTTCTCCCTGATAGACGATGCGACCGTTAGTCATTATATAGCCTCTTTCACATAGCTGTTCAACATGCATAACACGTTGCTCGACTATCAATATTCCTAGCGATTCTTTCATTTCCATTAAGTTTCGAAGACTATTATATAAAATTTTTGCATACAATGGGGCCAGACCAGCAGAGGGTTCATCGAATAAAAGTAGCTTTGGATCTGACATCAACGCTCTACCTATAGCAAGCATTTGTTGCTCGCCTCCACTCATACTCCCAGCCTTCTGTTTAGCCCGCTCTTTTAGTTTAGGGAAAATGGTATAAACTAACTCGAGGTTTTCCTCGATACGCTTTCTCGCTCTTTTATTAAATGCTCCAAGCAGTAGGTTCTCTTCTACAGTCAACAACGGGAATAATTCTTTCTCAGCAAGTACAAGTGTGATACCTAAATCTACGATTTTCTCGCATGGCTGTCCATTTATCGGAATGTTATCGAGAAGAATAGTGCCTTTTTTCGGTTTAATGATACCAACTATCGTTTTCAATAATGTGGTTTTTCCTGCTCCATTAGGTCCCAACAAGGCAACTATTTCCCCGTAATCAACATATAATGACACGTCCCATAATATTTGAACAGGACCGTAACCCGCGTCTAGATTTTCAACCTTTAGTAGGTTTCTCAACTTCCTCCCCCAGATATGCCTGAATTACAACGGGATCACTTACTATCTCCTTAATCTTACCTTCGGCTATCTTCATTCCCTCATTCAAGACCGTGATGGTGTCAGCTAAAGAGGCAACCGCGCTTATTACATGCTCTATCCAAACAATCGTTAAATTAAATTCTTTATGTAATCTTTTAAACAGATCAATGGTCTCCTCGATCTCTATTGTATTAAGTCCACTCATATATTCGTCAATTAATAATATTTTCGGTTTTGATGCAAGAGCCCTCGCTAATTCGACTTTTCTCATTTCCTGTAAATTGAGTTTAGCTGCTTTCAAATCCGCTTTTTTTATTAGCCCTAATATTTCTAATAAATGTGACACATGTTTTTGTAGTTCAAAGTCAGCGCGTGGTTTAGTAAAAAGGCCACCCAAGAAAACATTTTCCCACACTGTCAAGTTCTTAAATACTCTTGGGATTTGAAGAGTTCTTCCCACTCCCAGCCTAAATATGGCATGCGGTGGCCATCCTGTCACATCAACGTTGTTTATGAATATTTTTCCTGATGATGGTTTGATAACGCCATTTATTATGTTAAAGAGTGTAGTTTTACCCGCACCATTAGGTCCTATTATTGCTCTTATCTCCCCTTCGCGGATCTCTAAACTTACATTCTTTAAAGCAGCTAATCCACCAAAATATTTTGTAATATTTACACATTTAATGCAAATACTCATCTTTGAATTCACCCCAAAAAAAAGAAGACTAGTTATTTTGGTGGGACATATGGTTCCACCGGCGGTGATACATAAATGGTTTCCAGCACCCAGTTGGCACCCGGGTTTATAGGACCGGGGTCACCCCGTTTGATTACTGCAAGTCTCATGGATGGTTTCTTGATTTCACCCCATTCAGTATACGAAAGTGGCCAAGCAAAGATGGGGGAATTGTATTCGGTTGTTCGTATATATTCCGCCACCTTAACCGGGTCCACGGACTTTGTCTTTTCCACCGCGTTTGCAATAAGCATAACAGTCACATACCCTGCGACAGCGTTGTGATCAAAATACTTACCAAACTTTTGGTAAAATTTTGCCGCTAAATCACGATATTGTGGGGACTCGACATTCACGCAAGTGGTTGTAACGAGCTTTCCAAGACCTATATCACCTACCCCCCTCAACATCAGTTCAGGAGGCTGGACAGATGCGATGTAATATTCCGACTTAAAGCCGAGTTCTATAGCTTGCTTTACAATTATTGGAAATCCTGGTGGATGTCCCGTCAATATCATAACCTGTGGATCTAAGGGTTGGAGTTTTCTTAATATTGTGGTAAAGTCGGTTTCACCTAGAGGAGCCTCTTCGATTTGATACCGCACATTGGGCATTTCTTTAAGTCGCCTCTCCAATACCTCTTTGATCGCAAATCCCCACTCATAACTCGCTATAATTATACCGACACGCGTGTAGCCCTTGTCGCGTACAAAGTTTGCTAACAGTTCACCATTAGTCGGCGCGGGCGGCAAACAGGTTCTAAACACGAACCTAGAGTCCTTAGTTAAAATCGTGTGTGAGCCTGCAGCTATCAAAAATAGTGGCACCTTAGCCTCTTCAGCTTCTGGTGCAAGAACCGCTCCTATGCCACTCGAAATAGTACCAACCACTGCGACGACTCTATCGACTGTTGCCATTCGTTTGAAAATTGTTACAGCTTCTTTAGCATCGTTTTTCTCATCCGCTTCAATTAACTCCACTTTTGCACCTAATACCCCTCCGCGTGCGTTCAGCTCGTCAACAGCAAACCTCATACCGTCAAGGACGTATGCCCCATAGGTTGCGAATGGTCCGGTAAGTGGGACTAAAGCGCCGATCTTAACTTCCGAAACGCCCAGACGCTCCCGACTTAAGCCACTTAAGACGAAGACTGCCGATCCTACGATTGCTACGGCTACTACGACGGCAATTATCGCAACTATTACCCTTTTCATCAATCCGTACATGCATATTGCCGATATATTAGTTTGATGTCAGAATACTAAGGTACTGACAAGTTTTACTTAAGCCTTTTGGTACGGTTTCTGGGCATGATGCGCGTCCTCGATATGTACTAGATTCTATCCTGCCCTGCCTCCCCGGCTTAGTCTCCGTAAGGGACCTCCTGCTAAAAGTCCATTCCGGCGATTGGTCCCTCTGGCTCCCTTCCTTTTAGAGAAGGTTCGTCTGGGACCCTGTTGACATCAAGGCGTTCTTGGATTCTCTCCTCAAGGGAAACCCAGTCGGGATACTTCTGCTCTGGAGGTCGAAGAACCCTGAGGACTCAGACCCCTTCGCCCTCAGGGTCCTCGTAGGCGAGGATAAAGGCTCAGAGAACTTCCTGATAGTCGACGGCCAGCAGAGGGTCCTCTGCATCCAAAGATCTTGCTCTACCCTGAAACTGGAGGAGTAGGGGAGGCTGAGGGAGGTTGCGGCGTCCAGGAATATGATGGTCTAAAGACTTCATAATTAGGCTTGATAGAGGGTTTCGAGAAGCGCTACGAGGAGGCCTTGGGGCTTTGAGGAGGGCTACGTGAGAGCCACTAAAGGATTTCGTGAAGGCTTCTCACCATTTTTACAGCACAGTGAGGAGGCTCCACCCTTAAGGCGGACGTAGCCCTCTTCGAGTTGCCCTGCTCGGTGTGCAGGAAGTCCATGGTGTTCTCGCATACGGAGAGGGACTGGCGACAGAGATCAAGCCGGAGCTCCTAGGTGCCTTCAAGTACTGGTACCACGTGTCCTATAAGGAGAGGAGGGCCTAGCACCCTTAGCTCTCTCGGCAGCCTCCGACAAATTGGCTTCAGCTCCTGAGAGAGGCTACACGATGTTAACTAAAGGCCATGTAGCGGCTTTCAACTTGACCGCCCCGCGTGCGGCCCTCAAATCATCGGCCCTCAAATCATGGATCCACGACAGACTTTACGTAGTCGTCTATCTCAGGCGCGAGGGGAGTCTCGCCGAGCCTCCCGAGGCCGAGGATCATGTACTTCATCCTCTCAACGATCAGGTTCAGCGGTGGGGGCTCTTTATACTTCCTACAATAGTGGTACATGGTCGCCCACTCTTGGCGTTCAGCGTCTTCAGGACTCCTCAAAGCCTTCCATGAGACCTCCAGCTCGCTCGACTTCACGAGGTCCGAGAGCCCGCAGAAGGCTAGCGTTGAAAAGACTGTGTGCTGCCCAACCCCCCTAGTGATCGCCCTCCAGAATCGTCCAACCCTCTTCCTTAGATCCTTGGACGAGCCTATGTACAATATACTCCCTTCGTCGCGCCCTCCAAGTCGATAGATCGCGACGGGTTTTCCGCCCCTCGAACATCTTACGAAGTAAACTCCAGGACTCTTAGGGACATCGACAAACCTCCTCCTCGCTAAATCTTCTAGCTTACACCAGTTCACACGCGCATCGTCCAAGTTCGTCCCTCCCACGAGTAATTCCCACTATCATCTCCTCAAAGCCTCCTATTAGCTCCTCCGATGACATGGGGCCCTCAAGATTCGCTGTATGATGTGTTGTTGTCGGTTCTCAGCAGGTACTGTCAAGCTGGTATTATATTCTCCTGCCCTGATGATATTATGCATTGCTGCAATTTCTCGAGAGGTAAATAGTTGGTAGGACCGAAATAGATTGGAGAAAGAGTCCAGTACGACATCGATGACGTGCATCATGGCCAGAGACCGTCCCAAAAAGCTCAAGTAAAACTTGTCAGTACCGCTTGGGGATGCGGACGAGCTGAAACGTTGGGAGGCGCTGGCCGCCAAGTCCGGGCGAGGACGGTCGTCAGAGCTATCCTACCTCGAGGGGGTTCGCTCCCGAGTTCAGTTCCCACTAGGACTATACTCGCTAAATTGTTCTGTTCCCTCGATATTTTTTGTTTAGCTAGACTCGAGGAGCGAGCAGCAGGGAAATTCCCAGTTCTGTTCCCTGTAGTGCATTGTTCGCCTTTCCCTGCTGCTCGCTCCACAATTTTTCTTGTTTTTCCTTTTATTTAAACTTCAATCTTCAATTCGTTGCTGAACTGTCTCCGACTGTCCTCCAGATGACAGATGAAACCCGAATAGATGGGGAACCGATGAACTGCCCCAAGGGAGCCATCGCCCTTCAGAGCGGGGTGTCAGGACCCACGCATACAATCCCGCTGACATCATGTACTCAGCGCAGGCTTTATGGGCTTCGGACACATCCTTGAAGGTCCTGAGGACCTTTTCATATCGCATCACCTTAATTCAGCAGATCAATTAAGTAAGCGTTTAAGATCCGAGACTGTACTAAGACGGCAGACAAACGCAAGACACCTCTTAAACGGGGCTCATCACTCTGAGACGACGACCCGTCATGGAGGCCATCTGAGCTTATCTATTGCTAGGAGGGTTAGGAGGGAGTTATACTGAATGAGTGTCGAGGACGAGGTTGAGGAGCTTAAACACAGGGTAGAGGCCCTGAAGCAGCTGGTCCCGCTCAATCCCAAAGGTAGTCTACGAGAGGAAATACGAGTACGTGAAGGTCTCTGAAGACGAGCTTTACGGAAGGATAATCAAGCTCGCTTTGGAGGGCTTCTTCGACGAGTGGAGGAGCGCCAGCGACGTGGCTTCGGAATTGCTGAGGAGGGGCTGGGCTCCTAAGAACTTCAAGCACGTAAGGCCAGCATTGGAGCACTTGGTCGCGCTAGAGGTGCTGGAGCGGGAAAGGAAGCCTGGAAGGAAGGCTAAGTGGCTCTACAGAAAGACGGAGAAGCTGGGAGAAAGAGTAACGATGATGGAGAGAGGCGGGGGACAGCCCGACCGATAAGCAAGGCCCCTACGCGGTAATTTTTCTCTCATATCGTTACTGCATAGCATATCGGAGGGGCTCATGTCAGGTCGGATAATCAACTTAGCGAAGGTCGAGTCCCCAAGCCCGCCCTATCTTTACTGATAGTGGAAGGTGCAGGTGGGGCAGCAGTATGGACAGCTCCTCTCCGGCCGCGCTGTCCGGCTGGCCAGGATTGAGCCGACCATCCCTTTCGTTATGGCCAGGAGCGCCTTCGCCTTCTTCGCTGCCTTCGTTTCGGTCCCGGGCACCCGCCTCATGATGCGGAGTAACATCGAAACCTCCCTTCTGTTCGTCTCCAGCGACAGGTAAGCCGCATCCTTTTTATTACGCATAAAACAGCTCAAGACCTAGGCCACAAAATCCATAACACACAAAACACATCAACCGTCCTTATACCTTATTTGGGCACTATCGGCGTTTCCATCCTCACCCACTTCAGGAACCTCAGTTTTAGGTCGTGCTGTAACCGTCCAGAACAGGAATCCTTTACTGAACCCGTCATGTCTAAAGCCTGAGACTGCCAGCTCTTTAACAATTTTTTTTCAGGGTTTGTGCCGTGTCCAAGCATGCGCAATGCAGTCGGGTCTAATATGTAGAGTGCGCCATCAGGCTTCAAAACCCTTCTCACGTTTTTGAATGCTCGGATCCCATTCTCCAAGTAGTGGAGAGTTAGAATCATCGCAGCCCTGTCAACGGAGCTTTGAGGTCACTCCATTCGGACAGTACAATGGTTATAGTGGGGGTGGATTTGAACCACCGATCTCCGGGTTATGAGCCCGGCGGGATGGACCTGGCTACCCTACCCCGCTTCCGACATAACACCACTTAGCGCTAATTTAAACGTAAGCGACCATTCTGGTGTACTTCAGGCTGAGTCCTGCAATGAAAAGACGGAATAGAACTCAACAAGTAGTCCTCGGAATCGAGAGATCGCAACAATATCGCTAACGTGCAATACGGCTAGAGACCGAATCTCAAAAGGCACATGTATAACTTGTCAGTACCCATAGAGTCTTACGTTCCATCCGCTGTCTACGCCCATAATCGTGCGGTCACTCGCGTCTGGCTTGGGATCGTACTCGGTCGAGCTCCTTGACCCTATCGAGTAGCTCCCCTGAAGAATGTGTTGTCCTCGGCAGCTATCCTCTGGCCCAGCTGGATCGCCTTCCTGAAGAGCTCCTCGAGCATACCTCAACGGTCGCCTTGATTGTCAGAAACCTTTGGAAGGTCACAGACCTTTTGCCCTCCTTTCCCTTCATCTCTGCGGCCTCGACGGAGAACGAATTGCCCATCAGCCCGTTCAGGAACTCCAGATGCTCCTTCACATCCTCCTCCTTTTGAGCCACCAGGTCACTATACGGCTCGACAGCGAAGCCGTCCCTCACTTTCCTCACGATGAGCCTCGTCCTCAACTGAGCCTCCACACTTTCCTCCGCCCTCGCTTGAACTATCGCGTCCCTCAGCCTGACCGCGTTCTCTGGGTTCTTCAGGAAGTCGAAGTCCCAGTAGAGGTACGAGTGGAGTCCTTCTATCTCCTTGGCGAGGGATTGATTAGGCCTCTTGACCCTCAAAGAGAGGACCGACATCCCGTTAAGCGTAGGGACGGTCACCTTCATGTAGCCTGGCCTGCCGATGGGCTTCCTGAAGATCCTCGCCATCGCCCAGATCTGCTCGAGCTCCTCGAGCTCAGTTCTCATCTTTGAGGGTACCTTCAGGCCTCGCTGCTTCATCTCAGAGACCGTCCTCGTGAGCTCTTCAGCTTTCTGGCCTTCCCGCTGAATTCATCGGGTATGTCGGACTCGAGATATAGGGCCGTCCGGGGCGATAGGACGTCGGTGTAGGGGGTCACAACGCGCATTGAAGGGGAGGTAAGGGATGAGGGACAGACCGCCGCTATGATCCCCTCCCTCTCGAGGGCCGCCTTAACGTAGGGGAGATCTAATGCCGACCCCCTCAACCCAACGTCACTCCGAAGGCGATCTGCCTCTTCCTCGACGCTATCTTCGCAAACGAGTCCTTATCATACCTCATCTGGACGAAGCCAGGCTCCAGCACGACCAACAGTCTTCCGAGGACCTCCGGAGGAAGCCCTGGAAGCTCTACAACCGTCACAACATGATCGTATGCTATCGGGTTATTTCAAAAGTCATGGCCCCGTTGTCTCTTTCGGGGAGAAAGCTTATCTCTGTCTTGAGTAGAATACCGATGGACCCGAAAGGCCCTCCCCGCCTCATCGATCGGTTGGGAAGAAGAGGCGCTACGCGACGGGCGCAATTTGGTGCGGGGAAGGGCCCGGGAGTTCCACATGCAGTGTGGCCGCAGAAAACCGATTATTATGTAACTGCGTTTTAGGACTGTAGGACTGGCGTTGCCCCTGAGGCCGGCCTCGCTCCCTGAGCCCGAGAGGATCGAGGTACCGGTCGCTCCAGCCTTCGGCCCCTACTGGAGGTTCTTCCCCAGAGAGGCCGTCAGGCACCCTGCAAAGGCAAACCTGCATCTGATCGAGAGGCTGATAGAGCTCGTCAGCTCCCCCGGAGACCTAATCCTCGACCCCTTCGCAGGGACTATCTCCACGTGCGTTGTCTCAGTCCTTATGGGTCGAGAGGCCGTAGGCGTCGAGATAGAGCAGGAGTATCTGGGCTGGGGCCTTGAGGCCTCCAAGAGGGTCCAGGAGGAGATCGGAAGGGCCTTTCACGTTCTCCGGGCCGACGCCTCGACGATCGGCAATCTGCTTCGCCCTTCCTCCGTCGACGCGGTGGTCACGAGCCCTCCTTATGTCCTCGTTTCGTTGCACGCTGGAGACCCTGAAAGGAGGCTAAAAAGGGTCCTGAGGGCCGGAGGCGACCCGAGGGACTTCTTCGGAGGTCTGGCCCGAAACGCGCTTCGCGAGCGCTCCCACAGGCACGACTACTATTCCCTTAACCGTTGGATGATCCTGATGGGGAACGTGCTCTCGGGACTATGGGAGGTCCTGAGGGCCGGATCGCTTGCAGCCTTCGTCGTGAGGAGCAGGATAAGGGGCGGTTCGCTCCTGGAGCTGGACTCCATACTCGCGTCCCTCGGTTTAGAGGCCGGTTTCAGGGTCGAGGCGCTGTACTCGGCCCCTGCCCCCAAAAGCCTCTGGGCCAACCTCCTCGCCAAGAAGGGCTTGAGGTTGCCATGCGAGGACAGGATCATTGTCCTTGAGAAAAACGTTGTGAGCGGCGAGGGAGCATTCGGCCTGATATAACGGCCATAACGGTAAAGCGAGTCTATTCCTCATTTCTGTCGGAACAGATCAGTCCATATATCTGACATTTTTATCTCTTCAACCTCTACGCCTAACACCTCAAGTTCCCAAACTTCTTGCTTGATTTTTTGACATTCTTTCTTCGTTTTTTCCAACTCCCTATTGACTTTTTTAAGGTCCCAACTTAGTGATCGTAGCTTCAACTCTAACCTCTTACGTTTCCTCTCCTCTTTTTCTCCAATTATTGTGAGATTGGCCTTCACATTTGCTATATGTTGTTCCAACTTTTTCTTCTCCTGCTCCACCTCCTTGAATCTAGAGTAAAGGTTGCTAAGTCTATCGAGATACTGTTTTCTAATTTCGGCCTGAATGTGCTTTCGTCTCTCTTCCTGGTATGCCACAACATCTGCTGGAAGCGTTGTGCTGTAACGCGGACTGATCCAATCAGCTAACTCTCTAATGCTGTATTCCATCCTGGCCAATTCCTCAGGGTTGTCCGGCGGGTCAAGTCTGTTCAGTTTCGCAATAAGTTGCGCCATCGTCTTCTTCCTTTGTCTTCTTTTGCGTAGGTCGTTGATGAGTCTATGCTTCTGTTCAGGCCATGTTCGCTTAAGCTCTTCGTATATTTCGTAAACTTTCTTATTAAATTTTTCTTTTTGTAGTGTAAAGTAGCGGTGAAACTCCTCCAATTTTGAATGGTGAAGCACATAACTTCCATTAACCTTGAAAGACGCGTTCTTCCGCAACCAGTTGTATATGGCAACTTTATGTGTCATAAGCCTGTACTGCAACTTTCTCGGAAGTCTCAGAACCCTCGTTGTTAGCTCTCTCTCGTTGACCTCAGCACCTATGCTTAGACCGCTTACATTCACAATGACAACGTAGAACATCGTGCTCCCCCCGTTTTTTTGTTGAGTTTACGCAGATAATAAATCTAACAAAACATTAGAAAATACCCGGGTAGCGGTTTACTCGGAGTATTTTATAAGGGTTTGTCCTTCTTTCGCTCCAAAGCCTCGTACAGAAGACTGAATGGTGTGGGGGCCGGCTTTCTTGGTCGTGTTGACGTTGCGGTCACTTCTGTGCCGACCCGTTGATAGGTGCGCGTCTACGGATCAAAAATCAGTTCGTCCCTAAAGCCTGCCTTGACGATATTTCGCAAAAGAGAATGCGAAGATGAACGGATGGTATCTGTTGAAGGTGTACAAGAAGGTCTTCGAGAGAGAGGCGGGCGAATCGGACCCTGAGATTTGGGCGCTGGCAACTTCACCCTCATGTGTTAGGAGGGGAAAAGGCTAGGTTTGAGGGATGATGTCCTGATCGTTCACCGATCCTCCTCTTGCTCCGAAAGAGCTTCGACCAGTAGGCTGGAGGCGCGCGCTCCGACCTTCCTCGCCAGACCGGGATCTGCCTCCTCGATAAACCTCCGCACCGCCTCGCTGCTGGGGAGTCGTCCCCGTATCACGATGGGCTCGTCCCTGTCCTCGGTCCTGACCTTGACGATCGGGTGTCCGCTCTCGTCAATAGTTTGAACTATCGAGGGGTTCCGGGAGACCTGATCATACTGGATCACCCTGAGCGCGTCCGCGACCGCCATCCTGAGCGACTCGGGGTTGAGGGCATAAGCGAGCCTGTCGAGAAGGGCCATCGATTTCGTTTTCGCCACAGCTATCAGGGCTGCCAGGTCCATACAATCCCGGGACTCCGTTGTTTGAGCGTCCCTCTCGCTGAGATTAGGTACGGAGAAAGATAAGCTTGTTTGTAAAGAATTGGCTTCGTTTTCAGATAAGCACAACATACAACGTAGCATTTCATACATTTGAAACAAGGGTTATAATTTGCAAAGCTGAAACTTCAGCGTGATAGTTGCTGTAACTTTCGACTCCGACGAGAAGTTCGCCGTGAAGGCGCTCCTGAGGCATTACTCTGAAAGGAGGAGGGTCGTGGCCATCGTCCCAGAGGGTTACCAGGACGATAGGGCCCTCTCGGTGCTGAACGACTTCGTGAAACGGTACGTCAACGAGGAGGGAGTGGAGCTGATTAAGGTTCCAATAGGGGACTTCCACGGATCGGTCCTGACCCTCGCTAGGGCTTTCAGGTCGTGGGCCGAGAGGCCGATAATCCTCAACCTCAGCGGAGGCATGAGGCTTCTGGTTGTGGAGGCCCTCTGCGCAGCTCTGATCTCGAGGGTACCGATGACTATTGAAGTCGAGTCGGAAGACGGAAAAGCTCTCGTCGCCTTCATCACCGACGATCTGAGCATACCTGAGATCGACGAGGTCGACAGGCAGATCATAGAATCGTTGGCCCGCGGGGTTAGGACGCTCGACCCGCTTTCAGAAAGGCTGGGGATCTCCAAACCGACGGTCTGGAGGAGACTCAGGAGGCTTGAAAGGGCCGGAATGGTGAAGCTCTCCAAGGGAAGGCGGAGGGAGATCGCGGTTGACCTCATCGAGCGAGGCTGGCTTTACTGCGGAGTCTTGTCTGGAAGGAGGATGTCCCAATTCGCGTCTCCGGATGAGAGTTTGTCGGAAACTCCCTGAAACCCTCGATAAATATCATGTAAAGATTGAGTTGTTATCCTTAGGAACTATCCGTCAGCTCACCTCATCAAGCTCTGTCGTTCTGTACTTAAATGTCTTCTTCGACTCGAGCTCACGAATTTCTAACTCCAATTCTTCCTTCCATTTCTCGAGCAGATGGATGTCCTTCGGGAGGTCCTCAAGTTGCCTCCTATAGGACTCGAGGACTGCCTTCTCCTCCAGTAGCTGGATCTTCTCTTTCTCTAACTGCTCGAAATCCTGCGAGTCTATATGACGCCGCTTCCCTTCCTTTCCTTCGGCCTGTCGTAGCCACTGAAGCTGAGTTTAGGATTCCTGACGATCTGCATTTTTATAAGTCTCCGTTCTCTTCCCCTTAAAGATGGACGGTAAGGGACCCTATCGACAGACGAAGCATGATGAGAGGTGCCCGAAATGCAAAGAGAGGGTCAGAGAGTTCTTGGAAAGGATTTACGGCAAAGTACAGACAAACTACAAATTTAATCTGGGCACACGTCCCACGGATTTCAAGGACACACCCCACTACGAAAAATTATTAGAGATCTACGCAGCGTTGCAGAAATACAGAAGACATAGCGAATTTGTCAAAGCGAAGACCCTTCCAAGATGCGATTTCTTCATCCCTAACCCCGGATTTATCGTAGAATTCGATGAAAGTCAACACTTCACAATACCAAGGAAAATAACGCTTGAACTCTATCCTGAGATCGAGCTGGGTTACGATAAGAGTAGGTGGATCATGCTTTGCGAGGAGATCAATGCCAAAGACAACCATCCACCTTACAGGGACGAACAGCGTGCGTGGTATGACACGTTGAGGGACTTCCTGCCAGCGATAAAGGGTCTGAAACCTACCGTTAGGGTGTTTGCAGGGGATCTTATGTGGTGTAACCTAAACCCCGATAACCTCTCGGACCTTAAGAAAATCGAAATCGTTTTTAAACATCTCGAATGAGGTTGGAAGGTTGAGGTAAGAGAAGATCCTGGTCCACAATGAGTTGGGTTCTTAATTGATGGTGCGCATGGGTACTGTCCAGTTGGAACTACCTTCTATCCTCCACTACTGACGAAGTTGTGCATTAACCCAATTGTAGTTATCAATTCTTTAATGCCTTCAATGTCTTCCGTTTATGTCGTTGAAGAGCCTCTTCATCACACCCCTTAAATCGAAAGAGATTGGCGAAAGGGGTCCAGTCCGCGTCGGTGACGTGAATTGTATTGTGGCTAGAGATCCCCCAATAAGCTAAATTGAGACTCGTCAGTACCATCTCCTCTGACAGCAATATTAAAATATCTCGGCTCGACCGTCATACCATGAGCCCCAGGAAAGTCCTTTGTCAGGGTGACGTTGATCTCGATTTGAAGGTTGATGAATTAATATTGACGAAAAACACTAAACGGCAATCGCGGATTTGCCGAGTGGCCCCCGACAAAATCAAAATCATAGTGCCACCCATTGTAGTGGAATATAATGTTCGGAAGAGACTGTGTAGAAACTAAGTTTAGAACGACAAGCTGACAAGACCGACGGAGTAACTCCAAATAGTTTGCTACTTCATTCGCTATCGTGTTCGGGAGATATCTTCTGACTAGTGCGACAAATATCGATGCTATAGGAAGTGTCCAGTCGGTCAGTAAACTAACACGACATGAGGAGATGAAACAAAAAAGATGAAGTGTGGATAAAGATAAGTTGAGAACCGGTTTCTATACCTGCTAGAAGTAATTACAGCGTCCCTCGGGGCTTCTTGTGTTCGCACCCCTTTTTCACTTATGCATCTCATCTATGACGCGTTTCTATAAGGGCATATGATGGCCCTCTTTATCCCTTCTGTTACGTTGTATAAGGCCTCGGCTCCCACCTAACCCTCAGTGTGGCCTCACCCCTCAGGGGAACCCATACTCCGTCTCCCGTCACACCGGCAAGCCTCGCCTCAAAGAGCCCTCCCGTGAGGTTACGGACCGCGGTCGCCAGCTCCTCAGGTGCTGGTCCCCAGCCCCTTATACTCCTCATCCTCTTGACCTTCTCGGACGGGACAAGATTTATTCCTCCCTCCCCGATTATCTTGGCCGTCATCCTTGCGCGGAATTTAGTCTCTCCTTGCCCCTTAGCCCTAGCCTCTATAAAGGCCGTGGTCAATTCTCTCGCTGCCGCCGGATCGCTCGGAGCTCCGATTGTCCTGCTGAGAATGGCGTGGAGCGCCTTTATCGCCTCCGAGAGCGTCGTGTCGGCGCCCATGACCGGTAGACTTAGCCTCCTGACTCCACTGGGCGATGGGTACTCAGCCACCACAAAGCCCGGCTCGTCTTTCAGCCTTCTAGCCCTTCTGGCTTGCGACCAGATGACATTGCTGAGCCTGTCCATTTCCCAGAGAGTGCTTGGCGGGACCTTAGCTCCGAGACCCTTCAGCTTCCTAACCTCAGCGGCGAGCTCCCTGTATCTGAGGGCCATAGGCCCAACCTTGTCAGGAACGCTCGGGTCAAGGAATAGCGAGATATTGGTCGGCAGGACGTCAGTGTAGGGGCTGACATACCAGCCACGCAGCCTCCCGCTAGGCTTAACGGCCAGAACTATCATCGAAAGGTCCCTCGAGTCCTCGGTCTCTTTCATAAGCTCTGAGACCCATTTTATGGTCGCCGCCCTCATGCTAAGCGTAAGCGTGACTCCAAAGCGGACCTGCCTCCTAGCCGAGGCCAGTATCCTGAGGGAGTCGGGGTCCAGGCTGGCCGAAACGTAGCCCTTCGTCAAATATACAGACTCCCTCGCCGTAAGCTCCTCCGGTAGCTCGACAAGTCTCAGTAGCACCACGAAAGCCGTCGGTGCCTCCCGTCTTAAGTTTTCGCGGCGCACCACCAACCTCACAAGGTATAGGTTGATCGGATGGAGGTTCCTTCTGCGGACCTAGGCGAGGACGAGGAGTTTTTCAGCGCTCAGCCAGCATTGCCAAAGCTATAGCGGGGGCCACTAGTTACGGCCACTTGCAGCTCTGACAATGCCCCTCCAGAGGTTACTTTCGACCTCGACAGGCTATCCGGCGAGCCTTATGACTTCCGTCATCACCCTCGCCTTATCGATGCTCGCACATCTACGAGGGCCGAACATGTAATAACCAAATTCTTAATTGGACATACCGAGTGTATATATCCTCAATGTGATAAAAACGCTGGAGGCCACTTAGATAAAAGACTCCAAAGTAGGACGACCAATCAATAGCTTGAGTTTTGGGGTTATAGTCGTCATCCTCATCGGTTCCAGAGAATGCCCCCAGAAAATAAGTCGTCGGAACTTCTTGAAAAAGACGCTGGGGTGGTAGAAGGTCGACGTGAAGGGCTGACCGCACGTATTTACCGCCAAGCTTCCGCGATGAAAGTATGTCGCTTCTGCTCGAAAATATAGCCAAACCCAACAGGTCCATTTACGGATAGGTTGAATATATATGTGAGATAACTTAAAACTACATACTTAAAAAGGACTGAAGAACATCAGGTCCCATCTTGAAACTTACCGAAGTGTTTTCTAAGTGTCAGTAAACTTTATGAGGAAAAGATTCGAACCTAAATTGGAGCATGCACAATGAAACTAAGAAAAGTAACAATCAGGAACTACCTATGTTTAAGGGAAGTTACGTTATCGCTGAGTAATTTAACAATTCTTATAGGGAAAAACGGATCAGGCAAGACTAGCATTCTGGAGGCTTTATATAGATTCTTTAACGATTTTAATGCAGTAGGAGGTGGTGTGCCTAGTGGTCTAACCGATTATTACTGGTTCGATAGAGACACGAGTAGACCGATAAGTATATCTGTTGAATTAGAATTAACTGAAAATGAGATTGAAAATATCATTAAATCTATTCCCGAGAAAATTCGTGATTTCATCAAAATCCAATTAGGCGAAAGGATGCGGTCATTGTATATCTCAAGACAAATTGTTTCGCTTGAAGTTGGTTGGAGGACAGAATATCTAAGGTGGGGGGGTATTGAGTTAATAAGGGATGATAAACCCGTTGAGCTGAATGAATTCTTAAAAATTTTTATTCCAAAAGAAGTAACCCAAGATTTTGTACTTTATCTCTTTACACCGCAAGAAATGGCCGGCGATAGATTGTTAGTAAATAAGCCGAAAAAACTAGCATACTTTTCAAATCCACAGATAGATGCACTTGCTAATATTGGATTAATTAGGAAGGTTATAATGGTACCATCAAAAGATTACACGGAGTGGTGTCGGGAGCAAGGATATGAATTGATAGAAAGACCTCCTACTCATGAGGAGGCCCCATTTTTATTGGAACCTATAACTGCCGATTTATTAAATAATTTACTCGCGAACATCACTACTGTTATTAAAGGAAAATTTAAATTTATTCCAGCTGCTAGAGATGAAAAGTGCATGCCTGGTGCTCGTAATCCCATTGTCGCGAGTTCAGTTTTATCTTCACAAAGGGAGTTATCTATAAGTAAAGTTCGCGAAATGGAACTTAAATGGAGTGTCCTCAGGCAATGGATTGAACGTTTTTTAGAAAAAAGGATCGAACCCAACCCTGACGAATTATTGGTTGTTGAAAATGGTCTTAGGTTACCGATTGGATTTTTAGGGGGAGGGGAGCAAGAAATTTTTTCTTTAATGTGGCATTTATTGGACAAGAATTTCATCTATGGAATTGAAGAGCCAGAAAATCATTTTCACCCAGCGTATTTAAAGAAACTCT
>Ga0080007_1088998_pt1 | contig 30870 bp, 25 predicted proteins | sample OctOCTMetagenome_FD_69210 | JGI IMG/M metagenome (GOLD analysis project Ga0080007, IMG submission 69210) | Hot spring and microbial mat streamer communities from Octopus Spring Streamers, Yellowstone National Park, USA - OCT_B (SPADES... | ecosystem: Environmental > Aquatic > Thermal springs >...
CCGATGATGCGAAGGCGATTCGGGAGGGGTTGCGGCGGCGGGGGATTCGAGCCGGCCTTCCGAAGAATCCGCGGCGGGGGAAGGGAACCCGAGGGGGAAAGCGGGCGTTCCGGCGTCGGAAGGCCGATTAGAGGGCTCGAAGCCGCGTGGAGCGGTTCTTCGGATGGCTGAAAGGGGGGTTCCGAAGGTGGACGGTTCGGCACGAAAGGCACCTTGCCACCTTCCTGGCCTTCGTCCTCCTCGCCTGCTTCCTCATCGCCTGGAGAATTTTGAGATGAGTTCACGGATTCAGGGATTTGGGGCGCCCGGGCCCGAGGCGGGCGCATCCGCGATCTGGATGATCCCATGCGCGGGGTTGGGCATCACGACCCATTCGTCAGGGTGCAACACCCCATAGGGGCGCGCGATGGCGGTTTGGAGCCACTCCGCGCGCGCGATCTCGCCGATTTGTAGGACAACTGCGAGCAGTTGTCCTACGATTTTGGGACACACCCGCGGCATCCGGTTGTGGGGGACGATGGGGATGAAAGAAGCGCCGGGTTGGGGGTCATCGTATCCCGGCTGGCGGATGGACCGCCGGTGATGGCGTTGCGGGTCGCAAGGCATCGGGAACCTCCGCCGTCCTGGAGATGCGCCCGCGCGCAGGACGGGGAATCCCCCTCGCGTCCCTTCCTCCTTGCGTTGAGGACCCGGCGCTTTCCGCTCCGACATGGCGAGGGCGCCGCGCCGCTGCCCCCTTGCCCTATGTTGCGCCCCATGAGGAGGAGTGGCGCGGCCGGTTTTCCCAACCCTACGTCTTTTTCCGCAAGGCCTCCATGATCCAGTCCAGTAGCGCCGCTATCACGATTATGAGGACGATTGCCAGCAATGCCGCCCAGGGGGGCAGCCGCTGAACGAAGGCGAGGGCGGTCTCCGCCAGCCGCTCGCCGATCCCGGAGAGCACCACTGTCGCCAGTGCCGCCAGGCCGGCGATGAGCAAGGCCAGCGCGCCCCAGACGGCCCGCCGGACCCAGGCCCGCCAGGCCGGGACGGGGGGCGGCTGCAGCGGGTCCTGCCAGGGCGAAAGGGCCGCCTCCCACGCCGCCTGCCGCTCGAGGACGGCGGCAAGCAGCTCGTAGTCTTTCGCCTGCCGCGCCGCCCACCGGATGGAAGCCATGCGCTTTTGCCAGGCGTGGCGCTCTTGCTCGTTCTGAGGCGGAGAGACAGGCGTAAGTCTCATCAGCGCCTCCGCCGCCGCCTCGCGCACATCGCGATCCTCATCCCGAAGCGCCTGGATGAGGGCGGGGACGGCGGGTGGGCCGATCTTCTCCAGCGCCTCCGCCGCCGCCCGGCGCACACCTTCATCCTCATCCTTGAGCGCCTCGATCAGGGCGGGGACGGCCTGCCGGTCGCCGATCTTCCCCAGCGCCTTCGCCGCCGCCCGGCGCACATCGCGATCCTTATCCTGGAGGGCCTGGATGAGGGCGGGGGTGGCCTGGGGGTCGCCGATCTTCTCCAGCGCCTCTGCCGCCGCCCGGCGCACACCTTCATCCTCATCCTTGAGCGCCTCGATCAGGGCGGGGATGGCCTGCCGGTCGCCGATCTGCCCCAGCGCCTCTGCCGCCGCCCGGCGCACATCGCGATCCTTATCCTGGAGGGCCTGGATGAGGGCGGGGGTGGCCTGGGGGTCGCCGATCTGCCCCAGCGCCTTCGCCGCCGCCCAGCGCACCACCAAATTCTCATCCCGAAGCGCTTGGATGAGGGCGGGGGTGGCCTAGGGGTCGCCGATCTGCCCCAGCGCCAACGCAGCCGCGTAGCGCACTTCCCATTCCTCATCCTTATCCTGGAGCGCCTCCAGCAGGGCGGGGAGGGCAGGCACACCGATCTTCCCCAGCGCCCACGCCGCCATCCAGCACACCAGCGATTCCTTATCCTTGAGCGCCTCCGTTAGGGCAGGGGTGGCCTGCGGGTCACCGATCTCCCCCAGCGCCCACGCCGCCATCCAGCGCACATCGCGATCCTCATCCCGAAGCGCCTGGATGAGGGCGGGGACGGCTGGTGGACCGATCTGCCCCAGGGCCCGCGCTGCCGCCCGGCACACCCACCACTCCTCATCCTGGAGCGCCTGGATGAGGGCGGGGGTGGTCTGGGGGTCACCGATCTGCCCCAGCGCCCACGCCGCCGCCTGGCGCACCGCCCACGTCTCACCCTGAAGCGCCTGGTGCAGCTCGGGCCATAGGCGTTCCCACATCGCCTTCGCGTGGCCGCTCTCCGCCGCCAGCGCGGCCGCCAAGAACAGGTCCCGGCGCAGGAAGTCTTCCTCCGGCGAGCGGGCATGTAAGATCCACCCCAGCAGGCGCAGGGCCTTGGGCTCGGGCAGCGATCCGACCAGCAGGGCGAGGGGCTCGCGCCAGTCAGGCAGGTGCAGGCGCGGCCGCAGGAAGCGCCACGCGCGCCGGGCGTCCCGCTCCCAGGCCTCCTTCAGGCGCAGGGCGACGAAATACTCCCGCAGGGTCTGGTGGCTGAAGACGTAGCGATGGCGCGCTTTTCCATCTTCCGCCTCCGACAGGCGGGCGAGGAGGCCGGTCTGCTCCCGCAGGCGGCGCAGCAAGCCTTCGGCCTCTGTGGCCTCTTGCGCCGGCCCGAACCTTTGCAGCGCCTGTAGCAGGTCGGCTTCTTCGTTCCCCCCGCCGGTGTGCAGGTGCCAGGCCAGGGCCTGGAGCGCCTCCAGAAAACGCGGCTTTTCCTCCTCCTTCGCGCCGCGCCGCCGGGCGCGTTCCCAGGCCTCCTCCACCCACAGGCGGTAGAGGTCAGCGCGGCTGCGGGCGATCTCGCCGGCCTGGGCGTAGTGCTGGGCGCTCAGGCGCAGCAGGAGGGGGTTGTCCAGCAGGTGGCGCAGGGCCGGGTGGGCCCGCATCCTCTCCAACAGCTCCCGGGCCCGCGCCCCGGCCTCCTCGGCCGTCCACTCGGGCTTCAGGGCGGCCAGCCAGCCGCGCAGGTAGGGCAGGGCTTCGGCTTCGGGGTCCTCGAACGGCTTGAGGAGGTATTCGCGCAGCCCCGGCAGGGGCTGGAACCCGGCCGGGCGGGAGGTCAGGATCACCCATCCGGCCCTGCTCTGAGCGAAGCGCTGGATGCGCTCCCGCACGGCCTCCCGCAGCCGCACAGCCTCCCGCAGTGCCTCCGGCACCTCGTCCAGCCCGTCCAGCAAGACGAGCAGGCCGGGCTCCTGCCTCCACGCGTGCAGCAGCGCCTCCGCCTCCTTCTCGGGGCATTGCAGCCGCTCGCGCACCTCGGCGCGCAGGGCATCCCACAGGGTCTCCTGCCCGGCGATGGCATAGGCCCGGGCCTGCAGGTTCAGCAGGATCGGGATGTAGGGGCGCTGGATCCCCAGCCGCTCCCTGTGCCAGTTTTCGTCGGCGCGGGCGAAGCACAGCCCGATGAACTGCAGGGCGGTGGATTTCCCCGCCCCCGGCTCGCCCAGCAGGGCCATGTGCTCCCCCTTCGCCAGCGCCGCCTCCAGGGGGACCGGCGGGGGAGGCGGCTGGGGAGGCGGAGGCGCGCCGGCGTCCTGAAGGCGCGCCCTCGCCGGGTCCAGGTCGGGGCGTGGCGGCTCCGTCGGCTTCGGTTCGGGCCGCTCCCGCGCCTGGAGCATGAAGAAGACGCGCTCCAGCGGCAGGCGGCGTTCTTCGCCGTGGACGGTGACCGTCAGGTCTCGCCATTCCTCGGCGACGGCGCGCCGGTAATCCGCTGTCAGCTTATCTAAGGACCGTGGAATCATTTCCTTTTGACCTCGTTCTGTTACTGTTGATACCCCAATGGAAGCGCAAAGTTGAAGCGGATTCGCACTTCACTTGCTGATCATAGGCCTAATGAGGCGACTTCCAGTCACTATAAAGCCTCCGATTGTTTTCCAATCGTCGCTTTGATACTCAACCATTCCTGGTACTCAAATTCCTTCCAGGGTGGTTCTTTCACGCCCAATTCTGTTAACAGGCGTTCTGCTTGAGTCCCTAATTCTACAGATTTTGTAAAGTTACCAAGGTGATATTCATAAACTGCTAAAAGTATGTAAGCTTCCGTGATATCTAATTTTTCTCGAATATGAGGTAGAATTCGGTGAATCTCATCCCGAGCCTTAGCATATTTTCCTTGTCTGCCAGCCGCAATTGCCATATTTCCCCTCAAAACTGCCTCCCATTCAGTTTTAGTAATTCCAACAGATTTAGGCAAGATTTCTAGCCCTTTTCTGAAAGCCTTAGCTGCTCGTTCGGGGTCTTTGGAATAAAGATAAAGCAAGCCAAGGGTGTTCAAAGTGGTCAACATGATCTCATCATATGCTCGGCTCATTTGTGAGAGCTGCTCTATAACATGTTCGAGAAACTCAATTGTTAAGGACAGGGGTTTTCCTACATATTCCCAGCGAGCAAGTCGAGCTTGTATGCCTAATTTAATTGCTTCCAGGTCTTCTCTTCCATGAAATAGAGGCTCTAACCTTGACCAATTGATTTTAAACTCATCTATGCGACCTTGATGTGCTACTGTATCAAGGTAATAATGCAAAAGATTGAAATTCAATATGTTTGGATTGCTGTGGGCTGTTGCTTGTTCAACAATATATCGACATACCGCAAGGCACTCCGTCCATTCTCCTTCGGAATGAAGAAGAACAACTCCCCACCGCGATGTTTCTACTAACGCCTCTATATTGCCCTGAGATAGTAACCATCGGAATACAAGTATTATGTTAGGAAACTCTGTTTTGAAAGTTTCATACTCACCTGTTGGATAATTAGAGAGAAGACCTTGATACCACAAAACCCATTTCTCCATGATTTGTTTCTCTAATTCTGGATCCGTTGCCAGTTCCGCCCGCACGCATTCCTGCACCAGCGGCAGCAGCCAGAAGCGGTCGCTCTCGGGCTCCCAGTTCACCAGCGAGAGCCGCACGAGCAGGCTCAGCCCCTCGTCCCGGTCCTGCATCGGGAGGTCGGCGATGGCCCCCAGGGCCTCCCGCGCCGCCCCCGCATCCCGGTCAAAGAGGGCGCAGGCCAGCAGCAGCCGATACGCCTCCGGGCTTTTGCGCCGCGCCAGCTCCACCTGCCCGCCCACGCAGTATCGCGGCAGGTCTCCCGTGGCGTCCCCCAGCCAGCGGCGCACCCCCTCCCAGGCCTCCCCTGCCGCCAGCCGGGCGATGCTCAGCTTGATGGGCAGCGGCAGGCCGGCGGTGCGCCGGTAGAGTTCCGCCTGCTGCGCCGCGTTCAGGCGGACGCCGTGAGCCTCCCCCTCCGCCTCCATCAACTGCCGCGCCTCCTCTTCTTCCATCCCCCGCAAAGGCAGCACGTCGGCCACATCCAGACGCTCGCGGGAGGTGACGATGGCTTTGGTGGGAGGCGGCAGGTTGCGCAGGAAGGCGCGCACTTCCTCCGCCCCCGGCCCCTCCAGCGCGTCCAGGTTGTCCAGCACCAGCAGGGTCCGCTGGGCCGTCAGCGCCTGCTGGACCAGCCGGTCCTGCTCCTCGCGGGTGGCGGCGCGGGTGATGGCCTCCCGCTCCAGCACCTGGGCGATGGCGGCGTAGATGTCGGCCAGGGTGCGGGCCACCAGCCCGGCGGGGGCGGCCCGCTCCCGGCCCGCTGCCGTCAGCACCTCCTCCTTCGCCGAGGCCCAGATGATGGCGTCAAACCGCTCCTCCGGGGGAAGCTCGTCGTAGCGCTGGCGATACTCGTGGGCGATGGCCAGGGCCAGCGCGGTCTTGCCCACCCCGCCGATGCCGGTGAGGATGATCACCCAGGCGCGGTCCCGGGGGGAGAGGCGCTGGCGCAGCCACTCCCGCTCCCTCTCCCGGCCGACGAATCGGACGTAGTCGGGCTGGGGGAGGTTGTGATAGGGGCGGGGGCGGACCGGAAGGGCCGGGACGGAGGCGGCGGCCATGGCCTGCCGGGCCAGCCCATCGGTCAGTTGGAGCAGAGCGTGGCGGACGTCTTGTCGCAGCTCGGTGAGGGCCTGAAGCTGGGCCCGGATGAGGTCGGTCTGACGGCGGGCTTCTTCGGCGGTGATGCGCTGGAACTGAAGGGCATACATTTCCCGCACCTCCCTGGCCCCGGGGAGGCCCCACAATTCCTCGGCGATGCAGCGCAGAAGATAGGAGACGGCGCGGTCCGCCCGTTCCCGATTGACCCGCTCGGGGAGGACATCGGCGAAGGAGGACAGAATCTTGCCGCGCGCTTCGGGGAGGTAAGCGCCGGGGCGGCTGACCAGGTCGCGCAGGGCCTGGCGGACGGCGGAGGAGCGCCAGAGGTCGCGGTTGTTCAGCAGAAGGGGAACCAGGTCCTCGTCCTCCTGCACATATTCTTCGCGGAAGCGGCGAAGCCCCCGCTCCAGGGCCTGGTCGAAGGCGCGCAGGAAGGCGGCCTCAGAGGAAAGGCGGCGGATCTGCTCCGAGGCCTGCTCTCCGACCAGACGCTTCGCCTGCTCGGCCACGAAACCGATCAGGCTGTCCATCAGCTGTCGCTTGAGGTCTTCAGGAAACAAGGCCAAGAAAAGCTCCATGGCCTCTCCCTCCCTTCCTCGGCCTCTCCGGCCGGGCGGCCGGCATGATCGGGCGCGGCGGGCGGAGGCGGCTCCGGCGCCTAGCGGGCCTCCGCCCCATGATGCGGACGCCCCGCCCCCGCTTATCGGAGCCCCTCCAGCATCGGCTTCAGCTTGTGTTTCCTCTGATGCTTCCGCAGCAGCTCGTCGAGGACGGCCTGCCAGCGCTCCGCCTGGCCGGACCGGAGCAGAATGTCCCGCCCCCGGCGCAGCCAGGCGATGGCCGTCTCTTAATCGGCGGACCGGCCGCTGTCCATGATCTCGGCCGCCCGACGATAGCACCGGGCGAAGGGCCCAATCCGGGTAATCGTCCCTTACCGCCTCGACGACCTTTTCCAGCTTGCTCGACCCGGGATGCTTCTCCACCAGCGCCATGGCCTCCGGATACCGCTTTTCCAGCAGGTAGATCTCGATGGCCTCGTCCGCCCGGTCGGGCGAGGAAGCATGAGCCGCGAGGAGGTCGAGGGCCTGTCGCCGATGGCTTTCCCACTCTTCTCCCATGCACGCCTTCAGCCGGAGGTAGTTCTCCGCCGTCGGGCGGGCTTTGAAGGCCTCCCACGCCGCCCGCCGGGCGAGGTCGAGGCGGCCGTGGCTTTCGGCCTGATCGCGCAGCCATTCGGCGAGGGAAACCCGCCGGCGTTCATCGCCCAGGGTCAGGCCATGCGCGCCCAGCTCGAGGCCGAGGTCGATCTCCCCGCGCTCCGTCAGGATCCGGGCCAGGATGAGGACCTCGTAAGGGTCTTGCAGCATCCGACGGGCCTCGCGCGCCGCCTGCTCCCCTTTGCCCGCCTCCGCGAGAAGCTGCAGGTAGAGCAGGGTCTGCCCTTCGGCTTTCGCCAGGCGGATGGCTTCCTCATAGCGGCCGCGGGCCCGGAGGATGCGCAGGCGAACCTGCGCCAGGTCATCGGCGAAGGGGGGCCGCCTTCCCTCCCATACGCGGGGCGCGTCGCCGGTCATGACGGCGAGGAGGCGCGGGTCATCCCAGCCCTGACGGACGGCGGTCAGCGGCATCGCCAGCGCGTCCCCGCCGATCATCGTCCTCATCCAGGACTCCAGTTTCCGCTCCCAGGCGCGGCGCTCCTCGACGGAAAGGTCGGCGCTCAGCAGGGCTTCGGTCCAGACTTCGGCCAAGGCCTCTAGGTTCCCCTCTTCCTGCTCGATGTCGGCGAGGATCTGGAGGAGGTCTGGATCGAGGAGGCGGCCGCCCTCGATCCAGGCGGTGACGGCCGTCTCCAGGACCAGCAGGGCGGCGCGCGGCTCTCCCCGGTCGAGGAGGGACCGGGCCTGTCGGAGGGCGGGATCCAGCGCCCCGGAGGGCACGGGCCATCCCTCATCGCCCGGATACGCTTGATAGGCACCCCGGGCGATCCGCCGCAGCGTGGTGCGGATTTGATCCCGCAGGGCGGCGAGGTTGACCTCGGCGGGTTGCTCCGCCGAGGGAGGGCCAGGAGTTGTCAGAAAAACCTCCATCGCCTCGAGGGTCTCGGGGTATCGGTCGGCCAGGAACTGCAACAGGTCGATCAGTTGTTCCCGGCTCCGGCCCTCCAGCAATGTGCGCAGGGCGGGGCGCACGCTCACCTTTTCGGGATGCCGGATCAGGACCAGCAAGGCGGCGACGATGTGCTTGCAATCCCCGTCGCCCTCATAAGGGCACGAGCAGAAGGCCTCCTCGATCTCCCCCTGCTCGTTGAAGCGCACGCGGACGTGATACGGCCTGATCTCGCTGCCCTCCACCCAGGCCGTGAGCGTCCCCTCACGCCAGACGACCTCCAGGACGGCGCCGGACTCCAGGTATCGGATGCCGCGCTGCCAGGAGGCGTCGGTCGCGCGACGACGCACGCGCTCTTTGGAAAGGGCAGGGAAAGCGGACATGGCCAGCCTCCCCCATCTCAGCCTGATTCCCGGCGGCTGGCCGGTATGGCGGCTTTCGTCGGCATCGCTATTCTACGGGCTCCGGCTTGAGGATGGCCAGGACGGGGTGGAGCTCCGCGCGGTCGGGCTCGATGGCGATCTCCTCGAAGGCCGGGTTCTCCGGCGAGAGCAACCATTTCCCGTTGCGATAGTTCAGCCGCTTGATCAGGAAGGCCCGGTGCGCCTGGCTGTGGTAATCCTCCACCAGGACGGCCAGCACCAGCCTCCCCCGCCACGCGCGCCACTCGTTCGGATCCCGCGCCGCCGGCCCTGAGAGCCGCCGCGCCAGGATCAGGTCCCCGGGCTCGATGCCCGCCCCCCGCATGCTCTCCCCCTCCACCCGAAGCACGATCAGCTCCTCCCGACGCGCCACCACCACCCGATCCATGTCCGCCTCCACATACACTCGATACACCTGCTCCCCCACGCGGAGTCGCTCGATCTGAACCTCCGCCGAATCCGAAAGGCGCTCCGCGGTCTGGGGGTCCAGGAACTGAAGGTCCCCCGCTTGAGGATGGGTGTCCGGGAGCAGGACGAGGGAGAGCAGGGCCAGGCGGGCGGGCCGGAGCGGGCCTTTCGGCGTCGGGATGGGCTCGGCCGGCGTCCTTTCCGGAGCCTCCTCCCGCGGAGGCTCCGCGGCAGCGAGGTGTCGGTCGCGGAGGATCTCCCCGATGATCTCCTGCGCCCAACGGAGCCATTCCGCCAGCTCCGGCGATGTCACGCCCTGAAGCGCGGCCGCCCGCTGCCGGTCCTGCAGCAGCTGCTCCGCCCGCCGCGCCATCTCCAGGGCCCATGCCGGATCCTCTCCGCGCAGCCAGAAGGCCCCCAGCAGCGCCGCGAGCGCCTCCGCGAGGGCCGGGCCGTGAAACCGAAGGGCGCGAAGGATCTCCGTCAGGGGCTGCCGCAGGGCGCCCGGGGGCAGATCACCCGCCCATCGGTCCAGGGCCATTCCGACCAGTTGCGCCCCGATCCGACCGGGCATGGCCTCCCCCGGCCCGGCCAGGGGATCCGCTGGCAGGAGCATCAGGAGATGGCCGAGGGCGCGCAGCCGCTCCGGATCCGGCGGATCCTGATCCAGCAGCGCCCGGAGCGCTTGCAGGGCCGGATGCCGGCCTTCATCCAGGGTCCGAATCAGATGGGAAAGAAGGCGACGCTCCCGCTCCACCGGACGCGCCTCCTGTGTCGCCCTGGGGGCTTTGCAGGATCCGCCGCAGGTGATGGAACAGCTCCAGCAGCTCCTTCGGGGTCAGCAGGGCCGCCTCCGGCTGGGCCCAGTGCTGCACCAGCTCCACCAGCCGCAGGAGCAGGCGGTGGAGCCCCCGCTGGGGGTCCGCCGCGGACCACTCCTCCCGGACCACCGCGGTGATGGCCTCGAGCAGCTCCCGCTGGCCCATGGCCCGGGCCAGCTCCCGCTGGCGCAGCTGCTCCCGCACGGCCCGGGATTGCATGTGCACCACCCATCCCCGCCAGGGCACCTGCCAGTGCTCCAGCCACGCCTGCCGGATCAACGGCTCCACCTCCGGCCGGGGCATGGGCGGGGTGAAGGCGAAGTGCAGGATCTGCGCGTTCCACTGCGCCGCCTGCCCCTCCAGCTCGGCGCGGATTGCCGCTCGGATCTGCTCCCAGCGCACGGGGGTCGGCGCGTCCTCCGGGGGGCGCTCCGGGATCCCCCTGATGTGGGGCGGCTCGGCCCGCTCCCCGGCGAAGCGGGGCGGCTGGGCCCGGGCCTCCTCCAGGCTGGTGTAAGGGGACCACATCTCATCGAACCACAGGGCTCCCAGCCGGCGGGCCAGGCGGTTCCGGGCCTCATCGGCCAGCTCGCCGGCCCAGTTCACGCCATAGCCCCGGTCCCGGGAGCCGGTGTCCAGGGCGTAGGCCATGCGGATCAACCGGGCCTCCCCGGCCGCGTCCCCGGGCTCCCAGCGCAGCCGCGCGCCAAGGGACAGGGAAGCCTGCACCGGCAGACCGTCCTGCGTCCACACTTTCACGGCCCCATTTCGGATCTGAGGACGAAGATCTAGGACCAGGGCCGGGCGTTCGAAGGGCCTCAGGCGATGCTCCCCCGGCCCGATCAGCCGGACGAAGGCGCCGCCCCGCTCCAGCAGGACCAGACAGCTCTCGTGCACGACCAGGGTGCCCGGGCCGCCGATCCGGACCAGGGGGGACGCGCAGGTCGTCGCGGTGAGATCTCCGTCCCGCGCGTGGCCCACCGGGGTTTGCGCATGGGGGAAGAACAGGGCCCGTAGGAGGAAGCCGACGGCCTGGCCCCAGCGGACCCGATACATCCGCGCGACGAAGGTGGAGGCCTGAACCAGCATGAAGGCGGCGATCGCTCCCTCCATCAGAAAGCCCAGCCCGCAGCCGAGCCCCAAGATCTCCCCGATCCGCTCCCCCCGCCATGCGCCGATCAGGAGAGGGACCAGCACCAGGCCGGGCAGGCCGGCGGCGAAGGGGATGGCCACCCGAAGGAGGAGCTCCATCCGCGCCCTCACGAGCTCCCTCCTTGCAGATACGTGCGGAGGCGGTTCAGTTCCTCCGGCAGCAGCAACCCGCTCTTGCGGAGCGCCGCGTCCAGCGTCTCCAGGAAGTGCAGGAGGATGAGATCGGGGGAGAGGGCGTCGCGGCCGCTCAGCACCTCCCGGAGGGCCTGGAGGGTCTCCATCTGGGCGGCATGACGGGCACGGGCGTATTCCAGCAGCAGCTCGGATTCCGCCAGGCCGATCCAGCGGGCCAGCCGGGCGGCCCACTGGCTGCGCCAGACCTCCACCCGCTGGCGCCGGGCTTCCTCCGGCACCTCCGCCAGGGCGAGACGCAGCCGGTCCAGCCGGATCCCGGCCCGGCTCAGCTCCGGGGCCAGCGTCCTCTGGATCTCCTGCGCCAGCCGGGCGAGAGGCGGATCCGGCCGCTCTGTTCCTTCCCGAGCCAGCCCGAACAGCTCGTCGAAGAGGCGGTTGCCGATCCGGAGGGCGAGCTCCTCCCGGGCCCGGTGGGCGGCCAGCTCGAACCAGTGGAGCGTCCGATCCTCATCGACGCGGGCGGCCCGGAGGGCCTGGGCGATGGACCGGGCGACGCGCGGGGCCGGATAAAAATACGGGGACAATCCCCGCTCGACGGGAGGGGGACGCTGGGCGGCGAAGGAGGCGACGGTGCGGATCTGGAATCCGAGGGAAAGCCCATCCTGGGTGCGGACCGTCACCGGCTCCGGTTCGCTCCGCGGGTAGCGCTGAGGGCGGAGATCCACGAAGGCGATGATCTGCTCCCCCTCCTGCACCCACGTCAGCCCGGGGCCGGCGATGCGGAGGGAGCCGGCTCCCCCCTCCACGGCCAGGGCGCTCCGGGCGTCCACCAGCCAGAGCCCGGGCCCCTGCAGGGGCTCCGTAGAAGCGCGCGGCTGGCCCGCGTCCACCACCCCCAGGCTGCGCAGCCGGCCGAAGATCCACGCGGCGAACGCCCGTCGCACAAGGCCGGCCTCGTGAGGCGCAGCAGGAGCTAAGGCAGGGAGGAGGAAGAAGAAAAGGAAGACCCCATACAGGATCATCGCGAGGAGCCAGAGGGCGAACAGGAGCCCGGGGATCTTCGCCCAGCGGAGCCATCCGATCCCGCTCAGAATCAGAAGCCCGACGAGGAGCGGCCCCAGCCATGCCCCGATTCCGTCTCTCCGCAGCATGCTTGCCTCCCCTGGAGGCCCCGTAGCGCGCCGCGATTTCCCGGGCCTCCTGATCCCCGACCCGAATCCCCATCCGGGGGCCCGGTGGAAGGGCATGGTTTCATCCCTGTATATCCCGGAAAGGCCAGGGGAACGCCGCGAAATCGCCTGCAGATTTCAACCTTCATGTGTATTGTATTACCGCTGCAGGGTTGCTGCGAGCCATCCCCCGTTCGTCCGATGGCCGGAAGAGAGCGCCCGTTCCAGGGGGTATCCTCACGCGCCGAGCCCCCCTTTTTGACGGGGTGGCGCTCCTGTGCTACGATGGAGCGCCCTGGAGGTTCACCATGGGAGAGCGACGGCAACGACGGATCGGGGAGCTGTTGCGGGAGGAGTTGAGCGCCTTGATCGGGGAGCTGAAGGATCCCCGGGTGGCCGGGGTGACGGTCACCGCGGTGGAGCCGGCGCCGGATCTGACCATCGCCAAGGTCTACGTGACGACCTGGCCAGCGGATCCCGCCCGACGGGAGGAGGTGCTGGCCGGCCTGGAGCACGCGAAGGGCTACCTGAAGCATGAGCTGGCCGGTCGCGTCATCCTGCGCCGCATCCCCGATTTGGTGTTCAAATGGGACGACACGTTCGATCGCGCGGATCGCATCGAGCGCCTGATCTCCCGGCTCCATGGTGGGAAGGAGCAGCCCTCGGATGAGTCGTGAGCAGGCCCGACAGGCCCTGGAGCAGGCGCGCCGCGTGGCGGTGGCCACGCACATCACCCCGGATGCGGACGCCATCAGCAGCCTCATCGGGCTGACGCAGATCCTCCGCCGTCTGGGGAAGGAGGCGGAGCCGTTCTGCGACGATGAGCTGCCCCCGCGCCTGCGGGCGATCCCGCACGCCGAGGAGATCTCCCGCGCCGCCCGGGGCTCCTTCGATCTCCTGGTCAGCCTGGACGCCAGCGACCCCGCCCGCCTGGGCCGGGCCTTCGCGGAGGTCCGGGAGGCTCCCCTGCTGAACATCGATCACCACATCACCAACACCGGCTTCGGAACGGTGAACTGGGTGGATCCCTCCGCCGTGGCCACGGCGGAGATGGTGTTGTGGCTGGCGGACGACCTGGGGGTGTCGCTGGATCGGGAGCTGGCTTCGATCCTGCTGGCCGGGATCGTGGGGGACACCATGGGGTTGCGCACGCCCAACGTCACCCCCCAGGTCCTGCGGGAGGTCACCCGCCTGGTGGAAGCGGGGGCCTCCCTGCCGGCTCTGGTGGATGTCCTCTTCAACCGGCGCTCCTTCGCGGCCATCCGCCTCTTCGGCCAGGCCCTCGCCGGGGTCCGGCTGGAGGACGGCGTGATCTGGACGGTGGTCACGCGGGAGATGCGACAGACCCTGGGGCTGGGCCAGGCCAACGACCTCAGCCTCTCCAGCTTCCTGATCAGCGCCGAGGAGGCGCGGATCGCCGCGGTCTTCACCGAGCGGGACGATGGCAAGGTGGAGGTGAGCATGCGGGCCCGACCCGGTTACGATGTGGCCCGCGTCGCCCTCGCCTTCGGCGGCGGCGGTCATCCCCCGGCCGCCGGCTGCTTGGTCCCCGGCCCTCTGGAGGAAGTCATCCCTCCGATCCTGTCCGCCCTGAAGGCCGCCGCGCGGGACGGCCGCACGGATCCTTCCGGATGAAGGAGGCCCCGTGGCTTCCACAGAACAACCGGTGCGGGTGGGCATTCTAACCATCAGCGATCGCGCGGCCCAGGGGATCTATGCGGATGAGAGCGGGGCCCTCCTGCGGCAGCAGGTCGCCGAGCGGCTGGGCTGGACCGTGGCGCGCTATCGCGTGGTCCCCGATGAGGTCGAGGCGATCCAGCAAACCCTGCGGGCCTGGTGCGATGAGGAGGGGCTGGATCTGATCCTCACCACCGGGGGGACGGGGCTGGGCCCCCGGGATCTCACCCCGGAGGCGACGCGGCCCCTGCTGGAGCGGGAGGCGCCGGGGATCGCCGAGGCGCTGCGGTTCTACGGGCTGCAGCGCACGCCTTTCGCCATGCTCTCCCGGGGCGTGGCCGGCATCCGCGGGCGGACCCTGATCATCAACCTGCCGGGGAGCCCCCGGGCGGTGCAGGAGGCGATGGAGGTCCTGGCCCCTGTGCTCCCCCATGCGCTGGCCATGGCGCGGGGGGAAAGCGGCCCTGCGGCCGCCCACACCCTGCGGGCATGAAACGGCTCAGCGGGCCAGCATCAGCACCATATCGTAGTAGGCCAGGTTGGCCTCCCGCCGGCGCTGGACCACCTCCTCCAGAGGAATCGTGACGATATCCCGACCCTGCAGGGCGGTCATCACCCCGCGCTCGCCTCCCAGCAGCGCCTCCACGGCCTTCACCCCCATGCGGGTGGCCAGCAGGCGATCGAAGGCCGTGGGGCTCCCGCCCCGCTGGATATGACCCAGGATCGTGATCCGCACATCGAAGCCGATGGGATGGCTCTCCAGGAACTTGGCGACCTCCGTGGTGCGGTAAGGGGCGCCCTCCGCGATGACGATCAGGGCATGGGTTTTGCCCCGCTCGTAAGCGTCCATCACCGCCCGAGCCACCTCCTCCAGACGGGTCTCCCGCTCCGGGATCAGCACCATCTCCGCCCCGCCGATCACCCCGGCGATCAGCGCCAGATACCCGCAATCCCGTCCCATGGTCTCCACCAGGAACGCCCGCCCGATGGAGGAGGCGGTGTCCCGCAGCCGGTCGATGGCGTCGATGATGGTGTTCAGGGCCGTATCCACCCCGATGCTCATGTTCGTGCCCCAGATGTCGTTGTCGATGCTGGCGGGGACGCCGACCACGGGGAAGCCGCGCTGGTGGAGGGCCAGGGCGCCGCGCATGGAGCCGTCGCCGCCGATCACCACCAGGCCTTCGATCCCATGCTGGTTCAGGCGGCGCAGAGCCTTGCGCTGCCCCTCCTCCGTCATAAACTCCTTCGAGCGGGCGGTCTGGAGAATGGTCCCGCCGCGCTGGATGATGCCGCCCACGTCCCGGGGGCGGAGCTCCACGATCTCCCCCTCGATCAGGCCCTGGAACCCCCGTCGGATCCCCAGGACCCGCACGCCGTGATAGGCGGCGGTGCGCACCACCGCCCGGATGCAGGCGTTCATGCCTGGCGCATCCCCTCCGCTGGTCATCACCCCAATGCACCGCATCCTGCATCACCTCCGTGGCGGCTTTCAAGCGGGTCGCTTCCGAAATCGGACATTTTACTCATTTTAGCGCTCCCCCCGTATATCCGGACAAAGATCCGACCTCACAGCGGGCGCGATCGCCGGCAGCCGCCGTCGGCCGCGCAGGGGCCCTTCGCCGGAGCCCCGGGGTGTGTCCCAAAATCGTAGGACAACTGCTTGCAGTTGTCCTACAAGGCGGCCAGGCTCGACAAAATCGGGACACACCCGAGCCCCGCTCAGGAGGACGCGCTCCCCCGAATTGTGCTACAATGTAAAGAAATCAGAAGAGGATCCGGGCAGGCTGGACTTTGCTGAGCGGGGGGAAGATCCCATGGCGAGCGTGGCCTTTGAGCATGTCACCAAGCAGTTCGGGAACGTGGTCGCGGTGAAGGACCTGACCCTTTACATCCCGGACGGCGAGTTCCTGGTGCTGGTCGGCCCCTCCGGTTGCGGCAAGACGACCACCCTGCGGCTGCTGGCCGGGTTGGAGGAGGTCACCCAGGGGCGGATTTACATTGGGGATCGGGACGTGACGGAGGTTCCCCCCAAAGATCGCAACATCGCCATGGTCTTTCAGTCCTACGCCCTCTACCCCCACATGAACGTCTACGACAACATCGCCTTCGGCCTGCGCATGCGCAAGGTCCCCAAGGCGGAGATCGAGCGCCGGGTGCGGGAGGCGGCCCGCATGCTGGAGATCGAACACCTGCTGGACCGCAAGCCGCGGCAGCTCTCCGGCGGGCAGCGCCAGCGGGTGGCCGTGGCCCGGGCCATCGTCCGCGACCCGGCGGTTTTCCTCTTCGACGAGCCCCTCTCCAACCTGGACGCCAAGCTCCGGGTCCAGACGCGGGCGGAGCTGATCAAGCTGCACCAGCGGCTGGGGACCACCTTTGTGTATGTGACCCACGATCAGGTCGAGGCCATGACCATGGGCACCCGCATCGCGGTGATGAAGGACGGGGTGCTCCAGCAGGTCGACACGCCCCAGAACCTTTACGAGCGGCCCGACAACCTGTTCGTGGCCGGGTTCATCGGCTCGCCGCCTATGAACTTCTTCGAGGCCCGCCTGGTGCCGGAAGGAGAAGGCCTGTGGGTGGACACGGGGGCTTTCCGCGTCCCGGTCCCGCCGGATCGGGTGCCCGTCTATCGGCCCTATGTGGGCCGGCGGGTGATCTTCGGGCTGCGGCCGGAGCACATCTACGACCCCGAGTTCGCGCCGCCCCTCAACCGTCCGGCGGAGGTGCAGGCTCGGGTGGACGTGCGGGAGCTGATGGGCAGCGAGGTCCATCTGCACCTGGTGGCCGACCGCCAGATCTTCGTCGCCCGTGTCGATCCGCGAACCCGCGCCCTGGTCGGGAACACCATCCGCGTCCTCTTCGATATGGACCGCATGCACCTCTTCGACGCGGAGACCGAGCGGGCGATCCGATGAGCCCACCCCGGGGGCGGGGAGCGCACCGGCATCCCCGCCCCCTCTACCGATCCCGGACGGCCAGGAAGCGATCGAAACCCACCCGCGCCGCTCCCGCCGCCATGGTTCCCACGCTCACCCCCACGCGCCCGCCCGCCTCCCGGGGATCCCGCGGGATCCGGGCCGCTTCGACCCCGTTGATCCAGAAGACCATCTCGCCGCGTTCGCATCGGACCCGCAGGTGGTTGGTGGTTCGTCCGGTTCGGATGGCCTCATGGGCGGTCCAGTCGACCTGCGTTCGCCATGTCCCCTGCTCGTAGAGGAAGATCCCATAGTAGCCGTCGGCGCTGACGGCGAACCGGTAAAGGCGCCCCGGCCCGGCCTCCAGGACCAGGCCGTAATCCGCGGAGGAGGGGCCTTCGAGCAAGGCCGCTTCCACCTCCACCTGGCCCTCCCGGAACGTGAACGGGGAGAAGGCCCAGGCGACGGTCCGCGCCGGTTGCAGCGTGAGGATCAGGCGTCCGTCCTCCACCCGGGCCTGGAAGCGCGGATCCCGAGGGAGAAGCCACCCCGGCGCGCCCTCGCGGAAGTCCGCGGCGTAACGCGCCGGAGCGGGCGCGCGGCAGCCGGCGAGCAGCATGATGCCGATCATCCCGCCGAGAAGGACCCCGCCTCTCATCCCATCCCTCCGCGCAGGGAGCCGAAGGCCCCCGGGCTTTCGTCTCTACTATAATTCCACCCGTGAACGGTTTACTTTCTCCGGATCTCCGGCCGGTGTCCACGCCGATGGGCGATGGGGATCGGATCCCGCCGCCGCGGTTTCAGCTGGGGGACCCGCGGTGGCTGCTGGAGCTGCGATACCTGCCGTGGCCGGTGGCGTGGGCGGCCTGTTTCGGCCGCCCGGGGCCGCTCCATGTGGAGCTGGGCTTCGGCGATGGGGCCTTCCTGGCCGCCCTGGCCCGCCGGATGCCGGCCGCCAACCTGGTCGGGGTGGAGCGGGCCCTGGAGCCGACCCGCTGGGCCCTCCGGCGCATGCGCCGGGAGGGAGCGGAGAACGTCCGGCTGGTGCTGGGGGACGCCTTCGCCGCCCTGGCCTTCCTGTTCGAGCCGGAGTCCATCGAAGGGCTTTATGTCAACTTCCCGGATCCCTGGCCGAAGGCCCGTCATCATCATCGACGGCTGCTGACGCCGGGCTTCCTTCATCTGGCCGCCCACCGCCTCCGGCCCGGCGGCCTCCTGACGATCGCCACCGATGATCCCGATTACGCCCTCTGGATCGCGGAGGCGCTTCGGGGCACCCCCGGTCTGGAGAGCGTCTTCGAGACGCCATGGGTGCACGCCCTGCCGGGGCGGGAGCCCACGCGATATGAACGCAAGGCCCTGGCGGCCGGACGGACGTGCTTTTACTTCGTCTGGCGGCGCTCCGGGCCGGTCCCGGCGCCGGCGCTGCCGCGGATCATGCAAGGGGAGGCGTCCATGCCCCATCGGATCTGGGAGGGGGATCCGGATCTCTCTCAGGTGGCGGCGCAGCTGCGGGGACGCCTGTGGCAGGACGGGGAGACCATCTGGCGGGTGAAGGGCCTGTATCGGGCCCTGGAAGGGGAGGGGTTGCTGATCGAGCTGCTGATGGCCGAGGGCGCCTGGGTGGAGACGGTGGCCCTGCTCTTCCGCCCGCACGGGTCAGGGCTCTGGATCCTGAAGCCGGCGGAGATCGGAGGGCTCCGGCCCACCCTGGCCCTTAAGATGGGCGTCCAGCGCATCGCTCAGGCCATTGAGGAGGCAACCCCCGGGCTGCGCGTGGTCTCCTCCACGATCTGAAGGGCCTGACGGTTGGCTTTTGCAACCCGGACGCGGAGGGGCGGATGGACAAACCGGTTCACGAGATGACCTTTGAGGAGGCGCTGGCGGAGCTGGAGCGGATTGTGCGGGCTCTGGAAGGGGGCGGTCTCCCCCTGGAGGAGGCCCTGGCCCTCTACGAGCGGGGACAGGCCCTGGCGGAGCGCTGTCAGCGGCTGCTGCAGGAGGCCCAGCTCCGCGTCCGGATCCTGGAGCGGGACGAATCCGGGGCGCTCCGCCTCTCGCCCTTCGAAGAAGGGTGACGGATGGAGCCGGCGGATCTCTTCCGGAACCCGATCCTGATCCCGGCCTTCCTGGCCTGGACGGCCGCCCAGCTCTCCAAGGTCCCGGTGGAGTGGGCGCGGCGGCGACGGCTGGACCTGAGGCTGTGGTTCAGCGCCGGCGGGATGCCCAGCTCCCACGCCGCCCTGGTCTCGGCCATGGCGACCGCCGTGGGGCTGCGGGAGGGTTTCACCTCCACCGCTTTCGCCATCAGCCTGATCGTCGCCCTCATCGTGATGTATGACGCCGCGGGGGTCCGCCGCGCAGCCAGCATCCAGGCGCGCCTCCTCAATCAGATCCTGGACGAGGTGTTCGCGGGCCGTCCCCTGAGCGAGCAGCGCGTGAAGGAGCTCATCGGCCACACCCCGATGGAGGTGGTGGTGGGGGCGCTGCTGGGGATCGCCATCGCGTGGATCTGGTGGCAGCTCGCGCCCTGAGGGGAGAGGGATGAAGATCTACACCCGCACCGGCGACGACGGCACCACCCAGCTGATGGGCCCGACCCGGGTCCCCAAGGATCACCCCCGGGTGGCGGCCTACGGGGCGGTGGACGAACTGAACGCCTGGCTGGGTTACCTGCACGCCATGGGGCTTCCATCCCCATGGGCGGAGCGACTGCAGGAGATCCAGCGGGACCTCTTCGTCATCGGCAGTTACCTGGCCCTGGATCCCACCGTGGCGGATCGGGCGGCCGCCCTGCCTCCCCCGCCGGAGGAGCGGATCCCCCAGATGGAAGGGTGGATCGACGAGTGCGAGGCGGTGGTCGGGCCGACCCGCGTCTTCATCCTGCCGGGTGGGCATCCCTTGAGCGCCGCGCTGCACATCGCCCGCACCGTCTGCCGGCGGGCGGAGCGAGCTGTGGTGGCCCTCCATCGGGGGGAACCGGTTCCCTCCTGGATCCTGGCCTACCTCAATCGTCTCTCCGACCTGCTGTTCATGCTGGCCCGCTGGGCCAACGCGGCGCATGGGGTGGAGGATATCCCATGGAGGCCATGACGGCGGCGCTGCCCGACCCCGCCCGAGCCCTGCTGGAGCAGATCCGCTCCCGGCGCTCTGTCCGCCGTTACCGGCCGGATCCCATCCCCCGGGAGTGGGTGGAGGCCCTGCTGGAGGCCGCCCGCTGGGCCCCCTCGGCCCACAATCGGCAGCCCTGGCGCTTCGCGGTGGTGGAGGACCCCCGGGTCAAGGCCCGCATGGCGGAGGCGATGGGGGAGCGGCTGGCGGAGGACCTGCGGCGCGATGGCGTCCCGGCGGAGCGGGCCGCCGAGGAGGTCGCCCGCTCGGTGGCGCGGATCACCGCTGCCCCCCTGGCCCTCGTGGTCTGCCTCTCGATGGCGGAGATGGACCGCTACCCCGATGCGCGGCGCCAGGCCGCGGAGCGGACGATGGCCGTCCAGAGCGTGGCCATGGCCGGGCAGAACCTCCTGCTGATGGCCCACGCCATGGGTCTGGGGGCCTGCTGGATCTGCGCCCCGCTGTTCTGCCCGGATACGGTCCGAGAGACGCTGGGGTTGCCCGCAGACTGGGAGCCCCAGGGGATGATCCTGGTGGGGTTCCCGGCAGGGCCGCCCCGGGCGAAGGACCGCCGCCCCCTCGAAGCCTTCGTCCGCTGGATCCGCGCCGGATGAGGAGCCGTCCACGAGGGGAGGGCGAATCCACGAAGGGAAAGGGGCGTAAAGGCTCCAGGGGCCCGATGCGTGCGTTCGGGCTCGGACTCCTCGATGGCCCCGGCGTCCGAAGCGGGAGGGGGCCGGGCGGCAAGCGCCGCGAGGCCGTCCCCGAATGGAGGCTCGGATTTCGGGGTGGCCCTTCAGAAGCCTGAGGGTGGGGACCGCCGAGGGCGGTCCCCACCCCGGAAGAGGAGCGATCAGGCGGGGGTTTCAGGAAGACGGTAGTCTTTGAACTGCTCCCGCAGCACCTTCTTGTCGAACTTCCCCACGCTGGTCTTGGGGATCGCCTCCACGAACACGATGTCATCGGGGAGCCACCACTTGGCGAAGCGCGGCCGCAGGAACTCCAGCAGCTCTTCCTTGGTGAGGTCCTCCTTGAACTCGGGGCGAGGGACCACCACGGCCAGCGGGCGCTCCTGCCACTTGGGGTGCGGCACGGCGATGACCGCCGCCTCCAGGACTTTGGGGTAGGCCATCAGGGCGTTCTCCAGGTCCACCGAGGAGATCCACTCCCCGCCGCTCTTGATCAGGTCCTTGGTCCGGTCCACGATCTGGATGTAGCCCTCCGGGTCGATGGTCACCACGTCCCCGGTGCGGAACCACCCGTCCTGGAAGGCCTCGGCGGTGCGGGGGTCGTTGTAGTAAGCGCGGATCACCCAGGGGCCGCGGACCTGGAGCTCGCCCATGGTCTTGCCGTCCCACGGCACCTCCCGCCCCTGCTCATCCACCGCCCGGATCTCCACGCCCACGACGGGCATCCCCTGCTTGGCGCGGACGGCGAAGCGCTCCTCGTCAGGCCAGCTTTCCATATAGCTTTTGAGGTTGGCCACGGTGCCCAGCGGGGTCATCTCCGTCATGCCCCAGGCGTGGGCGATGCGGATGCCGAAGCGCTTCTCGAAGGCCTCGATCAGAGCCCGCGGCATGGCCGATCCGCCCACGGGCATCACCCGGAGGCTGGAGAGGTCATAGCGCTCCCGCTCCAGCAGGGCGTAGAGGCCGATCCAGATGGTGGGCACGCCGGCGGTCACCGTCACCCGCTCGTTCTGGATCAGCTCCGCGATGTCCCGGGGCTGCAGATGGGGCCCGGGGAAGACCAGCTTGGCGCCGACCATCACCCCGGCGAAGGGCATCCCCCAGGCGTTGGCGTGGAACATGGAGACCACCGGCATCAGCACGTCCCGCTCGCAGATCCCGAAGGTGTCGGCCAGGCAGAGGGCCATCGAGTGCAGGAAGATGGCCCGGTGGCTGTAGACCACGCCCTTGGGGTTCCCCGTCGTCCCCGAGGTGTAGCACATGCCGGCGGCGGCGTTCTCGTCCAGGCGCGGCCAGGGATAGGGGGCCTCCGGGGATTCGGCGAGCAGCGCCTCGTAGTCGAGGGCCGGGGAGAGGGAGGTCTGGACCGGGCCGGCCTCGCTCATGATCACGAAGGCCTTCACCGTGGGGATGTGATCCCGGATGCGCTCCAGGAGGGGGACCAGGGAGGCGTCGACGAAGATGACGCGATCCTCGGCGTGGTTGATGATGTAGATCAGCTGATCGGGGGCCAGGCGGATGTTCAGGGTGTGCAGGACGGCGCCCATACAGGGGGCGGCGAAGTAGATCTCCAGGTGGCGGTAGGTGTTCCAGGCGAAGGTGGCCACCCGATCGCCCCGCCCGATCCCCAGCCGGGTCAGGGCGTGGGCCAGGCGGTGAACCCGTCGATGGAAGTCGGCGTAGGTGTAGCGGTGCATGCCGGCGGCGGTGCGGGTGGCGATCTCCTTGCGGGGGAAGAGACGGGCGGCGCGGTCCAGGAAATGATGCGGGGTGAGCGGCCAGTCCATCATCAGGCCTTCTGTGGCACCCTCCTTTCCGGATAGGGGAATAACAGGGGAATCACCCCACGCGGATTAATTCTAACACGGGGGGTGGAGGCGGGGGAAGGGGGGATGGGGCGCTCCCATCTCCCCGGTCAGCGGTCAGGGCAGGGAGGCCGCCATCTTCGCGGCCAGGTCCGCCACCCGCACCGAGTAGCCCCACTCGTTGTCATACCAGGCCACTACCTTCACGAAGTTCCCGTCGATCACCATGGTGGACAGCCCGTCCACGATGGCCGAGTGGGGATCGCCCTTGAAATCGATGGAGACCAGGGGCTCCTCGGTGTAATCCAGGATCCCGCGGAGCGCGCCCTCGGCGGCCGCGCGGAAGGCGGCGTTGACCTCCTCCCTGGTCACCGGTCGGGCCAGCTCGGCGGTGAGGTCGATGACGGAGACGGTGGAGGTGGGGACACGCAGGGCGTAGCCGTCGAGCTTGCCCTTGAGCTCGGGGATCACCAGGCCGATGGCCCGGGCCGCGCCGGTGGTGGTGGGGATGATGTTGAGGGCCGCCGCCCGCGCCCGCCGCAGGTCCTTGTGGGGCAGATCCAGGATGCGCTGATCGTTGGTGTAAGCATGGACGGTGACCATCAGCCCGCGCTTCACGCCGAAGGCATCGTGGAGGACCTTCACCACGGGGGCCAGGCAGTTGGTGGTGCAGGAGGCGTTGGAGACGATATGGTGCTGGGCCGGATCATAGCGGTGGTCGTTCACCCCCAGCACCACCGTGAGATCCACGCTGTCCGAAGGGGAGGCGGGGGCGGTGATGATCACCTTCTGGGCGCCGCCGACGGTGCGGTGCACGGCGGCCTTGCGGCCATCGGTGAAGAGGCCGGTGGACTCGATGACGATCTGCACGCCCAGGTCCTTCCAGGGGAGGTTGGCTGGATCCTTCTCCGCGAAGACCCGGATCTCGTCCTCGCCCACCATGAGATAGGAGTCCCGAGCGGCCACCGGCTCCGGGTAGCGTCCGTAGTTGGAGTCGTATTTCAGCAGATGCGCCAGGGTGGGGGCGTCGGTGATATCATTGACCGCCACCACCTCCAGCTGGCCGCGGTATTTCTCACGGATGGCCCGGAAGACCTGGCGCCCGATTCGACCGAACCCGTTAATGCCCACTTTGACCGCCATCGGACTTCCCTCCTCAGCGATTTGGGGATCGCGCTTTTCTGAAAGTATACCCCGGTTTCATGAAACCGGGCTTCCTCCGTGGAGAGGCGAAGGAGCGCCTTCCCACCCACAGGTTCAGGCCGAAAGCACAATCCTCTTTCGTGATCCGGCAATTAGGCTCTGAGGGGTGCGGCGCTTAATGCTTGATTCTTTCGGCGCTTGCTTGCTCCTGGCGCTGCGATCTCAAAGGGTTAGACCACCTTCCGGCCCATTATGGTGCGAAGGCGACTTGGGACAATGGGATCTCCAGATGGTCCCCCAAGGGGTGTCCGGATGGGTCGTAGATTGGCCAGCGCTGAGGGTTGCCGCTGATCCATTGCGCCCGCTCATAGAACCCAAACACCACGCGGAGGCGATCTGTTGGGGACAAGTTGGCGGGGATCCGTAGCCGAATTCGCTCTTTCCAGCGCTGTCCCTGCTGCCATTGACTGGGATGTAACATCCCACGACCGGGATAGCGATCCTCCTGAGTCAGGATCCGGTCGGGAGCGTGGGCGTCAACCAGGTGAACGAACAGGTTCCATTCGCCCTCGGCCGGGCCGAGGGCCTCAAAGTAAAGGTAAAGAAGGATCTCCCGGCCAGGGGCCACATGATCGTCGGAGAGGCTATAACCGTGAAGGTAGACCCTATCGGCGAAGTAGGCCCGCAGCGGATCACGCAAGCGTTGGACTTCCGCATCGGTGAACGAGGGGACATGGTAAGCGGGCAGGATCCAAACCATAGGGGCAAGGATGGCCACCATCGCCATCCCGATTGCGGGAAGCTTCAGGAAAAGCCTTGTGCGAACCACGGAGGGGAGTCGACGGTAAAGCTCCTCCCATCCTTGATGGAGACCGATGGCCAGAGGGATCAGCGCGGGGTAGGAGTGCCTCCCTTGAGCGGAGACCCAGAAAGACAAGCCGATTCCGATCAACAAGACATATCCCAGCATGAGGATAGACAAGGAAGCCATGGGGGACGATCTTTCCCCACAAATGAACCGTTTGGCTTTAAGGATAAGCCCGAAGACGGATAGAGAGGCCCATAGGTCCAGCAAGCGGTATACCGAATCAGGCATGCGAATGTTCCCCATATGCCCGAAGGCTCCCCAGAACGTCTCTCGGAAAAGCTCCCAGGTCTTGGCAGGATCTGATCACCATGGGGAAAGAGGCCCTTGCAGCCAGGTTCGGATATCCCACAGCGCTCCCGGATTCATTCCCAGTAAAGGCAATGGGAGGGGGGTTCCATATAAATCGATGTTTCGATAGAACCAGCTTCCGCTCAAGCTCAAGGCGGTGATCAGAGCAAGCCCGGTAAGCCCCAGGGCGGTTCGGAGGGATCGTCGGTTCCACGAGGCGAGGAGGAGCGCGAGCATGGCGATCGGCCAGAGGAGCAACCCGCTGGCTTTGCTCAGAGCAGCGAGACCCATCAAAACGCCAAGGATGATCGCTTGTGAGATAGAGCCTCCTGAGCGCCAGATCTTCCCTATCCACCAGAGGCCAACAGCCGCGATTGTGTTCACCATATTGTCGTTGTTGATCGAGCTGCTTACGAAGAGGAAGCCGGGGAGCGTGGCGATCCAGAGAGCGACTCGGTCGGCGAGGGCTGACGAGGAGAACCAAAGGCGTGCCATCTGCCAGGCTGCCCAAATGGTCAGCGCTCCCAGCGCGACGGAGGTCATCCGCCAGATCCGAAGGACAACCACAGTGCGGTTTCGATCGAGGATTTCCCCGGGCCGATGGAAAGCGTGATTCCTCCCCGCCTCTCGTTGGGGATCCGCGCTGGCTATGGGATGCGGTCGATATAAGGCTGGCAGGTCCTCCAGGGAAGCCCCGCTCAGTCGAGCGATCCCGGCAAGGACTCCATAGTAAAGCGGGGGCTGGACTCCTTCTTGCTTCCACGGCCCCTCGGCGCAGAACAGGCAAACCCTTCCCTTGGGCGAGGTGGGCGGCGTAGGCCATGTGAGCAAATTCGTCAGGGGCCTCGAACAACGGAACGACGAGGCTATAAAGCAGCCCGAGGATCCCGTAGAGACCAATGATCTGTAGGATCCTCCCGGGTCTCTTCGTGTTTCCTCTGTTGACTTTCTCAGCCCTCTGAAGCGCCATGGCCGGAGAGCGTGGGATATCTTCGTCGGCCCGGAAGCGTCGGATCATTAACCGAACCTCCCTTCTGTTATGAACCGCTCGGCCGCATACCGGAGGGCGAGGCGCACGTCTTCCTCGGTGATCGCATATTCACACGCCACCTCCTCGATGGACATCCCTCCGGCCAGTTTGCCGGTGATGAGAGCGACCGGCACGCGCGCGCCCTGATGACAGGCCTTCCGAAGCGGACTTTCGGATCGACTGGGATTCGGGGAGCGATCCCCGCGGCCGTTTGCAGGCCTCCTCTGCAGAAACGCGCGAGGGCCGCGCCAGAGGGCCTGTAAGCCGGGTTCTGTCCCCCGTGGGGACCTGCTCTCTGAAGCCCAGCTTACCAGGGATCGGAAGCCGGACGTCTGATGCGAATGCGATGGGGCTCCACGATGATCAGGAGCCCGCGTAAATCCTCACCTTCCATACGCATCAAGGCCTGAAGTAGACGTCGGTTAAGCTCAGGGACGGAGAGTTCATTGGGCATGCGCAGAACAAGAATGCCTGCATGGGTCCCAGGGGGAAACCGAAGGATGTTTGCAAATCCTTTATCTGCGGTGATTAGGACAGCACCTCGAGCCCGGGCATAGGCGATGACCTCTTCGTCGGTGCATCCCCTTAATCCTGCATCGCGCACATCTTCCACCTCGTGTCCAGCTTCCCGCAGGACAACGGACGTGGAGCGCGGCATATCCTCATCGACAAGGAAGCGCCCCATCAGGAGCTGATCCGCACTTCTTCCGCGGACAGGATCTCGGCCGCATACCGGAGGGCAGCGCGCACATCTTCCTCGGTGATTTCGTATTCGCGCGCGACCTCTTCGACCGACATCCCTCCAGCCAGCTTGCCCACGATCAGATCGACCGGAACGCGCGTGCCTTTGATGACCGGCTTTCCGAACCGCACCCTGGGATCTACGGTGATGCGCGGGGCGATCTCCACCGCCATCTTCCGGCCTCCTTTGAGCCTGAAATGAAAGCCTTTGCCCGTCCCCATCGCCCAAAGGGCAACGGGGACGGGGAAGAAAAGCTTGAGGCCAACCGCATCGCTCCGCATCCTCTGGAGCTGCATGGATCGCTCCCGGCGACCTGATCGTCTCCCCGGTCCCCGGAGGGAAAATCCCTTCCGAAAGCGATCCAGGCCGCGCCAGAGGGCCTGTAAGCCGGGTTCTGTCCCCCGTGGGGAGCCACGGGGTGGCGGTCATCTCTCTGGGACGGCGGTTACCCGCCGCCTCAAGCGGCCTACCCGCGGGCATTGGGCGCGGGGCAGCCCCGGCGCCCCGAAGGGCGCCGCGCCCGCTGCTTGGCCTTGCTCCGGGTGGGGGTTGCCATGCGCCGGAGCGTTGCCGCCCGGCCGGTGGGCTCTTACCCCACCTTTTCACCCTTGCCTCCATGACCCCGGGAGTTCCCGGGCGGATCGGCGGTCTGTTTTCTGTGGCCCTGTCCACGGGTCGCCCCGTCCGGGTGTTACCCGGCACCCTGCCCCGCTGGAGCCCGGACTTTCCTCAGGCCGGGAAATCCCCGGCCCGCGACCGCCCGGCCTTCTGACGCGGCCCACATTTATTTTAACGCGGAACGATGGCGCTCAGGTTATGGCCCGCCCGCGGCCTGCCGCAGGGCTTCCAGGACGCGGCCCAGGGCTTCGATCTCCGCGCCGTAAGCCGCCCAGTCCCCCCGGCGGATGGCTTCCTGGGCCCGCTGATAGTGCGCGTAGGCCTCCCGGATCAGGGCGGCCACATCCCCGCCCGGAGGGGCCGAAGGGCCTGAGGGCCCCGAGACCTCCGCTCCGCCGATGGCCTGAGCCAGCGCCTGCTCCAGGGTGGGGGCCATCGCCACCCGCTGCTCGGTCGCCACGATCACCTGCTTCAGCTCCGGGATCTGCCCCTGCTCGGCCAGGAGATATAGCGGCTCCACATACAGGAACGCCTCCCCGATGGGGATCACCAGGAGGTTCCCCCGGATGACCTGGCTGCCCCGCTGGCTCCACAGGGTCAGCTGCGCCGAGATCGTGGGTTCCTGATCGATCCGCGCCTCGATCTGCTGCGGGCCGAAGATCAGCCGCTCCTTGGTCAGCCGATACAGGATCACCCCCCCATACCGCCCGGGGTCCGAGCGGGCCGCCATCCAGGCGATCATGTTCTGCCGCCCGGAGGGCGTGAAGGGGAGGATCAGGACGAACTCCACCGGTCCCTCTGGATCCACCCGGGTGAGCACGTAGTAGGGCTCCATGGGCTGGGGCTCGGAGCCGAAGATCTCCGTCGGGACCGCCCACACGTCCTCCTTGTTGTAAAAGGTGCGGGGATCCTGCACGTGATACGTCCGGAGGATGTCCGCCTGGATCCGGAAGAGGCCCTCCGGGTAGCGCAGATGGGCCTTGAGGCCCTCCGGCATCTCCGAGAAATCCCGCCAGAGGGCGGGGAAGATCCGCCGCCAGGCCCGGATCAGGGGTTCATCCTCCACCACGTAGAAGGTCACCGTCCCGTCGTAGGCGTCGATCACCGCCTTCACGCTGTTCCGGATGTAGTTGAGGTCCCCGTGCGGCTGGCTATACGGGTAACGATCCGTCCACGTATACGCGTCCGCCACCCAGACGATCCGACCGTCCAGGATCACCGCGTAGGGGTCCGGATCGAAGCGCAGGAAGGGAGCCAGGGTGCGGAGCCGGGTGCGGATGTCCCGCCAGAACAGGATGCGGCTCTCGGCGGTGAGGGCGCCGCTCAGGATCAGATTGGGGTCCCCGAAGTAGAGGGCGAAGAGGGCCCGCCGCGCCAGCCCGCCCAGGCGGATGCCGGTGCGGCCCTGATACGTCGTGGTGACGTTCTCCTCCCCGCGGGGATAGTCGAACTCCGGCACGGCGGTGTTCACCAAGGCGAAGTCCACCGTCCGCTCCCCGAAGTAAATCTGCGGGCGGGTCAGGGGGATGGCGCCCACCGGCGGGATGTCCTTCAGCAGGAACACCGGGAGGCCTTCCGGAGTGAAAGCCCGCACCGGCACGACCACCACGCCGTAGCCGTGGGTGAACACCAGGTGCCGGTTGACCCAGGTGCGGGCCTGAGGCGGAAGGGCGTCCAGGTCCAGCTCCCGCACGCTCAGCATGACCTGGCGATACGCGCCATCGATGCGATAGCGATCGACATCCACGTCGACGAACACGTAGTAGGGGCGGATGCTTTGCAGCTGCTGCAGGGTCTGCAGCAACGGCCGGTAATCCCACAGGCGGATCCCCTCCAGGATTTCGGCGTTGGCCCGGATCTCCTCCGGGGTAGGGGCCTCGCGCGGGGAGAAGATCTGCTCGTTGAAGTCCTCCAGTCCATAAGCGCGCCGGGTGAAGGCGATGCTGTGGGCGATGTAAGGGCTCTCCCGGGCCAGCTCGTTGGGGCGCACCACCAGGGTTTGGATCAGGCCCGGGTAGACCTCCAGCCCGAGGAAGGCCAGGGCGAGCCACACCCCGAACCCCAGGGCCAGAAGGGCCGGCCGGCGCAGCCGCAGGTTGAGCAGCATCCCGGCCGCGAGGAGAACCATCAGGCCGCTCAGGAGGTTCAGGACGGGCAGGCGGGCGTGGACCTCCGCGTAGCCCGCCCCGAAGGCCACCGGCCGCTCCGCGTAAAGCAGCCGGTAGGCGTCGAAGCGATACCCCACCGCCATCAACAGGAAGAAAAGGGCGGCGAGGATGGAGAGATGGGCCCATCGCCACCGCCGCGGGACCGGGAGGACCAGCGGGAAGAGGGCGGCGAGAGGGACCAGGCCCCACTGGGCGGTCTCCTGCAGGGATACCCAGAGGGGCCACCGGAACACATACCAGCCGACATCGAGGCCGAAGAGGGGATCGCGGACGCCGAAGGGCTCCGCGTTCAGGGCCAGCAGGACCCTCTCCCACTCCCCCTGGAGGGCGAGGCCGAAGAGGAAGCCGACGGCGGCGGCCAGCCCCAGCCAGAGCCGAGGGGAGCGGCCCGCCGCGCGGGCCGCAAGGAAGGCGTTCAGCCCCAGGAAGAGGAGGGCGGCGCCCCATCCGATCCCGAAAAGAGCCGCCCGGGCCTGCCACTGCGTCCACAGGATCGACTCGTAGCCCAGGTCCCGGAACCACTCCCACGTCACCCACAGGCTCAAAAGGCGGCCGGGGATGAACAGCAGGAGAACCCCCAGCCCGAAGAGCCCCAGTCCCCACCGAAGCCACCGCTCATAGGGGAGCCGCGCCCAGTCGATCTCCAGCTGTCTCCCTTCGAAACGACCCCCTCGCCGCCAGGCCATCCCAACCTCCCGGGCAGGATGTGGAGCGTCCTCCGGATCCGAACGGCGATCGCGCGTCTCTATTGTAATTGTAGGGGATGCGGTGAGGCTCGGACATCCGCAGGCAAGCGTGCGAGTCGGAGGCGCCGGCCCGGGATGCCGGGTTGTTTCTCGATGTGTTCTTCACCGAAGGATCGATGGATGTCCGGAGCGGCTTCCGCCGCGACCCTTGCGTTATCGAGGACGGGGGTTCGGGGCGAAAGCCCCCCTCCGTAAGCCGAAATTCATTTCGGCCTTCTTACCGCAGGCGCGGCTTCCGCCGCGACCCTTTGCGTCATCGAGAACCAGAGGTTCGAGGTTGCCGGGGCCGCTTTCGTCGCGACCCTTGTGTCATCGAAGACGGGAGGTTCGGGGCGAAAGCCCCTCCTCCAGAAACCATCTTTTTGTAGGAGCGGCTTTAGCCGCGACCTTTGCGTCATCGAGAGCCAGGGGTTTGGGGTTGTCGGGGCGGTGTCCGTTGTGACTCTTGCGTCATCGAGGGCGGAAAGTTCGGGGCGAAAGCCCCTCCTGCAGAAACCGTCTTTTTATAGGAGCGGCTTCAGCCGCGACCTTTGTGTCGTCGAAAACCAGAGGTTGGGAGTTGCCGGAGCGGCTTCCGCCGCAACCCTTGCATCTTCGAAGACAGAGGCGCGGGGCGAAAGCCCATCCTGCAAAAGGATGGATTTCGGCCCGCGGCGGCCGACGGGAGAGGCGCGGCCTCGCGTAATCAAAGGGGCGGGGCATCCGAACGCCCCGCCCCGGGATGAAGGGGAACGATTTCAGGAAGCGGGGACCGGCGCCCCGTGGCGTTCGCGGAGGCGGCGGGCGGCGGCCACCATGTGGCGCAGGGAGGGGATCACCTCCTCCCAGCGTCGGGTCTTGAGCCCGCAGTCCGGGTTCACCCAGATGCGCTCCGGAGGGATCACCCGGATGGCCCGCTCGATGATGGCTT
>Ga0080007_1065734_pt1 | contig 30821 bp, 24 predicted proteins | sample OctOCTMetagenome_FD_69210 | JGI IMG/M metagenome (GOLD analysis project Ga0080007, IMG submission 69210) | Hot spring and microbial mat streamer communities from Octopus Spring Streamers, Yellowstone National Park, USA - OCT_B (SPADES... | ecosystem: Environmental > Aquatic > Thermal springs >...
TCGCCGAGGAAGAGGACTGGATCGAACGGGAGGTGATCCCCTTCGAGAGGCCCTGAGCCCTATCCGGCCGGCCCCGGAATCCATTCCGGTCTATCCCCGATGCGGCCCGGGCTCCTTTCGATCAGAATCAGAAACGCCAAGCGCAGGTCCCCTGTTGTGGGACCCAGGTGGGGGAGTGAATACGAGGGGGCGTTGAATGACAACGATGTGGAATCTGCCCATCCGCCACGATCCCTGGCTGGATAACGGCCTGGAGGTCCTGGCCGGGATGGCCGAGGCGATCGCCCGCCAACACCCGGCCGTCCTGAGTGTCCGCCTGGAGCCCGACGGGCTGCGCCTGGAGATCCAGCAGCTCCAGCGCTTCGCCCACCTCCTGAGCCATCAAATCGCGCTCCAGGTCGAAAACGCTTATTACATTCCGGAGCCCGGACGCAAGGTGTTGAAACCGTTCGTCGGCTTCAATCAGCAGCCTCCGAAGCAGCATCCTGAACTTTACCGGGGGAAGGAGGCGATTGAGGCGTTCGTTCAGGAGATCCTGGCAGAGATCTCGCAACCTTCCAACCGCCGATCCCGCTTCACGTGTCCGTTCTGTGGGGCACCGGCCACGGAGAAGCGCACGCTCTCCCTCTATCCCTTCGTGACTAAGACGAAAGCCCTCGGCGGGCAGGCGGTGTGGGAAGAGGCCGGGTTCCGCGGCCTGAACGAATACGGGCCGATCTGCGCCGTCTGCGCCTTCCTGGGCATGCTGGCCTGGTCCGACACCGCCCTGCTCTACCGGTGCGACATCGATGGTCCTCAGGGGACAGCGCTCCTGGCCCTCCCATGGCCGCAGCCCCTCGACTTGCGCCGTCTGCACACCCAAAAGCAACGTTATCGCCGCGCCCTGAACCCCGCCCACCGCCGCAGCAACGTCCAGGTGGTGGTTCGCTGGGGGGACCGGGAGCGGGAAGACTGGCCTCCCCAGGCGTTCACCATGCTTCTGGCCTTCTATGAGGCCGCCCTGAGCCGGGTGCTGAGGGAGATCCAGGGAGACGGCGAGGAGGGCCTCTTCGAGCTGACCGCCCTGCGCGGAGTGATCCCGGATGGCTGGATCCTCCTCCGCATCCCCCAGGGTCGGATGAAGGACATCACGGCGACCGACTGGTTCATGGAGGACGCCATCCTGCGCGTCCTGCGCTCCATGATCGAAGCGGACGTCCTCCCCTATCAGGGCATCCTCACGGGGATATGGCTGACGCTGGAAGGACGACGCATTGATGAGGAAACCGCCGCATGGCGAGAGGAGCGCGCGGCCGCTTTCCTGCAGAACGATTTCGGGGGATTCGCCGCAGGCTTCGGGGTTCGACGTCGACAGATGCTGGGGTTCTACAGCGAAGCTGTTCAGGGCCTTCACCAATGGATCCAAATCTGGCTGGAGGAGCGGAAGACGATGAACGAGCAGGAGCTGGAGCTGGTGCGACGAGCGGGGCGGACGATCGGCCGCATCGCGGGCGCTCAACGCCGGGCTACGATCCTTTACGAGATGGAACGGGCCCGCACCCCCTCCGATCTGCTGGGCGTGTTGAGCGACGTGGTGCATCGCTTGGTGGGGATGGAGGCCCAGGAGATGCGGGATCAGTATCTTTCCCTGGAAGCCCTCGACCGGCTCACCGCCCTGATCCACGCCGCAGGAGACGACGCCCGCCGGTTCGCCGACATGAAGCACACGCTCTTCATCTACGCCGGGCTGGAATACGCAGGGGTGATCCGGGGGCAGACCGCCGAGGCGACCGCCCGCTGAGGCTCAAAACATTCAAAGGCCCGCAGGATGCCCTTCAGCGTCCTCCTGAGGACATGAAGCGCTCGGCGTCATCTTTTCCGTTTCTTCGGATTTCCGTTGCAAACCGCGATGCGAACCCCAACTCAAGAGGAGGAGAGCGATGGATGTGAAAGCGATCTCTATGGTATGGCTCTCCCGCACCGGGCTGACCAACCTGAACGCGGGCGAGGGCGGCAGCAATCTGGTGGATCTGAAAAAATACCGCTGGGCCGGGCGCGAGTATCCTTACGTCAGCGGCCAGGCCATGCGCTTCTACCTGAAGGAGGCCATCCGCCGCGAGGTGCGTCCGGAGGAGGCCTGTGTGGCCGATGAACATGGAGAAACATGCGGGCGCATCGCCGAGTGTGTGCTCTGCGATCTCTTCGGCTTCATGACCACCCTGCCCGATGTGGGGGCCGTCGTCCGGGTGTCTCCCGTCAAGGTCTCCCCGGCCCTGGGCCTGATCCCCCTGGAGGAAACCATGACCGTGGACTTCCTCACCCGACGCCACCGCGGTGCGGTCCAGGAGGAGGCCGGGACCATCCGTGGGGACATCGTGAACGTGGAGATGGCTGTCAATCTTTACAAGGCAGGCCTGGCGGTGGATGTGCGCCGGGTAGGCCGCGAGGAGGAGCTGGTGGAGATCGAGAAGGGCCGCGGGAAGAAGGCCCAGACGGTGAGGGGAGTGACCCTGAAGGATTACGTTGATGAGGCGGAGCGCCGGCGGCGCATCGGCCTGCTGCTGAGCGCGGTGCAGGACTTCAGTGATTATTCCAAACAGGCCCGGCTGCTCACAGACTTCACCCCCGATCTCCTGCTCGTCGCACTCCAGGCCAACTATTCCCATCGCCTCCAGAAGGCCCTGGAGATCCGATGGGATGGCGCCGCTATCCTTGATACGGCACGGCTCGATCAGGTGCTTCGGGAGCTTCAAGAGGATGTGGCAAAGGCAGATGAACGGCCAGCGGTTTTCGCCGGGATGCTGGAAGGCGTGATCGCGAACGGGGAGGCGGTCCGGGAGACCCTGGCCCGGCACGGGATCGAGGTCGTCACGCCGCGGGAGGCGATCGCACGAGCGAAGGCCGCCCTGGGGGTGTGAGCCCATGACGAAATATGGGCTGACCGTGGATCTGGAGAGCCCGTATTTCGCCTGCTTCCGCCAGGTGGTGGCCACCAGCGTGGTCCTCACCTACCCGGTTCCACCTTTCACCACGATCCTCGGCATGCTGCTCAACGCCCTGGGGGTTCACCACGCCCACTACGAAACGGAACGGCAACGCCTGCAGGAAGCGCTGCGATTCAACCTCCGGCCGCTGGAGTCCCCCGGGCGGCCCCAGCGGGAGCTGGCGAAGCTCCTCAAGCTGGTCGGGGAAGGCCGAAAAGAGGAGGGGAAACGCCCGGTGGATTTCCCCTCCTCCCCGGTGCGCAAATCTTTCCTCGTCCGGCCTGCCTATCGGGTTTATCTGGCTTCGGGGTCCCAGACGATCGTCCAGGAGCTCGGAGAGGCCCTGCGACGCCCCGCCCGTCCACTGTATCTGGGTGGATCCGACGACATGGTGATCGTGAACCTTCGCTGGATAGGCGAAGTGAAGCAAGCCGAGGGTCGAGAGGTCTGGGGGTTGCTGCCCGGCATTTACGAAGGCTGCGAGCTGATCCGCCTGCCGCTGGCTTTCCGGAGCGGGCGCGATCTGGCGCCGCCGCCCCTGCTCGCGCTGCCGCGCCGCTTTCCCTTCCAGCTCCCCGAGCCCCAGCCTCTGGCGTTTTTCGAATCCGAGGGCGTGATCCTGCTCCCTGTTTGAGCCTCGCGGGGCGAGGCCGTCGCCTTCGGGCATGCCGCTTCGATCGAGGTCAAGGGACAACGCCCAGGGAAGCGCACCATGGCGTTGTGGGGGAAGCGTGACGGCGAGCGATGGCAGACCCTCTACGGACATATCCGGGACAGCCTGGCCATCGCGGAAGCCCTCACCCGGAGGCCCGGCCTTATCGGGTTCTGCCGCCGCCATGGACTTGATGCCCATCGTTTCCGCCAGATCGTTGGGCTGGTCGTCCTCTTTCACGATGCGGGCAAAGGCACCGCCCCCTTCCAGGAAGCGCTGGAGGCCGATCGAACCTCATGGAATTTCCCCCACGCCCTGGCGGCTTTGCCGCTGATGGACATGGCCTGGCGGAAGGCCTCTTTCCCCACGCTGCTGAAAGAAGCCCCCATCCTTGAGGTGCTCGCGGTCGCCGCCCACCACACGGAGCTACATCGGGATCTCTACCAGAACCTTCCGGAACCCCACAAACGGCTCAACTTCCTCCCCGCGCTCCAGGAGATCCTGCGTCGCCTCTACGAGGAGACTGCTCCGATCTGGGGTTGGGCCGCTGCGTTCCCGGACCTGCCGCTGGATGAGCTCTCGCGGCGCACGCTGGGCGAGCTGTCCAAAGCGTTGCTGAGGATACGAGAGAGGATCACCCAGCAAGTCGCCGGGATGTCAATGGAAGAGCAGGCGCGCTTCCGCGCCCGTTACGTGGCGCTCCTCGCCTACCTCAAGGCAGCAGATAAAGCGGCCAGCCGCGTCTTCGCCGAGCAAGCCCGCCCTGGGGAGAACGGCCCGCTGCTCCCCTTCCCGCTCCCGGAGGCTGAGCTGGAATCCATCCTCCCCGACTGGCCATCAGATGCCGAAGAGGGACTGCGAAGCACCCTGCCCCCCGGAGGGGACTGGTTCGACTATCAAAAGAAATTGCAGGAGGCTTCGTTCCGGTGGGGGCTGGTGCGAGCGCCATGCGGCCGGGGGAAGACCGAAGCCGCTCTCCTCTGGTTTTTGCGGCGTCGGAAGCTCGAAGGCCTGGACCGTTTGATCTGGACGCTCCCGACGCAGGTGACCTCCAACGCCATGCGCGAGCGGCTGGCCCGCATGTTCGGGGAGGAACGGGTCGGTCTCTATCATGGACGCTCCAGCCTGGAGCATCGTGAACGGATCCTGGCCCGATTGCAGCAGGGCCCAGAAGGACCCGCCCCCCTGGATCCAGATCCGGCCCTTGAGCTGGAATGGGCCCGCGAGGCGAATTTCTGGAGTGAGGTCCTGGCTTATCCCCTGGTGGTCACCACCGCGGATCACCTGCTGTATTCGTTCGTGCACGGCTTCCCTCAGGCCGATTTCGCTCTGGGGATGCTCCAGGGAGCCGCGGTGGTGTTCGACGAGGTGCATGCCTACGACGATCAGATGCAGGCCGAGCTGCGGGAGGCCATGGCCTTGCTGCGCGGGATGGGGGTTCCCCATCTGGTGATGAGCGCCACCCTTCCCGACCCCCTGATCCAGGCCGGTCGCCTGGAAGATTACCCCTTGATCGAAGACGCGGCGGGAATGATCCGACGCCCCTTCCAGGTCCTGAAGCGAGCGCAACCGCTGATTCGGAACGAGAACGCTCGCCTGATCGTGAACGAAGAAGTGATCGAAGAGGTGCTGGACGGGTATCGCAACGGGGCGGTTCAGTTCCTCATCGTGAACACGGTGCGCAAGGCGCAGGCCCTTTACCGGCAGCTTCGCGCTTTCCTGCCGCCGGAGGACTGTCTCTGTCTCCACAGCCGGTTTGCCTACGCCCACCGCCGGGCGAAAGAGCGGCAGGTGATCGAGCGTCTGAAGCGCCCGAAGGCCGACCGCACGCCCTTCGTCCTGGTGACCACTCAGATCATCGAGGTCAGCCTGGATATCAGCGCGGATCGGATCCTCTCGGAGATCGCGCCGCTCGATGCTCTGGCCCAGCGGGGCGGGCGGGTGAACCGGGGAGGTGAGCTCCCTCACGGCCTTCTGATCGTTTTCCCGGTCGACGTCCCCCATCCCTACGATGGGGAACGCCTGTCCCGCAGCTGGGAGCTTCTCCGCGAGGGCCCGGTCTCCTATGGAGATCTCCATCAATGGGCGAACGAGGTCTATGCCAATCTGGAAGGGGGAATGGCCCGGCTCCCCGAGCTGTTCATGGAATGCACCCTCTTCGGGCCGGATCCCTCCGAAGTGCGATTCGATGAAGAGCACGGGCGTCGCTACCAGCCCCGGCGTATCGAGCAACCCACAATCGATGTGATTCCCCATGAGATCTGGGCCCGGCTCCAGCCCGACACCTCACCGCTGGAGTTCCTCACGCCGGTTCCTCTCTGGTGGCTGGCCCACAGCCAGCGCCAGGGGCTGGGCTGGTTCTATCTGGCGGAACGTCCCCCCTCCCGCCGCGCCTGGCTGATCTGCCGCCGACCATATAGCGAGGAGATCGGATTTGAGGAGGATATCGAGGTCGGAACATCCGGTGTGATCGTGGAGTGAACGGGTCGAAAAACCAGCATCTGGGCAGAGGATGCAGCCATTGCGTTCGAACGGCACCTGTCGAGCACTCTATCTAAGGAGGAAAACGCGATGAAAGCCCTCAGCTTTCTCGGCGCCAGCCGATATCAAACTGTTACTTACGTGTGGGAAGGATCGTCTCACACCACCTCGCTCTTTCCGGAAGCCCTGGCCCGGATCTTTAGCCCCAAGGAGGTCATTGTCTTTGTCACCAAGACGGCAAGGGACTATCGACCTTCCGAGGCAGAACCTACTTACACGGAAACGCTGAATCAGCGCCTCAAGGGCCTCATACGGTTTGAGGACATTCCCGAAGGGCGCTCGGAAGCAGAGCTCTGGGAGATCTTCGACCGGGTATCGGGTGCCGTCAGGGAAGGGGAGACGGTGATCCTGGATATCACCCATGCCTTCCGGTCCATTCCCATGATCGTCTTCGCTGTAGCCAGCTATCTGCGGCGGACGAAAAACGTAAACGTCGAGCGCATCGTCTACGGTGCCTTTGACGCACGAGAGCCTTTCCGCACGCCACCCCAGCCGCAAGATCGCGCGCCCATCTTCGACCTCACACCGCTCCTCGAGCTCATGGACTGGACCGGCGGCGCCGAAGCCTTGCTCAAGCGCGGAGACGCCGGGCTCATCGCTGACAAAATGATCGCGGCCCACCAGACCCTGTGGCGCACAGGCACGGGCACGCCAGCCAGACTCAAAACGCTGGGGCAGAAACTCCAGGACTTCTCGCAAGCCCTGCATCTGAGCCGTCCCCGGGAGGTCATGCGCACGGCCCATGAACTCTTGTCGCTTCTGGAGGAAGCTCGGGATGAGTTCCAGCGGTGGGCCCTCCCCTTTGCTCTCCTGGCCGAGCAGATCCGGCGTGAGCTTGAACCCCTCGCCTTTGCCAAACCCGACGCGCTTAGCCGGGAAAACCTGGAACGGCAGGTCGGGCTCGTGGAGTATTACCTCCGGAAAGGGCTTGTCGTGCAAGCCATCACGCTTGCCCGGGAGTGGGTGGTCTCGTTCGTGCTCCTCTATGGGGGAAAGGAAGAATGGCGCGAAGGATGGCTCAAGCACAGCAATCGGGAAGAAGCCGAACAAGCGCTCGGTGCTGCCGCCGCCCGCCGGCGAGGAGAAAACGCCAAGCCACCGGAGTGGTTTGATCGGCTCTCCAATAAAGAAGAGCTCGGGGAGCTTTGGAACAAACTGGGAAACCTCCGCAACGACCTCGCCCACTGTGCCATGAGGGAAAACGCCCGTAGCGCCCGCGCAATTGAGCAGGATGCGCAAAAAATTTCGCAAGAACTCCGCAAACTGCTTGACTCGGCACCGGACATCGTCTAGCCCGGCGCCCGTGTGGTTGTGGACTGGCGCACCTTCTATCAGGACACTGCACGGCAGCACGCAGGGAGATCACCCAATGAAGCGAGCACCCACCACTGTGACAGTAAGGTTTTCGTGGGATCGTCCCACCGGCAACTTCTGGGTGGACACCGGGCTTGTGGTGCTTCTGCGACACTTCGGAGAGGGGGAACATCCGGTCAAGGACGTGCTGAGCTGGCTCCAGGGCCAACTCCTTCAGCCGAGCGGAAATCGTGGCCAATATTACGACCGGGCCAGTGGCCGAATTCGTGAGTACGACAAAGTGAACTGGGTCTATCCGACCAACCTGTTCATCAAGGTCTCGGGGCGAGCCAACAAAACCACAGTGAAAATCAACGGGGAAGAGGAAACGCTCTTCACCGAACCCCCTAAGTTTGAGCTCAACCTGAAGCTCACCAAAAAACCGGACATCTGCGACCTGTGCGGAGAGGCCGCTCCCCTGACCGACGCCGCGATGTGGATGTATCCATTCGTGGTCGACCCGCAGAAGTTCGGCACCTTCTACCCCGGCACCAAGCGCGGATTGCGGCTGTGCGCCCGCTGCGCCCTGGCTGGGTTGGCCGGATACCTGGGATGGTTGTGGAAGGCTCATAAAGACTGCATACACTTTTTCGTTTTTCATTCTGATCTGCAAGAGCTGAAACGCTTGCATGAGGAAGTCCCGGGCCCCCTTCGCCTGGAGGGCGGGCGCAGCGGGACGGCGCCCGTTGCTTTCTCAGGCCCCTATCTCCACGAAACCACGTGGGGCCTTCTCCTGGTCCTTTTCTCCCACGTGCGCCGGTCCGATCAGCTCTCCGATGAAGCCTGACAGCTGATGGCCTCGCTTTTGGGGGCTACGGATGTCCCTCCCCCTGCTCCCCTTACGCTTTACGCGGTGATGGGCACATCAGGACAGGCTTTCAGCATGAAAGCGCTGCGGGAATTCTCCCAGTTGCAGCGGCTCTATCGAGTTTATGAGGCTTGGATCGAAGGGTTGCAGGATCTTGGCATAGAGCGGGTAAATCCCCATCAGCGGCTGGTGGAAATCTTCCGACAATTCGAGGCGCAACAGGGACAGAATCAGGAGACCATCTGGCGGGACCGCATCGCGTGGGCCGTGCTGGAGTTCAACGATCCCTCGCCGTTCATCGAGCAATTCCTTTTTGAAGCGCGGGCCCGAGAGAAAAACCCCCGGCCGCTGGTGTGGGGGACTATCGAGATCCTCAACCAATACCTGAAGGAGGTGTTTGGCATGGACGAACAATTCCAGCGCGTCCTGGCAGGCTTCGGGCATTCCCTGGGCACGGCAGCCCAGGCGCGCAACGAGATGGGGCTTCTCTACGCTCTACGCAACGCCAAAAACCCGGAAGACTTCTACCGGGTGCTGAACGACGCCCAGTTTCGGCTCGAAATCACAATCCCGGAGGCGATCCTGCGCATCGAAAAAGGCGAGCGCATCGCCGGCGTCCCATGGGTGCGGGTGAAAACGCTCCTCTCCATCTACGCGATGAACGCATTCCTGCGCAAGAACGCACCCCAGCCGGAACAAGCCCAGATTGAGGAGGCTTAACCATGAGCAAAGCCATCGTCATCGGATATCTGGCCAAAGTTTCGGCGGCCAACGTCAACGCTTCCCACACCGAAGGGAACGTGGTGGTCACCAAGAAGATCACCCTTCCGGACGGAAGCACCATTCCCTATATCTCCGGTCAGGCGATCCGGCGCATGCTTCGGGACCGGCTGGAGGAGTTGGGGTATCCGCTCTCCGAGCCCTTCGCCCAGGTCAGCGGACAGGAGGTCACCCCACCCGTGCGCCCATGGGAGTTCATCGACGAGGATCTGTTCGGCTACCTGGATCCCTCCGGCGGACGACGGCGGACCTCCCCGGTGCGCGTGTCGGCAGCAGTGGGGCTCTTTCCCTTCCAGGGCGACCGGGACCTGGGCACCCGCTCCTTTGAACGCTTCGGGCAAGCGATGGCCGCCGGCGGGAACATGTTCGAGACGGAGATCTACGCGAACCTCTTCAAGGGCACAGTGCTCATTGAGCTGGACCGGGTAAGCAGGTGGAGGAGTCGGTATGAGCTGATCCAGCCGAGCTCGAAAGAAAAAGAATCTGAGCGAGAGAAAGAAGAAAGCCAGCGCGATGAGCAAAAGAAGCAAGAGCTGCAATTATATCCCGGCGTGGCGATCCAAAACCTGTCCGCGCCGCTCAGGGGGTTTGTCGCAGAGCTTGCCCCCGAGGAAAAGAAAAAGCGCATCCGGACGCTTCTCGAAGCCCTCAACCTCCTCTGGGGCGGTGGGCGCACGGCGCGTATGCTGGCGGATCTCTCTCCGAAGTTCCTCGCCTACGCGCGGCTCCGCGTCAAGCACCCCGTTTTCCTGGAGGCGCTCTCGGCCCGCTATGAGGATGGTCAATACGTCCTGGACCTGATCCCGCTGGTGAACGCGCTGGAAAAGTTCGCCTCTTATCGGGAACATGTGATCTTCGGCATGGAGCCCGGCATCTTCGGGAACGAAGACGAGATCCGGCAAGCCCTTCAACCCTATGGGCCTGTCCTCACCGTCCATAACGCTTTGAAGAAAGCCCAGGAAGATGTGAGCGCGCTATGGAGCGGATCCTCCTTGTGACCGTTCGGGCGCCGGTGGCCTCCTTCCGACGGCCACTGGACCACAACTACCAGCGGACGCTTCCCATGCCGCCGCCTACTACGCTTCTGGGCATCGCGGGCGCGGCCCTGGGGCTTTCAGATCGAGAGCTCTGGGCGCCGGACAGCCCGGTGCGCGAGCTCAAAGTCTCCGTATGGATGGAAGAATGGAAACAGGAGGAGCCCAACCGCGCCCCCGGCCGCGCCCGCGACATGTGGACCGTGCTCAAGATCAAGTCCGGCAAGATCGCCGAGCGCTCCCCCTATTTCCGCGAGCTGCTCTTCTTCGTGCGATACACCCTGATCTACGGAGGGCCGGAGGATCTGCTGCGCAGGCTGGAGGAAGCTTTCCGGGATCCCGCTTATCCCCTCTCCCTCGGGCGCGAGGATGAGCTCCTGCTGATGGAATCGATCCGATGGGGAGAGGCCACGCCGGGAGAGCCGCGCTTCCGAGGCACAATCCTGCCGGTGGACCTCCGAGAAACGCCCGGCGCACGGCCGATCCTCAGCCCCGGCGCCCTCCTCGAGCCGCCTGTTGTGGAGAGGCTTCCCCTCCGCTTCCGGGTGGACGCGAAAGGCATCCGGCACCCGGATCGCATTACCCCGCTTACTTTTCTCCCCACAGGTCTGGAGCTCGAAGTGCCCGGGGCGCCAGCGCTCCGATGGGAAGGGAGGAACTTCACATGGCTGAACTCCTCGCCAAGCCGGACGTCCCCCTCCTCGCCCATTTAGAGGAAGTCACCCGGCTGGGAGCGGAGATCGCCGAGCGCATGCGGCTTCCCGCTTTCCTCCGATCCAAGGCGCTTCTGGCGTGCGCCATGCACGATATCGGGAAAGCGACCCGAAGCTTTCAGGACTATATGCAGGCCGTTCGCGCGGCTCAGGAAGCCGAAAGACGTGGAGCGCCCGATCGGGAAAAGGAACGCTTGCGGCAGATCGCCCGTAAGAAGAAGGCCGCCGCCTACCCACATGCCCTGGCCTCCCTCCCCTTCGTGCTCGCGGCCGAAGGGAGGGGATTCACAAACCCGGAGGGAGGGTTCCGCAGGTATGAGGCCACCGCCGCCGTGCTCTCCCACCATTCCCCGCTGGGTCCGGAGCTCTATAAAGGCTATGAGACCTTCCCCGAATACGACTGGGACGCCCTCGCCGATCTCCTCCGCATGCTATGGGAGATCCTTCATCGTCACGATGTGGAAGGGCTTCCCCCAATGAAGGGCTTCGAAGACGCCTCCAGGGTTCTCGCCCGCCAGCCGCCGGTCGCCCTTCTGGATCATCCCTTGCGCTTCGGGAACGAGACCCGCACGCTTCGGGGGATCCTGCAGCGCCTGCCCCCTGAGGATTTCGCCCGGGTGAAGGCGATCCTCCATCTCGCCGACTGGCTGGCTTCGGCGAAGAGCCCTCAACCCTTCATGCTGTTCCGAAGCGTCAGGGCATCCGCCGTAGAGCAATACCTTAAGAACAAAGGGCATACGCTCAACGAATTTCAGCGGGATGCCCGATCGGCGGCAAGTCGGGACACCTTCGTGCTCCGAGCTCCCACCGGCACGGGCAAGACGGAAGCCCTATTGCTATGGGCCGGCGATGCGGAACGGATCCTCTATCTCCTGCCTACCCAGGCCACCACCAATGCGATGTGGCGACGCCTGCGCGAGATCTACGGAGATGATCCGGTGGGCCTCTCCCATGGCCGGGCCAGCTATATGCTCCGTCGGGAATCGGAGGAGGATCCGCTGGACCTCCGGCTTTTCGGCTCGGTCTTCGCGAGGCCGGTGACCGTCGCCACGTTAGATCAATATCTCCTGGCGCATCTTCACGGGCGACATTGGGAGGAGCGGCGAAGCCTCGCCCGGGGCGCCACGTTGATCCTGGACGAGGTTCACGCTTACGAGCCCTATACCCTGGGACTGCTCCTCGAAGCCCTGGAGCAGGAACCCCCCGCTCGCCTGGCCCTGGCCAGCGCCACCCTTCCCGATTCCCTCCTCCGGCTCTTCCCCCGTCTGGATCGGGAGAAGCCGGTGGAGGCGGAGCCCGCCCTCTGGGAGCGACGCCGCCACCGCATCGAGCTTCGCGAGGGGAAGCTGACGGAGCTCGGGCTTGAAGCCGCCCTCGATCTGGCGCGGGAAGGGAAAACCGTTCTGATCGTGGCCAACACGGTGCGGGACGCCCAACACCTCTACCGACGGCTCCGGGAGGAGCACCGATGGCCCCACTGCTCTCTGCTTCATTCCCGATTCACCCTCCTGGATCGGACACGAAAAGAGGAGGAAGTCCGGCAGCCTGAGCCCGGCATGATCTTCATCGCCACCCAGGTGGTGGAAGTAAGCCTGGATATCTCCTACGACGCGTTGATCACGGAGATCGCGCCAGTAGATGCCCTGGTGCAACGGATGGGGCGGGTGAACCGGCAGGGGGGGAGCGGGCCTGCCCCGGTTGTCATCTACCGGGATTGGTCGGAGGGCGCGCGGCGCATCTACGGGCAGGACATCCTCCTATGGAGTCGGGAGCTTCTGGAGGAGCTCCCCGAGATCCCAAGGGATGCGGACCTGGCCCGGGCCACCCACCGGCTCTACGAGCGGGTGGTGGCCGCTCCGGAGTGGCAGAAGGAGCTTCAGGAGGGTCGGGCCGCTTTACAGGAGATCCGAAGGATCCTGGGATGCTACACGATTGATCTTTCCGATGAAGAGATGCGCGCCCGGTTCACGGCACGCCGGGGGATGATCTCCATCGAGGTGTTGCCTGAGGCTTTCGTTTCTACAGCATATGATCTGCGGGAACGGGGCGAAGCCTGGAGGCTCCCCGAGCTGCTGGTCCCGGTCCCCATCTACTGGCTTCGGGAACATCCGCATCACTTTTTCCCGCGGAGCGATCTGGGCTGCCTCCAGGCGAATCTCCCTTACAGTCCCGAAGAGGGCCTTCAGGAGCCGGAACCACAGACCGGAGCGCCGCCCGGAGCGCTCATCGGTTGAGAGGGCTTTGGCTTGTGGCGCCTCGCCGCCGATGGGAACGAAGCGGGGACTATTGCCGGTTATGAGATGAAGGAACGGAGATCGCTTCCCAACCTTACGCGATAACCTGATCAAGCCCCGCGCATGGCGCTGTGAACGCCAGGCGCAAGCCGGCTGAAGCGGCCGGCGGGGCGGCCGGAAAAGGTCGCCCCGCCGGACTTCCCGAGCTCACCGCACGCCCCAAACCTCCACCCTGCCAAAAGCACTCACCACCACTAACCACCGATGTCCTGGATCCATGCCTATCCAATTGGGGTAATAAGACAAATCTTGTTCCCATATTGCTTTAAGATTGTCCACATCAAAAGCTAAAAGAAATCCTTTGCGCAAAAGAGAAAACCAAATCCGTCTCTCACTTTTTTCTGTTATCTTTATAACACCAGCATTTGTTAGGAAAGCAGCGCTTTGTTGAAGTCGAAGAATAGAGCCGATACTCATGGATTTCAAATCCCGAAGACGGTGGGAAACAAATCCTGTTTCCTCCAATTTAAAAACAGAGAGATCCTCATCAGGTTGATCGGCTATCCACAACTTTCTATCAGGCCACCACTGGAGATTGAGAAGCGAGCTCTGAAAAGAAAGGCGGCTATGTTTCTCCCCGCTGGGGATATGTAGAACCAGCGCCTCATATCCCGATCCAGAGTATCGATAAGCAACAAGATCACCATTAAACCATTGCAATTTATATATACTGGTGAAATCTGGGTCCCTTATAGTGGCATAAAGATATCCATCATGATCGAGAACCCAGATCGCGTCATCCTTATAAACTGTGGCAACTGCAATCCATTTCTCAGAGACCGCGCCAGTCAGTTCAGCGCCTTGAGAAACCGGAAGCGCATGCTGCCAGCGGGGTTCGCTCTCCCCAGGGATCCAAAGAATCACCTTGTTTTGCTGAAGGCCGATCAATCCCCGCCCCTGTGAGTCCACGCCGATCCACTTGATCCACCGGCCTACCCCTGCTGAGAGCACCCCCCGCTTATCGCCTGAGCCAGGATCCATAAACTGCAGGGAGCCATCCTCCAGGCGAACGGCCAGCCATTTCCTATAGGGATCCACCCACACTTGTTCAATTGGCTGATCCAGCGAACGCTGCCAGCGGATCCGCCCGGACTGAAGATCCAGCAGCGCCAAATCCGGAAATCCTCTTATCCCATAAGTTATAAGCGCTGATTGCTCCCACAGAGCCATCCCTCCGCCAGTCGGAGGCCTGTGATTCACCACAAGCAGCCGGCCATCCTTCAGATCACGCGCCTCCAGACGATAAAAATCCAATAGATAGATCTGGGATTTCGCTTCATCCAGACGAGCCTGGAAGATAGGACGCTGGAAAGATTGGCTTAAGATGGCCCGCCCCTCTTCCCATGACACCACCTCCAGAGAAGATCGCCATCGCTCCTTCTCCTCGAACAGCAGCGCTACCATGGTATTACCAGCTTCGATCCCACGGATCCGACGCTCAGAGGAACTCAGATCTCTGCTCCATGCTACTTCGGCTTTCCCACGCTCAGCATCTAAACGAAGGAAAAACACCCGATTCGATGCGGCCACCGCCGCATATTCGGCGTGCGGGTGGAGCGCAATGGCCACCGGATCAGTCACGGGGAGAGAAAAGCTCAGAACAGCAGTTCCGGTGGGAACCTCATATAGAGCGCCCGCGCCATGTGTCTCAACAACCAACGCCCAGCGGCCATCGGAGCTCATTCGGGCTTTGTAGTCCTTCTGTGGAAGCATCCCTTGCGGGGGCGAAACGGACCCATCCGGGTCCCAAATCCGCAACCCATCCGCCAGCACCGCCACACGATGTCCATCGGAATCTACGAAAGCCAATGCCTGGACCCTCCCGGGAACTTTGCCCTCGCGAACAACTTTCCCGCTGGATAGATCCACGCGAAACAATACCCCGTCCCCTCCTGTTACAACCCCCCACCGTCCACTCCGGTCAATCGCAAGATCATGAATAGTGAAATCGCCGGGAAGCGAGATGAACCGCAACATCTGAAGGTCCGAAGCAGACAAAATCGCAATGCCGTCCGGACTTCGAGCGATCAGGGCGTCCTGACCCACTATGAGATCTGAAAAAAGAGGCCACTCAGCCCGCCAGATGGGCTGCAAGCGGGAGAGGTTCTGGGAGGAGATCGGCTCCACATCGGCCGGCACAGGATCCCCCAGACCCGGCAACGCCGGCGTGGGGGTGGGAGCCGGAACGGCCGGGGCCGGGGCCGCCGTCGGCGAAGCCGGCCCGACCGTCGCCGGCCCCGGGGCCGGACGCGGACGACACGCCCCCAGACTCAGAACCAGCAAGAAAAGAACCCCCATGAGTTGAACCCGCTTCATCGCTGCCCTCCCGGAACGCAAGATGTGGAGTTCAGGAAAAGACCCTTCTTCGATGGCGCAAGGCCGCGGCGAAAGCCACTCCTATAAGTGAGGGGAACCCCTGCCATGCGCCGCGGATCTGCCCCATCCGGACCAAGAGAGGATGGAGCGCGATCCTCTATTAAGATGATAGACAGGTCGCCTGACTTCTCCTCTCCTTCGAACGATCCGGGGCGCTGCCTCGTATTGAAGGACGGCTCTCTCATCCTCCCTGACCGCGCATGACAGGATAACGCGGTCCTGAGGATGCGACCTCCGGTCTTCCCCGGATCCCCGTCATGGCTTCGCCGGATCCGACCCCCGGGGCGATCCCCGAGCGGGTTCGGGGGAAAACCGGATGCGCGTTGCGCGCACGGAGGTTACGCTGGAAAAGGGCGTTCCGCATCATCCGCGCGGCAAGCGCGCGGCGCTCCCGGTGGGAGGCAGGGGAGGAGCCCATGGACCCGGAGCGCGAAGAGGAGCTGTGGGATTTCCTCCGCCAGGCCATGCGCCTGAGCGAGGACGATTTCGAGCGCCTGAAGGTCGGCGGCCTCAAGATGAACTACCTGCGGGTCTGCCCGCGCAAGCTCTGGCTCTTCGCCCACCAGGTCCGCCTGGAGGCCGACGCCGAGGCCGTGGCCCTGGGCCGCCTCACCCACGAGCGCGCCTACCGCGACCGGCCCCGCCGGAGCCTGATCCTGGAGAACCTCATCGCCATCGACGTCCTGGAGGGCGAAGGGACCATCCTGGAGGTCAAGCACGCCCCCACCTTCATCGAGGCCGCCCGCCTGCAGCTGCGCTACTATCTCTACTTCTTGGCCCGGCGGGGGGTCCACCTCCGCGGGGAGCTGCGCTTCCCCCGCCAGCGCCGGCGGGAGACGGTGATCCTGGACGCGGCGGCGGTGGCCGAGGTGGAGGCCGCCCTGGAGGAGATCGCCCGCATCGAGGCCCTCCCCACCCCGCCGGCCGCCCCCTGGACGCCCGCCTGCCGCCGCTGCGCCTACGCCCCGCTGTGCTGGGGATGAGCGGCAAAATCTCCGACGAAGAGGACCGATCGTTGCACAAACCCAGCATCAGGCGAAAATGAAGCAAGACCTAAGAACCAATCTCGCCCGCCCGGCTTCGAACCCAGAAACGGGAGGGATCGCGGATGATCCGAGATCGCCGGACCTGGGAAGCCTTTGAGGCGGAATGGCAGCGCCGGAACCCACCGGACCTTGAGGTTCATTTTCGTATCTTCGATCGTATGCTGGAGCTCGCCCGCGCGCTCCATGCCTGGCCGCCCGCGGATCCGTTAGAGGGATTAGAGGTCGATCTCCAGCTCGCCCGAGCGATCAACGCCGATGTCCGCCTCCCTGCTGAATAAACTGGCGCATGCGTTGGACCGAGAGGGCCTGCCCTATATGATCATCGGCGGGCAGGCCGTGCTGCTTTATGGGGAGCCGCGGCTGACGAGGGACGTCGACCTCACGGTGGCCGCTACGCCGGAGGAGTTCGATCGGGTGTGGCGCGTGGTTCAAGAAGCGCAGCTGCAACCCTTGATCGAAGACCCCCGATCCTTCGTCCGGCAAACCTGGGTGCTCCCCACCCTGGATGCGGAAAGCGGCCTGCGGGTGGACTTCATTTTCTCCTGGACCCCCTACGAACGAGAGGCCATCGCCCGGGCCCGGGCGGTCCCGGTTCTCGGATATCCGGTTCGATTCGCAGCCCCGGAGGACGTGATCGTTCACAAGGCCCTGGCCGGCCGCCCCCGGGATTGGGAGGATGTGCGAAGCATCCTGCGCAAGCAATCCGTGGACCCTGAGGAGATCCGCCGCTGGCTGCGCGCCTTCTCCGAAAGCCTGGGGCGCGATCTCCTGAGCCCCTTCGAGACGATCTGGGCTGAGGAAACCGGCCGAAGGGCGGCGGATCGCTGAAAGCCTCGCCTCGAGAAGCAGATTTCGGGAACGATGGGACGCGCGTATTATCTGTTCCGCAGCGGGCGCCTGCGACGGCGCCAGAACACCCTCTATCTGGAATGGGAGGCCGACGGCCACGCCCAGCGCCAGGCCATCCCCGTGGAGGACGTGGAGGCCCTCTTCGCCATGGGGGAGCTGGACCTCAACACCCGCCTCCTGGGCTTCCTGGGCCGCCACGGGGTCAGCCTGCACGTGTTCAACTATTACGGGTTCTACGTGGGCTCGTTCTACCCGCGGGAGACCCGGGCCGCCGGACAGGTGGTGGTGGCCCAGGCCCTCCATTCCGCGGATCCCTCCCGCCGGCTCGCCCTGGCCCGCGGCTTCGTGGAGGGCGCCCTCTTCCACATGCGCCGCAACCTGCTCTACTACCGGCGCCAGGGCCTGCCGGTGGAGGACCCCCTGACCGCCATCGAGCACGCTTTGAGGGAGATCGAAAGCTGCCCGGATGTGCCGGCGCTGATGGGCCTGGAGGGACGAGCCCGGGATGCTTACTACGGGGCCTTCCCGGCCATCCTGGACATGGAGGGATTCCGCCGCAGCCGGCGGCCGCCGGAGAACCCGATCAACGCCCTGCTCTCCTTCGGCAACGGCCTCCTCTACGCGGCCACCCTGTCCGAGCTCTACCACACCCCCCTCCACCCGGCCATCAGCTTCCTCCATGAGCCCTCCACCGGGCGCTTCTCCCTGGCCCTCGACCTGGCCGAGATCTTCAAGCCGCTCGTGGTGGATCGCATGGCCTTCACGCTGATGAACCGCGGCGCTTTGAGCGAGGAGGATTTCCTTGAGGAAGTCGGCTTCTGTTACCTGAAGGAAGAGGGGCGGAAGAAAGTGGTGGCGGAGTTCGAGGAGCGGATGCGGGAGACCGTGCAGCACCCCCGCCTGAAGCGCCCGGTGAGCTACCGAACCCTCATCCGCCTGGAGGCCTACAAACTGGTCCGACATCTGCTGGGGATGGAACCCTACGAGCCACTGAAAGCGTGGTGGTGAGGCGATGTATGTGATCATCGTCTACGATGTGGAAGTGGAACGCGTCGCCCGGGTCTGCCAGTATCTGCGCCGCCACCTCCACTGGGTGCAGAACTCCGCCTTCGAGGGGGAGATCACCCCCGCCCGTTTGGAGCGGGTGAAGGCGGAGCTCCGGGATCTGATTGACGAGAAAAAGGACACGGTGTATTTTTACATCCTGCAGGATCCCCACGCCGTGCGCCGCGAAGTGCTGGGCCGGGAGAAAGGCTCCACCTCCACGATTGTGTGAGGGGCACGATGAGCCGGGAGATCGACAGCCCGAAGAGACAGGGGCCCGGGGACTCCCCTTACTGGATCCTGGGGGCGCTGGCCTTCGGGGTCTTCATCGCCGCGGACGACCTCACGGTGGTCAGCACGATGCTCCCCCGCATGATCGTGGACTTCGAGATCCCCATCCCCTCCGGCCTCCGGGATGCCGCCTGGATCGTCTCCGCTTACCTCATCGCCTATGTCACCGCGATGCCGCTGATGGGCCGGCTCTCGGATCGCTACGGGCGCCTCCCCCTTTACGTCCTCAGCCTGTCCCTTTTCCTCGCCGGCTCGCTCCTCGTGCTCTCCGCCCGCGCGCTCCCCACCCTCATCGCCGCCCGCGCCCTCCAGGCCTTCGGGGGCGGGGCGGTGGTCCCCATCGCCATGGCCGCCGTCGGGGATCGCTTCCCGGAGGGGCGCCGCGGCTTCGCCATCGGTCTGCTCGCCGCCATCGACACCCTGGGCTGGATCTGGGGGCCCCTCTATGGGGCGCTCCTCATCCGCTACGGGCCGGAGGCAGGGGCCTGGCTCCACCACACCCTGGGGCTGCCCGCCGCCATGGCCGGCTGGAGCTGGCAATGGCAGTTCGCCCTGAACATCCCCCTCACCCTTCTGGCGCTGGCCGCCGCCGGGATCGGCCGCCGGGCCTTCGGGAGCGCCCCCCGCGCCCTCGCGGTGGACATCCCGGGCGTCGCCCTCTTCTCCGCCGCCCTCGTCGCCCTCCATATCGGCCTCGACCGGATGGGCGGCTCCCTGGACCTCCCGGATTTCGCAAACCGGGCGCCGGCGGCCCCGGAGCAGGCGTGGCCGTGGCTTTCGCTCAGCGCCCTTGCCCTTCTGCTCTTGCTGTCCTACGAGCGCCGCGCCCGCGCCCCCTTCCTCCCTCCGGAGCTCTTCCGACGCCGGAACCTCGTGGGGGCCGGTCTGGCGAACCTGATCCTGGGGATCGGCCTGATCACCCCGATGGTTCAGGTCCCCCTCTTCATCAACACCCTGCGCGGCGAGGGCGCCACCCCGGCGGAATGGCTCGGCCGCGCGGCCCTGCGCAGCGGGCAGGTCCTGAGCGGGCTCACCGGAGGGATGGCGCTGGGCGCTCTCATCGGGGGCTGGGCGAGCCGCTGGGGATACCGCCGTCCGGCTCTGATCGGGATCCTGGCCGCCGCCCTGGCCCTCGGGCTGGCCGCGCGCTGGGAGGCCGAGGAGCCTTTCGGGCGGATGTTCCGGCACATGGCCCTGGCCGGGCTGGGCCTGGGGGCCGCCGCCTCGGCGTTGAGCGCCGCCGCCCTCGACGCCGCGCCCCCCACCGCTCGCGGCCTGGTCTCCGGCCTCCTGCTCATCCTCCGCCTGATCGGCATGAGCGTGGGGATGGCCGGCCTCACCGCATGGGGGACTTCCCGCTTCGAGCAGATGGTGACCGCCTACACGCTGGCGGAGCTCCCCGACGCCCTGCCGGCCATCACCCTGGCCATCCTGCGGGAGATCTTCGGGCTCGCCGCCCTGACCATGGGGCTGGCCCTCCCGGCCGCCGCCGCCCTCCACCCGCTCCGGCAAGGCGCTCCCGCCGGATCCAGCGCTCCGGAGAGCCCTTCGCGCATAGAAAAAGATTGAGCCCTTAAAGAAAGGAGGTTTCCATGTCCCGACGATGGTGGCTGGCGCTCTTGCCTGTGCTGGCGCTGGTGTGCTGCGTGACGGGCCTCGCCGTCGGCGCCCTGGCCTACGCCCCCCTCCGCGAGCGGGTCCTGGCCCTCCTCGGGCTACGCCCCCGGATCCTGGCCGCGGAGATGGTTCCGGACGATGCGATCCTCTACATCTCTCTCTCTTACAATCTCCAGGCCCAGCCCGGCTATGAAACCATCCGCCGCGCCTATCTGGAGAACCCCGAGGTCCAGCGCGCCCTCAAGGAATGGAAAGACCAACTGAAAAAGGAGTCCGAGATCGACTTCGACGCCGACATCGCGCCGTGGATCGGGCCGGAGATCGGCCTGGCCCTCTTCCCCACCTCCCCGGAAGCCCTGGAGCAAGGTCGATTGCCCCTCGCGCTGCTCATCGCCTCCCGAGATCACCAGAAGGCGGATGCCTTCCTGGGGCGGCTGCGCCAGCTGGCCGAAAGGGAAGGCGGGCGCGTGGAGGCCCGCGCCCACCGCGGTCGGTCTTACCAGCTGCTGGTTTCGAAGGAGCCCCAGAGCCCTCCCCTGGCCATCGGGCGGCTCGGGGAGTTCGTGGTGATCGCGGCCACGGAGGAGGCCTTCCAGCGGGTGGCCGATCGCGCCGCCGGACAAGGCCAATCCATCACCGCCTCCCCGCGCTTCCGGAAAGTGATTCAGGCCCTGCCCGCCCAGAGCGTGATGATGGCCTATCTGGATTATCGGGAGCTGCAAAAACTCTTCCGGGAAGCCCTCCCCCGCCTGCAACCCGGCGCGCCGGATCCCGAATCCGTGCTGGGAGCCCAGGCCCCCATCCTCCAGGCCGTCGAAGGCGCCGGCTTCGCGGTGGAGCTGCAAGCCCAGGGCCTCCGTCTCCAGTCGATCGCGGTGATCGACCGGGCGAAGGTGCCCCAGGACCTTCGCGCCTCGCTGGACGCTCCGCCGATCTCCGAGGCGCTCCTGGGCCGGATCCCGGAGAACGCCTTCGGTTTCTTCCAGGCCGCCCGCATCGGACAGGGCCTGCGCCGGAGCCTGGAGATCCTCCGCCGGAACCCGGAGGCCCGCCGCCAGCTCCAGGACATGGAAGCGGCCCTGGGGATCCGGCTGGAGGAGGACCTCCTCGCCTGGATGACCGGGGATCTGATCCTGGCGGCGCTTCCCGCGCCGGCGGGGACCCCTCCGGAGATCCCGGTGGGGGTTTCGCTCTGGATCGGGACCGACCAGCCGGAGGCGGCCCGCGCGGGCCTGGAGCGCATGGAGGACGCCCTGGCGATGATGGGCGTTCGGGTAGAGGAGTCCACGCGGGGCCGGCAGGCCTTCCGCATCGTCACCGCGCCCACCGGGGAGCGCATCCTGGCCTACACCGTGGATCCGGAGGCGGTGCAAATGGTCTTTCCCGCGGACGCCTTCGAAGGCTATTACAGGCCGGCCCGCGCCATCACCGGGAACCCGCGCTTCCGGGAGATCCGGGAGCAGCTGCCCCGGCAGATCTCATCCCTGTTCTTCCTGGATACCCTTGCCCTTTGGGATCAAATCGAACGATGGATCCCCGGAGCGGAGCGCGCCACCTTCCGGGAGAAGGCCCGCCCCTTCCTGGATCCCATCCGGGGGATCGGGATCGCCGGGGAGGCCACGCAGGGCGCCGAGATCCAGCGGGGGGTGCTCTTCATCCGGATCGCGCCTCCCGGCTCCTGAGGCAAGGGCGCCGGGCCGTCCGGCTTCGGCGGGCTGCGCGGGGCGGGGATCCTTCGTCCCCCGCCCCGCCTGCGCTCCCCTAAGGACGGCTGCACGCTGTGGGTGGAAGGAGACCTGAGGATGAAGCGCGGGATCGGGCAGGCGCTTGGCCTCCTCGGATGGCTCAGCCTCATGGCGATCACCGCGTGTCGCCCGGCTCCCCCCGCTCCGGCCCTCTCCGCCCCGGAGATCCTGCAACGGGCTGCCCGGGCGATGGCCGAGATCCAAACCGTCCATTTCCTTCTGGAGCGGACGGGGGCGCCGGATTATCTGGACGCCGCCCGCACGATGATGCTGCGCCGGGTGGAAGGAGACGTAGTCCGGCCGAACGGGTTGCGGGGGACCGCCCGGGTCTTCACCCTGGGGATGGTCACCGAGCTCGGGGTGCTCCGCATCGGCGAGCGGACCTGGGTGGCGTTCCCGGGGATCGGGCGCTGGGAGGAGCTGCCCCCGGAGCGCGGCACGGTCATCGATCCCCGGCTCTTCTTCGACGCCGAGCAGGGCCTGCCCGCCCTGCTCGCCCGCGTCGAGCTCCGGCTGGTGGGGGTCGAGACCCTGGAAGGCCGCCAGGCCTTTCACCTCCACGGCGAGGTGCTGAGTGGTCCCCTGGAGGAGTGGTCCCTGGGCCTCATCGCCGGGCGCCTGCGCGCCGACCTGTGGGTGGAGGCGCGCACGTTCCGCATCCTGCGGGTCCGCCTGATGGAGCTGGACAGCGATCCCCAGGATCCCACGGTCTGGCAGATCACCCTCTCGGATTTCAACCGGCCCATCGAGCTGCGCCCCCCCGAAGGGTCCGCATCTCCATAAGAACCTCCCCGGGCTCTCTATCAGGGAAGAGCCAATCAGGCTACCATGACAGCATCTTCACCCGGAGGAATGCGCCATGCGCCGGGTTCTCCCGTATGGCCTCTGGCCCAGCCCGCTGGAGCCGGAGCGGATGGCGAGCCTGCTCCGGATCACCGACGTCCAGTGGGATCGCTCCGGCCGCGTTCTGATCTGGCGGGAGGAGCGCTCCGGCCGCGGCGTCCTGGTCGCCCGGGAGGGCGAGGGGCCGCCGCGGGATCTCACGGAGATCGAATCGGTGCGGGCCCGCATCGGATACGGCGGCGGGGATTTCATCGCCGGCGACGGCCTCGTGATCTACGTCGGGGAGGACGGTCGGCTTTACCGGCTCCCGCTGGCCCGTGGGCTCCCCTACCCCATCACCCCGCCCTTCGGGAACGCCGCCTCGCCGACCCTCTCCCCGGATGGGCGCTGGGTGCTCTACGTGCATTCGGACGGCGAGACCGACCTCCTGGCCCTGGTGGACGCGGAAGGACGCCGCTGGCCCCAGAAGGTCGCCGAGGGCGCGGATTTCTACATGCAGCCGGCCTGGCACCCCACCCGGCCCCTCATCGCCTGGGTGGAATGGGATCACCCGAACATGCCCTGGGACGGCGCGCGCCTGTGCCTGGCGCGCCTGGAGGGCGATCCGCCCCGCCCTTCCTCCCCGGAGGTCATCGCCGGGGATCCCACCACCCCGGTCTTCCAGCCCGCCTTCTCCCCGGACGGCCGCTTCCTGAGCTACATCCTCACCGACGGGGAATGGGACGCGCTGGTGGTGATGGACCTGGAGACCGGCGCCCGGCGGATCCTGGCGGAGGGGACCACCCTGGCGCCCCCGGCCTGGGTTCAGGGGCTGCGGGTTTACGGGTGGAGCCCGCGGGGGGACCGCCTCTTCTACCGCCGCAACGAGAACGCCATCGCTTCCTTGGAGGTCGTGGATCTGGAAGGACGGATCACGCGCCTGGACCTCCACCCCTACACCTGGTTCGAACAGCTCGCGGTGGCCCCGGACCGGGAGGCCCTGGCCATGATCGCTTCCTCCCCTGTCCTCCCGCCTCGGGTGGTGACCTGGGAGGACGGCCGGTTCCGCATCCACCGGTTCGCCAGCGCGGAGCGGATCCCGCCGGAGGCGCTCTCCTTCCCCCAGCCCATTCAATGGCGCGCGCCGGACGGGACGGCTGTCCACGGCCTGTATTACCCACCGGCCTCGCCGGAGGTGCGGGGAGTGGGCCTGCCCCCGGCCCTCATCAGCATCCACGGCGGCCCCACCTCCCAGCGGGTGATGAGCTACAACGCGGATGCCCAGTTCTTCGCCACGCGGGGCTTCGCTTACCTGGAAGTGAATTATCGGGGGAGCACCGGCTACGGGCGCTCCTACCGGGATGCCCTGAAGGGGAAATGGGGCCTTCTGGATGTGGAGGACGCCGTGGGGGGCGCCCGGGCCCTGGCCGAACAGGGGCTGGCGGATCCCCAGCGTCAGGTGATCATAGGCGGCAGCGCCGGCGGCTATACGGTTCTGAACGCCCTTATCCGCCATCCCGGGTTCTTCCGGGCCGGCGTCTGCCTCTTCGGCGTCACCAACCTGTTCACCTTAGCTGCGGAGACCCACAAGTTCGAGGCCCACTACCTGGACTCCCTGGTCGGTCCCCTCCCCGAGGCGGCCGAGCGCTATCGGGAATGGTCCCCCATCTTCCATGCGGATCGGATCCGGGATCCCGTGGCCATCTTCCAGGGAGAGGAAGATCGGGTCGTGCCGCCGAGCCAGGCCGAGGCCATCGTGGAGGCCCTGCGCCGGCGAGGGGTTCCCCACTTCTACCGGCTTTACCCGGGGGAAGGGCACGGCTGGCGCCGCGCCGAGACCATCGCCCGCTTCTATCGGGAGGTCCTGGAGTTCCTCCGCCAGCACGTGCTGTTCGCGTGAAAGAAGCCGCCCGGCCTTTCAAGGCCGGGCGGCTTGCGTTTCGCCCCTCAGGGCTGCACCGTGAGCGTGCCGACCATCCCGCCCTCTTTGTGGCCGGGAACCGTGCACACATACTGATACGCGCCGGGCTTCTCCGGCGCTTTCAGAGAGATGTTCGCCTTCTGGCCGGGCTGGATGGCGTCCTTCTCGAAGAGCACCGTCTGGCCGTCGGCGTCGTAGAGCACGAAGTTGTGCTCCAGGGAGCCGCGGTTATCCAGGGTGATCTGCAGGGTCTGGCCGGGCTTTGCGGTCAATGTGTTCGGCTTGAAGTAAAGGTCCCCCATCTCGATCACCAGACTGCCCGTCCCGCCGGTCCCCCCTGCGCCGCCGCCACAGGCCGTCAGCAGCGCGCCGAGGAGGACTACCACCGTTAAACGGATGAACCGCGCCATCGCTTCACCTCCCTACAGGGTTTTGAGGACGGAATGGAGACCATCCCCTCACCGTGTAAGCCGAAATCCATTTCGGCCTCCTTGCCGTAAGCGCAGGAACGGCTTCCGCTGCGACCCTTGTGCCATCGAAGACCGAGCGTTCGAGGCTGAAGCCCCCCGCGTAAGCCGAAATTCATTTCGGCCACATCCCCTCACCACGATGCATCGCGTGCTTCCGCCGCGACCCTTGCGCCGTCCAAGGCGGAGGTTCGGAGCGAAATCCCCCTACAAAAGCCGTTTTTCGTAGGAGCGGCTTCAGCCGCGACCCCTGCGTCATCGAAAGCCAAGAGCTCGGGGTTGCCGGAGCAGCCTTCATCGCTACCCTTGCGTCATCGAAGACCTGAAAGTTCGGGGCTAAAGCCCCTCCTACAAAAACCGCCTTTCCGTAGGAGCGGCTTTCGCCGCGACCTTTGCGCCATCGAGAGCCAGGAGCTCGGGATCGACGAAGCAGCCTTCACCGCAACCCCTGCGTCATCGAAGACGGAGGTTCGGGGCTGAAGCCCCTCCTACAAAAACTGCCTTTTCGATGGACGCCACCCGCCGCGCCGGCCTGTCCCCCCTCGAATCGGGTAAGCCGGATCCGCGCTTTATCCTACGCCGCCTCTTGTGCAACCTGCCACAAGAGACCGAGGAAATCGGAGTTTTGGCTCAAAAAAGGCGCCTCCCGGATCGCCCATCCGGCGCGCGATGAATCCTTCAGGTGGTTCCGGAATGTGGGGCCTCCAAGCCCGCGTGGCTCATTCGCTGCTCAGCGCCTGGCTTTCCACCACTTCAGGAACTCCTCCTCGAAGGCCGCGGGGTCCACCCCGAGGTGCTGCTGCAGAAAGCCCGGCGTGGACTCCCTGGCGATGGCGTCCATCGAGGCCTGAATCATCATCTGCATGCCGAACATCGGCATGTGCCGCTCCACCACATCCACCGGGATATCGCCGTAGGCCCGATAGAGGGCAAGGAAGGCGGAGTCTCCATAGCGCTCCCGGACGAACTCCGCCATCGCCGAGGCCATGGCATACTGGCGCGCCGTCGCCGTCCCGAAGATGTCCCCGATGTGGCCGAACTGGGTGGTGTAGGTCATGTTCCCCAGGCCCTGGATCTCCTCCCGCAGCTGCCGCCAGTAGGGCTGCCCGGCGTAGGTCAGCGCCGCCCCCTCCACCAGCCATCCGGGCGTCCAGGGTCGGGTCCATGGGGCCAGGATCACATGGACCAGCTCGTGCCGCAGCACCGCCGCCCGCCCCCCGATGGGATCCGTCGCCCGGTAGCCCTTCACCCCCTCGGCGTTGAGGACGATCATCGTCTCGCCCGTGCGGAAGCCCACCACCTCCCCGTCCGCCTCCACCGGGACGGTGCGGTAGAAGGCCACGCCCAGGAACATCTGCGCATCCTTCCCGGTCAGGTCCCGGAAGGTCTTGCGGTCGGGGGCGTAGACCGCCAGATACCGGGGGCGGAAGATCTCCTGCGGCAGCCGCGCGGAGAGATCCCGATAGGCCTCCTCCAGCTCCGTCAGGACCGCCCGGGCGGTCCCTTCCGGGAGATCCGGAGGGGCGATCAGCGTGAAGTGCTCGGAGGTCCAGGGGCGGCCGGGAAGGCGCGCCCACGGCGGGACGCTCTCCCACTCCCAGCGGACGATCCGCCACGCTCCGTTCGTCTTGCGGAATTCGGCCTTCGCCGGGTAGCGCCAGCGCTCCTCCTCCGGGAAGCCCTCCAGGCTCGTGGACAGCTCCACGCGGACGTCCCGGGCCTCCTCCGCCTCGAACTTCCCGCCGGTCACCTCCAGGCGCGGGGCGCGCAGCGGCCAGCCGCCGCCGGAGGCCACAGCCCGCAGCAGGTCCGGATCCGCCTCCGCCTTCGGATCCAGGGCGGCCCGGAAGGCCTCCGGAGACCGGCCCACCGCCCCCGCGATCTGCTCCAGCAGGGCGGCGATCTCCCCGCGGGCGATCTGCGCCGGGGACGGCGTGGGGGTGGGCGCCAGGACGAAGGCCCGTCCGTCCCAGTCGACCTCGACCAGCGTCCCGGCTTCGGGATCGAAGCGGACCAGGGGCCAGCCCGCCAGCCGGAAGATCAGCGGTCCCCGGGCCGTCGGGAGCGGATAGCGCAGGGCGACGTCGATCCGGGAGGCCTCCCGGGGCGGCGCCATCTCCTTCAGGTCCTCGGGGAAGCGGACGGGGAACATCTGATGCCCCGCGGCGTCCACCACCCCCATCTCCGCGGGCCCCGGCAGCTGTCCGAGGACCAGCAGCCCCTTCGGCTGGCGGATCTGCAGCTCCACCTCCAGGCCCCCGGCGTCCGCCCGGATGCGCCGGAAGACGATGTCCACGGGGACGCTGGAGTGGCGGAAGCGGTTGCCCGCCTCAAAGGCCCACTCCCCCTGCGGGAAGGGGCCTGCGGGGAGATCCCCCCACACTTCGCCGGAGAAGGGGCTGGTGGGCCGGAGCTCCACCTTATTGAAGCCCGGGAAGCGGAAGGTGAAGGGCGGCTGGGCATCCTTCGGGATCTCGAACTCGAACCAGCCCCGCTCGACGGCCCCCACGATCCAGAGGCAGGTCTTGCGGGGGATGCGGGGGTATTCGGGGCAGATGTCTTCCTCGAAGTTCTCGCTCATCCCGACCGGGCGCTGCCGCCTGTCCCCCGCATACAGTTCGGCGGACTTCCCGGGCTCCAGGGGGGCGTAGAACTCCGAGCTGCGCTCGCCCCGGTGGGCGAAGGCGGCGTAGACCCGCAGCCGCTCCCCCCGGATCTCGAAGGCGGGGATCTCCATCACGATGCCGGCGTTGGGCTGGCTGACGAAGCCGACGGCGAACCGTCCCTGAGGAAGGGCCCCGGCCTCCGGAGTGGGGGTCGCCGTCGGGCGGGCCGTCCGCGTGGGAGAAGGGCGCGGCGCGGACGCGGTTGCCGTCAGCTTTCGGGAGGGACGGGCCGGCTGCAGGCCGCATCCCGAGAGGACGGCGATGGCCGTCAGCGCGAGAGCGAGGAGCAGGAGGCGGCCGGCCGATCCGCCCCGAAGCCCTCCGATGCGCTCCATGGGAGCGCGCGCCGCAGCAGGGCGCTCCGAGAACCAGCCGTGCGGCTGCTTCTTCATGGGAACCTCCTTTCCGAGAATCGTTCTCCTTTTCCGCCTCACGGCGGTGATGGCCGCTGCGGGCCGGGCGGAGGCCCGGCGCGGGCGATTCGCGGGCCCCGCGCGGGAGGCCTTCTCCTCCCTCCTTCCCGCGGCGGCCGGGTTGTCAGCCCCCTCGCCACCTCGAGTTTTCCAGGACGAGCTCCAGGGTCTTCCAGTCCGCGTCGATGGCGGTCACCACCCAGGCCACGTCCTCGAAGCGGAGGATGGCGGACCGGAACTCGTGGCGGGCTCCTTCATGTTCGCCGCTCCCCTGGAAGCGGATGGCCAGCAGCGCCGCGCGGCCCCGGGAAGGGCGGTGATCGAAAAGCTCCGGCGGCTCAACCCGGACATCCGTCCAGCCGGCGTTCTCCATGAAAGCGCGCATGGGCTCCACCAGCGCCTCGGAAACGCTCTTCCAGTTCCGCCGGATCAGGTCGGCCTGCTCCCGGGTCATGCCCTCATCCTGGCGCGCCACCACGATCAGCGAGCGGGGAGACTTCGGGTCATAGGCGACCGCCTGGGCCCCCTGCCGGACGATCTCCGCGTAGGGCCGGACTTCCGGCGGGACGCTCTCGAGAGGAAACAGGAGCAGGATCTCCTCACGGGTCAGGACCCTCCATCCCGGCGGGAAAGCAAAGGGGGTGACAGCCGTCGGCGTGGGCATCCGCGTGGGCGTCGGCGTCGGAACGGCTCGTTGGGTCGCCGTCGGCTTGCGGGGAGCTCGCGCCGCCTCCCCTCGCTCGGGGGCGAACCGGGAGGACTCCAGGAGGAGGCGAAACCCCTTTTCGTCCCCCACGCTCAGCACGGTGTAGATGCGCTGGGGGAAAAAGACGAAGGCCATCCACGCCGGCTGGGTCCTCCGGCCCTGAAAGTAGGAGAACCGGAGCTCCAGGACGCCCAGGGCGCTCTTCCGCTCCGACCATGTCATCCCATCCAGGACGACCTGAGCGCCGGGGGTCGATGATCGAAGCGTGTCGGAGATGGACGCGAAGACCTGCCGGTAGAGCGCCTCCTGCTCGGCTCTCCATGCCGCTCGCTCCGATTCCGGAACCTCCTCCAGAAGCGCGTCCCTCCCGGTGACCAGAAGGAGCCGGTCATCCCGGATCGCGGCGAAGACGGCCTGATCGGAAAGGGCGCCAAGCATGGATCGCGCCGGCTCTTGCAGCTGCTCCGCGCGCCGCATCAGGGAGCCCGGATCCCGGACGTCCAGCGCCTCGTAGCCGGACGGATAGGCGATCTCCGAGCCGTCTGCGGCCTGAACTTTCTGCGTCCCGGCCGTCCATGCGGCGGTCTCTCCCCTGGAGCGGACGAGGAAATAGAGGGCGAGGCCTCCGCCGGCGCAGGAGACCAGCAACACCACGATCGCCGCGATCGCCATCACCGGGACAAGCCTGCGCATCGGACACCTCCACAGAAGGGATTGGGTTCCGGAAAAGGAGGGCCGCCGCCGGCGGCAACTCCCCGTTCTCTATGATAGCGAAATGGGAATCCGGTTTCGCGGCGTCGGCTCGTCGTCCTCTCAGCTTTCGCCTCTCCGCTTTGGGTTTCGGTTTCCTCGCGGAGTCGCCCTCCTCGGATCGGCCCCTTGGGTTCGCTACCGGAGCAGCCAGGGCCCTTTGTTCCGGAGCGCGGCATAGGTATTCAGGAGAGCCGCTCCGGTCCACAGGAGGGATACCCAGGGGCCAACGATCCAGTTCACGAGGCCCGCCGGGAAGGCCAGGAGAATCGCAAGGGATCGAAGGGCCTCGCTCCCCGAAACTTCGGCGATCATCGCGACCAGGAACGGACAATACCCGAGGGCCATGGCGAACGTGAAGCCGCCGCCCAGCGCCCACAGGGCGTGCCGCCTGGCCAGCGGGTGGAGGTCGGGAACGAAGAAGGCGACCAGCCCAGCAGGCCAAAACCACCAGGGCAGGATGGCCAGCAGCCGATCCCGTGGGGAGAGGGGAGCCGGAGAGGGCGCGGCGGGCGTCGGTTCGGTGGACATGGGGAATCCTCCCTCAGGGTGGAATCAACCGGCCCGAGCAGACCTCATCCCCCGCCCAGGAGCCGCCGGACGGCCCGCCCGAGCAGGAAGGTCATCAGGAGCTGGAGGATCAGCAGGAGGACCGCCGCCGGGTTTCCGGATCGAAGGGAGCTGCGGAACCGGAAAAACAGAACGCCGAACCCGATGATCCCCAGCGCCACGAGGTAGAAGGCCGCCAGCCCCTCCTCCAGCCCCGGGCCGGCGATCCCCCGGGCCCGCAGCCATTGGGCCGCCAGCGCCAGAAGCATCAGGCCCCCGAACATCCAGAGGACCGTTCTGCATTTATTTCACCCGCCTGGGGTGAAACTCATGACGGGCTGCTTCCTGCTTCATCGACCCATGGCTCGTAGACCGACCCTCACGGGCCGTTCCGCCGCCAGAGGGATCTCCACAGGCGTCA
>Ga0080007_1068251_pt1 | contig 30765 bp, 24 predicted proteins | sample OctOCTMetagenome_FD_69210 | JGI IMG/M metagenome (GOLD analysis project Ga0080007, IMG submission 69210) | Hot spring and microbial mat streamer communities from Octopus Spring Streamers, Yellowstone National Park, USA - OCT_B (SPADES... | ecosystem: Environmental > Aquatic > Thermal springs >...
CGTGGCAGCTAGTTCCCCTCCAGGCGGGGCTGCGGGACCCGAAGACCGGGAAGCCGATTCAGCTGCCCAAGCCGCCGCAGCGGATCGATCCCCCCTGCGTCTACGAGGGGCTGGCCCGGGACCTCGCCCGCTCCCTGGTTCCCAACCCGGACTTCCCCACGCCGGCGGTTCGAGGCAAGACCCTCTCCGTGCCCTGGTTCTGGGCCCCCGGGATGGAGGCGCCCACCATCGGGGTAGAGGTGGAGACGGTCGGCTCCTTTGAGGCCTCTTATGACGCCGGCGGCAGGCGGATCGAGGAGCTCTTCCTCCCCTACACGGCGGTGGCCACCGGGGACCCGGACTACCCGGTCTTGGTCTACGTGTATCGGGATTACCCGGGGGTTGTCTGGATTCTGAGACGCGGGGCAGGGAGCGATGAACCCTTCCAGTGGGGGCGTGTCCGGCTGGAGGGCGGAGAGGCGGCGCGCTTTGTCCTGGCAGCTGCCTACGAGGCGAAGACCCGCCGGTGGATCCCTGTCGTCTATCCATCGTTACCTCCCCGGCTTGCCCACGCCGTTCCGGCGGAGTCGGCGGAGGACGTGGCGGCCCTCTTCGGGCTGCCCCTGTGGCGGCGGGGGGAGCTGCTGGCCCGCTTCGGCTTGAAGGACATCTTCCCGGACGCTGTGGACCCGGCGAAGGCCAGGCTGGCCTTCACGGTGATCGTCCGCCCGGACGGGGCGGAGGCGAGGAGGTGAGGGATGCGCGGGGGATGGCGGCGGATCGGGGCGATGGCGCTGGGGATCCTGGCGCTGCTTGGGGGGGCGGGGGCGCTGCGCCCCCGCATGGGCCCAGGAGCCGCGCTCGGAAAGCGGCTGTAAAGTAGGGAGCACGAGTATTCTCGGGTGCAAGATCGACCGCACGGACGAGCGGGGGGCTTCGGGGCGGGAGGCGCGGCGGTGCGTGGGGATCCTGTGAGCGCTTCGTTATGGAGATCAGGAGGGATCCGTGTATCGAAGGTTCCTGGAACATGAGGCGCAGATCCGCCGCTTCTTGCGGGCGCTGGCGATCGCCCTGTTCACGGGAATGATCCTGCGGGCGATCCCGGGGTATCCCCCCGGATGGCCGGAGTTGCTGGGGCTGGCGCTGGGCGGGCTGGGCTGGCGTCATCCGGGGTGGGCGTGGGCGGCGTTCTGGATCGTCACGCTGCCGCTGGCCTACTCCCGGATGCCGGGCTTCGGGTGGCTGTATGGGCTGTATGGGCTGGTCGGCATCGGGCTGGGCCCGGCGGCCTGGCCGGCGGCGATGGCCGTCGGGCTCCTTCTGGGGGTCCTGCGCGCCCCTTCGGGGCTGGCGCTGGTCCCTCTGGCGGCCGGCCTCTCCGGGGGGCGCCGGGCGGCCTGGATCAGTCTGTGGGTGGGCCTCGGCCTGCTGCTGTATGGCGCCCTGGGCGGCGTGGCCGTCCCCGGCCTGCTGGAGCGCGCGCAGGGGGCCAGCCTGTTCCGGAGAGTCGAGCGCCCGGCGGCTTCCCTGACGGAGTTGCTGTCCCCTCCCGCCCGAGGCGCGGCCTCCGGATCCGCGGTGATCGATCGGCTGGAGGCGCTGCTCGATGAGGCGGCGCGCCGGCCGGAGATCCCCGGGCGCCTGGTGATGTGGGCGCTGGCCGCCGGCGCGGCGGCCTGGATCCTGCAACGGCGCTCGCCGCCCGGGTGGCGTCAGGCGGGGCTGGCCGCCGCCGCGGGGGCCGCCGTCGAGCTCTTCGGGCAAGCCGGCCTGAGCCTGCTCTTCAGCGGGAAGGCGGATCTCTCCCTTCTGCCTTCCATCGTCCTCTCGATCCCCATCGCGACGTTGCTGTTCCCGCTGCTTTCGGGATGGGCCGAGGGCGCGGGCGAGGCGGGGGAGAGGATCCCCGTCCGATCGGCGCCGGAAGGGGAGGGCGCGCTGCCGGCTTCCGTATTCCGGCGGGAGATCCCTCCGGACACCTGGGAGGATCTGGGGGGCGTTTCCGGGATCCGGGAGGAGATCGAGGAGGCCATTCGTTCTCAATTTGACCCGGCCACGCGGCAGATGATGGCCCGCATGGGGATCCGGCCCATCCGGGGCGTTCTGCTGTATGGGCCTCCGGGGACCGGCAAGACCCGCCTGGCGCGGGTGATCGCCCATGAGGCCCGGGCGCATTTCATCGCGGTCAGCGGCACCGAGTTCACCAGCAAGTGGTTCGGCGAGTCGGAGGCCAACCTGCGCCGCATCTTCGAGGAGGCCCGGAATCTGCGCCCATGCGTGCTGTTCTTCGACGAGCTGGAGGCCTTCCTGCCCAGGCGCACGGAGCTCTCCCGGGCCGATGCGCCGGAGAAGGGGATCGTGGCCACGTTTCTGTCCTATGCCGACGGCCTGGGGGATCTGGAGGGCGTGTTGCTGGTGGGCGCCACCAACCATCCGGAGATGATCGATCCGGCCGCCCTGCGCCCGGGCCGCTTCGATCGCCTGATCTACGTCGGGCCGCCGGATCGCCGGGGTCGGCTGGAGATCCTGCAGCGCTATCTTCGGGGCAAGCCCCTGGCGCCGGACGTGGATCTGGAGGCCCTGGCGGCCCGGACGGAGCGGTTCACCGGGGCGGACTTAGAGGCCCTGTGCATGGAGGCCGCGCGGCGGGCGATGCGTCGAGGAGGCGGCCGGCCCGTCCCCATCACGGCGGAAGACTTTGAGGAGGTTCTCCGGGGGATGCGGCCCTCGGTCACCTTCCAGATGCTTCGGGAGTATCAGCGGATCGCCGAGCGCTATCAGCGTCGCGCCGGCCCGACGGAGATCCGGGTGGAACGCCCGGAGGATCTGCCGACCTGGGAGGACGTGGCGGGGCTGGAGGAAGCGAAGGAGGCCCTCCGGGAGGCCGTGGAGTGGCCCCTCACCCGCCCGGATCTGATGCAGGCCTATGGGATCCGGCCGATTCGGGGCGTGCTGTTGTTCGGCCCGCCGGGTTGCGGGAAGACCCTGCTGGCGCGGGCGGTGGCCGGCCAGGCCCGGGCCCACTTCATCGCCGTCCACGGTCCGGAGCTGTTGCGTCCCGAGCTCGGGCGCTCGGAGCAGAACCTGCAGGAGCTGTTTGACCGGGCCCGGGAGAACGCCCCCTGCATTCTGTTCTTCGATGAGATCGATGCCATCGCCGGCGCCCGCGGCAGCGCCGAGGGGACGATCGCCCGCATGGTGACGCGCCTGCTGACGGAGATGGACGGGCTGGAGCCGTTGCGGGGCGTCGTGGTGCTCGCGGCCACCAACCGGCCGGACGCGCTGGATCCGGCCCTCCTGCGGCCCGGCCGCTTCGACCGCGTGGTGTATGTGCCGCCCCCTGATCTTCCGGCCCGGAGGGCGCTGTTCCGGCGTTATCTCGAAGGCAAGCCGGTGGCTGCGGATGTGGATGTGGAGGAGCTGGCGCGTCGCACGGAGGGTTATTCGGCGGCCGACATCGAGGCCATCTGCAATGCTGCGGCGCGCCGCGCGGCCCGTCAGTCCCTGCAGGAAGGGAGGACGGTGTCCATCACGAAGGCCATGCTGGAGGAGATCCTGCGCGAAACGCCGTCTTCTTTGACCTCCGAGATGATCGCTTTTTATGAAACGTTGCGGCGACAGTTCGAGCGCTGAGCCCGGTCCCCAGGCCCATGCTCATCCCGCCCCATCGCGGTCCGGGTGGCGCAGGTGGATGCGGAGCTCGCTGCGGAGCCGGGGGTCGGTGCGGAAGACGCCGGTGAGGGCCTGGGTGACCATGCGGGCGCCGGACTTGCGCACGCCGCGCATCATGGTGCACAGGTGGGCGGCCTCCACGATGACCGCCACGCCCCGGGGCTGCAGCACCCGCTCCAGGAAGTCCGCGATCTGTCGCGTCATGCGCTCCTGAACCTGCAGGCGGCGGGCGAACAGCTCCACGATGCGGGGGATCTTGGAGAGGCCGATGATCCGGCCATCGGGGATATAGGCCACGTGGACCCGGCCGTAGAACGGCAGCAGGTGATGCTCGCACATGCTGTAGAACTCGATGTCCCGCACCAGGACCAGGTCGTTGTCCTCGGCCTCGAAGATCGCCCCGTTGATCAGCTCGGCCGGGTCCATCCAGTAGCCGGCCAGCACCTCCTGGAGCATGGCCGCCACCCGGGCTGGGGTGCGGCGCAGCCCTTCGCGATCCGGATCCTCTCCCAGCGCCCGCAGCAGCGCCTCCACCGCCTCCGCCAGCCGGTCCGAATCCGGCGCCGACGTTCGGGTTTCCGCCCACGTCCTCCACGCCTGCGGCTCCATGCGCCTCTTCCTCTCCCACGAGCATCTTATCCATCTTAATCCGCCGGGGCGGAAGCGGACAAAAACCCACGCCGGGATGGCCTTCCGGTTTCCCCATATAGGCGGATCCCCGGGTTCCCGTCCCGGCCGGCTCGAGCACGGGCGCGGGGCCACTCCGAGGCGCTGCTCGATATGGCCAAGGGGGGGCGTTCGCCGGAGAGCGACCCGTCCGTCTTCCTGCGCCGCCCCCAGCCATCGCCCATCCGGGCTGAAGGCCGCCTGGGTCCGCCTAAGGATCTTTTGCCGAACTCCCTTCTCCTGGGGTTCCTGAAGCCGCCGCCGGGCGATCGGGTAGGCGCCATGCCGGCGAGGCCGATCGCGCCACCGGCAGCCGGTGACCCGCACATCCAGGATCCCATTGAGGACCTTGCGGTCATCCACCGACCACAAATAGGCCGTGGGCCCGCAGCCACGCCAGCGCCCCTTCCCGCAGGCGCTCCCGGTTGGCCGGCGTCAGCTCCCAGCATTCGACGCCCGGACGGCGTTTGAAGGCGTCGGCCCAGGGGTGGGGGCTGGCGGTGATGGTGGCGATCAGGGGGCGGGGGCCGGTGGCCGCCTCCTCCAGGGCCTGGCGGAAGGCGGCGCTGAGCAGCTCCATCTTCCCGATCTCATCCACTAGGGCCACGGCCTTCTCCGCCACGGCGGCGCGCAGGGCCGGCACCCCCAGGCGATCCAGGGCCTCCAGGTCCACCCCGTAGCGTCCCACCCGATGCGGGGCGCGCCCCGCCCAGTCCACGTGGGCGAAAACCGCGGCGCGGCCGTCGAGGGTGACCAGCCGGAATCCGAGGCGGCCCCGAGGGCCGCGGATCTCCTCCGTGTAGAACCCTCCGGCCCGTTCCCCTAAGGCGCGGGCAAGGGCTCGGATCAGGGTGGTCTTGCCCACGCCGGGCCGTCCGGTGATCAGCAGGATGGCGCCCATGGCCGGCTCCTCTCCTGAGGTCCCTTAGGGATCCCGTCGCGCGGCGGCCGCATCCCGGGCCGGTTCGAGGGGCGTCGAGGGGACCCCTTCGGATTTTACGCGGGGCGTTGGGGGTCGAGCGCAGGGGGCGGTTAGGGGCCATCCCCCGGAAGCGGTTTCCACGCCCAGCCGGGAACGGGTTTCGGCGCGGGTGTGTCCCAATTTTGTCGGGCTGGCCGCTTTGTAGGACAACTGCTCGCAGTTGTCCTGCGATTTTGGGACACACCCTTCGGCGCTGCGACGCGGGGGGGGAGCGGGGGCGGCGGGTCGCCCGGCTTATGCGGCGCTCGAGGACGGCGGGTTCGCTGGTCGCGTCCCGTCGTCGCGCGAGCTGCCGGACGCCGTCCCGAGCCGACGGCGCAGGCGGCGCACGCCCAGCCCCACGGCCATGAAAGCTATGCCGGTGATCAGCAGCGCCGCCGGCAGCCCGATCCGGCCGGCGAAATACTCGAAGTTGATGTCGATGAGATACACCAGCAGGAAGAAGGCGCCGCTGTAGAGCAGAACCCGCGATGGCCGGATCACGCTCCAGCCGATGAGGGCCAGGCTCTGGAGGAGCAACAGCGTCTCCCAGAAGGGCTGGTGATCGTCTAAGCCCATCAGAAAGGCGGGGAGGAGCCAGGACCAGGCTCCGAAGAGGTTGAAGAGCCAGACCGGATCCCCCGCCCGGCGCCGGCGAGCCGCTTCGGCGGCCGTCAGGTGGATGACGCCGGCTGCAGCCCACGGAAGATACAGGGCCAGCCGTTGCGCCCCCCACATCTGGGGATCGAAGACCAGCGTGGAGAGGCTGAGGGCCGCCGCCGTGATCAGCGTAGCCACAGGCAGCCCCTGGGCGAGTCCGGGCAGGAGGAGGAGCGCCAGCACGGCCGGAGGCAGCGCGCCCAGGCTGGCCACGAGGGCGATCCAGCGCGGATCTTTCGGCTCAGGGGGAGGCGCGAAACGGCCGAGCTCCGGGCGATCGGGAGGAGTTCCGGGGCTGGGCCATTCGAAAAGGACCACCGCGATGGCGAGGGCGGTCATCCATGCGGCCGCCATCCAGCACGCCTGGGCGCCGCGGGTCCATATCGGGCTGTCCGGGCGGCGCAGCAGGGCGCCTGCGATCCACAGGATGATGGTGGGGGCGGCCACGACGAGCATCCGGCCCCATGGGGGCATCGCCTTCCACAGCCCGGCGATGTCCAGATTGGCCACCGTGAGGCAGAGGCCGGTCAGGATGAAGAAGGCGCCGAGGTAGATCAGGAGGTTGCGGAGGGACACCCGTCGCCGTTCGGCCTGGGCTTCGAAGGCGGCGATCGCTTCCGCCTGCTCCGCCGTGATCAGGCCGGCCGCCTGCCACTCCCTGAGGCGCCTTTCGAGATCGGCCATGGCCGGCTCTCCTTCCCGGAAGGGGGCTTGCCGGCTCGGCTCCTTCGGCCCGGATCCAGGCGCCGTGGGCTCCTGCGTCGCCATCTCCTGAAAGCGGGTCTCCGCCCTTCCCGGCTCGACCGACGAGCACAGGGCCTTCATCGTGCCCTTGCATGACAGGTCGCAATCCCCTGAAGACGGGTCTCGATGCCGCAAGGATGCGGTTTCAGGAGCTGACCGATGAACAGTGGGCCTTCATCCTTTGTAGTGTCGCAATCCCCTGCAAACGGGTCTCCGCATTGCGGGAAGCCCGCCCCGCTTGCCCCAAGTGTAATGGAGGTTTCCCGAGGTGTCAAGCGTCGCGTTGCAATGGGTGTGTCCCAAAATCGTAGGACAACTGCTCGCAGTTGTCCTACAAAGCGGCCAGGCCCGACCAAATTGGGACACACCCGTTGCAATCTCCCGGAAACAGGTATTGGAGCCACGAGCCCCCTTTGCTTTTCCTTTCCGTCGCAATCCCCTGAGAACGGGTCTCGGCTCTGCAAGGTAGAGGCAATGGCAGCGTATGCGGCAAAGATGGACGTCGTGTCGCAATCCCCTGAGAACGGGTCTCGGCTCTGCAAGCGGGCCGCGACAGTGGCCACGTTCGACCCCCGCTTGAACGCGTGTTCGCAATCCCCTGAGAACGGGTCTCGGCTCTGCAAGTCTGATCATCGCGGGTCTCACCCCTAGGAGTGCTGAAGGAAGGTCGCAATCCCCTGAGAACGGGTCTCGGCTCTGCAAGCCGGGGAGGCGTAAACGGACTTCCTCCCGTCCACCACCGAGTCGCAATCCCCTGAGAACGGGTCTCGGCTCTGCAAGTTGGCGGATCGGCTGGGGGAACAACATCCCCTGACGCAAAAAGTGTCGCAATCCCCTGAGAACGGGTCTCGGCTCTGCAAGGGAGCTTCGGCATTTCTTGGTCTTGGCCGCCAGCCTTCTTCCAGGTCGCAATCCCCTGAGAACGGGTCTCGGCTCTGCAAGCCGGGTAACCACCGGGAGGGGAGGGAGGAGAGAGGAGACCCGCGTCGCAATCCCCTGAGAACGGGTCTCGGCTCTGCAAGTCTGAAGGAGCCTCCCCGATGCGGCGCAGCCAGCGCGGCGTCGCAATCCCCTGAGAACGAGTCTCGGCTCTGCAAGCCCTCCGCGCAGCGAAAGGAGGACGCCATGGGACTGAAACGGGTCGCAATCCCCTGAGAACGGGTCTCGGCTCTGCAAGGTCCCGCCCTCCGCCTCGCCGGGCCCCGCCGCCGGCGCGCCCCCGTCGCAATCCCCTGAGAACGGGTCTCGGCTCTGCAAGGCCGCCAGCCGCCAACCCGGATGGTCAACAGCGCCGACACCGTCGCAATCCCCTGAGAACGGGTCTCGGCTCTGCAAGGGAGAGCAAACCGGGGCTGCCCGGCGAGAGCCGGGATAGGTCGCAATCCCCTGAGAACGGGTCTCGGCTCTGCAAGGTTATCGGTGCGGTGCAGTGGCAAACTACGGATACACAGAGTCGCAATCCCCTGAGAACGGGTCTCGGCTCTGCAAGCCGCCCGGGTGGCAGCCCAGGAATGGGCTACCAAGATTATAAGGTCGCAATCCCCTGAGAACGGGTCTCGGCTCTGCAAGGCGTTGCCAGTCGTTCGGGCCGATGGAGCGCCGGACATCTGGTCGCAATCCCCTGAGAACGGGTCTCGGCTCTGCAAGGGGGGACCTCCATCGTGGCCCGCGCGCGCGTCAAGAAGAGGTCGCAATCCCCTGAGAACGGGTCTCGGCTCTGCAAGTTTCCCGCCGATCATCCGGATGCGAATGGTCTCACAATCTGGTCGCAATCCCCTGAGAACGGGTCTCGGCTCTGCAAGCCCTCCAGGCCTACCCCGACGGGGCCACGGCGGGAGACATCGCCTGTCGCAATCCCCTGAGAACGGGTCTCGGCTCTGCAAGGGGCAGGAGGGGAGATGGTGATCACCAAGAAAGATCGTCTGCCGTCGCAATCCCCTGAGAACGGGTCTCGGCTCTGCAAGAGGCTCCCCTTTTAGTACTGGGATGGCGTTCGGGGACATTCGCGTCGCAATCCCCTGAGAACGGGTCTCGGCTCTGCAAGGTTGGCGGAAAGCGGTTCCGGGTCGAAGAGCTCATCGAAGCCGGTCGCAATCCCCTGAGAACGGGTCTCGGCTCTGCAAGCATTTGGCGACCGTCGCGGCCCGGGAGGGCCGCACAGTGGCGTCGCAATCCCCTGAGAACGGGTCTCGGCTCTGCAAGACGGAGGTCCTCTTGTGGGTTGCTTCCCATCCCAAAGAGGTCGCAATCCCCTGAGAACGGGTCTCGGCTCTGCAAGATTTTCAGGCGGAGATCTGTTCCTGGATCTCCGCACATCCGTCGCAATCCCCTGAGAACGGGTCTCGGCTCTGCAAGGCGGAGGCCGCCGCGGCCATGGTGGACGTGGAGGCCTTCGTCGCAATCCCCTGAGAACGGGTCTCGGCTCTGCAAGGGGTGCGGCTTCTTTTTCGATCTGGAGCGCCTCATGTCCATGGTCACAATCCCCTGAGAACGGGTCTCGGCTCTGCAAGCCGACGCCTTCCCGAAGCCTCGTGGTTGCGGACAGCGTGTCCGGTCACAATCCCCTGAGAACGGGTCTCGGCTCTGCAAGCCATGATTGAAGCTGAGATCGAGGCAGGAAAGGAAGAATCCCCGTCACAATCCCCTGAGAACGGGTCTCGGCTCTGCAAGCCGCCGGCCGGGCCGCAGGGGCGGACCCGGTCGTCCCCTGGTGTCACAATCCCCTGAGAACGGGTCTCGGCTCTGCAAGGTGGTAGTGGTTTTTCTGGAATGCCCGGATCATGAATATATCCACGTCACAATCCCCTGAGAACGGGTCTCGGCTCTGCAAGGTCGTATAGCGGCGCCGTCTTCGGAAAGTGGCTCGAGGACGTCACAATCCCCTGAGAACGGGTCTCGGCTCTGCAAGTTTAAGGGGTTGGCCATCTTCCTGGGGCTTGCTGTCTACCGTCACAATCCCCTGAGAACGGGTCTCGGCTCTGCAAGACGCAAGAAAACGTGACGTGAAACACGACGCGAGAGGAGGGTCACAATCCCCTGAGAACGGGTCTCGGCTCTGCAAGAGCCCCAAAGCCTCTTTCCGTCAAGGGTTCCCCCTTATGAGCCGGATCCTCCGGTTTGCTGCTCCCCTTCCGGTCTCTGGTTCTATTTCTACCACCTTCTCGTCGGTTTGTCAAGGATGTTTCCCAGGCCATCGTCGAGGCCGCGAATCCCCCCCGGGAATCGGCCCCCCGGGCGATTCGCGGAAACCCGCCCCGATGCCCCTCCCAGAAGCCCCCATATCTGGCGGATCAAAGGACATCCGGCCCGATATATGGGATCCTCTTTCGGTTTGTTTTCATAAATTTCCGCGAATCCCCCCGGGTTTTGCGGGATCAAGGGGATTCGCGGACGCCTTAGATCACCCAAACGTCCGGGTCCGCCCGGAGGGGGGATGGGCCGATGCGCCGGATGCGTCGCCGGCACGCGGGGCACAGCGGGTAGATCCGGATGGCGTCTTCGCGGGCCTCCACCACCCGGCGGATCCGCTCCTCCAGCCGGTCCACCTGATGCTCCTCCAGCTCCCCCTCAAACACGCTCTTCTGCACCCGGTCCAGCATCCCCCACAGGACCCGCGACAGGCGCAGCCGCCGCCGATCATCCGGAATGTCATAAGCGACCACGCAATACGGCATCTTCACCCTCCATGGCGTTTCGGATTTTTCGGCATGTCGGGCAACTGCGAGCAGTTGCCCCACATCCCCGCTTGGGCCAGCGATGCGACGGGGGACGAGCCGCCCGCCCGGACCGCACGCCTCACGCCTCCATGCGGAAGGGCGTATACAGCGACCCGCTCCAGACCGCCCGCGCCATCCGCCGGACCTGCTCGTCGAGCCGCTCCCGCCAGGACGACGCCCCCTCGCCAGGCGAGCGACGCATGAACGCCTCATAGGCCGTCAGATATCGCCGCAGGGCCTCCGGCCGTAGCAGCACCGCTCCGTCTTCCTCCCGCTCCTCAAAGTCTTCGGCCCGGAAGGCCCGTCGGTTCACCAGGCTCAGCACCAGCCGATCCACCACCGCATGCCGGAACTCCTCCACCAGATCCAGGGCCAGGGCCGGGCGCCCATGTCGCACTTCGTGATAGAACCCGAGGTAAGGATCCAGCCCGCAGGCCGCGATCTTGCCGATCATCTCCCCGGTCAGCAGGGCATATCCCAGAGACAGCATGGCGTTCACCGGATCCCGAGGCGGGCGCCGATGACGGCCTTCGAAACGGAGCTCCCCCCGGATCATTTCGCGGAAGGCTTCGAAGTAGGCTGCGGTGCCGCTCCCCTCGATCCCCCGCAGCGTCTCCAGGTCCGGCGCCTCCTGGGCCTGGGCGATCCGCCGCTCCATGGCCTGCAGGGGCTTCTCCCATCCCGGACCGGGATAGGCGCGCGCGTAGCGCAACAGCAGGCGGCGCGCGTTCTCCAGCTTGGCCGCCACGATCCGCGCGGCGATCTCCCGCCGAAACCCCTCGTCCGTATAGCGCTCAAACTGCCGCAGCCGGAGCAGGGCGTTCCGCGAGAGGATCGGCGTCAGGCGCCCTTTCAGCCGCCCCTCCACGGTGAAGAAGCACACTTCGATCCCCTGGGCCAGCAGCAGCCCGATGGCCGGGGTCGTCAACTGCACGCCCCCGAAGACCCATACGCCCTCCACTTTGAAAGCCGGGACGCTAAGGAGGACCTCCTCCCCCTTGCGCACCACCAGGCGGTCCCCCTCGCGTCCCAGGACCGCGCCCTGTTCGGTGAGATAAAGCATCGGCATGGCCGGGCCGAACGGGATCGGATATGGGCGTGCCCCCCTACTCCTCAGACAGCCGCCTCTGGATGAAGTCCGCGATGGCGGAATACGGATCGTCCCGCGTGTCGATCCGGAGCATCTCCAGGATGCGCGCCAGCCCTTCTACTGGATCGTGGACCTTCCCCTCCCGCCACGGCGCGTAGGCGGCCCGCAGGTCCTCCTCCGAGACGCCCACGAAATCGTGGCCGATGATGGTGCGATGCCGCCGCTCCACCAGGGGATCCAGCTGGTTCACCTGCTTGAGCAGCGCCTGGTAGCGCCCTCGCTCTCCCTCGGGGACCAGCGGACGGCCCTCGGCGTCCGTCCCGCCCTTCTCGATGGCGAAGGCGAGCAGGGCTTTGTAAGTCGGCCGGGAGATCTGCCGCCAGTCCAGGGGCTGCCCCTCCACCTCCTGCTGCTCCAGGAAACGCAACAGCGCCGGGTTCCCCCGGATCCCCTCCTCCCAGCGCCGGCGGGTCTCCTCCCGGACCTCCCGGGCGAGGTCGGTGGGGAGGCCGAGAAGCGTCTCCACCAGATAACGGAGGAGGGCCTCCTGGAACCGGTAGACGCGGCCCAGGAAGTCGGCGTAGCGGCCGCTCCGATAGGCCGCCCGGGCGTTCCAGAACAGCTCCCGCAGCAGGGCCTCCCAGCGACGCGGAGGATCCCCCGGCCCGAGCAGGGGGTCCAGATCGTGGAGCAGCCGTCGCCGGATGAAGTCCCGGGTCGCCGCATCCCCTTCCCTCATCGCCTGATCCAGGGCCTCCCGGGCCCCCTCGAAGTCGAACTCCATCCGCCGGGCGGCGTAGGCGGCCAGGGCGATCAGGCCCGGCGGGGCCCCGAGGTCCCGCAGGAGCGCCTCGGCGCGGGCGAAATCCCCCTCCCGCAGCCGATCCCGGACGGCCGCCTCCTGGAAGGCCTGAAGGATCTGGTGGCCGACCCGCAGCTCGTGGGGCTCCCCGCCGTAAGGGGGATAGAGGGCCCGCAGCCGCTCGCCGTAGCGGCGGATCCCCTGCAGCAGCAGCCCCATGTTGCAGGCCGGCGTGCCGCCCGCCAGGATGACGTAGGCGTGTTGAAACCCTTCCGGGAGCGGGGGCAGGAGGCGCCCGAAGGCCTCGAAGGCCTCGTCATACAGGGCGGGGTTGATGCCCTCGATCCGCCGCGCCTCCACCCGGAAGTCCTCCCGGAACCCGGCCTCCCGCAGGCGCCCCGGCAGATGGCGGGCGATGATCTCGGCGAAATACAGGGTGTCGGAGCCGCGGTGCTTGGGATCCGGCTGATCGGTGCCGAAGAGGATCACCTGCCAGGGACGCTCCGCGCGATGGCGGGAGAGGAGATAGCGCAGGCACGGCTCCAGGATGGGGAAGCGCAGCCGCGCCGCCTGCCCGGGATCTCGCTCCAGCTCCCGAAGGAGGCGCTCGCCTCCCTCGCGGGCCGGCCGGATCTCCTGATCCTCCCACATCACGTCCCGCGCGCCGATGTTGCACAGGATCAGCAACGCCATGGGCCTCCTCCTTCCACGGATGCGAAAAGGCCGGGCGCGCCCGGCCTCATTCCGGGATCAGGCGGATCCATCCCAGGGGGAGGGTGGGCTTTCCGTCCTCGAAGAGCACCCGCCGGGTTTTGGGGAAGGGATCCCCCTTGCCCAGGTTGAAGAGGCGCCGCAGCCGGCCCACGGCCTCCGCCCCCATGGCCTCGGCCGCCGCCTTGCTCCGCCAGCCGCCTCCCCAGCCCAGGTTCAGGTAGATCGCCTGGGGCTCCGCCTCCATCTGCGTCAGCAGGCGGCGATAGAAGGCGGCCCACGCCGCCAGGCCCAGGCGCTCCCCGAAGCGCAGCTCCCCCTCGGCGACGTGTCGGGCGAAGGCGTTGCAGGCGCGCGCCCATTCCCGGACCCGCGCCCGCCGCTCCTCCGGCCCCAGGACGTCCCGCTCGAGCAGGAAGGCGTCGGCCTCCACCTCCACCCGCAGGGCGGCCCGGGGATGGGGCCGGAGGATCTCCGCCACGATCTCGAAGGCCTGCCCGGGGTCCGCGACGTGTTTCCCCGGCGCCTGGAGCCAGCTCAGGGCCCCGCTGGGCTCGTGGACCGCCACCCGGATCCGCCCGACGTCCAGGGCGTCGGAGGGGGCGGGCCCGCTGTCGAAGACCCGCAGGGCCCGCAGCGCGTCCTCGTGAGGCTCTTTCCCCATCAGCGCCTGCATCAGGGGGTCGTCGGCGGACTCTTTGGCCCGGCTCCCGGATTTCCGGGCCTCCTCGGCCCTTCGCGCCACCGCATCCAGCCAGGCCTGGCGCTGGGCCGGGGAGGCCGCCCGGAGGGCGGCGAAGGCCAGGGCGGTGCGGATCGCCCCCTTGAGGGAGGAGCCCGGCAGATACGGCCGCCCGAGGGCATCGGCGATGTGCTCGCGGATCTCCCGGGGGGGCGGGCCGGACCAGGGGCGGACGTAGCGGGCGAGGGGGCGGCGGTCGGCCTCGCTCCAGAACCGCAGGGCCGCCGCTCCCTCCTGGATGTAGCGATCCAGGGCCCGGGGGTCGCGGGCCAGGGCCGCCGTCAGGCGCTCGGGATCGAACCGCCACAGGCGCCCGTCCAGGACGGCGAAGTCCGCCGGGCCCAGCCGCTGGCCGCTGCCGATGTGCACCGGCGAGAGGAGCTCCACGCGATAGATCCGACGCTCCAGGATCCCCATCGTCTACGCTCCTGTCTCGGGAAGGGCCTCCTTCGAGACGCCGATCGGGAAGGCGAAGCCGTAGCGGTAGATCGGGTGCGGAAGGGCCTCCGGCGTCTCCCGGGGCGTGACGTCGGCCATCGCCCCCCACAGGCCCCGGGGGTCCCCGGTGAGGAGGGAGCCCTCGGCCAGCATCCGGACGGCGCGCCGGCGGTAGGGCATGGCCAGCCGCCCGCCGATCCATCCGCTGCGGGTCAGCCACCCGTATCGGGCGGCCTCGCCGAGGAGGGCCTCGATTTGATCCCGAGGCGGGTAGACGGGGGCGAGGGTGACGAGGGCAGGGGCCGCCGGATCGCCGAGGGGATCGGCGGGCTCGAAGCGGGGCACAAACAGCCCGTGGCCGGCGGTGCGGTCGCCGCCGATGCCGTGGTCGCCCAACAGCCGGACCGCCGCCCGGAAGCGATCCGCCGAGGCGGGATCCCGGTAGCGGACCCGGAAGAACAGCCCGGCCCGGGCCTCGGGGTGGGGCCCCGCCTCCCGGAAGACCAGGCGCCCGAAATGCCAGAGGCTGGAGGTCTGGGTGGCGAGATCGAGGGCCACCCGGGGGATGCGATGGCGGGCCCAGAAGCGCTCCCCCGCCAGCTCCCGCCGCCCGAAGGCCGCCCGCAGGGCCTCCGCCTCCTCCCCGGTCATCCAGACCGTCCCCTCGTGGATCCGGACCCCCTCCTCCGGGGGCTGGCCTGCGAGCATCCGGCGGAGCACGCCCTCGGAGACGAAAGCGATGTCCTTCAGCGAGAAGGGGAGGGCAGGGCCCCGCACCGGGAGGTAGGGCCGCGGGTAGAAGCGGACCGGGCCGGCGAAGGGGAAGGCGGAGGAGATCAGGACCGGCGGCTCCGGGCGGAACCACTCCTCGGCGAGGGCGGGTTCTCCGAACAGCATCGCCCAGGCCACCCCCAGGGCCGCGTAGAGGGTGTCGGCGTGGAGGAGAGGCGAGGTCTCCTCCAGGCCGATCCCCCGCTCCCCGAGGTGGAAGGCGCCGCGGGGCTCCAGGTAGACGATCTCCTCCCTCATCCCTGCTTCCCCTCAAAGGCCGGGATCCGGGCGGCCAGCTCATCGAAGCGGGCGATCACCTCCTCCACCGTGCGCCCCTCGGTCAGCGGGACGGCGGGATGCCCCTGGGGGTCCAGGTAATGGGCCACCGGCTTCCACAGCACCTGGAGGTCCCGGAAGGCCACGCGGCCGTAGCCCCGGCTCCCGCTGCCGCCCAGGTAGTCGTCCTCCAGCAGGCGCATCCCCAGCAGCACCGTGCGGAAGGCCTCGCGGTCGTCGGCGTCGTAGACCGAGAAGAGCATCTCGACCTCGAAGCGGGCGCCGGCGGGGACCCGCTCCATCTGTCGGGGGTTGGCGGCGGCGGTGAGCACGTCGATGGCGGCCTCCCATTTCACCTCGGTGTAGGGGAGGTCGGTGTTCACCTCGCTCCACCGCTTGCGGGCGGGCTGGCCGTTCTCGTCGAGGATCTCCAGCTCCTCCAGCAGGCGGGCGTCGCGGACGATGAGGCGGACGGGCTCCAGGGCCCGCTGGCCGGCGACGCCGAAGGCGCGGCAGAGGGGGCACGGCCGGCCCCCGCTTCGGTATTCCGCCTCGGTCTCGCACCAGTGGATGCGGATGGGCGGGTTGCTTCCGTGGGGCTTCACCAGGATCTTGAGGGGCTTGCCCAGGGCCCGGGTGAGGAGGGAGCGCATCTTGCCCTTAAGGGAGGAGCCGGGGACGTAGGGCCGGCCGGTCACCGGGTCGCGGATCACCACGTTTTCCAGGCCGCCGATCTCCATCCCGGCCCCCGCCCCGCCGATCCGCAGGCCGGTCAGGGCCTGCAGGGCCCCGGTGATCACGATCTTCCCCTGTAGTTGAACGCTGTTCCCGCTCATCACTAATCCCTCCCGCCGTAAGCTTTGTGGTAGGCCAGGATGGCCTCGAAGAAGTCGACCATGCGCCGGAACCGTTGCTCCACCTCGGAGCCTGCGGGGTTGCCGCTGAAGACGGCGTCCACGGCCGCGCTCAGGACGTTCTGGAGGCGCTTGCCGCCCTCGCCGGCCCGGGCGCCCATATAGGCCAGCTTGGGTTTGAGCATGCGCAGGCGGTTGGCGTCGAAGCGCATCTGCAGCCGCCTCACCTCGCCGAAGACGTTGCGGATCCGGGAGGTGGTCAGCTGCTGTTTCACCAGCTCCTGCCCGATGCGCTCCGCCTCCTCCACAAGGGTCTGGTAGTCCCCTTCGAGGATGATGCGGCGGATGCGCTCCTTTTCGTTCGTCGGCGCCGCGGGGGCCGGGCCGCCCCGGGCGCCCGGAGGAGAAGGACTCCGGTTGCTCATCGCTCCACCTCCTGTCTGCGGGTTAATCGGGGGATCCTCCGCGGGTCATCCATTCCACCCATCGGGCCAGGGGGCTCAGCCAGCGCAGGCGGCGCCCCCCCTCGGCCAGCAGCTCCTCCTGGAGCCGCCGCAGGATCGGCTGGACCTCCTTCGGCTGGCGGGCCAGGACATACACCAGACGCCAGCGGGCCCGGTGGAGCCCCACCATCCGCCGCAGCTCCTCCGGGCCCAGGCGCTCGGAGCCCGCCAGCCGGACCTCCTCTTCCAGCATGCCGGCGATGCTCATCAGGCGGTGCAGGAAGCCCCGGGCCAGCCGCGGCCCGTCGCGATCCTCCGGCTGGATCAGCCGGCCCAGCTCCCGGGCCCATTTCCGAACCCACTCCGCGTCCTCCCAGGCCATCGGGAGCCCGAAGAACCCGAAGGCGTCCTTGTCGCGGCCGTCCGCCCGCCGCAGGCCCTTGGCCGCCTCCAGGTGGTCGCCGGCCTCCGCCGCCGCCTGATACAGGGGGAACTTCTCAGGATGCATGGAGATGCCGCCGCTCAGGGTCACGCTCGGGTTGCCGGCCGCGAACCGCCGGAAGTCCTCCCGCGCCCGGAAGGCCAGCTCCAGCGCCCGATCCCACGACCCCACCGCCAGGAGATCGTCGCCGCCGGAGTAGATGAGATAGAGATGCCGGGCTTCGGGATCGACCTGCCGGCAGAGGACCCGCAGGTAGCCCTCGAAGAACAGGGCGATGAGGTGGCTCAGGGTGGCCACCCGGGAGAGGGAGTAACGCGCCCCCAGCCCGTAGCGGAACAGCCGGCCCAGGTGGTCCACGTCCATCCGCAGGCACGCCCAGGCCGGCGTCCCCTTCGCGGACTTCGCCATCTCCCCGAGCTCCACGATGGTGCCATCCCGATCCATCGGCGTGAAGGCGGGCAGGTAGCGGAAGTCGTGGACCGGGACGCCCTCGACGGGGGAGAGGTCTCCGTCGTGGAGGCGGATCACCCGATCCCCCGGTCGGAAGGAGTCCCGCAAGCCCCGCCGGTCGCAAAAGCGGAATTCCACCCCCAGAGCGCCAAGGACCGTCCGCCAGGTGAGGCGTCCGCGGAGGGCGCCCTGGGCCGGGCGGAGGATGAGGAAATCGCTGCGGCGGGCGATGTCGTCGCCCAGCTCCTCGAAGCTGCGGCAGAGGGCGCATTTGGCCACGCCCTCGTCGGGGCGGGTTTCCACCGGGCGCGCGAGGGGGCCGCCGGTCTCTTCTTCCGCGTGGCAGACCTCGCAGCGGGGCCGGAGGCCGCCGCCGCCGAAGGGGCCGAACAGGATCTCATAATGGCGCGCCATGGATCGGCGGAACCGGCGGCTCTTCTGCGCCCCCAGGCGGGCGGAGAGGTCCGCCCAGCGCTCGGGGAGGCCGCCTTCCTTCAGGTGGAAATCCCTGGCCTTCAGCGGGACGGCGTCCAGGGCGATGGCCAGATCCCCGCCGTGGGCCTGGATCAGGACCTCATCGAGGCGATCGGCCAGCTGGGGGAGACGGTCCCGGGCGGAGAGGGGGGCCAGCAGGTAGAAATGGCCCCCCGAGCGGTAAACCACCTGCGTGGGGGGAAGGTCCAGCTCCCGCAACAGGAACTCCACGGCGGCGTCGGCCAGGAGGGCGAGGTAGGCCGATCGGCCGCGCAGGCTCTTGGCCGCTCCCTCCGAGCTGATGGCATACAGGAAGCGCTGGATGCCGGAGAGGTCGCCGCCGAGGAGCAGGGCGACTGGCTCCTCCGGGAACTCCCCCGTTCGGGTTTTCTCTTCCAGGCGCCGGAGGGTTTCCTCCGGGAGCTCGGCGAGGCACACCGTGAGGGCGGCGGTCATCCGCAGATGATCGTAGAGGCTGACGTCGGGCTCGTCGCGGTAGGCGGCCGCGGGGACGCACCAGGTGAACCGGCGCAGCAGCGCCATCAGGGCGGTCAGGGCCTCCTCGGGCGTCTCCCAGATGGCGGGGTGCAGGGCCTCCAGGGCCGCCTCGAAGCCCTCCCAGAGGCCGGGGTAGTCCGGGGCGATGGAGGCGATGGGCTGCGGGAAGATCGCCTCCCAGGCCTTCACCTCGGCGGTCCCGCCCGGAAGCGGGGCTGTCCCGAAGCCCCAGCCGGACGCCGCCGGATGGGGCGTTCGCTCAGGGAGCCGCAGGGCCGGCAGGAGGGCCCGCAACGGCTCCCGGGCGGGATCTCCGGGCTCTTCCTCCTCCCGGGGGGCTCGTTCCCCCGAGGCCAGGCGGTCGGCGGCGATCAGCGCCCGGGCGTCCCGATCGTAGGGGGAGCCGTGGTGATCCCGGATCGCTGACGCCAGGCGCTGCCGGTCTTCAGGGGAGAGGAATTTCAAGCGGGGGGCCAGCCGCTGGGCGACCCAATCGGCCCCCTGCTCCTCGTGGGGCCGTCGTTCCTGGCCCCAGCGGGCGCGCTGACGGAATTTCCCGATGTCGTGGAGGAGTCCGATCAGGGCCTGAAACGCGCGATCGGTGTTCATTGCGGATCCGCCTCCATGCGGCCGAATCCCATGCTGGTGAGCTTGCCGATGTGGAGAAGCTCCCCCAGGGCCAGCAGCAGGGCGAAGGGCTGGAAGCCTTCCGGGCTTTCGTAGATCACCGTCCCCACCGCCCCGCCGATGCGCATCGCCGTTTTCTGTCGGGTGGAATAACGTCGCAGGTCCAGCCACCGCGTCCGATCCTCCACGCGGCGGACCCCCTGCGCCGCCTCAGCCAGATGGCCGGGAAGCTCGATCCCATCGAGCAGCCCGTAGCCGGCATCCAGGGCCCGCAGGCGCTGGAGCAGCGCCCGGATCAGATGGTGGAACTCGATGGGATAGACCAGGTCGTCCCGGAGCTCCAGACGGGCCGGGGCGGTGAAGCGAACGGCGACCCGATGGGCGGACAGATCCCGGGGAGCCAGCCGGGTGGGAGGAGCCGGCGGATGTCTTAAGAAGCCCGTGTCCGCTTCGTAGAGGTTCAGGGCGCCGTTGGGGGTCAGGATCTCCGCCCGGGCCAGGCGGAAGCGCTGTCGCGGGCTTCCCAGGCCGGCGCGGGCCATCTCCGTGATGGCGTGGACATAGTAGGGCATATGCTCCCGGGCGCGCCCCAGCAGGGTCATGCCGAACACCAGGGGCTCGCCGGGGGCAAGGGAGCGAGGCGGCGGCTCGCGGCCCTCCCAGGTCGCCGGGAGCTCCAGGGGGATCTCCAGGGTGAACGGGGTGGGGAGGCGGGCGTAGCGGTGGGCCTCCGGATGATCGGGGGGCGCGTAGGGCTCGAAGAGCAGCGGATATGCGCACGTGAAGCGGAAAGGGCAGGGGGCGCAGGCGGGCATGCGGGTGGCGCAGACCAGGCGGCGCAGCGTGTGGCCCAGCGCCCCTCTCAGCGTCGGGCCGGGGAAGGCCGGAAGGGTCGCGGGGGTTTCCGCGATCAGCGTGAACCGATATGAGGTGATGGGCAGCTCCGGAGCGTGTGCCATCGCGCTCGGGACCCCCTTCGATGCGGAGCAGGAGCGGGCTGCGAGAGCCACGAACATCGGCTGCGGGTTCGGCCGCCTCTCGAAGGGACGGGCCTCGCTCCCTCAATCACGGATGGCCCCCTGTGGCTCCGGCGGCCAGATCGCCTCTTCATCCTGAACGGCCACGATGGGCCGGCCCTCCTGATGCAGCCGCTCGATCGCCTCCCGGGCTCCTTCCGTCAGTTCGCGCCCGGCCACCGCCGGCCAGGTCTTCCCCAGGGCCTTCGTCAGGATCTCGGCCCGCCTCACCGCCTGCTCCACATCCCTTCGGTCGATGAGCCAGGAGACCTCCAGGGCCAGGTGAAGCCAGCCCTGGGCGCGTCGTCCCCGGATCACCGCATCCACCCGCCGCGCCTCCTCCGCCCGCTCCCGATATCGCCGCTCCAGGAACATTTCCCTCAGAACCGACATATCGTCTGCCGGATCCCTCAGGTCCTCCATCGCGAACGCCATCCACGGCCTTTCGGGGAAATTTTACTATTAGTCGGGGCTGCGTTCGGGGATGATTCCCTCCGGCGTGGAAGCCGGGATGCGCCCCGGTCAGGATGCTCCCCGCTGGGCGATCTCCCAGATCCAGCGGGCGGCGTCCAGGGCGGCGTCGGGGTAGCCCATGGCGGCGGCCCGTTGCGCGAAGGAGGTCAGGACCTCCGGGCGGCTCAGCCATTCCCGGATGGCCTCCTTCACCTGCTCGGGCTCCGGCGCGTATCGGCCCGCCCCTCCCTGAACCACATAATCGACGTTCCCCTCCTCCTGGCCGGGCAGATAGTGGGTGAGGATCATCGGGCGGCCCACCGCCAGGGCCTCGGCGATGGTGTTCGGTCCCGCCTTGGTGACGATGACATCCGCCGCCGCCATCATCTCCGGGATGGTGCGCACGAACCCATAGATGTAAGTGGGCACCGGCCAGTCGACGGCCTCCAGGCGGCGCCGCAGCCGCTCGTTCCGACCGGCCACCACCGCCAGCTGGAGCGGCAGGCCGGCTTCGGCGACCGCCCGGGCGTTCTCGAAGACCTTCCCCATCCCTTCTCCGCCTCCCATCACCAGCACGGTGGGGAGATCCGGCCGCCAGCCCAGTTGCGCCCGCCAGAAGGCTTTCGGCCGGCCCCGCACTTCCCGGAAGCGCAACCGGATGGGGAAGCCGGTGACCACCACCCGCTCCGGCGGCACCCCGCAGGCGATGGCCCGCCGGCGCGCCCCCTCGTGCGGGGCGATGACCAGGTCCGCGTTCGCGCACCAGAGGGCGTGGATGGAGCCGATGTCGCAGATGACGATGACGAAGGGAACCCGGCGCGGGGCCTTCATCCAGTATCGCAGGGTGACGTCGTTGAAGAGCGGGTGGACGGAGACGATGACATCCGCCGGGTTCTCCGCGAAGAGCCGGGCGATGCGCTGGCGCACCCACGGCCAGAACAGATAGACCAGCTGCCGGGCCCGGCGGGGATGGTTGGCGAAATGCCAGGCCCGGGCGTAGAAGGGCACGAGGGCCGGCTTGACCATATAGGGGTAGAGGGCAGGGGAGCGGTTCAGGGGGAAGGGCGCATACTGGATGAAGGCGTCCACGATGCGGGGCTCGACGGCCGCCCCGTAAAGGGCCCGCAGGCCCTCGGCCAGGGCCTCCGAAACGCTGCGATGGCCGCCCCCGGTGTCGGACATCAAAAGGAGCGCCCGGGTGACCGAACGGACCGCCGAACGGGCCTCCGGCCGGAGCTCCTGCTCGTTGGCCTGCGTCTCCATCGTGAGCTCCCTCGAAGGCGGGCTTCTTGAATCGGCAAAGGCCACCCTCGACAACCTTCGCCGCTATCATTATACCGGGAGGCTGAAGATCGGAGCCTGTGGGTCCGGATCGAAGGGGGCGGGATGCCGGTGATGGGGGTGGATATGCGGAAGGAACCGATCTCCGGCCCCTATCTGGTGCGGATGGGGGGCTGGACCCTGGAGCGCTACCTGGCGGAGGCCCCTGAATCCGCTCGCTGGGAATACGTCCGCGGCGAGGTGGTGATGCACTCCCCCGCCACCGCTGAGCATCAAGACCTGGTCCGCTTCCTCCTTCGGCTTCTCGATGGCTACTGTGAGGCGCAGGGTTGGGGGAAGGTCCTGATGGGGCCGGCGGCGGTGCAGGTGCTGCCCGAAGTGGTGCGGGAGCCTGATCTCTTCGTGCTGCCCCCCGAAGCGGCCGAACAGGCCCAGGGCGTGCCCATCCGGGCTCGTCCCGCCCTGATCATCGAAGTCGTGAGCCCTGCCACCCGCAGCATGGACCTGGGCGAGAAGGCCCAGGAATACGGGCAGGGCGGCGTGGACGAATACGGGGTAGTGGACGCGGAACGTCGGGAGGTCATCGTGCATCGACGCGGAGGGTCGGGCTGGGAGGTGGAGCGGGTTTCCCGGGGACGCCTCGTTAGCGCAGCGGTCCCCGGCTTCTGGCTGGAGGTCGAGTGGCGGTGGGCCCGCCCGCTTCCCCCTGCGGAAGCCTGCCTCCGGCGCATCCGGGGGGAGGAGGGACCCTGAAGGGTCCTCCTCCCCCTCGTTTTTTATGCGCGCGAACCGGTTTCTTCCGTCCGGGCCTCCCGGAGGGCCCGCCAGACCCGCTCCGGGGTGGCGGGGATCTGGGTGATCCACACCCCCACCGCGTCGTAGATGGCGTTGACGACCGCCGGGGCCACGCCGTCCATGGGGATCTCGGCCACGGCCTTGATGCCGAAGGGATGGGTGGGCTCGACCGTCTCGATGAAGATCACCCCCAGCTCCGGGACCTCGTGGGCCTGGAAGATCTTATAAGGCCCGAAGCGCGGGTTGACCACGCGGCCTCGCTCGTCGAAGACCATCTCCTCCGAGACCGCATAGCCCAGGGCCTGGATCATCCCGCCCTCCACCTGGCCGGAGGCCGTCAGCGGGTTGACGATGCGCCCGGCGTCCACGGCCATCACCAGGCGATCCACCCGCACCTCGCCGGTCTCGATGTCCACCGTCACCTCCGCGAACTGGGCGGCGAAGGGCGGCGGGGAGACCGGGGAGACATACGAGGCCACCGCCATGATCTGGCGCTGGTCCCGATGGTGCAGGGAGGAGAGGGCCACCTCCTCCAGGGTCACGCTGCGGCCGTCGGGCGCCCAGGCCCGGCGATCGGCCAGGCGGATCTCGGCGGGGGAGACCGGGGCGCCGCGCTCGCTGAGCAGCGCCGCTGCGACTTCTTTGATCTGCTCCGCCACCTGCTCGGCGGCCCGCACCGCCGCCGCCCCCGAGATATACGTGGTGGAGGACGCATACGCGCCCTTGTCGAAGGGGGTGAAATCGGTGTCCGAGGAGTAGACGATGATGTCCTCCACCGCGCACCCCAGCACCTCGGCGACCATCTGGGCGATCACCGTGTCGGAGCCCGTGCCCAGGTCCGTGGCCCCGATCAGCAGGTTGAAGGAGCCGTCGTCGTTCATCTTCAGGCTGGCCGCCCCCATGTCCAGGTAGGGGATGGCCGTTCCCTGCATCACGCATGCCACCCCGATCCCCCGGCGCAGGTGGGGCCGGCCCGGCACCCGATGCCACTCCGGGTTCCCGAACTTCTCATGCCAGCCCACGTAGGCTGCCCCGTAGCGCACGCACTCCGGCAGCCCGCAGGTATGGACGATCTCCGGGCGCGGCTCCCGGCCCTCGCTCCAGGCCCGGCTGAAGGGATGCTCCTGCCCGGCCTTCAGGGCGTTCTTCAGGCGGAACTCCAGGGGATCCAGCCCCAGGGCCCGGGCGATGCGCTCCATGTGGACCTCGACGGCGAAGAAGCCCTGGGGGACGCCGTAGCCGCGGAAGGCGCCGGAGGGCGGGGTGTTGGTGTAGACCACATCGGCGTGGAAGCGGATGCGGGGCTCGCCCTTCTCATCCCAGGCCGGATACAGGGCCATGGCCTTGTGCCCGGTGTTGCCCGCCACCGTCAGGGCATGGCTGCCGTAAGCTCCGGTGTCCGAAAGCACAACCATCTCATTGGCCACGATGGTCCCATCCCGCTTCACGCCGGTGCGCAGCCGGATGCGCATCGGGTGCCGGGAGCGAGCGGCGGCGAACTCCTCCTCCCGGGTCCACTCCAGCCGCACCGGCCGCCCCGTGGCGATGGTGAGGTGGGCGGCGATGTCCTCGATCAGCACCTCCTGTTTGCCTCCGAAGCCGCCGCCGATCCGCGGCTTGATCACCCGGATCCGCTTCGGGGGGAGGCCGAGCACCGGCGCCAGGATCCGCCGCACGTGGAAGGGAACCTGGGTGGAAGTGCGGATCACCAGGCGGTCGTCCTCATCCCAGTAGGTGATCACCACGTGGGTCTCCAGGCTGGATTGCTGGACCTTGGGGACGATGTATTCCCCTTCGAAGATGTAATCGGCCTCCTCGAACCCCTTGTCCACCTCTCCGATCTCGATATGGATCTGGGCGGCCAGGTTGCGGGAGGGGTCCGAGCCGTCGAAGGGCACATACTCCGGCTCATCGTGGATGATCGGCGCCCCCGGTTTCATGGCGTCCCGGGGATCCAGGATGGCCGGGAGCTCCTCATACTCGACCTCGATGAGCTCCAGGGCCTTCTCGGCGATCTCGGGGGTCTCCGCGGCCACGAAGGCCACGCGGTCCCCCACGAAGCGCACCTTGGAATCCAGAGAGAAGGTGTCCAGCGGCCCGGGGATGGGGTCCGATTGCCCGGCCGTCGAATAGATCACCCGCGGCAGATCCTGATACGTGAGCACGGCAACCACCCCCGGGAGCGCGCGGGCTTTGCTGACATCGATGCGTTTGATCCGGGCGTGAGGGACCGGGCTTTTGAGCACTTTGGCGTAAAGCATGCCGCGCAGCTCGAAGTCATCGGTGAAAGCGGGCTTGCCCTGGACCAGCCGCAGGGCGTCCACCTTCTTCTCCGGCTTGCCCACCACCCGGGTCTCCGGGACCGGCTGGGGGAGCACGATGGTCGGCAGGATGATCGTCCGGGTCCGGAGGCCGGGCCCGCCCTCCGGCGCCGGTGGGGAGATCTCCTCCGCGGGGAGCGCTTCGGTGAGGGGGATCGGCCCTTCCGGGGGGATGATCATCCGCCGCGCCTCTTCTTCGATCGGGGGAACCGGCTCCCCGCGCATGCGGGCGGCGGCCCGCAGCACCGCCTGCACCGGCTTCAGGTAGCCGGTGCACCGGCAGAGGATGCCGCTGAAGGCCTCCCGGACCTCCGCCTCGGTGGGGTTGGGGTTGCGGTCCAGGAGGGCTTTGGCGGCCAGCACGAGGGCGGGGGTGCAGAAGCCGCACTGGATGGCGCCGGTCTCCACGAAGGCCTCCTGGATCGGATGGAGGCCCTCTGTCCGTCGCCAGCCCAGCTCCGGCGTCCGTCCCACTCCCTCCACGGTGAGGATGGAGCGGCCGTCGACCTTCGCCGCCAGGGTGACGCAGGCGAGGATAGGGGTTCCATCGAGGAGGACGGTGCACATCCCACAGGAGCCGTCGTCGCACCCATGCTTGACGCCGTAATATCCGGCGCGCCGGAGCATGTCCAGCAGCCGCGTGGATGGGGCGATGGAGAAGGTCCGCCGCTCCCCGTTGACGGTGACGGTGATCTCCATTGGGCCCTCCTCGCAAGCGGTGGGGATCTCAAGACGCTGAAGACCGATCCCGGGCACGCCCGGTTCGCCTGAAATTGTATCCGAGAAGCCGGCGGGCCATGCGAAAAACCGAAAACCCCCGCACGAAGCAGGACCTGCTGCTCAGCCGGTCTCCATCCCGACCACCCGAAGGAACACATCCTCCAGGGAGAGGGATTGGGGGATCAGGGCTTCCAGGTCCAGGCCCTGACCGATGAGCCAGCGGGCGAGGTCCGCCGGGCGCCGCCCCGGCGCCAGCCGTAAGGTGATCCGCGCATCGGTGAAGGCGAGGAGCTCCCCCCACTCCTGCAGCGCGGCCTTCAGCTCCGGAGGGCTCGGGCGGATCTGAAGGGTCACGACGGCGGCCGCCGCCTCCCGCAGATCCAGGGTTTCCACCACGACGCCGCCCTTGATGAAGGCGACGCGATCGCAGATCCGCTCGACCTCGCTCAGGAGATGGGAGTTCAGGAAGAGGGTGACCCCCTGCGCCTTCTGCGTGAGCAGGAAATCCCGCACCAGGATCCGTCCCGCCGGATCCAGGCCGGAGGTGGGCTCGTCCAGGAAGACCAGCCGGGGCTCGTGGATGAAGGCCTGGGCCAGTCCCAGGCGCTGCCGCATCCCCTTGGAGAAGGTGCGGATGGGGCGTCGGGCATCGGCGGCCAGCCCCACCTGTTCGAGCAGCTGCGGGATCCGCCGCCGCAAGCGCGCGGGATCCACCCCGGAAAGACGGCCGTGGAACCAGAGAACTTCCTCTGCGGTGAGCCAGTCCGGGAAGGCGAAGCCTTCGGGCAGGAAGCCGATCTCCCGCCGGGCGTTTCGATCCCCCAGGGGGCGGCCCCGCACCCATCCGCGCCCGGCCGTGGGGCGGATCAGACCCAGGAGCATCTTCACCGAGGTCGTCTTCCCGGCCCCGTTGGGGCCCAGGAAACCGAAGATCTCCCCCTCCGCCACCCGGAGGGTGAGATCCGCCACGGCCACCCGCCCGGAGAACTCCTTCCGCAAACCCTCCGCTTCGATGGCCCAGGTGCCCGCCATCCCCAGCAGCCCTCCCGGTTCACCGGAGGGAGCGGGCCCACCGGATCAGCTGCTCCGGATCCGCATCGGGACCGCCGATCAGGTAGATCCCATGATCATCGCTCCAGAGCAGGAACCGGATCGGAACCATCTCCCCGTTCGGCGCTTGCATGGCTTCGGGGAAGGTGAAGAGGGTGGCCTCTCGATCGCCTAGCGCGCGCGGCTCCACCTCAAGGGTCATCCCCGGGGCCATGGGGATCGGCAGCAGCAGGGTGGTCCCCCAGTCCACGGTGTGGGCCAGGCGCCGGGCCTCCGCCGCCGGCATGCCGATGAGCCGGAGGGCCGCTTCCGCCAGCGGGCGCACATCCCCCTCCGGTTGCATGGTGTAAACCGGCGGGGCCGCATGGAGCCACCCGTAGGGAGCGCCCTGGAACTCGAACGTCCCGATGAAGGCCGGCCCCACGGTGACCGTCACCACCGTCCCTTGCAGGGCCTCCGGGACCTCCACATCCTCGGCGCCGGCGGCCCGCAGGGCCTCCCGCAGGTGCCCCACATCCACCGTCCATCGAACCGCGGTCTCGGGGATCACGCCCATCGAGGCGAAGGTCTCCACCCCGGCCGGGCGACGGACGGCGAAGCCCAGGATCCCCTCGGCTTCGGAGAGGCTCTGGACCGAACGGGGCTCCGGCGGCTCGAAGGAGACATCCCCCTCCAGGGCGCGATGGAGCGTCGGGATCGCGTTCTCGCTGAGAGAAAAGGCATAGGGGACGACCATCAGGCGTCGGAGGCGGAATCCCTGGAGAAACTCGTGGGCGGCCGCCCGCAGGGCCGGGGAGAGGATCACGGCGAGGGCGGAGAGGGTCAACAGGAGCCCTCCGATCCATATGGCGCGTGAACGCATGGGAAGACCTCCTTACCCCGGAAGGTGCGCTGGATGGCGGCACAGAGCCCGATGCCGCTGTGCCTCCTGTTGGAAAGACGAACGGCGGTGGGCTTTGGTTCCCGGGAAGCGCCGCACCGCCCATTATAGAGGCCGTGGGAGGTTCGTTCCAATCTACGCCCTGCGCGCGATCGAGGGATGGGAAGGGGCCGGGCGGGGCCTGCGCGCTCCACCCAGCCCCTTCGGGGGTTCCGGGAGAAGGGCGAGCGAAGATGCAACCGGTGCTCCGGGGTTCCGGACGCCGCCGGTCGGGGGTCGGGGAGGGCGGATCTACTTCACCATGTGCTTCTCGATGTAGGCCACCGCCTCCCCTACCGTGGTGATCTTCTGCGCGTCCTCGTCGGAGATCTCACCTCCGAAACGCTCCTCCAGGGCCATGATGAGCTCCACCAGATCGAGGGAATCGGCTTCCAGATCCTCCCGGAAGCGAGCTTCCGGGGTTACCTTCTCCGGCGGCACCCCGAGCACTTCGACGATGACGTCCCGCACCTGTTCGAACACCGTGCTCATAGAAACCTCCCGTTCGCGTTTGTTTAGGATTCTACCCGGCGTCGGAGGGACGTCAAGGCGGCCTTCAGACCGGGTGCGTCCCAAAATCGTAGGACAACTGCTACAAAGCGGCCAGGCCCGACAATATTGGGACACACCCTTCAGACCTCCGGGCGCATCCCCGGATCCCATCCTTGACGTGCCCCTCCGCGCCAAAGTAAGATGATTCCGCATTGAATGCAAACACCGCAGGATGGTGCATGTTACGCCTCAGGACCGGGCGGCAGGAGCGAGCCGTTCGCCTGTAGACCCAGGGGAGGAGAGCGCGTCCTTCAATGATCTCGCAGCGGAAAGCGGATCACATCCGGATCAATCTGGAGGAAGATGTCAGCTTCGGGCGGCTCACCACCGGATTCGAGCGCTTGCGGTTCATCCATCGGGCCCTTCCCGAGCTGGATCTTCGGGAGGTGGATCTCTCCACCACGTTCTTCGGCAAGCCCCTGAAGGCTCCGTTGCTGATCTCCTCGATGACCGGCGGCACGGAGGAGGCGGCCCGCATCAACCGGAACCTGGCGGAGGCCGCGCAGGCCCGGGGCATCGCCATGGGCCTGGGCTCCATGCGCGCCGTCCTGGAACACCCGGAGCTCCTGCCCACCTTCCAGGTCCGTCGCTATGCCCCGGACATCCTGTTGTTTGCGAACCTGGGGGCGGTGCAGCTGAACTATGGCTACACGGTGGATCACTGCCGGCGGGCGGTGGAGCTGGTGGAGGCGGACGCGTTGATCCTCCACCTCAACCCCTTGCAGGAGGCCCTTCAGCCGGAAGGGGATACGAACTTCTCGGATCTCCTGCGCAAGATCGAGGCCGTGTGCCGCGCCCTCCCGGTTCCGGTGGTGGTGAAGGAAGTCGGATGGGGGATCTCCGAAGAGGTCGCCCGCCTCCTCGCCAACGCCGGGGTGGCGGCCCTCGACGTCGCCGGGGCCGGGGGCACCTCCTGGAGCCAGGTGGAGATGCATCGGGCGCCGGACGAGGTGCACCGGCAGGTGGCCGCCGCCTTCCGGGAGTGGGGGATCCCCACCGTCGAGGCCATCCGGATGGCCCGCCGGGGGGCGCCGGATCTCCCCCTCATCGCCAGCGGAGGGATCCGGGACGGCGTGGAGGCGGCCAAGGCGCTGGCCCTGGGAGCTTCCCTGGTCGGGATGGCCGGGCCTTTCCTGCGCGCGGCGGTGGTCTCCGCGGAGGCGGTGCTGGAGACCATCGAGATCATCACCCGCCAGCTGCGCATCGCCATGTTCTGCGTCGGGGCGCGGAACCTCGACGCCCTGCGTCGCGTCCCCCTGATCGAGGAGCGCTGAGCCGGCCGCGCGGGGGAGGCGGCTGCGCCGATTAGACCGGGGAGGGATGTCCGGTGAGGAGCACCTGGGAATCGTTTTTCGCGGAATGGTTGCCGCCCCTGGAGGCGGAGATGCGCCAGGCGGTGGGGGAGCCGACCCATCCCGGGGAGCAACTCTTCTACGGGATGCTGATGTATCACCTGGGATGGGCCGATGCGCAGCTCCGGCCGGCCCGGGTCGATGCCGGCAAACGGATCCGCCCTATGCTCTGCCTGCTGGCTTGCGCCGCCGGCGGGGGGGATCCCGCCCAGGCCCTGCCCGCCGCCGCGGCCATCGAGCTCCTCCACAATTTCTCCTTAATCCATGACGACATCCAGGATCGCAGCGAGACCCGCCGGGGCCGTCCTACGGTGTGGGCCCTGTGGGGGGTGGCCCAGGCCATCAACGCGGGGGACGCATTGTTCGTCATCGCCCATCGCGCCCTCTGGCGCCTCCGCCAGCGGGGGGTCCCGGCGGAGCGGATCCTGGAGGTGGCGGAGCGCTTCGACGCGGCCTGTCTGATGTTGACCAAAGGGCAGCACCTGGACCTGGCCTTCGAGACGGCGGATCGGGTGACGGTGGCGGATTACCTGGAGATGATCCGGGGTAAGACCGCCGCCCTGCTGGCGGCCTCCCTGGGGATCGGCGCCCGCCTGGCGGGGTTCCCCCACCAGGAGCTGGAGGCTTTCGGGGAGGCGCTGGGGATGGCCTTTCAGGTCCAGGATGACCTCCTGGGGATCTGGGGGGATCCGGCGGTCACCGGAAAGCCCGTGGCCGATGACCTGCGGGCGCGCAAGAAGACCCTTCCGGTGATCTACGCGATGGAGCGGGCTCCGGGGTTCGCCGAACGCTATCACGCGCCGGACACCCCCCTGGAGGTCCTGCTCCGGGATCTGGAGGCGTGTGGGGCTCGGGCCGAGGCGGAGGCCACGGCCGCGGCGTTCACCCGACAGGCTCTGGAGGCCCTGGAGCGGGCCGGGCTTCGAAACCCCTACGGGGAAGCGTTGCGGGAACTCGCGCTGGCCCTGCTCTCTCGATCCCGGTGAAACCGGAGAGATCATCCCGCCGTCGGGACCCCCTCGTGGGATCCTCGCTTCACACCCCTCTGCCGCCTCGAGTTAAACTACATCCGTGCGAATCCTTTCCCCGCTTGCGCAAGGAGGCGAGATGGCCGTAGAGCGCATCCAGACCGTGGAGATCCAGGAGGAGGTCCAGCAGGCCTATCTTTCCTACGCGATGAGTGTGATTGTGGCGCGGGCGCTGCCGGACGTGCGGGACGGGCTGAAGCCGGTGCAGCGGCGCATTCTGTATGTGATGCACGAGATGGGGCTGCATCCGAACGCCCCTTAC
>Ga0080007_1106801_pt1 | contig 30636 bp, 39 predicted proteins | sample OctOCTMetagenome_FD_69210 | JGI IMG/M metagenome (GOLD analysis project Ga0080007, IMG submission 69210) | Hot spring and microbial mat streamer communities from Octopus Spring Streamers, Yellowstone National Park, USA - OCT_B (SPADES... | ecosystem: Environmental > Aquatic > Thermal springs >...
GAAAACTTAAAGTTAATCCTTATTTATTTTCTTGTTATTATTGTACGGGATTTTGGTCTTCGTTGATAATGTATATAGTTCATCTATATTTTCCAATTGTAAATCATATATTTTCAATTGCAGTACTAGTAGTTATAGTAAATTATTTAATAACAAAATTACATAACTATGCAAGTAATTAGAGAAATTTTTCTTTCATTTCTTTTTGGTATATTGTTTTTGATTTACGCTTTATCTTATACGATAGAAGTATTTATTTTTGTGATTAAATTGATACTTGATGTTATTTACAAAATTTTATCAAAAATGAATAATTCTTTAATAAACTATATACTTTCACTTTTAATAAAACTATGAATGAAAGTATTATATTAGTTCATTTTAGTGTTAAAAAAGATAATCAAGAAAAAGACATTTTGCTTCCTTTTCATATCAATATTTGGAATGATTTTAAAAATAACGGAAAAGATATTTATGATGAAGTTATAATCGGAACTTGTTCTTGTAATCAGACGATATATAGAATCACTTTAAGAAGAAAAGATAAAATTATTTTGGATTATATCATAACCAATGTAAAAGGACAAATAAAAGGAGAAGGAAAAGATTTAGAAGTAATAAATTATAACGATAATTTATTGTGATTTTGAAGTTATTTTTTTAAGTAAATTTTTAAATAAATTTGCAGTAAACCAAGATGTAAAACCTTTCATAATTATTGGCATATGTCTATTAACAACATGCATTAAAAGATCCCCATATCTTTTGGTTTCACCAGTTACAAATTCAGATCCATAGGAGGACAACATTGATAATAACGCCATAGTTCCCTGTGATATTAAAGGAGAAGTTTTTAATTTTTCTTCCATAAGATATCCTATACCACCTATTGGAATACCACTACCTATTGCAATTCCATAACCTGGTGCCTCTTTTTTAAATACTTCTTTTAAAGTGGGTTTAGCAAATTTTTCAAAATCAAAACCATATTTGTTTTTAAATTCCTTTAGTATTTCTTTGGGAGTTGCTTTTGTATTTACTGTTTTAAGATATTGTATAAGATTATTAAAAGATTGTTTTCTTATATTTTGTTCGATTTTATCGCGATTTTTAAAAATATAATTTAATAATTCTTTTTTCTCTTCTTTAGTTAATTTTTGTTTTTGCAATATTTCTTTTACTCTTTTATCTTTAAGATCTTCAGGAATTTCTTTCCAAAAATGTTCCTTAAATACTTTTACAACCGCATTAAATACTAAATTTAAATCATTTTTATCGATTTTAGCAGGATTCTCCATAATTTTAAATTATTCATTTTTTATATTTCTTCTTCTTTTTTCAACAATATGTTTAAAGAGACTACCAACTAATCCTGTTCCTATACCTACTCCCACTGGACCAGCATATGCCCTCCAGTCTTTTAAACTATCTCCTTGCATTGCCTGAATTGCTAAATTAGTTAATATACCCGAACCACCACCCAAAATTGGACCCAATATTGGACCAAATAAATATCCAGCAGTTAATCCTCCAACACCAGGAACTCCGTATCTAATTACTCTTCCTAATGCTCTTTTTCTTTCAGTTTCTTGACTTAATGTTTCCTGTGTTTCTTTTAGTTGTTTTGCTGTTACACCTAATTTCTTGGCAGTTTCTAATAATTTTTCTTTTGTTGTTTCTAATTTTTGTTCTTTTTGTTTTAATTGTTCTTGTGTTCCTTCTAGTTGTTTCTTTGTTTCTTCATATTCTTTCATTACTTGTTCTAATTTCTCTTTTGTTTCTTTGTATGCCTCTCCTATTTGTTGTAATTGTTTTTTTCCTTTAACTATTTCAGATATAGTTGTGCGACTAAAATCTTCTAAATTAAAACCAAAATGTGTTTTAAATTGTTGTGGTAAAGTTTCTTGAGTATATATTATTTCATTTGTTAATTTTATTCTATCTAAAGGATCAATATGAGTTCTATATTTTTGTAAGAAACCAAGAACTTTTTTTATTTGAGTAGGATTATGTTTTTTAACTGGAGTTTTTAATATATTTTCAATAGAACTTTTTTCTTTATCTGTTGAGGGAATAGTATCCCAAATTTTCTTAAGACTGTTTATTAGTTTTGTGTATGCTGAGAGAAATTTTACATCTTTTGTTAACTCTTGGGATGTAGGTTCCGCTTTTTTTTCTAATATTTTAAAAAGTGGTGTTGTGTTATACATGCTTTACACCTCCGTTTCTATTTTTTGTTGTTTTTTTACAATATTTTTAATAAGTTTTGCTGTAATTGTTCCAAATACTGAAGATAAAAATGCGCTTGTAAAAGGAGCGCCATATTCTGACCATAAATGTTTTACTACAGAAGTACCTTCAGGTGGTTTTAAACTCCAATTTCCCCCTTTAATCCACTTCCCTACCGCTGTACCTGTCGCCATAGATGCTATCATACCTAAAACTGTTGGAACTGGACCAAATAACCCAGAAACAAAAGAACCTCCTGTGCCTACAGTTGCAGCAGAAATGGGAGAAACAATTTTCCTCCAATCAGTTTTTTTGTCTCCGGATTGTTTAAGATTTTCTTCAGTTTGAGAAGTTTTAAACAAAATTTTTTTAGTTATTGACATATCATTATAAAATGTGTATTAATTTTGTTTTGTTTCTATTGAAGATTTGTATCTTTTATCTAATATTTTTTTCATTAAAATAGAAGATATTGTAGAAAGGGCAATATTAGTGGCAGTATGAATCCACATTTTTATTTTTTCTTTCTTTTTATATTCTTTCATTTTTTCAGCAATATTTTTATCCTTAAAATCTATTTTTTTTGTTAATACATCTCCTATTTGTTTTAAGTAGTGAGTAAAAGGAGTGACAATAAGATTTGGTAAAATATGAGTAGTAGGATAATATAATAATATATCCTTCCAGGATCCTCCACCTTTTCCTATTAAATGCCATAATCTTCCCATCTTCATTCCCCATATAATACTTTCTGGAGTAGTTAATATAACTGGTATAATAAATGGATTAAATTGTTTTTCCTTTTCTTGCATACTTATTATAATGTCTTGTTTTTAATTAGATTATATAATTTACTCTTTCTTTATCTAATTTAACACTAAATTCTACTCCATCAATTGATATATTTATGTTAATAATGTTTTGTGCAGAATTTATTTCAACATTTTTTAGTTTAACATCTATTCCAAATCTTTCTTTTAAACGATAAAATAAATTTTCTAATTCAATAATAATTAACATTTTATCTAATGAATACAATCCCGGTTTAATTCCCAAATCTGGAAACAATATATCAGTATTTTGAGGAGTAATTAAATAATATATAACGGTTTGCAGTTTTGAAAAAGAAGGATTAACCAAACGATTAAAGTCAATAGAAAATGGTAAATCATCGAAATTTATTTTAAAATCCATTTATCAAAATTGAATGTCGTTTATATTTTTATATTTTTTGCGAATTTTATCTAAAATAAAATTTAAAAAAAATGAAAAACTTGATAAAAATTTTATTTTTTGATTAAAATCAATATCAAAATCAACATTAGATGGTAATTTTATTTTATTTTCGTGAATATATTCTAACAAATTTTTTCTTATTTCATCATCAAAAGTTATTATAGATTTTACAATTAAACCGGAAAATTGTTTTGGAGAATCAAAAAAAATAATATCTTTATTTTTTAATCGATTTTTAATGAAATAAAATATTTCAAAACAAGATTTTACAAAAACATTCCATATTTCTTCTTTATTGTTTTTGTCCTTTAAATTAACTTCAAAATATTTTTTCATATAATTGTCGATTAAAACTCCAATATCTTCTAATTTTAATTTGTTTTTATGTTTTAAATTTAATATAAAAAAATAACCATCGGTTATTTTATTTAACTGAACAGGGACAAATATGCTTTTTATATCTACTAAATCTTTTAGTGCAATATAACGATATATACCATCCACAATATATAAAATATGGGAATGGGGGAATACATAAATCGGTTTAAATTTATTTAAATTTTTGTCTATTTCGTAATATTTTTTTATTTTTTCAATAACTTTTTCGAAGTATAAATAACGATGTTTAAATGTATCAATATCAATTCTCATTATTTTCGTTATTCTCGTTGTTTTCTATTAATTCAGGATTTTCATATATATTACCAACAACAATGGTTTTCTTTGGATCTATTAATTCTTCACCTTCATATCCCCAATATTCGTATCTTAACCAATGCCTGCCTCCTTCTCCAAAATATTCATCAAATCTATATTTTACAATATCTCTAAATTTGTAATATACATGAACAATTTTAAGTTTTTGGGAAACTAATTTTTCTTTTATTTTTAAATGCCATGTACGAAATATTGGTTTTTTCTTATATCCTGCCAATACATAATCTATCCATTCTACAATATCATTTTCATATATTTCTCTACCATTTTTATCTTTTAATCCTATATGAAAATTAATTTCATATTCAAAATCAACAGGTTGTATTATATTATCTTTAACATAATATAATTTTTTATTATTATCGATAACAAATTCATTATCTTGTGGATAGATCATGATCTTATCTCTTTTGTTCCAAACTCTAAACTTTATCATTTTTTCCTCTCTTACATATTTTCTATGTTTAAATTTATGATGGGGAAATATTCGATGTTTATAATTTTAAAGTATTTATTGTTTAAAAGAATATTTATTTGATTACTTATTCCCTCTACAATAGGATTATTTAAAACATATTCTTTTAATGCGTAGTGATCTTCTATTTTTAAAATTGAATTTTGATATTTAATTTTGATTTTATACTTGTTTTCATTTTCAAATAAATTGGTTATAAAGTAAATTTTATCTTTATCAATGACATAAACGGAACCGTAATATGTTATTACTATTGAAACAAAATAATCATTAGAAAATTTAAGAATAAATGAAATTATATCATTGGGAATAGAAATTTTATTTGTTTTGTTAAGTACAAAAAATAACTCCATTTTTCAAAAAATGTGATACAATTTAACTAATCATTATGATAATGTAAATTATTGAAAGTATATGTAATAATTGAAATTATGTTATCATTACTTTTCTGACAAATTTTAACATTTTCTTCGATTAAAATTCTTATTCTATACATTTTATAACCAAATATCATTTTTCTGTAAAAATCAGTACTAAAATATTCATTTAAATCAAATACGATTACTTTATCGAGAAAATGTTTAATATTTTTTAATGAAAGAGAAAAATTATTATTTCCTAAAACAATAATATCTTCTAATATAGATAAAATATGTTTTGGTTGAATTGGTTTATCATTAGGCAAATCATTGAAATTTTTCATAATAAAAATTATATTTTGAATTTTTTTAGAAAGTAAATGAAATGGCAATAAAATATAAAATTGATTTAAATCAAAAGTATCTTGATTTATTTTTCTATGTTTTTCATTTACAATATCAAACATCTTATTTAAAAATTTGTCAATATCGGGTTCTGAAATTACATTTTCCAAATAAATACTATATTTTGATGATATGGATAAAAAATTGTTAGAAAGTAATATATTTAAATTAGAAAAAAGTAAAATTTTATCCTTTAATTCGGAATTGTTTTGAAGATTAAAATGCAATTTTAATTTATTTATATTGCAAAGTAAAATCATATTACACTCAAATAATATGTAGAAATGGGAGTTAAATAATTGTAATCAAAATAAAAATCAAATACGATTTCATCTTTAAAACCGCGATAATCTAATTTGGTCATTACTTTTTTCTCTGATTTCGTATTTAACATCATTTCTTTTTCTATAAGATGTATCCAATAATCTTCTCTATATGGAATAGTATAATAAATATGGTTTAATTTAAAATTTAATTCGTCAATAAGTTTTGCGATTTCAAAACAATACCCTTTTTCATTATTTAATTTAATAGAGTTATGCAAGATAAATTCTTCGCATTTTTCTTTTAATATCTCTATTGTTTCATCGTTTTCGTCATTTATTCCATTAAATTCATATTGCTGTAAAAAATAATCAAAAATATAATACAAAAATGTATTATAATCAATTTTTATTTTAAGAACAAGATAATTACTATTTATATCAATTAGATGTGTCCTTATTTCAAGTAAATCTTCGGGATTAGTTAGATTTATATTGTTTTCTATCATAAAATAAAAATTATTAAAAACTAAAAATGTTATTTTTTCTGGATAATAATAAGTATCACTAAATAAAATAAGCAAAATGTCGTTTAATTTAACTAAATTATCTTGTCGTACATTATAGTTTATTATTTTAAATAGAATATTTTTTAGTGCATCTATTTTACTATTATCCACCATTAAAGTTCTTCTAACAGAATTAAAATCAAGTAATAAATATTCTCTAATTTCGCCCGGACTCATATTACATTTTTCGATAGTTATATAATCTTTTAATTTTATCAGTAGATCATTAATATCTTCTTTGTTTAAAATTGGAATATATATATAATTTTTTCGTATTTGTTTTCTTAGATATTGTAAATAGTAAAATATATATTTTTCAAATCTACTTCTTTCTCCAAATCTATTTTTAATATAATTAGTTGAATTTGCTAATATATGAAATGAATGTTCTAAATCAAAAGGTAAAACTAACACCATTTTCGTTCTTTTTTAAAAATCTACAATGTTAAATTAGAATATTTTAACGAATAAATTACGATTTTACAACATATGGAATATAATAAAGTATGAATTTTATAGAAAATGGAGAGGATTCTGTTAAATGATTAATTATTTTTTCTATTTTAATATCAAATATATTCTTTTCAAATTTCGTTGTAAACAATATTTCAGATACATTTAATCTGATAAAAGAATAAATATATTTGGAATCATAAAGAAAATTTTTTGTATTTTTAATCGTTGAAGGCGGTAACATATTAATTACATTTTCTAATAAAATTGAAGGTATTATTTCTAATTTAGTATAATCTCCTACTTTTTTATCGTTATCATTAATTTGAAAATTTCTAAGAATAATTATAAAATGATTTTGCACGGAATTTGGAAGTAACAATATGTCTGTTATTGTATCTAATCTGTATATACTAATTGGAATAATTAGATAAAATGAATTGTGATGATAATTTTTTATGCGTTCTTGTGTATCTTTAATAATAATTCTTAAATTCCAAAGTAAATCGTAAATATTTTTATAAGTAAAAGATTTTTCCGTATAGAATTCATTTTTTCTTAAAATAGAAGTTATATTTTTGTTTTTATAAATTTTATTTGAAACAAGTATCATACTACACTAGTTAATAATTTAAAACCTATATTTAATTTTTCATTAACCAATAAAATTGTCCTAGGTTTATCATATATTATATATGTTACATCTTTTTCTTGTGTTTTATTAAATAAATTTTTTAGTGAAATTGACAATCCAAACTTATCATTAGGTTGACATATTTCATCTATTACTATATTGTTTATTCTCTTTTTTCCTAATATTATTTTAACTTTATTAAATAATTCGTTAATAATTATTTCTGGTAAATCTATATTGTTTTCATGTTTTGGAAATCGTTTTAATCCTTCATTGATGGTTTCAATAATATCTTTATTAATATGCAATAACAAACTTTCATCGGGTTGTTTTAATAATATATTTACCGCAAAATCTTTCATGTTTTTTACTATCGAGTCTAATTGGGGATCAATTTCAATAGGATTTTCAAGTATATTTATTACTTTTTCTAGTATAAATTTTATAAGAAGAATAAGGGGAATATTAACCTTATAAATATTAAATTTTTCATTTACATTTTTGTCTATTAAACAAAAATCAAGTTTAGGTAAAATTTTTCTTTTTTCTCTTATAGAATATACTGTTGCAATATCCGTAAAATAAAAGTTATTAATAAAATAAATGGATATAGTATCAAACGGTATATCATTTTTATTTAAAAATATTGTTCCTTCACCTGTTAAATATTCTTGAATACCAACTATAAAAAAGGGTAATACAAATAAAGAATGACATATTTCACTACATTTTTTCTGAATTTCATAATGATAACGATAGTTGCCATCATCGCTTTTAACATTTTCATTAAAAATTTTTTGCACATATTTTGCCAAATATGTAGTAAACAATTTATAAATAAGAAATGTTAAACTATTATAAGATTTAAGAAGGAAATAGGATGAATTAGTTACATTTGTTTCCTGATATTTAATTGTTTTTAAAAAAGACAAAACTTCATTTAAAGAATGAAATTCTATAATTTTAATATCACTATATGGTTTAATATATGTCCAAAATTCATATAAACTATCTTTAGACAGAGGAAGACATAAAAAATATTCTTTTTTACTTATTAAACTAATATAGGAATAGTAATACAAAATATCCAATATGATATTATAGTAGTGATAAAATGAAGTAGAAAAATATTTCCACGAATTTTTAATTAAGTTACTTGATAAAATTTTAATTTCTTCTGTTATATTAAGATCCATAAAATCAGAACGCAAAATAAGAAACATGTTTTTAATTTTCGGGATATAATATGTGATAAATATGATATACAATTATCGCTCTTGAATCATATTTCATTTTTTCTTTAATAAAGTTTTCTATATAGTTAATATCAATTTCTTCTTTTTTCAAATCATCCTCTAAATTATAATATGTTAGAGATAATCTGGAAATGACTTGAATATTTTTTAATGAATAATTAACTTTGCTAAAATAACCATAGATTAAATCTTTCATAAAATCAAGCAATTTGTTTTTTTCTATTTTTTTAACATTTTGATTTTCATTATTTTGTCTGGTATCATTAAATACAAGAATAATATTTATTTTTTCTATTGTTTTTTCAGTATCACTAATTTTTTGCAAAAATGTAATTGGCAATATTAGTGATAAATTGTAAGTTTTGGAATTTTTTAATGTTTCCTTTTCTGTATTTATTATTTCTTTTAATTCGTATAACATTTCTTTAATACTATCGTACTTTTTGGAAAATTTAAGTATCCATGATTTTTTAGATAGTGTTTTAATCGTTATATTTCTTTTTACAGGTTTTCTAGAAATTACTATCATCCTTCTCCTCCTTTCTTTTTTAAAATATAAATATTTTTAATATACTCTTTGAAATCCTAAATCACTTTTAAAAGCAATAGTAGACTTATTTCTTAATAAATATGTATGAATATCAAAATATCTGTCAATAGTATATTCAACATATAAGTCTATTGGATTATCCCCAATTTCATAAAGATATATTCTTACTATTTTAAATCCTCTTAATGTAAAACTTTTGATATTTTTTATTTCTTTTCTTTTAAATACATAATAAATTTTCTTATACAATTCTTTAAGAAGTGAATAATAAATAAAATTATCGGATTTTAAATGGCAATTAGTATGTCTGTGCATATTTATTATTTTTCTAATAACTTCAAGTTCATTTCTGATTTTTTCTACCGAGACATCTTTATTAGTTATTTCTTTATATTCTTTTAAAACATCTTCATCACTATAATCTAATGGATTTAATTTTATAGTGCAATTAGAATAAACCAAAAATTTAGAACAAAGAAATAAAAAATTATTTATTGGCATTTCTATTTTATAAATTAATAAATAATCATTACTAGTTTTATTATAAAAAACAATACTATTAAGAAATTTCCCGAAATCATTATATTCAACTTCATTTTTCATTTTAATAAATTGCAAATTATCCGAAAGAAAAAATACTATTTTTTTATCTTTGAATTTATCAAAATTATTATCAATTTCTAAGGCAAAATAAGCAATAATACGGTATAAAGGAACATCATAGTTTTTAAATTTTGTAAAAAGAATAACATATTTATCTATATCATATGAAATAAAAGAATTAACATAACTATCATCACTTAAAATCTTTTTAATATTCTCATCAAAATAATCTTTAACTTGCGATATTTCTAAATATTTTTTTTCTATTTTAACATCTTCTTTATTTGGAAAATCGCATAAAATGTAAAATGAAATAGCACTTAAAATTGAACTATATAAAGGCATTTCCACACATCCTTTTTCAATAGTATTTAAAGGATAAAATAGGTCTAGAAAATCTTCATTTTTTATATTATTTAATAAATGTTGATATTGTTTTATTTTTTGTGGCAAAACAGGAATTATTATATACATTTTCCCCCCTCTTTTTTCTAAAAATTTAAAATCTAAAATATCACATTTAAACTTGAATGGATAATAAAGAGAAGGAAATATTAGATTTTAAAGAAAAAATAATTAGAAATTTAATGGATATCATAAAAAAGGAGTTGTATGATGTTATTAATTTTGATAGCGAACTGAAATTAGATATTCATATAGTTAATATATTAAGTAAAATTTTTGGCGGATTATTAGACAGAACGGTTATTTTTTTAATATCAAAAAACAATGAAGATGTTTATGAAATAACAAGAACAGATTTAGAGTATGGAAATTGGCAAAATAAAATTAAAGAAATACAATTTCAAAAAGATATCAAAAATTATAAATTTCAAGTTACTTCTATGAACATGTTAATAGAAAATGAAATGTATATGTCTTTATTTTTTATATCGCCTTATTGGGCGGGAATAATTTTTATACCAATTAAAAGAGTAATCAGACCAAATGAAGGTGAATTATTTGCAATTGATGAGGATAGTTTAAATAAAATACAAGTATTAAAGGTTAAAAATCATCAATTGAACATGGGACCATTAAAATTTATAGAAAGTAAAATTTTAATAACAACATGAGATTCAAACATAGAGCATTAGCAAATGAACCATTTAATTTAGATATCATTGCGAATAATTTATCTGATATCGCATTTTTAAAGAAATTAACAATTTTCGATAGATTAAATAATATTGTTTTTCAGATAGAAAACACCATTCCTCAAAAAATAACTTGTTTAAATGTATATTATATTCCTAATATAGTTATAGACAAAACAGGAAATTACTACGATATTTGGGAATTTATAGATGGTGTTGAAAGAAAAATAATAAAATCACAATTCACGGTTAGAAATGGAAATATACCAAATTTTTCTTTTGTTCCTTATGCATATATATATGCAATATCCTATATACCACAAATTGATGTTATAAAAGTAATTATAAAAACAAATGATCCTTTCTTAGAAATCAAAGATATAAAAGTAAATGAAAAAGATATTTTATGTTATCATGAAATTGCCCCCGATATTTACTATATCAAATCAATAAAAAATATTCAATATGAAAATGAAGGATTAATAAATATAAGTATTAATGCAATTGGATATGGCAATAAAGAATATAATTTAACTGGATCAGTTCGCCTTTAATTTTTTACTATATCAATAATATCCAAATATTCAGATGCATTAAATGGTTTATAAGTTGTTTCAATAGTTATTCCTAATTCTTCTAATAAACTGAAATTATCTCTTTTATTTTTAAATAAATCTCGATTAATTATGTTAATATTCATACCGAAATTCTTTCCATATCCCCATAAATCACAAAATTCTACAATTTTCTTTTCATTCACTTTTATGTGCTTATAAATAATATCATGCGGACGATTTTCATTGAATTCTTTAATAAAATCGTAAATTTCATTATAATTTTCTATTTTTTCTTTCATCCAGTTATTGTAAAATACAATATCACCCGGATCATAATATTGACCATGCTCTTGTCTATTTGAAATAAATTGGAGTATTTTTCCTATTAAAAGTGGTATTATATTTTTATCAGTACTTGCACTATTAGTAAATTTTTCATATTTTTTGTAAATTTTAAGGAATAAATCTACATAATCCAAAGATGGTGTATTACCATATTGTTTGCTATAATTAAATATTAAAAATTCATATCCGTTAATTACAGGATTTGCCAACAATTTTCTTGATACAAATCTATCACTTTTCAAGATGTTATCATAGAACATAAAAATGGTTTTACTTGTTTGCGCATTCATATTAATTTCATATATAATCATACTATTAAATGATAAACTATAGAAAAATAGAGATAAAATATAAGAACCGTTATTAAGGTTATAACAAGATGACCATGGTTTATTATACGATGCATGTAAGAAATCTAATGGATCATATGAAACATAAAATACTCTATCGTCATAAAATATATAGAAAGATAAATTACTTGCATTCACATATTTATTTCCGAAAATTTCTTTTAATTGTTTAGAAATTCCCAACTTATTAAATATTGTTAATGAATCAACATCAGAAAGAATTTTAAATAGAAATGAAGTTAGACAATAATAATCTAACATTTTTTCAGGAATTTTGAAAAACATTTTAAGTTCATTCTCGTAATCATAGAAAGTATTTACAAAATTTTCATAAGAATTTAAATTCGCATTTTCTAAACTATCTATTAATTTATTAAAGAATTTTATATCTCTTTCTAATAATTTTTGAAATTCGGAATTTTTAAATGCGTTATAAACAATATCGGAATAATCTTCATCAATAAATAAGCAGAAATTGCTTATAAAATCGTCCACATAATATTTTATTGTTTGTTCGTCATTATTTAAAAATTTTTCTATTTTCTTTAATTCTTCCTTGTAAATTTTATTAAGATCTTTATTTTTTGCAATATAGTAAATGGTTTTAATTCTGTTATTTTTCACATCATTGAATAGTAAAAAGGTTCTTTTTAGAAACTGGTTTAATATCATTTTCTTCCTCTTTTTAATTTACTATATCTAATCTGTCAGATAGTTCATTAGTTTCTAAGAATAACATATTGTTTGAAATTATTGTGTATAAAACATAATATACGAAAATAATAAATATTGGATTATGTATTGTCAAATATACTGTTTCTTCATTAAATTTGTTAATTAAGTGATCAATTAATACATGCAACGAAATAATATCTTCATTATTTAAATTAAACATCAAATTAATTTTATAATCAACTGATGGAAAATTAATAGGCGCTATTTCTAAATAAGAAAATGATCTTTCTATTTCTTTTTTGGTTAATAATAGTAATAATTTTAACAAATCAGGGCCAATTTCTTTATCTGTTTTTAACATATCTATTAAATAATTTACCTTATTTTTTATAATTATTCCCAATACTGGTGTTATACATAAAATTCCCAATTCAATATTATTTAAATTGTCATTATCATATCTTCTAATAGTATATGCGTTTTCTTTAACGCTTATGACATACATGTTTTTTCCCTTCTTCTATTTTTGCATGCCGTATTCCATATAAATATCTTCAATGGTTATGTAATCATTATGATCAAAATAGGGGTAATATTCTCTTATAAGAGATTTTATAAGATTTTCATAATTGCCAAACATAAAATTCAAATAAACTTTATCACTTATATTTAAATTACTTACTTCATATAATATTTGTGTTATTTTTAAGTTTGGATTTAATTTCATATTATTAAACAATTCTCTTAATTTCTTGGCAATTAAAGGAACATATTCTACATACATTTCATGATATATTAATGGCAAAAGCAATGGAAAAATTATATATTCTTGATTACTTTTTTTAATAAGAAAATACAGTAAGTATTTAGTATGGGTATTATACTTTGACATATAAGTTAATCTAAAAAATGTAGCAATTAAATGTACTCCATTTTCCAATTCTTCTAATAAATATTTATCATTATCATGAATATCAATATTTATGTTGTTTTCGGTAAAGTTAAATTTTAACCTCATTTTTTCCTCCTCTTTTTTAAAATTTTAAATGTTGTATATATACTATATTTCTTCTTCCTCTTCATCTTCATCATAATCCTCATCATAATCTTCATCATCTTCATATTCATAATCTAAATAATTACTAATTAATTCAGGAAAACTATTACTTTCATTATAATAACCTTTTATAATTTGTTGTATAGTGAAAATAAGTGATGGTTCTAATACACGGGATTCTGTCCTTATGATATCGGGATTTTCCAAAGATAATAAAAATGGCGGAATATTAAACATTTCAAATAAAATTTTAGTTAAAATAAGATAATCATTAAATAATATATTTTCATTTGCATCACTACCTTCCGATAAAATATTTTCTATTATGTCATTATTATTAAAATTGCAACCATTAAATAATTTATTTATCAAATTATCTAAACTTTTGTGATAAACTAATATCGGTGGAATATCCACCCAATTATAATACCCATATGGATTAGATCCACGCATATATAAATATCCTTTCATCATACTATATATATCATTATTTATCCTAAATAATTTATAATTATGAGGCATCAAAGAAGATACTACAATGCTATCTACGATTCCTTCCGTATAAATTTCACTAACTCCTATAATCGGATATTTGAATAATATGGAATTAATTGTAGTTTTAATATCATTAAAATCTAATGATTTAAAACCATATTTTTTAAATACATTCAAAATATCTTTTTTATCCGCAAAGAATAGATAACATTTAGATTTATGTTTCGTAGAATAAACAAGTATATTTCGAGATAATAATAAAGATAAGATTGAACCTAAATTACCTCCCATAGAGAATAACAAATGTTTTTTGAAATTATAACAACTTGTTATTTCCAATAAAATGTTAATAGTATAATAACTCATCAAACTATTACTTTCATCTAAATCGATATAAGTAACAATAAAATCATTTCTTTTCAATCTTTCATATAAATCAGTATCTTTTTTAATAAATTTGATAATATCTTTTACATAATTAAGTTTATATTTTTTATGCAATAAATTCAAATTTGTTTCTAAATTGTCAATCATTTTATCGCATTCATCTTTAATTTTTTTCAAAATGGTATAACCATATTTTTCTTCTATAATGGAGTAAATTAGATTTTTCAGCATGTTAGAAACCAAACGGATCTATGCTATTTTGAATAGTCGTATATATTTTTAGTCTTTTATTAAACAAAGATTTATCTATATCATTATGATTAATTCCTATCAAGAAATTGATTTTTGGATAATATACTTTTCTATAAATTTCATTATTCTTTTTTTCATTTACTAATGTTTCAATACTTTTTCTTTTTTCAAATAGTAAATTTTTAAAATAATAAAGAATGGGATTGATATAAAATTTTTTAAGTGTAGTAATGCTGTTTATACTACTAATTTTTACTAAATCACGGTTATATAAATTTTTATTAAGATTAAGAACAATTTCTTTATTTGTGATAAAAGTTTTAAAATATAATTCAATAAGTTGAATCAATTTTTCAAAAGAATATTGAGGACTATATCTAATTACTTTATTAAAAATATTCATTTCAAAATGACCTTTAATTAATACTTTATTTTCTTCAATTTGTTCAAATTTATATAAAAGTATTCCAAGAAGATAGTTATTGCTTATTAAAAATATCGGTGGATAAATTTTATTAGTTGTAAAATAATTGTATGCTACTATGGAGTTAAATATCGGAGAAAATACTAAATGATATAAATTGGTTCTTTCTAACAATAAATCTTCATTATAAAACATAGAAAATACAAATGTATTTGTCTTTAATGGCAATTTAACATAAAGGAAACGATTTTTACAAAATATCGTTCTATTAATGCTTAATATATTTCTAATATTGTCTAAAGTTAGATTGTAACTAATCATTAACTGTTATTTTTTACTATTTTTTCCATTTCATCATAATCATAAATTATAGTTTTCTTATCCCAATCATATTTTATTAATCGATTTAAATCTCTTTCGTTAATTTGCGGTATGAATTGTGTTTTAATTTTCATATAACAATTTTGACAATAATCCCTAATAACAATGTATCCTTTTCCCTCACAAAATCTACAATTTTTTATTTCAATTAAAATTCCATTAAAACAATATGGACAAATATCTCTAATTTCTATAGAACCTTTTCCACACTTCTTACAATTCATATTTTTTTCTTTTTGATTTTCATGTTAAATTTTTATGTCAAATTAATAATAAATTCTTATCGGGAGTATTAACATAATAAATTTTGTGTTTATTTATTGAATTTTTATCTTGTTTGATAGTAATAAACAAATCGTGATTTATTTCTATATTTCCTTTGTAAATGTATTTTATATCATATTCATAAATTTTTTCTATAACACACTCCTCATTTTTATAAAGAATTTTTATTGTTTTAAATGATTCGGAAATTCTATCAATTTTTATAATTTCATGGACAAATTTAATTTTAGGCAATAAGATATATCTTATATTATTGATATAGAAAAGTTGTTTAAATTTTTCAATATCAATATAATAGTTTTCTGTAAGAATAGAAAATATTGGTTTAATTCCGTCTAAATTAATAATTATTTTGTTAATGTTTTCCATATTTTCATATTGTTTCAATAAAAGAGATGTTCCATACTGAGATTCAATATAACTTTCTAAAATAGTAATGAAAATTTTGAAATGATTTATAAAGTTTTCATCAGGATAAAGTATCATGCTTTTCATACTTTTTAATGTGGAATTTCTAAAATAATGTATGGATCGCCACTGATATATTGGTTAATAGGAAATTCTCTTATTTCGTAATCAACATTAAATTGTTCGCAAAACATTAAGCAAGTATTAAATAAATGAATAATTTTAGTATGTAAAGGATGAATTATAACTTTGTTTATAAATTTTGAAATTTCTACCGTATTTAAACGAATTGTATTATTTTCGCTAGTTAATATATAATTAACTTCCAAATTATTTTTGGTATAAATATAATTGAAAAGATATTGAACTAATTCTAATTTAAGTATAATTTTTTTTCTCGTAGTTTTGTACCTTCTTTTAATTTCATACATTCTAATATTTTCCTCGTTATCTAAAATGATGATATCTGGAATAGTTCTTATGACTAAATTAGTTAATTTATTTTCTCTTAATTCTTTAGAAATAGAAACTGGCAAATTTTTATCTGAAATAAATATTTCTATTGGAAATATCTGTTGTTCTTCAAGATATTTTCCTATAATGCTTATATTATTTTTCTCGGTATAAAATATGGTTTTCATATCTCTGCTTTCAATAAGAATATTAGTATTATTTTCTTTTCCTATTATTTTTGGAATGTTTATTACATAATATTCAGTTTTATAAAAGGTAATAATGTTTTTATTTAAACATTGTGGATTGATGATAATTGAGTTATTTTTTATTTGTTCTTTAAATACAAAATAGTCTAATGGAACACCATTTATTAATATAATAATATCAACTCCCCATTTGGATAAATCGTTTAAAACATTTAAGATAGTTTTGCTAATTGCATATGTATCATAACTTTCACCTGAATTAACCAAATTCAATTTTTTATAAATATAATTTCCATTATTAAATACTATAAAACCACTAAATGGCATATAATACGATATTATTTTAGGAAAAGGTATTTCATATAATTTCATGATACCACCTTCAAATATAATCTTCCTTTGACTAATGCATAATAAGGATTTATTTGTGTTATAATATAATTTTTACCATCCTCAAAATATTTTTTAATTTCTTCATAGTTTGAAACATATCTTTCCAAACTATCTAAATCTTTTCGTTCTATTTTAAAAAATACATCCTTTAAATCATAGGATAGCGGATAAAGAGAAACATATTCTTCTAATAGTGTTTCAATATCTATTTTTCTAATACTAACAATGTAATGATTATTTTCTTTGTATTTTACCATTTTCAATAAATCATAAATTTTACTTATTATTTCGCTAACTATTTCTCTATTTTCAATAATTCCACTATAAACATATTCATGTCCACCGGATCTAATGAAATATTTAGTCAACATATTAATGAAAAATATTTTATTTTTAGAACGAATAGTTAATTTGTAATTGTTGTTCATGGTTTTACATACACCAATTACTATATCAAAATTTTTATCATAAAGGATTTTATTTGAAATACTTCCTAATAATCCTAACATATTATAGTCCTCAATAAAGAAGTAACCCAATATTTTATCAATCGTGTTTATTTTTAAATTAGAAAGAATGGTTTTAGTATATTTTCTTTTCAATAAATAAAGTTTACTTATTTCATTAAAATCATTATCTTCCAAATTGTTATAATTAAACTTAAAATCCCATTTAATTCTATATATGGAATTAAAAATACTGCCCAATATAATATAATAAAAGTATTTGCTGTATAAAATAAGTTCCGAAGATGTTATATTAGTAAGAAATTTAGAAAATTGTTTGGAATTGTATAAATAACTTCTATATCCCAACATCATAATTCTTCTATTTTCATGTCTACATCCGACCATATCCGTATATGTTCCTATGCCACCATATGCATAAAATACTTCATAGTCATTAAATAATAATCCCAACTTATTAATTGCATATTCTATAAATTTTATAACTAATCCCGATGCGGACAAATTATCAAAATATGATAATAATTTCGGATGAATATTAATTGCCTTATTGTTTATTCTAATAATTTTGTGATGATCAATTACGATAGTATATATGTTATTATGATAACATTCTTCAATGAAATCGTATGCGTTTATTCCGATATCAACAAGTATAATCAAGTTGTATTTTTTATAATAATCATAAAATTTAACTTCTCTATCCTCATTAATTGTCATGGTTTTTATGTCTATATTATTCTGTTTTTTAACTAAATTTCTCAAAAATTGATATATTATGTATCCTGAAAGAATGCCATCAGTATCATAATCATTTATAACAAGTATTTTCCCATCATGGTTAATAACATCCATCATAATTTTATATGCTTCATAGAAAGGATGTTTTTCAACACTAAAACAATCACCCTCTATTAGTTCAATATGAGATATATCATTTATTTTTTGAATAATATCAGTATATTTCATACTCTAAATAAATTTCTTTTTTCATTTTTTTATCTTTAATCTTAAACGGCAATTGATAATAAATACAACATCCGGTTAAATCGTATACTTGTTCAAAAGACATATAAATAACTTTTTCACTATAATTTAAAAACAATTTCCTGAAAATTGAAAATGTTTCGTCATAGTCAATTTCAAAATTGGAAAAAAGATACTCATAAAAGTAAATCATAAGATTGTCTAAAATTTTATACTTTGAGTAAATATAAGAACAAACATATTCCATTATTCTCTCAAAATTATTTTCGTTATAATTTCCTTTTAATCCCGTAATAAACAATCCAATTACTATACCTTTTTTCTTTTTATTACTAAAATGTTTTTTATATATCGGTATTACATAAAATCTAAAATCGGGCAAATCGCTGTAAATATATTTCAATTTTTCGATTTCATTAAGAGATAATTTACTATTATTTCCAAAACATATGAAACTATCTCCTCTTTCATATATCATATTAGATTCTAATGGATTCCCCATTTTCCATTTTTTATTTTTATCCGCATGCTCAAATCCCGAATAATAGTTTGTTATAAACAAAGTAAATTCTGGATTTTCTATAAATTCATTTATTGCAGAAAATTTGATATTTTTAGGTGTATAAAAATGATCATAAGAAATATTTTCTAATTTTAAATTTCCTTTTAAAGTATTTGTTAATCTTTGCAATAGGTTTTGAGATGCGTCTTTATATAATATTTCTTTATCGTTGTGAATAATTGTTTTGTATTTTAATATTTTTTTCTCTTCATCTTTTAATGGAAGATCATCTATATTAACAAATAATAATTTTAAATCGTTTTCGGTAATTTTATCGCATAAAATTTTATTTAAGGATGATTTATATTTAATTTTAGTTTCATATATTTTATTTTCCACCGAAATTTCAAAAGGATAAATTCTTATTTTCATGTTTTTTCCTTTTTTAAACTTTTTAATTTTTAATAACTAAATTAAATAAAATCAATTATATCGTTATTATCATTATCGTCATCATAATTTTCATATTCATCTGCAAATTTTGGATATAAATATACTTTTTTTACTATATCGTGTTCCTGAATTACAAATGGCAGTTTATAATATATGCAAATTCCTGTCATATCTTCTACATAATTATTAGATACATGAGTTACTTCAATAAGATTGTCTATGAACAAGTTTCTAAATATTGGAAATATTTCATTGTGATTTAAATTAAATTTGGAGAAAATATAATTGTAAGTATAAACTATTAAATTCTCTAAAATATTAAATCTCGAATCAAGATAAGAATAAACATACTTAATTATTTCTCTTAAACTTTCGTTGTCATATGAACCTCTTAATCCGGTAATAAAGATACCTATTACTATTCCTCTATATTTTTCATTAATTCTTTTAGTATATATTGGACATATATAAAATCTGAAATCAGGTTTTCTACTTTTATAATATTCTTCATTTTTTTTCTTAATAATACGATTATTGCCGAAGCATATAAATGCATCTTTTCTATCGTATACTATTTTATATTTCGTTTTATGACAAGATGTCCAATTTTTATTGCGGGATGCATATTTAAATGCTTCTTTTTCATTAGAAATGAATAATGTATATTGCGGAATATCTATAAATTCACTTATTGGTTTTTCATGAAAATTGATATTTTTAGGTGCATTTGCATGATCCTCGGCATTTTTCTCTAATTTTAAATTGCCTTGCAAAATATCAGACAATCTTTGCAATAAATTAGTGGATTCAAAACTATATGTTCTCTTATCTCCTTCAATAGTTTCATTTTTAAATTTTAGGATATTTTTATTTTCTTCGTCTATTGGAAGATTGTTTATATCAACAAATAATATTTTAAGATCTTCTTCTGTAATTTTATTATCCAAAATTCTATTTAAAAATACTTTTCTTTTAAATTTTATTTTTTCAATATTTTGATTGTTTTCATTATTGGAATATTGAATAAGTTTTTTAGTATATCCATTTCTCTTATTATTATTGTTTTTAATTTCTTCAATTCTAATTAATAATTCGAACTTTCCTATAGTTGTTGTTTTTTCCATAACTTTTACTTTTTTTTATTTTCTATATTTTATTATCAAATTAATTATATCGGTTATTGATGGACCAGGATTTAAATTTAATATTTTTCTAAATTCAGATATACCTTTAATATATTCATCTTCACTGATTTCAAGATTTTGTATAATATCTTTCTTGAATTCATTATAATCATTCACCATTTTTTTAGGATATATATATTTATTGAAAATATATTCGGCAATTTTACCGCACTTTTGATTATGTTTTAATACGGCAAAAATGCTATTTATTTCATTAATAATATTGTTAAAATTGTTTATTGCAATTTTTATCATTCTTATAAAACCATCTTGAAACATTTTAGAATAATGATTTTTCCATAATTTTATAACATCCTTTGCCAATTCTTTATTCACATCAATTTCATTTTTTATCATATCATATATTTCATCATCTGTAATTAAGTATTTTATATGATATTCGTTTATATACCTAAGATGTGTATTATCAATTCTAACGGATCTTTTGCAAATTTTACCTTCTTTCAATTCTTCTATAAAATTATACATACCTTTCAACATATGTTGTTTTGAATTGTCTCTATTATGTAAAATATTGAAAAGATAATTTAAAATAGCATTTTGATTATAGTGATATAATAAACTTTGTAAAGATAATCCCTGCAAATCCCTTTTAGATAATTTATGTCCTTTTTCATTAAGTAATAATGGAACATGTCCAAATTTGGGCATTGCATCTATTATATCTAACATATAATACAATAATATTTGATAAAAAGTATTTTCCTTATGATCCATTCCCCTTATCACATGAGTTATATTCATTTCATAATCATCAATTACGCATCCAAAGTTGTATGTAGGAACTAATACATTATATTGTTCATTGTATCTCATAATAACCAAATCTGTCATACTTCTTATATCCTTTGTAAATATTTTATTTTGTATAATATCATAATATGCAATTTTAGGTGCATTGCCGTCTTCATCCTTAACTATGGTTTCATATAAATTCTTTCTAATTTCGGGATAATATCTATTCCACTTATAGTTATCAGTGTAATAATGAGGAATAACCATTAATACAATAGCACTCTTATCGGGATCAATTTTTATTTTTCCAGATTTTATTAATCTATCAATATTATAATATTTTTTCTGGCGTATGTAATTGTTATCTTTACTGGTAGCAATTCTAAAAGATGATAATATTTCTTGTAATTCTTCAATTGTCGCCTTTTCGGCATAATCTTTTGTAAATAAAACATTAGCATATAAAGAAACAAACAATAAATTACTTATAAATTGTATTTTATCATAAGGAATATCGTATCTATTTTTTTCTTCATAGATAAATTTCTCTACCAATTCTTTTATTTTTGATTTACTTTCTATTTTTATTGATCTTGATTTAACATAATCGAGAATTTCTTCATATGGTAAACCATTAATTTCATAATCAATATAATCATTAAATACTTCATACCTTAAATAAATTTCCAATAAATAATCCTTTTTAATGGGCAATGGATTATAATAAGCAAATCCTTTATCGATTAATTTTTGTGCATATTTTTTATATATTTCAATCCTTTGAGATTGTTTGGGATAATTGTTTATATTATCGGGAATAATATTGAATTTTTTCAATGCATCTATTATTTCTAATTCATACTCATTAGAAGATCTGGATAAATCAGAATCCTCAATTCTTAATAAAAATTTTCCCTTATGTTTTTTACTATAGAGATAGTTTATAAATGAAATCATCAGTGATCCGAGATGGGGATGTCCGGTCGGAGAGGGGGCGAACCTCGTTACAATCATTTTCTTTTTTTTCTCCTTTTTATTTCTTATTTAAAATGGAATATCATCTTCATCATCATTACTTATAATAAAATTACTATTATTTATTTCATCTAAACTTATCATTTTTTCTTCATAAGTTTCATATTCGACATGTGAAATTACATTATTTCTTTTATAACGATTGAGAGGATAATCATATTCGTAATAATTGGGTATTATACTTTTCTTTTTCTTTATCATAATAAATTTATTGTTATTTAAAACGGGATCATTTAATAATTCTAATGCGGCATTTATTGTTCTTTCCAATGCAGATAATATTAATTTTTCTTCAGATGAATGTTCATTTACGAATCCACAAGACATGTTTATATGTTGAATTCCAGTTGCCTCACTCAATATTTTCACATCAGATATCGAACCACTAGATAAAGTATAATTTAATGATTCCATTTTCTGTGTAATATAAGGAGATAAAACATTGCCAAGATAATTTACATAATTTCCTTTGGGTGTAATTTTGATATTAATATCTTCATCTCTAAAATCAATTAATTCTCTTCTATCAAATTGAATTAAAAATGTTACTTTCTTCTTTAATAATTCAACTATTTCCCTATTTTCTGCACATTTTCTTGATCCAATACATCCCGATTCTTCACCATTGAATAATGCAATAATTGGTCTTGCATTGGTATAATATAAAATATGAGTTATAATATATAATCCTGCTCTATCATCACCTCCTAAAATTTCTCCTTTGAATCTATTATCATTTATTTTTCTTACACACTTTATAATATTTTCGGTATTTCTATCAATAAGAAGATATATATCAGTTTCAAAATATTTATCAATTTGGATTATTTCTTTATCAAGATTTTTATATATATAATCAATATCATCTATATCTTCCATTGGAAATTCCTTATTATTGACGAGATTTGTTGTATAATAAGGATATACACTACTATAATTAACATAATTTGGATATATAATTTTTCTATCTCTTACGGTATCAATATGACAACAAATTAAAATGTTTGATGTTCCATTCTTAGGAAATGCAACTATATAGTTATCTTCAGAATAGTAAATATCATAATCAAACTTATGAAGTATATAATAGTAAATTGGAAGAATTTTTTCTGTTCTTAATCTAAAAATATTCCAAATCATATGAGGATTAATTGTAACTTTTTGTTCCATTCTTTTCTTCTCCTTTTTTAAATCTTTAATATTAAATTGTTTTATCTTTATTGCTGTCAAAAATTAACAATTGTTGTAAAATTTCATCATAATAGCAAAATATATTACTACATCTAATATTTAATGAAGGATACAATTCGGGAAATTCTTTGGAAATATAAGGAAGAATTTCTGTTTTAATTATATAAAGTAATTTTTTCCTTTCTTTCTCAATACGATAATCATAATAACTAAGTATTTCTTCATCATTATCTGTTATATATTCTGTTATTTCATCAAATAAGAATGAAAAGCATTCATTAGTATCAATATATACTAAACTCTTTAAATCAATTATTATATTTTGATTTTGAGAATGTGATTTTAAAATTTGTTTGATGATACCATTTATTGTAGCGCCTGTCATATATTTGTCCGATGGAATTAATATTGCATTTTTATTTTCAGAATTGGTTATTAAATGATGCAAAATTATTTTCACTGGATTTGCGAATCTGGAAATTCTAATAACAGAAATGAAGTCAGAAATTTCAGAAAATTTATTTTTTATATAACTTACAGAAAGTGTAGATTTTTCACAATTATACATTTTTAAATCATGAAACAACCTATACATGAAATAGTTATCACAAACAATAATATCAAGATTTTTATTTATATTGCTATCACTATTTACATCTCTAGTTATGATATATCCAGTTGTCTCTCTTTTAATAATACATAAAGTATCAAAAAATTCCTTAATTTTTTTGTTAATAATTGTATTTGCATTTTTAATATGTTCAAAAATATCATGCTCATAGAAATTGTTAATTACTTTATCGATAATTGCACTATTTTGTGTATAATATTCTTCGTCATCTTCTAAAATATCTTCGTATGTTGTTACATGCCTATCCCAATATTCGTCTTCATCATAAGCATAATCATAATCATAACCATAATTATAATCATAATCGTGATAACCACGATAATTAACATCATAATTATATTGATAACTTCTAATATAATCTGGAGATAATCTATTGTTTGTGAAATAAAGTATTCTGGAAATTTTGTCTAAATCATTGCACTTTCTATATACTAATATTAATTTATCTTTGTATTTTTTATATTTCGAGGAATTAATAACACTACTTAAATCAATAGAATTAATAACGGCATTTTCAGTTATTTCTACATAACTTACAAAATTTCTAATTTCGTAAGATTTTTCCAATTCTTCTTTATTGTATATAAAATATAAATTCTTGTCGGTAATTTCTAATATCAAGAAATAATGTTTTTCTATGAATTCATCAAAACTTTTTACTTTACCTTCATCTTCCATTTGTTTATAAATTGTATCGATTATATTTCTTTTTTTATTTGTGAAAACATATTTAATATTAGGATATTTTTGTTTAATCATTTCAATTAAACCATCAATACCGTTATTTTGATATTCTTTATTTTCTTTTTCGTTATTTTCATCCACTGTTATTAATAAAGAATCATAATTAAATTTATAAACATTATTTTTTAGTTTTTCCAATACGAAATCGTTATGTTTAATATCATCGTTGATATAAAATTTATATTCTCTATTATCAGTAATATAGAAAAATCCTCTGTTGTTATAAGAAAATATTTTGTCAATGTTTTTAATTTTATTGATAAAGTTTTCATTCAGTACTAAAATAAAAAGTGGACTTCTGCTCATTCTCACTTTTACTTTTTTATTATATAGTATTTTCCATATTTAAATAAGAAATTTAAAGTGATTTTTTTCTTATGAATGAAATATAAAAGATCTTGCAATGTATTTTCATCTAAATTTATACTATACATTATAAAAAGGATATCATTATCTTTTTCAATCGCATATGAATTTTCTTCTAAATCAATAATAATAAATGCGATATTGCTAGATTGTTTATTTTTTTCTTTTTTCTTGTAAACCTTTAATGATAGTATATCTGTTAAATTATCAGAAATTTTTAAATTGCCTGTATCCATGAAATAAATTGTTTTTTTATTAGGTTTTACTTTAATTTTTTCAATTTTTTTGTTTTTATAATCAAAGATAAATACATTCGATTTTTGAGATAAATTAGGTATTTCTTTTTTTGAATTTATGGTATAATAAATTTCTTTATTTATTGAAAGGGTAACTATTTGCGGCAAAAATATTCCAATATCTTTTTTCTCTTCTATAATTTTATTAAAATATTCCTTTATTTCGTCATACGAAAATATAATATCACTTTCGTCAAAATTTAATTCAAATTTTTCATCTATTTTATAAACATCATCTTTGTTATGAAACAAGAATATGTAGTTTTGATTTGGTTTTAAATTAAAGAATGATCTACTATAAGAATAGAGAAACAATTCTTTATAAAAATCAAGATCGAGTTTTGATTTTTCTAATAAAAGAAATCCTAAATTTAAAGGAATTTGAATAAGATACAAATTATCTTTTTTATATAATAGAGGATAAAAAATGCGTTCAATATATTCATATGAAGAATAGAAAATATCTTCTTTGCTACTTGCGTATAATTTCCACATTATTTTCCCTCTTTTAATGTTTTATAGTATAATAAATTTCATTGTTAATAAAAGTTGTAGATATGTCAAAATTGTTTCCTACAACTTTAAATGCATTAAAATAAGCATTTAATGTTAATATAGTAGACAATAAGTTATCTTTTATTTCCGAACTAATAATAACTAAATTAATCCCTTCTTTTAAAATAAAATATTTATACAATGATTTCAATGTTTCTTTATCAATTTCATTACTTCTGTTTTTTATTTTTATAGTTAATATTTCATTAGAAAATTCGTATTTTTCAACAGTTTCCGATCTCGTTATTTCTTTGTATTTTGTTGCGATTTCTTGCAATTCCTTTTCGCTATGAAAAATCACTATATTTTTTATAATTTTAATAATAAACGATAAAATATTGGAAATATAATTTTTATTTTCGTTATTACTTTTCAATATTTCTTTTATTTTTTTTACTTTATCTATAAATTTGGGATGGGCAAATAGATAAATGCCATCAAATAACTTAATAATAATAATATCATCTATAACATTTAATTTCATTTTATTTTTCCCTTTTATTTTTGTATTTAATTATTAGGAATATGATTTTAATAATTCGGGTAATTTAGCAAATGGATAATATTTTGTATTTTCGTTATATACTTTAGATAACGAATTAATTATGTTTAAAAATCTTTGTGCGAATTTTTTCAATTCGTAGAATATTGATGGTTTAAATAAATTCTGATTTATTAATGCATCTTTTAAGTATTCTTCATTCATGTAAAATTCAATTATTTCAACAATTTTACTACTATATGTATTATTAGGTTCAATTTTATTTAATACCTTAATAAGTTCAATATACTTATCAATTAATTCTTGATAATTTTCTGGTTTTAATACTTTAATGGTCCAAATATCATTAATTATTTGTTGTAATTCTACATAATCTTCGAAATTATCTTCAATATAATAAATGTTAATTGAGTTATACTCCATTATTTTTGAAATTAATATCTCATCAATTTCATTAATTATATCTTCAAGGATTTGATTTTCAATTTGTTTTACAATCTCATTATTTCCATTAATATCTTCATTAGTTGGAATATCATATTTAATGCGTGAATTCTTGTATAAAAATGAGACATATGGAATAAACGCTGGAAAATTCAAATTATTGTCAACATTGTCAATAATAAATTTAATATAATCTTTTAAGTATTTTTTATATTCACTGATGTTAAATTTATATATTTGCCCATTATATCTTATATATATTGGATGATTTCTATGTCTTAATTCAAAGAAATGTAGATATGTTGAAAATCTCTCATATAATTTCCATATTAGATTTTTAAATTTAAGCATTTTTTCAAGATATTGATCGAAATTGTTTATTTTCCTATATTCCGATCTAACTTGATCTCTTATAGTGTAAATATATGTAAATATATCGATTGGGGTATTGAATTTAATATCGTTAATGTTTAATTTTTTATATGAGGGGGTGTTCCCCCAAAGGTTGTTGTGGTTGTTGTTGAGGTGAAGATAGTTGTTGTACCTTTTCATGGTTCTTCCCTCCTTTTTTGTTTTTTGTTTATATTTTTAATTTTTTATAGTCACCTCTTATCTATTTTTTTGTAATGACTATAAATTAAATAAATCAAAAATACATACAATAAAAAATGCGTAATTTTTCTTTTAATAAAATTAAACACACTTTTTATTAACAGAATATATCTTTATTGATTATACGCAATAATATCAGGAAATTCTACTAATACAAATTCCATGTCTTTTTTGTATTCTTCTAATTCTTCTAATGATAAAATTTGACCTTCCGGTAATCTTTTATTTAAAATTAAAACAATTAGTTTATCTCCCCATTCCAATTTTATTGCAATTCTGTTAACTGGTATATTAAGATCTAATATTCTTGATAAAAATAATGCGGTTGATTCGTGACCAATTGCAGATATAAAATTATTTTTACTTAATATTTCCTTAACTTCATCAATTGTTAATTTTTTAAATGTCATATAAATACGATTATTAAAGGGTATTAAATGAGAAATCATATTTATAGAAAATGCGTTTGAAAGATAAATTTTTTTCTCTCTCATTTTTTTCTTTTTGTTTATTGTAAAATTTAAAATCTGATATTTTTTATATTTTTTGAATTGATAATCCCACCCACCCTCCCCAAAAATAAAATTATTTAGAAATCAATTTAATAACTTCTTCTAACATACATAATGCGTGTTTTTCCATATCTTTAATTTCATTTCTTATCCTTTCTTCATTTAGAACAATAATTTTCATAGTTGAAATTATATTATAAGTATAAAACAATGGTCTTCTAAACTCGTTTCCTTTTAAAATATCATAACAATTCACAAATACAATCTTTTCATCGTGATTAAATACAGTTAAATCAATTGTGCAATCATAATTATTGGAAAGGGATTTAGGTACATAACCGAACGAGTAAAATTTAAGCAATAATTTATCGCCTAATTTATATTCTTCTTTATATGCTAATGTTCCCAGTATTAAATTTTTTGATGTTTTTATCAAATAATCCTCAACTTTTTTTATTATATCTAACAATTCTTTTTTATCTAAATTTAAATCAATATAAAAACGAAAATTGTCTTCATTTACAAATTCTATTTCCTTATTTGGGTTAAATTTTAAAATAATATCTATATTTTCATCCAATACTTTTATTTTTTTAATTAATTCGTAATTAAATTTTTCCCTTATCATTGTTTTTTCGTAATATTTTCTATGCATTTATTAAATAATTTTTGCAATTTTTCTATTGATTGATAAAACTTTTGTTCAATGATTTTAAAATTATTTAAAATTACTTCAAATTCATTAATTAGTTTTTCAAAATTACAAGAAAATTCATAATCAATTATTTCTATAATACTTTCATTGGTTTCTTTATTTTTAACTTCTAATGAATAAATAGATTTTTCGATAAGATAATTATCTACTATTTTGCTTTCATTATTGAAAATTTCATTATATGTTTGTTTCATTTTATTTAACGCTTCAATTAATTCATTTTCATTATATTTCATGTTTATCCAATAATATATATTTTTATTTTCTCTTTTAATCTCGCAATAATATGAAATATCAGTTTGATGATTAAAATACTCATCAAAGTAATAATAAAATGTTAGGTTATAACCATTATCTTGAATACGAATGAAACTATAAATATGATTGTATGACGCAATTTCACTAATATCTTTTCTGTTTAAAACAAACTTTATGTTCATGTTTACTTTTTTAAATTTTAATATATTTTATTGTTCAAATATTGGTCCATTAGATTCACTATAATAAACTTCAAATTTATTTTTAATTTGATCTATGAAATTTTTGTAATTTTTAAAAATTTCTACTTTATCTTCTTCTTGAATGGGAAAATAATATATCAGTCTATCATTTTGTATATCATAAAGCACTACATATCTAAGCATTTTGTAATTGATGTTGGTCATTTCTTTTTTATTTTTTATTTCCCATTTTATGGCATATTCGTAATCTATTGGAATGATATAAATATGTAAATTTCGTTCGGCATCGCAATAATAATAAAATTTATAATGTTCTTGTTCTAATCCTTTAACTAATTCGTATCTATCAAAAATTAATAAAATATATTTTTCATTTTGAAATGACTTAAGTAAATTATTAACAAAAATTTCAATCATTTTTTTCTTTTTGTAATTTATAATTTTTCCATAATAGCATTTTTTAACAGTTCTTTATTCTGTGAAATTAATAAATTAATTTTTTCCATTCCATTTGAATCGTAAAATACTTCTATTTCAAATACATTTTCGTAAAAATCTACAGATTTAAATTTAGTATCTGAATAGGACGAAAGAAACATTCGTAAAAGATTTATCATATAATCAAATGTAAAATCAATAAAATATTTTTTATCTTTAAATTTTATCAAAATTATAACAATTACTTTTTTATCGTGCAAAATATTGA
>Ga0080007_1058538_pt1 | contig 30419 bp, 29 predicted proteins | sample OctOCTMetagenome_FD_69210 | JGI IMG/M metagenome (GOLD analysis project Ga0080007, IMG submission 69210) | Hot spring and microbial mat streamer communities from Octopus Spring Streamers, Yellowstone National Park, USA - OCT_B (SPADES... | ecosystem: Environmental > Aquatic > Thermal springs >...
TTTTTCAGCGGTCATTGGCAAATGGCGGGCGAGCGGCAGGTGCTGCACGAAGCGATGTTCCCTGAGGAGTTGCCTTATCGGCTCATCCGCATGTTCTCCTTCGTCGGCGAAATTGTCCTTGACCCGTTTCTTGGCAGCGGGACGACGGTCAAAGTTGCCTTGGAGTTGGGACGAAACGCTATCGGTTACGAAATCCAACCTGCCTTTGTGCCCATCATCCGACAGAAATTAGGGCTCAGCGAAGAGACGCTCATTCGTCCCGAAGCGACCATCCTTCATCGCCAACGACCCTTGCCCCCTGTTGACCCGCCACCGAACTATCGCCCGTCCGTCCAAGATGCCAAACCTTTGAGCGACCCCAAACAGGAAATAAAGGCAACCGTCGCCCAAACTCACAAAATCACGGAAGTCGTGGATGCGACGACCTTGCGCACGGACACGGGGCTAACAGTGCGGCTGATAGGCATCATCGTCCCGCCTGAACGGCAACAAACAGCCATCGCCTATCTGCGTCGTTATGTCTTGGGCAAGCGAGTGCTTTTGCGTTGCGAAAGTCCACAAGCAGATGGGACGGTGGCTGCCTACCTTTACCTGACCAACCGCCTGTTCGTCAACCGCAAGATGATTGAGATGGGCATCGCCGACGCCGACCCGACAACTCAGCACCCCTTGCGGGGGAAATTTTTGAAGGCAGAGGCGAAGCGCGATGGCAAGGCGTGAGGCGAAGGAATGGGTGCTCAATATCGCTTTCAACCGGTGGCAATTCAACCGCCCCAAGTATGTAGGCAAATTGGCGGAAGCCATTCGCTCATGCGCCCCGAAAACTCTTGAGGAATGGGAGCGATACTACTGCGAACAAGTGCCTCAAAAACATGTCCCACAGGGTTGGCAAATGTTGGGCAACGACATGCGGGAGCACTTGCAAGAGATTGGGCGACGGCTTTACGCCAAAATCAGCGAGCAATTGAGGGCGGAAGTGGAAGCCGTCACAGAAGAGGATTGCATCGCTTATGTGTGGGAAGTCGTCATCAAGCGCACCTACGAAGGCTACTTGACCGAGAAGAGCACCGTTTATGAGCAATTGGAGCAATTGCTGGGCATCAAACTGAAGCCAGCGCCTGACGAATGGGATCGCCGTTACAATGTGGACTTCTACATCCCCGTCGGCGAAAAAGCCATCGGCATCCAGATCAAGCCCATCACCTATGACCAAACCCCCGAAATCCACCGCTGGCGTGAGTGGATGCGCCAATCCCACGAACGCTTTGAGAAGGATCAAGGTGGTAAGGCATTCATCGTCTTTTCGGTCACGGAAAAGAGTGGAGGCAAGCGGATTTACAACCCCGAAGTGATTGCCGAAATTCAGGCAGAGATAGAGCGGCTGCGGAAGGGCATGGCGTCATCTTGAAGCGCGGAAGAAACTTGCCAGCGGTTAGATGCTTACCTGCTCGGTGCGCCCATGCCCCAACGACCTTAAACTTTTGGTGGTGACCGATATGGGGGGCTTTCAACTCGTCACTGACTTGACGCCCAAAGGTGATCAAACCAAAGCCATCCGCCAACTGTTGGAGGGGCTGCGGAAGGAGTATCGTTTTCAAACCCTCGTCGGCGTGACAGGTTCGGGCAAGACCTTCACCATCGCCAATGTTATCGCCCAATGGAACAGACCGACGCTTATCATCTGCCACAACAAGACGCTGGCAGCGCAACTGTGCGCCGAACTGCGCCAACTCTTCCCAAACAACGCCGTTGAATACTTCGTCAGTTTCTACGACTACTACCAACCTGAAGCCTACATCCCGCAGACCGACACCTACATTGAGAAGGATTGCGACATCAACGACGAAATTGACCGCCTGCGCCATGCTGCCACTCAAGCCGTCTCCACCCGCCGCGATGTCATCGTCGTCGCAACGGTTTCATGCATTTACGGCTTGGGCTCACCTGAACTCTACCAAGAGATGACGCTGACTTTGGAGCGGGGCAAATCTTACGATTTGCGTTGGGTGCTCCACAAACTCGTTGACCTTTACTTCGCCCGCAACGATTACGCACTGGAGCGGGGTACTTTCCGTTTGCACGGCGATGTGTTGGAAGTTCGCCCTGCTTACGAGGAGATGGTTTACCGCATTGAATTCTTCGGCGACGAAGTAGACAGCATCACCGTCATTAACCCGCTGACGGGCGAAGTCATGGAGCGGAAAGATGCCGTCGTCATCTATCCCGCCAGCCACTATGTTTGCACCCGCGAGCGGTTGGAGCGAGCGCTCAAGTCCATTGAGCAAGAGTTGCAGGAGCAGTTGGCAAAGTTCCGTCGTGAGGGAAAGTTGCTGGAAGCGCAGCGGTTGAAACAACGAGTTCATTACGACTTGGAGTTGCTGAGAGAAACGGGCTATTGCAAGGGCATTGAGAACTACTCCCGCCACTTTGACGGGCGCAAGCCGGGCGAACCGCCCTACACGCTCATAGACTACTTCCCGAAGGACTTTTTGCTCATCATTGACGAGAGCCACCAGACTGTCCCGCAACTGCGGGCGATGTATGAGGGCGAGATGAGCCGAAAGCGCAACTTGGTGGAATTCGGCTGGCGGTTGCCCAGCGCTTATGACCACCGCCCCCTCAAGTTTGAGGAGTTTTTGCAACGCATCAACCAATGCATTTTCATGTCGGCGACGCCCAGCGAATGGGAACTTTCCGTCAGCCAGCAAGTCGTGGAGCAAATTGTCCGACCGACAGGCTTGCTTGACCCAGAAGTTGAAGTTCGCCCGACGAAAGGGCAAATTGAAGACTTGGTCGGCGAAATCAAAAAGCGGGTTGAGAAAGGGCAAAGAGTTTTGGTCACGACGCTGACGAAGCGAACCGCCGAGGACTTGACAGCCTTTTTGACCGAGTTGGGCATCAAAGCCCATTACCTGCACCATGACATTGAAGCCATTGAGCGGACGGAAATTTTGCGCGACTTGAGATTGGGCAACTACGATGTCCTTGTCGGCATCAACTTGCTGCGGGAAGGTTTGGACTTGCCCGAAGTCAGCCTTGTCGCCATCTTGGATGCCGACAAAGAGGGCTTCCTTCGTTCCTACACTTCGCTCATCCAAATCATGGGGCGGGCGGCGCGCCACGCTGAAGGCAAAGTCATCCTGTATGCCGACACCATCACCGAGAGCATGCGCAAAGCCATTGAGGAGACCAACCGACGCCGACGCATTCAAGAGGAATTCAACCGCCGTCACGGCATTACGCCCCAAAGCGTCCAGAAGCCTGTCGTGGATGCCTATTTGCCCGTGCCGTCGGTGATGGAACGGCGGGCAACCTATCAAGTTGGGACGGGGGACGAGGGACGGGGGACGGGTGAGAAGGTGTCGTTGGATGAGTTGCCATTTGTCATCAAGCGGTTGGAGCGAGAGATGCAGGAAGCAGCCAAACGGTTGGAGTTTGAGCGGGCTGCCGAATTGCGTGACCAAATCCGCCACCTGCGCCATTTGCTCTATGGCACTTCGCCAACGGACGGACAGCAGGCGCACCAACCGCCAACCCTGCCGAAGCAAAAGCGGGTCAAAAAGCCGTTGCGATGAAACAGAAAACGACCCTCTGCTTTCTCCCGTCGCTGTCGGATGGCTTGGAGCGTTTCCGACCGCAAGCGTTCGTCCCGTTGCGATGAAAAGGAAGCCAGAAGGCGAAATGGCGGGAAGTCACTGTCCTTTGGTCGGTTCAAACCAGCCGACGGTGCGGTTGGTGTCGGTGAAGGTTTGGCGGGCAGCGGTCAAAAGAAGGTCGGGCGTGACCGATTTGAGGTTGGGCAGGTAGGCGTTGAGCAACTTCCAGTCACCCAAGATTTCGTGGACGCCGATATGGTAGGCGCGTTCCGTCACGCCATCCAGCGAGCGCAAAAAGTCGGCTTCTTCGCAATGGAGTGTCCGCTCCAACTCTTCGGGCGTCGGTGGCTCTTCCGTCAAGCGGCAGAGTTCTGCCCAAACGGTGTCTTCCACTTCCGCCAATTCCGCCTGACCTGTCAAGGTGACGAAGACAGAAAAGAGGGCGGCTTCCTTGTGGATGGAATTGCCCACCCAAACGCTGAGGGCTTTTTGCGTCTCCACGAGTTGCCGATAGAGGCGGGAGGTTCGCCCGTGACCGAGGACATCCGCCAAAATGTGCAAAGCATATGGGATGAGGCGAGTCATCTCATCGCCATTCAATTGGTAAGTCGGGGCGTGAAAGGTCATCGCCAGCAGGGGCAATTCGCCATGCCCTTTCACGCGAATGCGCCGCTCGCTGCGTTGGGGCGGTTCTTTGACTTCGGGCAAAACGGGCAATTCTCTGGGCGCTAAATCGCCGAAGTGCCGTTCCACTTCGGGCAAGGCTTCGTCGGGCGTCAGGTCGCCGCTGAGGACAAGGAAAGCATTGTTAGGCGCATAGAAGCGGCGATAGTGTTCGTAAAGGTCATCACGGGTCATCCGTTCCAAGTCGTTCCGCCAGCCGATGATGGGGTTGCGGTAAGGATGCACTTGAAAAGCCGTCGCCATCAGTTCGGTGAAGAGGCGATGTTCGGGGTGGTTCTCATACATCTCCAACTCGCTCAGGATGACGCCCCGTTCCAACTCCGTCTCCTGCGGGTCAAAGAGGGCGTTGGTCATACGGTCGGCTTCAATGTCCAAGCCGATGAGCCAGTTCTCTTTGGGCAAAGTCTCAAAGTAGGCGGTGTGGTCGTAGGTCGTGTGCCCATTAAGTGTCCCGCCGTGTTTTTGGATGAGACGGGCGATTTGCCCTTTGGGGAATTTGGGCGTGCCTTTGAAAAGCATGTGTTCCACCCAGTGGCTGATGCCCGTGATGCCGATTTGCTCGTGGCGGGAGCCGACACGATAAAACGCCCAGACGCTCACGACGGGCGCATGGTGGGCGGGCACCAGCAAAACTTTCAGCCCATTGGGAAGGGTGTGTTCGGTCACCGTCACGGCAAACTCCGTCGTCATCGTCGTCACCTCCGCCGCTAAATTGTAGCGGGCAACCGCCCTGTGTCCAAAGGAGGGTTGAGCGTGGCGGAAGGAAGGGAGCAGGCGTTAGACCCGTTGCGCCTTTGCTCCGTCGGGACGGTGCGACGGTTGCTGTTGGAGCATCAAATCCGCCCGTCCAAAGCGATGGGGCAAAGTTTTTTGGTCAACCGAACGGTGCTGGCGAAAATCGTTCAGGCAGCAGAGTTACAACCTGATGACGGCGCTTTTGAGGTCGGGACGGGTTTCGGGACGCTGACAGTGGCGTTGGCGGCACAGTGTCGGCAGGTCGTGTCGCTGGAAAAGGACAAGCGGTTGGCGGACATCGCCCGAAAACTCCTTTCGCCTTTCCCCAACATTGTTGTCCACCAAACTGACGCCCTGACCGCCCATTGGTCGGAGTTGCTCAACGCCCACTCGGTCGCCCGTTGGAAGTTCGTCGCCAATTTGCCCTACGCCATCAGCAAGCCGTTGCTGATGCGGTTGTTGCGGGAGCGCCACTTGTTCGCCGATGCGACGGTGACGGTGCAACGGGAGGTCGCCCAGCGGATGGTGGCGCAAGCGGGGCAGGACAACTACAGCATCCTTTCCGTCGCCGTCCAACTTTACGCCGACGCCCGCATCATTGCGACGGTGCCGCCGACGAGTTTTTACCCTGAGCCCGAAGTTTGGTCGGCGGTCGTGAAGTTGACTTTCTTGCCAGCGCCCAGATTTCCCGTCGCCGACGAACGGTTCTTTTTCCGCGTGGCGGAGGCGGTGCTGGCGCATCGGCGCAAAACGGTTGCCAACGCCTTGCATCATCGGTTGGGCATCCCGAAGGAACGAGCCAGCCAAATTTTGCGCGAGTGCGGGATTGACCCTGAGCGGCGGGGCGAGACGCTGACGCTGATGGAACTGGCGCAACTGACGGATCGGTTGAGAGGGTGACAACGAGGCAAAGCGTGCTATACTTATGGGCGCACCGAACGGAGCGGGCGTAGCTCAGAGGTAGAGCGCCACCTTGCCGAGGTGGAAGTCGCGGGTTCAAGTCCCGTCGCCCGCTCCAAAATTTTTTGTGTGACCGCAGCCGTTCCCCCTTCACTGCGGCTATGGTCAACAGGACACCTGCCAATGAGGTGACGGAAAGGATGCAACTGGCAAAAGTGCAGGCGGATGAAAAAGAGCCGAATGTTTGGGAGTTGGTCGTGGAGGTAGCGCCCGAAGAGGTGAAGCGGGCGACGGAACGGCTCTTTCGCCAACTTAGCCGAAGTTTGCGGGTGCCAGGTTTTCGCCCTGGGCACATTCCCCCTGGCATCATCAAGCGTTGGGTCGGCGAAGAGCAAATCCGTCGGCAGATTTTGGAGGACTTGCTGCCCGATGCCCTCGCTGAGGCGATGGAGCAAAAGGCGTTGCAACCGATCGTCGCCCCTGAATGGCGGGATGTGGAGTTTGCCGAAAATGCCCCCTTGCGCTTCGTCGCTGAGGTCATCACCAAGCCTGCGGTGCAACTGGGCGAATACAAGGGCTTGAAACTCCAGCGGGTGAAAGTTGCCGTCACCGATGAAATGCTCCAGCAAGCCTTAGAGGAAGTTCGGCAAGACCTCGCCCGCTATGAGCCGACGGAAGAACCAGCGCAACCCCAAGACCGCGTGCGGGTGCGCTATCAGGTGCTTGGCGAGAATGAAGAACTGAGCGACGACTGGCAGAGCGGCACTTTCATGGCAGGCGCGGAAGGTTGGGTGCCGCCTTTGCCCGAACAGTTGGTCGGGCGCAAAAAGGGCGACGAAGGCGAGTTCACCTACACTTACCCTGCCGATTATCCGAATGCCGAATTGGCGGGCAAAACGGTTCGGGTGCGGTTTGTCGTGGAAGCCGTCTTGCGCCGCCACTTGCCCGAACTGACCGATGAAGTGGTGCGACAGGAGTTGGGGATGGAGAGTTTGGAAGCGCTCAAAGAGGAAGTGCGCCGCGAGTTGGAAGTTCGGTTGCGCCGAACAGTTCGCGCCGCCGAACGCCAGCAAGCCGAAGAGGCGCTCCTCCAAACTTGCTCCGTCACCGTGCCCACTCCGTTGACCAATCGCTTGACTGACCAATTGCTTGCGGAGACGGAAGCGTCGCTGCGACAGCAACGGATGAGTTTGGAACGATGGCTGCAATCGCAGGGCAAAACGCTGGACGAGTATCGCAACGAAGTGCGCCAAGAAGCCGAGCGAACTTTGAAACTCCGCTTCATCTTGGAAGCCATCGCCGAACGGGAAGGCATCACTGTCACCGACGAGGAAGTCCAGCAAATGTTGCAAGGCGAAGAAGTGGACGAGGAGCGGTTGGCATCTTTGCGCCGCCAATTGTTGGAGCAACGGGTGATGGAGTTGGTGCTGACGACGGCGCAATGGGAGGAAGCCGACGAGGAAGGCAAAGGGGCGTGACAGGCTGCGCCAATGTAGGTCGCTGGGTCGTCCGACTGAACCTTGTCAATCCATCGTCGCCAAAGCCGTGCCAAATTGTTGACGGGCAAAAAGGAGGCGAAGAGACGATGCTCATCCCTTGGGTCATTGAGGAGACGCCGAGAGGCGAACGGGCTTACGACATCTATTCGCGCCTGCTGAAAAACCGCATCGTCTTTTTGGGCGGCGAGATCACTGACCAGGTGGCAAATGTCGTCGTGGCGCAACTGCTCTTTCTGGAGAAGGAAGACCCCGACTTGACCATTGACCTTTACATCAACAGCCCCGGCGGTTCGGTGGATGCGGGCTTGGCGATTTACGACGCGATGCAGTTCATCAAGCCCGATGTGGCGACTTACTGCATCGGGCATGCCTACAGCATGGCTGCCGTCCTTTTGGCAGCGGGGGCGAAAGGCAAACGCTACGCCTTGCCCCACGCCCGCATCATGATTCACCAACCTTGGGGCGGCGTGCAAGGGAAGGCAGCCGATGTGGAAGTTTACGCCCGCGAAATCCTGAAGGTGAAGAACACCATCAACCGCATCCTTGCCCAACACACGGGGCAACCCTTGGAACGCATTGAGCGGGACACCGAACGCGACTTCTTCATGGACGCCTACGAGGCGCGGGAGTATGGCTTGGTAGACCATGTTTTGGAGCGGCGTGGCGATTGAGCGTCAGCGAGCACGGAGGCGATGAAGGATGCCCTTGTTTGGCGGCGAAGACCGAAGCAACCCCCGCTGTTCCTTCTGCTTTCGGCGGCGGGAAGAAGTGCCCAGCATGATCATGGGACCAGGCGGCGTGAACATCTGTGCCGACTGCGTGCAGACTTGCTATGACATGTTGGGCTTGTCGGGGACAGAACGGCGTGGCTATCGGCATGCGGCGTCGTCGTCCTTCCGCCCCTTGCGCTTGCCCAAGCCTGCCGAGATTTACGAGTTTTTGAACCAGTATGTCGTCGGGCAAGAGCGCGCCAAAAAAATCCTTGCCGTCGCCGTTTACAACCACTACAAGCGCATCCAGATGCCGACAGAAGGCGTGGAGGTGGAAAAGAGCAACATTTTGCTCATCGGTCCGACGGGTTCGGGCAAGACGCTGTTGGCACGGACGCTGGCGAAGATGCTGGATGTGCCTTTCGCCATCGCCGATGCCACGAGTTTGACCGAAGCGGGCTATGTCGGCGAGGATGTGGAGAACATTCTGCTTCGGCTCATTCAGGCAGCGAATTGGGATTTGGAGGCGGCGAAGCGGGGCATCATCTACATTGACGAGATTGACAAGATTGCCCGCAAGTCCGCCGACAACCCGTCCATCACCCGCGATGTGTCGGGGGAAGGCGTCCAGCAAGCGTTGCTGAAAATCTTGGAAGGCACCGTCGCCAATGTCCCGCCCCAAGGCGGGCGCAAGCATCCCCATCAAGAGTTCATCCAACTGGACACGACAGGCATCCTGTTCATTTGCGGCGGGGCGTTTGACGGGCTGGACAAAATCATTGAGGCGCGCTTGAAGGAAAACAGCATGGGCTTTGGCGCCCGCATCCGAAGCAAAGAGGAGCGGGGCAACCTGCTCAACTATGTGATGCCTGAAGACCTGCTCAAATATGGCTTCATCCCTGAATTCATCGGGCGGCTCCCCGTCATCGCCGTCGTGGACCCGCTCACCAAAGACGATTTGGTGCGCATTTTGACCGAACCCAAAAACGCCATCGTCAAGCAGTATCAAGCCCTGCTGGCTGCCGAGGGCGTGGAGTTGGTCGTGACGCCCGAAGCCCTGAACGCTGTCGCCGAAGAAGCGCTGCGGCGCAAGACAGGTGCCCGCGCCCTCAAGAGCATCATTGAGGAAATCATGCTGGATGTGATGTTTGAGTTGCCCTCTTTGGAAGGCATCCGACAATGCGTCATCACCGAAGAAATCGTCCGAATGCGCAAAAAACCCTTGCTACTCAGCGAAGGCGAGCGTTGGGAACGACAGGAAACGGCGTGAGGCGCTAAGTCAGGTGATAAGGACATGGCGCCCAAGAGTCAACGGCAAAAATCGCTGGAACGGGATGGCTATCGCCATTTGGAGTTTCGTCCCCAGACGGACTGCCGAGAACCTTACCTGAAGGGGATGGGTCGGGTGCGGGTGAGCGATGTGGTGTATTGGGTGCGGACGAATCAGCGCCCGCCCGAAGCGTTAGCGAGGGAGTGGGGTTTGCCTTTGAAAGCCATTGAGGAAGCCCTAAGGTGGGCGGATGACCATCCTCAAATCCTGACGGAAGAAGCCAAGCGGGAGTGGGCAGATTTTCTCCGATGGGCGAGGCGAACGGGCTATCTAAAGCGGGTTCAGGCGATCAGGGGCGAACTGCCCAAGTTGCCCTTCCAAGCCAGAAAGCGGTAGTCTTGCTGGATGAGAGCGCCGATGACGAGGAACTCAACCGTTGCCTTTTGAAAAAAGGAGCGTGACGGCGATGCGGCGCATGATGGCAAAGATGGCGAACGCAAAGTCAGAACCGCCAATGACCGAAGGGCAAAAGGTGACTTATGCCTTGCCGATGATCCCTTTGCCCGATTTGGTGATTTTCCCTGGGATGCCTACCCCTGTCTTGATCGGACGGCAAAAGTCCCTGCGGGCGATGGAGGAAGCCTTCCAAAATGACCTGCCCATCTTCATGGTGCTGCAACGCAGCCCCAACATCAATGAGCCGACGATGGAGGAGTTGCACAGCGTCGGGACGGTCGCCGACCTTTTGCAACCGATGCGATTGCCCGACGGCAACATGCGGGTTCTGGCGCAAGGACGCTTTCGGGCACGCCTTTTGGAAATCGCCCGCTCCGAGCCTTTTTACTTGGCGATCGTGGAAGAGTTGACAGAGCCTGAGGAAACGGATGTGGAAGTGGAAGCGTTAGAGCGATTGGCTCGGCAGAAGTTTGAGCAGTTGGTGCAAACGGACCGTTCCATCCCGCCCGATGCGTTGATGCCCTTGGCGACGGCGGACAAACCTGGTCGGGTCGCCGACATCATCGCCGCCTTCTGCAACGACTTGAAGACGCAAGAGCGCCAAGAGTTGCTGGAAACCCTGTCGCCGAAGGAACGGTTGCGCAAACTCGTCGCCCTTTTGGAGCGGGAGTTGCAAATCGCCGAACTGGAGCGGCGCATTGAAAGCCGCGTCAAAGAGGGCGTCAGCGCCTCCCAACGGGAATTCATCTTGCGGGAGCGGTTGAAAGCCATCCAAGAGGAATTGGGCGAGCGGGACATCTTCGTCGCCGAGGTGGAGGAACTGCGGGAGAAGGTGGAGCAACTGAAGTTGCCCGAACCCGCCAGAGAGCGCGCCCTGAAAGAGATTGAGCGGTTGGAAAAGATGCCGCCGATGTCGCCAGAGACGGGCGTCATCCGCACCTATCTTGACTGGCTTTTGGGTTTGCCTTGGACGAAACGGACGAAGGACAACTTGGACATTGACCGCGCCCAGCAAATTTTGGACGAAGACCACTACGGGCTAAAGGATGTCAAGGAGCGCATCTTGGAGTTTTTGGCAGTCCGCAAACTCACCGACAAGACGAAGGGACCGATTTTGTGCTTCATCGGTCCGCCCGGCGTCGGCAAGACGAGCATCGGCAAATCCATCGCAAGGGCGATGGGGCGCAAATTCGTCCGCATGAGTTTGGGCGGCATCCGCGATGAGGCGGAAATTCGGGGGCATCGGCGCACTTATGTCGGCGCGCTGCCTGGGCGCATCATCCAAGGCATGCGGCAAGCGGGGACGAAAAATCCCGTCTTCATGCTGGACGAGATTGACAAATTGGGTGTGGACTGGCGGGGCGACCCGGCTGCGGCGCTGTTGGAAGCCTTAGACCCAGAGCAAAACAACGCCTTCAGCGACCACTACATTGAAGTCCCCTTTGACCTGAGCGAAGTCCTTTTCATCCTGACGGGCAATGTGACCGACACCATCCCACCCGCTTTGCGCGACCGACTGGAAATCATCCACTTCCCCGGCTACACCGAGGACGAGAAGGTGCAAATCGCCCTGCGCCATCTCATCCCCAAAAACTTGGAGAGTCACGGGCTGAAGCCCCAACACTTGACTTTCACGGAAACCGCCCTTCAGCACCTCATCCGCCACTACACGCAGGAAGCGGGCGTGCGGAACTTGGAGCGACAAATTCAAGGCGTCATGCGCAAAGTCGCCGTGCAAGTCGCCCGTGGCAAAGAGGTTTCCGTGCGCGTTTCGCCGTCTTCCTTGACGAAGTTTCTCGGACCGCCCAAGTTCCGATTGGGCGAAATGGAAGAGCGGGATGAAATCGGTGTCGGGACGGCGTTGGCGTGGACGGGCGTCGGTGGCGATGTCCTTTCAGTGGAAGTGGCGTTGTTGGAAGGGAGCGGGAAGTTGGTCTTGACAGGGCAGATGGGAGAAATCATGCAAGAGTCCGCCAAAGCCGCCCTCACTTACGCCCGTTCCGTCATCGCCCGCTTGGGCTTGCGGGATCGGTTCAACGAAAAGACGGATGTCCACATCCATGTCCCCGCAGGCGCAATCCCCAAAGACGGACCGTCGGCGGGCGTGACTATCGCAGTCGCCCTCGTTTCGGCGTTGACAGGTTTGCCCGTTCGCCATGAGGTGGGCATGACAGGCGAAATCACTTTGCGGGGCAAAGTGTTGCCTGTCGGGGGCATCAAGGAAAAGTTGCTGGGAGCGCATCGGGCGGGCTTGAAAGTCGTCATCCTGCCCAAAGAGAACGAGAAGGACTTGCACGATTTGCCACCCAAAATCACCCGCGAGTTGCAACTTGTCTTCGTCCGTCACATGGACGAAGTGCTGCCCATCGCCCTGCAAGGCTTTCCCCAATCGTTGCCCGCCGTCGCCCCCGCTTCATCGTCCATGATGGCGTGATGACTTATGACCGCACCGACGCCAACGCTTCGGCGACCCACGCCAAATTCGCTGGCGGCATGATGCCGTAGTGGTAGAACGAAAGGCAACGAGCGCCCGCTTGCCACGCCGCCTGCACATTCTCTTTCAGCGTCGCCGCATCGGGAGCAGCAGGCGGATAAGTTTGCAACCCGACGACCAACCGTTCGCCATCCTTGACTTCCCGCAGCGTCGCTTTCGTCCGTCGCGCCACTTCCCGCGAGGATGCGGTGTAGGCGAGGATTTCAAAGCGAGCGACGCTGCCGTTCAGCGAATTGGCGGAAGCGCCGATGTCCCAACGCGAACCCATCAGGATGAAGGAAAGCGGGACTTTGCTTTCCGTCGCCACTTCGGCGACCAAATCGGCGACGACCCGTTCCCGTGCGTCGGCGAAGGCGCGCAAATCGGGATGGCGGTCAAAAAGTTCGTCGGTGCTTTCGGCGGGCGGTTTGCCCGTTTCAAAAGTTGGCTGCAAAAGTTCGGTGACGGTGCGGCGCAAACTCGCGGCGTTCACGCCGTTGCGCTTCGCTTGGGCTTGACAATGGCGGCAAAAGCACAGCCCCAAAAGGAAGTTGCCCGCTTCGCCTAAGACGACGCCGATTTTCTCGTGGGCGTGAAAGTGACCGATGCCCCCATAGTGCAAACTCTCCGCTTCAATCGCCATCAACGGGTAGCGCGATAAGTCGCGCACCAACGCCTTGCAAAATTCCCGAACGGCAGGGTTGGCAGGGCAAAGGTTGGAAGGGTAAACATCGCCGAAGCAGTTGACCATGCAGGCATCAGGATGTGTCAAGCCCAAGCGGGTGTCGTGCAAAAACACCGTCCAAGCGATGACCTTCAACCCAACCTTTTGGGCAGCCTCACAAATTTGCCCGAACCAATCGCCGTCCTTCAGCAACGGCGAGGCGATGGGTTTGAGGGGCGTGGCGCGGTAAAGGTGGGGCGTCGGTCGGAAGTAACAGGCAGCGTGGCGGGCGACAAACCATCGTTCCCGTCGGGCGCGAGGACGGAGATGTTCAACGGTGTGATACTTGGCGGCGACGGAGACAGCATCCAGCCCTGCCGACTTCAGTTCCCGCACCGCCTTGCTGATGCCGACATCCACAAAGTCCCACACATACGCCCACATCGTCGCATAGCCCATCATCGTTCACCCCCGACGCCAAAGTGTAGCGCCCCTGCATCGGGGAATTTCCCGACACACGCCCTTTGGACAGATGGCAAACTTTTGGCGACGACAAACGCCGTCGCAGGAGGCGTCACCGATGCGCCGACAACGAGGACAAATGTTGACCGCCGTCGCAGGCATTTTGTTGCTTGTGGCGTTCGCCTTAGCCTTCTTCTGGGTGCCGCCCGCTGCCGAATTCCAACGCCTTTACGGCAACGGGCACATCGCCAAAATCGTCTTCGTCCATGTCCCCTTAGCGATTGTCTCCTTCGTCGCCTTCGTCGTCGCGGCAGGTTTCGGGGTCGCCTATTTGCGCACGCGACGGTTGCGTTGGGATGCTTTGGGGGCGGCGACGATTGAAGTGGCGTGGTTGTATGCCGTGCTGGCGACGGTGACGGGGGCTTGGTTTTCTCGACTGGCATGGGGCGCTTGGTGGAACTGGGACCCACGCCAGACGACGATGTTCATGGTCTTGCTGACTTACACGGCTTACTTGCTGGTGCGGGGGGCGGTGGATGAGGAGCGACGGGCATCTGTCAGCGCCGTCTACGCCATTTTGGGGGCTGGCGCTTCATTGATGCTGTATTGGGTCGTCCCTTACTTGCCCGCCATCCAGCAAATAAGCCTGCATCCGTCGGGCATCATCGCACGGGGTGGGTTGGATGTGTCCTATCGGTCAGTGCTGTTGCTTTCCACATTGGGCATGGGTTTGTTGTTCGTCCAACTCGTTCGGCTGCGGGCAACTTTGGAATTGGCGGAGCGGCAGTTGATGGTGGCATCCCGCTAAATCGGAGGTCGGGAACGATGCCTGAAGCGCTGCCGTTTTTCTTAGCATGGCTGATCACTTGGCTGGCGTTGATGGCTTATCTTTGGCGGCTGGAAACGCGCTGGCGAGCGATGGAGCGGGAGCAATCACCTGAGGAATGACGATGCACGGAGGTGTCAGCGGCGATGAAGCGTCAAGGTCAGTGGCAACTTTGGGCTGCCCTCGCTGCCATCGGGTTGCTCGCTTACGGGGCATTTTCCCTGCGGGGTGCGATGCAGCCTTATGTCACCTTTGACCAAGCGAAACGGTTGACGGGGACGGTGCGGGTCGCCGTCTTTGTCAACCATCAAACGCGCCGTTATGACCACGAGACGGGCGCGATGGAATTTGAGGCGAAGGACACGAAGGGCAACCGATGCTTGGTGCGGCTCAATCCCAACTTCGTCCCGCCAGGCGGATTTGAGCAGACGCCGATGGCGGTCGTCATCGGGCGCTATCGGGATGGCGTCTTTGAAGCCGACCGCCTCTTCATCAAGTGCCCGTCCAAGTATGAAGGGCATCCCGAAACGGGCAAGGGCAAATAGGCGACACGCTGCAAGTTCCTTATGGAGCGTTTCGGATGACCAGGCGCCCAACCGAAAGGGTGGTCGGAGCAACCCATGACGACAAAACTGGCGCTGACGCAAACGGAGGGTTTGCTGAGCGACATCGTGGAGCGATTGCGGCAAGTTGACCCCAACCTTTGCGCCATCGTCTTGTTCGGTTCGTTTGTCTGGACGCCTGAGTTGGCGCGGGATGTGGATGTGGCGGTCATTTCCACAGCGCCCTTGCCGTTGGACGCTTATGAGGACGCCGTAAACGATTTGCCGTTGCCTGTGGACATCGTGGTGCTGCGACGGGGCGAGAAAGCAGGGAGATTGGCGTTGGCATTGCGGGTTGGTGTTTGTCTCTGGGGCGATAGGAATGCCCTTCGGGAGGCGACGGAAGAAATGCCTGTGCCGACTTTTGATGAAGCGCGTGCCGTCTTGCGGCGGGCACGAGATTACCTGCAAATGGGCTTGAGACAAGGCGATTCCGTTTATTGGCACATGGACATCCGTAACGCCTTCAACGCCCTCTTTGACGCTGCTCGGCTCTCTGCCATGTGTTTTCTGGACACGGAAGAGACCCGATGGGGCGAATTGCGGCGGTCTTTGCCGTCTCCACTCAGCGAACGCTTCCGACGCATCATTGAAACCCTGCATGTCGCCTATTTTTATCACGGGCAATATCCCCACGAGCAAGTTGCCGACGCTTTTGACCGATGGCAGGGCGAGGTGACAGACTTTGTGAACGAATTGGAGCGTTTGAAAGGTGCGCCGCAAATTAGCGCATAAGGAGGCAACGACAATGTGGCTCGGACGAATTCTCGTCTGGATGGCGATGCTGACGGCGCTCATGACGGCTTGGCACTACTGGCGGGCAGAGACACAGCGGCACGGGACGAGGGACGCGGGACGAGGGACGGAAGAGTGGGATGGCAAGGGGATGGGCAAAGGCGGAATGTTGAGCAAGGCGCGCCGTTGGTATCTGCTGATGGGCATCACCATCGTCGCCGCGACGGCGTATCTTTGGTGGCTCATCTTGACGCAGCGTTACGAAGTGGCGTATGTGCACGACTACACCAACCGCGAGTTGCCAACCCTCTACCGCATCGCCGCTTTGTGGGGCGGGCAAGCAGGCACTTGGTTGATTTGGGCGTTGTTCATGACGCTTTGGGGGTTGCTCCTGCGCAAGTTTGCCCAACCTTATGAGACGGCGACGCTGGCGATTTTGAGTGGGCTGAATTTTCTGCTCCTGCTTCCCGTCGGCGTCTCCGGCGTTGCGGCGGCGTTGGCGGAAGGGGGAATGCGTCTCAAACCGATTTTGAACGCGGCGATGGAAGACCCTTTCCTCATCCTTTCGCCCGCTCCTTCGGATGGACGGGGACTTAACCCGCTTTTGCAAAACCCTTGGATGGCAATTCACCCGCCCAACATGTTCGCAGGTTACTCAGCGATGGCACTTCCCTTTGCGTTGGCGGTAGCGGGTTTGTGGCGGCGGGATTGGCAAGGTTGGACGCGTTATGCCCTGCCTGCCGCTGCTTTAGGCACTTTCCAACTGGGCTTGGGCATCACTTTGGGCGGCGTCTGGTCGTATGAAGTGCTGGGTTGGGGCGGCTATTGGGCATGGGACCCCGTTGAAAATGCGTCGTTCATCCCTTGGCTGAGTTGCGCCGCTTTGATGCATTGCCTGATCGCCCACCGCAGCACCAAAGGGGCGTTGCAATTGGCGACTTTTCTGGCACTGACGACTTTCCTGACGGCTTACTACGCCACTTTCGTCACCCGCAGCGGTTTCATCCAATCGGTTCACAATTTCACGACGACAGCGATCACTTGGTGGGTGCTGGGCATCCTGACCTTCCTGACCGTCGCCAGTTTCGCCCTCTTCTTCCGACGGCGGAGAGAGTTGACCTCTGCCGACAAACCGCCCGTCGTCACCGACACGACTTCCCTCGCCTTTTTCGCTTATGCGGGCACTTGGGTGCTGATTGTCTTTGCCCTCATCGTGTTCATCGGCTTGTCGCTGCCTTGGGTGACGGTCATCGGCAAAGCCGTTGGGTTCAAGGGCGTGAAAGAAATCGGCGTGGAGCGGGTCTTCTACGATCGTGCCAGTTTTCCCATTGCGTTGGTGATGTGCCTGCTTTTGGCGTTCATGCCCTTGCTTGTCATCGCCCGTCCCAAAGACGCAGAAGCGTGGCGACTTTGGAAAGCCTCCGTGCCTTGGCTAATTGTCAACATCGCTTTGTTCGTGGCGTTGGTGGCGTTCCTGTTCGGCATCCGCCAACCCGTTTCATTGGCGTTGGTGGCGGTGGCGTCCGTTTGCATCGTCGGCAACCTTTGGGCGCTTTACCTGCGGGCGAAACAAAGCCCCTTGACCATCGGCGCTTATTTGGCGCATTTGGGTTTGGGCATTTTCCTTTTGGGGGTTGTCGGGTCGGAGTTGCGCGACAGCACCCGCCAGTTGGTCATCCCGACGGGCGAACACCGCACCGCCTTCGGCTACCTGTTCACTTTCACAGGCATGCAACCCCGCCCTGATGGGAAATTGGAGGCGCAACTGCAAGCCTATCCTCTGGACGGTGACCACGCCCAACCTGCCTTCACCGCCAACCCGATTTTCTGGGACACCAACTTTTGGCGAGTGCGTGAACCGTTCATCAAACGCTACCTCACCCACGACATCTACATTGAGCCCGTAGAGTTTCAGCCGCCACAAGAAGCGGGGACGGTGACCCTTGGGCGGGGCGAAGCGGCGCAAGTCGGCAACTGGCAAATTCGCTTTGAGCGGTTTGAACTGAGCGGCAAACCCATCATGGGGATGCCCGAAAAAATCACAGCAGTCGTGACGATGAGTGACGGTCAACGCACTTACACCCTGAAACCCTTCTGGCGGTTGCAAGCAGACGGCATCGCTGAAGGCACAGACAAAATTGCCGACCGCAACATTGAAGTCGGCATCAAGCGCATCAACGCCGAAGAGCGGACGGTCACTTTGCGCCTTCATGGCATTGAAGGGCTGCAAGGGCACAACGGCTTTTTGGTCGTCAACATCCAACGCAAGCCTGCCGTTAACTTGGTTTGGTTGGGCGTGGCGATGGTGCTGTTGGGGGCATTACTTTCCAGCGTCCGCCGCATCCGCGAGGTCATGAAAGCCGTGCAAGCCGTCCCTGTCGGCAAACTCAAGGGCAAGCGTTCTCCCAAAATCGCCGCTTGAACCTTCCCTTGTCCCGTCTCCCATGTTGGAGTGGCTACCAGCCACGACACAGAACCGTTGGTGTGGCGAATAGCCGCGACAGGAGCGGCTATAGTGGTGATGATAAATGGCAGAACGCTTGTTGCCCGTGATGCTTCGTGTGCAAGGGAAATGCTGTGTCGTCATCGGCGGAGGCGAGGTGGCAGCCCAAAAGGTGCGGCAACTTTTGGAGTGCGGTGCCGAAGTCGTCATCGTCAGCCCTGACCTTTGCGACGAACTGATGGCGTTAGCCCGAAGTGGGCAAGTGCGTTGGCTTCCACAACCTTACGAAGCATCAGTGTTGGACGGGGCGTTCCTCGTCTTCGCCTGCACCGACGATAACGCCGTCAACCGTCAAGTGTTCGCCGATTGCGAGGCGCGCCGCCTTTGGTGCAATGTCGTGGATGTGCCTGACCTTTGCTCTTTCTTCATGCCGTCCATCTTGCGGCGGGGCGAATTGATTGTCGCTGTCTCTACTTCGGGCAACAGCCCTGCCTTCGCCCGCCAAGTTCGGCTCTTTTTGGAAAGCGTCCTCGGCGACGAGTTTGGGACGCTGACAGCATTGTTGGGCGAGTTGAAGGGTGAAGTGCGCCAAAAGTTGCCGACGATAGAAGCCCGCCGCCAATTCGTGCAGAGAGTTTGGGAAAGCGAAATTTGGCAGCATTTGCGGGACGGCAATTTGCCAGCGGCGCGGGAAAGTTTGAGGGCATGTCTGGCGATAACCGCCGCACAAGGTGGCAGGGATGAAGCGGAAGCGAATGAAGGGGACGGCGTTTGAACAGGTGGCGAGGCGGGTTTTGGCGAATGCCCGCTTTTTGCTTCGCCACCGACGATGGCACAGCGCCATCTATCTGGCGGGCTACGCCGTAGAATGTCGGTTGAAGGCGGCGATTTGTCGGGTGAAAGGCTTGGCGACTTTGCCGCCTGAATATCAAACCCATGACTTGCGGGCGTTGTTAAGGGCAACGGGATGGCAAGAGGAGGTGACCCGCGATAGGGCATTGCTGCAGGCTTTTGAGGAGGTCGTCAAGTTCTGGCAGGTGGAAATTCGCTATGCCGCCAAACCTTACGGGCGATCGGAAGCGATGTCGTTTTTCGCCGCCTTAGGGAGGTTGATGACATGGTTGGAAAGAAAGATGCAGCAGTGGACAAGGTGATGAGGTCGTTGCGAAAGGCGCTACGGGAACGCATCCCGTCAAGATATGGCGTGCGACTGCGGGCACTCCCGACGGGGCACAAAGACCTTTGGGACATCCTTGTCATCTCCGACTACTTTCGGGGCAAAGGTTTCCACAAGCGGCTGAAGTTCCTGCAAAAAGTGGAAGACGGCGTGCTGACGCCCGAAGAGCAATTCCGTTTCTGCGTCCTTCCCTTCACCGAACGGGAGGCGCGGGAGCGAGGGTTGTAGCGACGAACGGAGATGACCTTTATGCACCTGTTGGTCGTCGGCACCAATCACAAAGTGGCGCCGGTGGAAGTGCGGGAAAAAGTGGCGTTCGCCGAGGAACGGTTGCCCGACGCCTACGAGCATTTTCGGCGGCGAAGCGACGGCGAAGTCGTTTTGCTGTCCACCTGCAACCGCAGCGAGATTTACTTGGCGACAGCGATGCCCCTTTCGGAACGGCAAGTCGTTCGTTGGTGGGCGGAGTTTTTTGGGATGGATGCGGACGAAATAGAGGGGCGCTTTTATGCCTATCGTGACCGTGAGGTTGCCCGCCACCTTTTTCGCGTCGCCTGCGGTTTGGATTCCATGATGCTGGGTGAGACGCAAATTTTGGGGCAAGTCAAGGAAGCCCTGGAAGTTGCCGAGCAATTGGCGGCGGTCGGCACTTACTTGGGCGAACTGTTTCGCCGCGCCATCAAAATCGGCAAGCGCGCCCGAACAGAAACGGCAATCAGCAAAGGGGCGATGTCTGTCGGCGGTGCCGCTGTGGAATTAGCCCGCCGCATCTTTGCCGATTTGCGCACTTGCACCGTCTTGTTGGTCGGGGCGGGGAAAATGGGCGCTGACACTGCCCGTGCCCTCGTTCAAGCGGGGGCGAAAAGTTTGCTCGTCTGCAACCGCACCCTCTCCCGCGCCCAAGAGTTGGCGCAAAAGTTAGGTGGGCAAGTCGTGCCTTTTGAACAGTTGACCGAGCAACTCTCCCATGCCGACATCGTGATTGCGTCCACAGGCGCTCCCAACTTCGTCCTAACGCGCCCGATGGTCACCGAGGCGATGCGACATCGCCGTTATCGTCCCCTCTTCCTCATTGACATCGCCGTCCCCCGCAACATTGAGCCAAGCGTCGGTGACTTGGACAGCGTTTTTCTGTTTGACATTGATGACTTGGAGCAAGTCGTCCGCGAGTATCTGGAGGAGCGGCGCAAGGAAGTGCCGAAAGTGGAAGCCCTCATTGAAACCGAACTGAGCCATTTCGCCACTTGGTTAGGCGAGCGACGCGCCAAACCGTTGATCGTCTCTTTGGTGCAACAAGCCCACGAGCAAGCCGAAACCGCAGCGCGGGAACTTTTTGACGAATTGCCCCACCTTTCGGAACGGGAGCGACAAGCCATCGCCGCCAAGATGCGGGCGTTGGTGATGCGCCTGCTCCACCGCCCCCTGACGCAACTGAAACGCTTGGCACATTCCGATGGCGTTTTGGATGTGGCGTCCCAGTTGTTCGGCGAAACCAAGACGGAAGACGCAAACTTATCGCCGTAAGCCAATTCAGCAAGGAGGCGATGCCGTATGCGTTGGGTGCTGGCGTTGGTCGTCGGGTTTAGTTTTCTCGCCGCAGCACAAACGCCCCTCAAGCGTGGGATGGAGTTGCGCTACAGCGGGGAGGCGAAATTGCAGCAAGGGCAGCAGAGCATCACCGCTTCGGTTCAGGTCATTGACTTGGTGACGGAAGTGGCGGAGAAAGGGCAAGCAACCGTCGCCAGCCTTCGGGTCTTTCAACCGCAAATTCCTGACCGTCCCATTCCCCCCGAAGCCGCCCTGCGGTTTTTGGACATCAGCGTCGGTGGCGAGGAAGCGATTGTGCCCTTTGAGCAGGTCGTCGCCGAATCGCCTCCCTTCCCTTTCCTCGCCAACTTTGCGCGGGTGCTTCCCATTTACTTTGTGCCCCTTGATCGTTTGCAAGCAGGGAAAGAGTGGGCGACGAAAGAACGCTTGCTGCTGCGCCCAGAAGTGGATGCGGAGGTGCGTTACCAAGTGCAGGGGCAGGAGAAGGTGGGTGACACCGCCTGTTGGCTGGTGACTCGCTCACTCCCCAAACCCGTGCCAGTGCCGAATATGGAAGGGGTGCAATTCGCCAAAATCGCTGACTCCCTCTGGGTCAACGCTCAAACGGGCTTGGTCGTGCGGTTGAAGCGGGAAGGAATGCTCCAATTGCCACAAGGTGCTCTGACCGCCACCATCCAGTTGGACTTGCAAAGTGTCAAGCCGTTGGACGAAGCGACTTTCGCCCAGCGCCTCAAGGAGTTGCAAGCCATCAAAGCCGTCCAGCAAAAACTTGGCATCAACCTGCTCCAAAGCCCGACCAAAGAAGGGTTGGATGCCGCCGAGAACGCCATCGCCGAATTTCAGCGGCAGTTTAAGGACAGCCCCTATCTCGCCTACCTGCAAACTTGGCTTCGGATCGTTCAATCCGTGCGGCAAGGAATGGAGCGAGCGGAGAAACAAGGTGCCGCCATTGGTCAACCCGCCCCCGACTTTGAGTTGCCCACCGTTGACGGCAAACGCAAAGTCAAACTCAGCGACTTAAAGGGCAAAGTCGTCGTCCTCAACTTCTTCGCCCACTGGTGAGGACCGTGCAACGCGGAGGCTCCGCGTTTGGAGAAAGACTTCTGGCAGGCTTACAAGAGCAAGGGTGTCGTCGTCATCGGCGTGGCGATTTGGGCGGAAGGCGACGCCTTCCAGCGTGCCCGCGAGTTTGTCAACAAACACAAACTCACCTACACCGTCTTAGTGGACGCCAGTGAGGACGGCGAGGTCGCCCAACTCTACGGCGTGGAGGGCGTCCCGACCAATGTCGTCATCGGCAAGGACGGCAAAATCCGCTACCTGCAAGCGGGCTTTGACGAGGAAGGGCTCAAAAAGGCGATTGAGGAAGCCCTCAAGGGGCAATGAGGCAATGACCAATGACCCAATGACCAATGAGCCGATGACCAATGAACCGATGACCGATGGGCGATGAGGTGAACGACGATGGCGTTGAGCCTTGCGGAGTTGCGGCAAGTGCGGGAGCGGTGGATTGCGCTCGTCCCGCCCCGCCCGCTGACCTTTGACGAATTCGTGGCGATGTTCAACGAGGACGATGATGTGGAACTCGTGGACGGGATGGTGATTCAACGCATGGCGGCGGAGTTGGAGCACGAAGACTTGTTCGGTTGGCTCAATCGCCTCGTGGGCATGTATGTGGATGTGTTGGGATTGGGCATCGTCTTAGGGTCACGGACAGCCGTCCGCATCCACGCCTATCGCGCCCGATTGCCCGATTTGCTTTTCGTCCGCTTATCGCGTCGGTCTATCGTTCGGCAAAAGGGCGTCTATGGAACGCCTGACCTCGTTATTGAAATCCTCTCGCCGACCGATCGCCCCTCGGACATCTTTGCCCGCGAACTGGACTACCGAAGCATCGGCGTGCGGGAAATCTGGTTTGTGGACTTGCCCAACAAGCGGGTGCGCATCTTGCGGAAGCGGGGGAAAGGTTATCGGGAGGAGGTGTTGACGGAGGGCGTAGCGAAATCGTCCGTCCTCAAGGGCTTTTGGGTGCGGGTGGAGTGGCTCTTTTCGCCCCATCGCCCCAAAGCCATAGAAGTCCTGCGGCAACTTTTGGGTCGCGAAGTCCTTTAGTCGGGGTGAAGGTCGTTGCAGGCGCTCTGGACACTTTTCGGATGGTTGGCGGCGCTCAGTTACTTGGTGGCGGCAGGGGCGGTGTTGCTGACTTTGTGGCAGCCGCATCGTCGGTTGCCTTTCGCCCCCCTCTCTCTTTGCCTCTTTGGCGCCATCTGCCATGCCCTCTTCATCGCCGAAGGCATCGCAACGGGCTGGCTTCGCCTGAACACGCCCGAAGCCGTCGCTGCGTTACTGAGCGGGTTGATCGTTGCGGGAGGGCTATGGCAATGGAAAGTGCAGCGGATGGAAGTGCCTGCGGCGTTCCTTTTGCCCCTCAGCGCCGTTTTGGTGACTTTCAGCGCCATCGGCGAACCCGTTCGCCTCTCGCCCCATTTGCGCCGCGACTTGTTGCTCGTGCATGTCGGCTTGTTGATGGCGGGTTACTTCGCCCTGATGCTTTCCTTCGGCGCTGCTGTCGCTCACCTGCTCACCCTCTGGTCGCTCAAGCGAAAACGCCCTCTGGCGTTTTTGCAAAAGTTGCCGCCCTTGGAAGCGACGGAGCATCTCGCCAGCCGTTGGGTTTTGGTCGGATTGCCCTTGCTGACGCTGGGAATGATGGTCGGCGTCATCTGGGCGAAATGGGAAGGGCGTCCCATCGGCGCAGACCCAAAGGTCTTGGCGTCGCTGATCACTTGGGCGATTTTCGCCGCCTACCTGCACGCCCGATGGGTGAAGCGATGGGAAGCGGCGGCGTTGCATTGGCTCATTGTCGTCGGTTTCGCTGTCCTGCTCCTCACCTTTTTGACCGTCCGACACACTTTGGCGGCGTGAAGAGAAAGGGCGGCGAGGAACGATGCGCCCGAAAAAGTTTTCCCGCCTCACTTTGACCGTCGGCTTGCTTTCCGCCGTCGCCGTCGTCATCCTTGTGCTCGGAGGGATTGCCATGCACCAAAAGCACCGCCTCAATCGCCTCGCCCACGAGACGAGCCCATATTTGCTGCAACACGCCGACAACCCTGTGGACTGGTTCCCTTGGAGTGATGACGCCTTTGAGAAAGCCCGCAGGGAAGACAAGCCGATTTTCCTGTCCGTCGGCTACTCCACTTGCCACTGGTGTCATGTGATGGAGCGGGAGAGTTTTGAGAACGACGAAATCGCTGCCATCCTCAACGAGCACTTCGTCAGCATCAAGGTGGATCGCGAAGAGCGCCCCGATGTGGACGACCTTTACATGCGCGCCGTCCTGATTTTCACCAACGGGCATGGCGGCTGGCCGATGTCCGTTTTCCTGACGCCCGATGGCAAACCCTTTTTCGGCGGCACTTACTTCCCGCCCGAACAGTTCAAACGCATCCTGCTGGAAATCGCCCGATTGTGGCGGGAGGAACGCCAAAAAGTTTTGCAAGCCGCCGACGAAGTTGCCCGCGCCATCGCTACCGAATTGCAAATGACCGTGCCCGTCGCCCAACCGCTGGACGCCCGCACGATGGAGACGGTGCTCAAGGCGGCGGAAGACGCGTTGTTGCGCTCGTTGGACAAAACGCATGGCGGTTTCGGCGGCGCCCCCAAATTCCCGCCCCATCAAGCCTTGGAGTTTTTGCTGCGCCGTTACGAAGCGACCCGTCGGCTGCCCCTCTGGGAAGCCATTGAGTTGACTTTGCGGAAGATGGCGCATGGTGGCATCTACGACCACATCGGCGGCGGCTTCCATCGCTACAGCGTGGACGAAAAATGGCTCGTGCCCCACTTTGAGAAGATGCTCTACGACAACGCCCAACTGGCGCAAGTTTACGCGTGGGCGTTTCACCTGAGCGGTGACGACTTTTTCCGACGCATCGCCAAAGAGACTTACGCTTTCGTCCTGCGGGAAATGACTTCCCCCGATGGCGCCTTCTACTCCGCATTGGACGCCGAAAGCCTCCCACCCGTCCCTCGTCCCTCGTCCCCCGTCCCGTCCAAAGAAGAAGGCGCTTTCTACCTCTGGCGTCCCGACGAAGTGAAAGCGATTTTGGGCGAAAGGGATGGCGACTTGTTCTGTAAGGTTTACGGCATCAGCGACGAACCCAACTTCACCAATCCCCACACGGGCTACAACGGTTGCATCCCCAATTTGCTGCGGGCGCCTGTGGAGAACTGGGCGAAGACGCTGAGCATGAGCACCGACGAACTTTGGGCGAAACTGGATGAATGGCGGGCAAAGTTGCGAGAGCATCGCGACCGTCGCCCCCGCCCCCATTGCGACGACAAAGTGCTGACCAACTGGAACGCCTTGATGGTGCGCAGTTTCGCTTTGGGCTATCGCTTTCTCGGCGACGCAACTTATCGGCACGCCGCTGAACGAACTGCCGAATTTTTGTGGGCGACGATGCGCCGACCCGATGGAACGCTTTGGCATAGTTATCGCAACGGCGTCGCCAAGGTGGACGGGATGCTGGACGACTATGCCTTCCTACTTGTGGCGTTGTCGGAATTGCACGAAGCGACGGACGAAAGCAAATGGCTGGAACGCGCTAAAGTCGTCGCCGACACGATGTTACGCCTTTTCTGGGACGACAACGAAGGCGGTTTCTGGTTCACGACGCAGCGGAAGGATTTGCTCGCCCGCAGCAAACCCGCCATTGATGGCGCCGAACCCTCGCCCAACGGGATGGCTGCCCTCGGTTTGCTGCGACTGGCGAATGCGACGAAGGATGATCACTATGCCCAAATCGCTCAGCGGACGCTTTCGGCGTTCGGCGGTCTGATGGTGCGCGTCCCGCGTGGGGCGATGACGCTCCTGATTGCTTTGGACGAATGGCGGGCGACCCGCAAGGAAGCCATCGCCCCGATGGAGCGCCCCATTGAACGCATCTGGACGGAGCCCGATCGGTTGCACTTGCGGGCGGGCGAAACGGTGTCGCTCAAAGTGCACCTCGCTCTCGCAAAGGGTTGGCACATCAACAGCGTGGAACCGCAACCCAACTTGCAACCGACGACCCTTTCGGGCGAAAGCCGCTTGGTGACGATAGAGCGAGTAGAAGAGCCCACCGCAAGAGAAGTCCGCTTATCCTTCGCCGATGTTCCCGTGCGGGTTTACGAAGGGACAGTCACCTTCGTCCTTTGGTTGCGCCCCAAACCCGATGCGCAGGGTGACGATGTGTTGACCTTGCGGTTGCGGTTCCAAGCCTGCGACGACCGACGCTGCTTGACGCCCGCCGAACTGACGCTGAAAGTGCCCTTGACCGTCGTCCCGTGACAGAGCAAAGGGGAGGTGAAAAGCGGTGGAAGGGAAAACGCAGCGGCGGGAAGGGGGGAACGAACTGGCATTGGCTTCCTTGTCCACTGGGCTTGCCTCGCTCCTTTGCTGGTGTCCGATTGCGACGGGCTTGACGGCGGTCATTTTGGGCATCTTGCACTTGCGCCAGTCAACGACGGGACGGGGCTTAGCAACTATCGGAATCGTCACGGGTTCTTTGGCAATCCTTTTTAGCCTCGCCGTTTTCGGCGCTTGGGTCTGGGTGATGCAGCAAACAAGGTCAATGATGATGGGCACGCGGGAAATAGTCGGTCAACCTGCCCCCGACTTTGAGTTGCCGACCGTTGACGGCAAGCGTAAGGTCAAACTTTCCGACCTGCGGGGCAAAGTCGTCCTACTCAATTTCTTCGCCCATTGGTGCGGACCGTGCAATTTGGAAGCGCCGCATTTGGAGCGACTGTGGCAAACCTACCGAGACAAAAGGGTGGTTGTCATTGGGATCGCTGTTTGGGCGCAAGGTGACCCGTTCCAACGGGCGAAAGAGTTCATCAACAAGCACCAACTCACTTACCCCGTTTTGGTGGACGGGACGGGAGAAGTCGCCAAACGCTACAGGGTTGCTGGTGTCCCTTGCAACTTCGTCGTGGGCAAAGATGGCAAGGTGGCGGATGTCAAAGTGGGCGCCGATGAAGAGGGCATTCAAAGCGCCATAGAACAAGCCCTGCGACGGTGACCGAAAATAGAAAGGGCATTCGCCGTTGGTCAAGTTGAAAGCGAGGTCGTCGGCGATGCGAGGGGAACGGTGGACGCCTGAAGAAGCGCGGGAACGGTTGCAGCGATGGTTGGCAAGGGGTTGGACTTTGGTGGGCATAGACGAAGCGGGGCGCGGTCCGTTGGCTGGACCTGTTGTCGCTGCTGCTATCCTCTTGACAGCACAGGGGGCAAGGGGCACGGGACAAGGGGCACGGTTGCACGAACTTTTATTTGCCGAACCGCCTCTTTTCCGTGACAGCAAACGACTTTCGCCAGAGCGACGGGAGCAACTGTTCCGCCTGTTGTGCCAAAGCGGCGCCCTATTTGCCGTCGGCAAAGCCTCGCCAGCGGAAATTGACCGCCTCAACATCCGCCAAGCCACCCTCTTAGCCATGCGCCGCGCCCTCACGAATTTGACCAGTCGCCAGTCGCCAATCGCCAGTCGCTTGGATTTAGTTTTGGTGGACGGTGACTGCCTCGGCGACTTGGGCGTTCCCACCTTGTTCATCGTGGATGGTGACGAAGTTTGCCCGCTCATCAGCGCCGCCAGCATCATCGCCAAAGTCGTCCGCGACCGCTTGATGGTCGCTTACGATCGCCGCTACCCCCAATATGGCTTCGCCCAGCACAAAGGCTACCCCACAAAGCAACACCTTGCTGCCCTGCGCCAATTCGGTCCTTGCCCCATCCACCGAAAAAGTTTCGCCCATGTCGGAAACCTTTTGGAACACTGATGTTCGTCGTCAGGCGCAAAGCGAAATGGCATGCCATGCGACAAGCGTGGACGATGAGGTGACAAAATGAAGCGGGGTGACGGAGCGGATGGCAAAGGGTAAGCAATGGCAACTCATCGCCAACGAATTCTGGCAGCATCTACGAAACCTCGGTAACCCTGGACAAGCGTGGCAGGAAGTTCACCGTTGGTGGCTTCAAAGTGGTCATTCGGAGCAAAGTTGGAAATCCGCCAGCGGTGCCGCTTTTGAACGCATCGCCCAGCAATATGTGCTGCAACTCGTTGACGCCGACCCACGACTTAAGGGGCAAGTGGAGATAAAGCGCTGGAACGAATTAGAGCGGGAGTTGCAAGAAGGCATCCTTGCCGAACGGGTCTGGCAGAAGGGGGAATTGCGTGAACCTGTCATCGCTCCTTCTGAGGTGGATATGGTTGCCCTTCAGGTTGAAGGCAAAGAAATTCGCAGGGTAATCGCTGCCTACAGTTGCAAGTCGTCAGCAGCCGAACGCTACCAGCAAGATTTGTTCTGGGCAGAACGCTTGAGGGGACGAGGCATTCGCTTTTGCTTCGTCACTCTGGATGAAGTTTTCCTTCGCTATGCCCTTCGTGGTGGCGAAGCAAGCAAAGGTGTGCGGCTGGCGATGGCACTTTACGACCGCGTTTACCTTTTCACGACGGAAGAATTGCATCACGGAACTGCCGTTTTTCAGCCCATCAACAATATCGCCGATGACTTGGCGAAATGGTTGGAGGTGCTTTGAAGTGAAGGCGGTGGTGCAGGAGAAATGGACAGCAGAAAGCATCCTAAAGCACTTTGAGGCTCTAACGCCCGACCCATCTTGGAGTTTCGCGGGGCTAACTCAACGCCAAACCAATTACGCCACGCACGGCTATCATCGCTACCCTGCCAAGTTCATCCCACAGTTGGTTGCCCGATTGCTTTCCGATTTCTCTGCCGAAGGTGATTTGGTTGTTGACCCATTTATGGGCTCAGGGACAACTTTGGTGGAAGCGAAATTGAACCGACGACCCTCGGTTGGTGTGGATATTAACCCCGTTGCCCATCTGGTTGCAAAGGCAAAAGTGACCCCAATTGAGCCTTCTCGTCTGGAAAGCGCTATCGCTTTGCTTGAGAAATCTTTGAGCAATCAAGAGCAACCCGCTTTGTTTATCCTGCGTGAGCGTGCAGATAGTGACTTTTGTGGGCAGCGGCTTGATTATTGGTTTCCGTCCGATGTCAAATCGGAACTGATGCGAATTCACGCCGCTATTGAAAATTTGCCCGACGAGGACTTGCGTGTTTTCTTTCGCTGCGCTTTCTCTCATATCCTCAAACCCTGCTCTTGGTGGCTCAACCGCAGTGTGAAGCCAACCCGTGACCTTAAAAAGCGTATCCCGCCGCCCATTCTGACCTTTTTCCAACATGTCCGCCGCATGGCATCAGGCAACCGGCAGTTTTGGGAATTGCTGCGACAAAAGGATGCATTAGATGTCCCTGCAAAACCCTATTGCGCTGACGCTCGCCAGTTACCTTTGACTGATAGTTCAGCCCAACTCATCATCACCTCTCCGCCCTATGTGACCTCTTACGAGTATGCCGATTTGCACCAGTTGACAGTGCTTTGGTATCAAGCAGTGACGGACTTGAAAGAGTTTCGTCGTCAATTTATCGGCACGGCATCCTGTAATGGGAAGCCCGTGAACATGGGTAGTTTTATCGCCGAAACGATTGTGGCAGCATTAAAAGGACGAGACAAAAAGAAAGCCCAAGAAGTGGCAGTTTACTTCACAGAGATGAGGGAGTGCTTCCTTGAAATGTGGCGAGTGCTTAAGCGTGGTGGTTACGCCTGCATCGTCATCGGAAACACGCGCCTTTGCGGTGTGGAAATTTTGAACGCCCAAGTGTTCGTTGAGCAAATGCTTTCTCTTGGCTTTGAGTTGCACCAGGTTATCCTGCGGGAAATTCCGTCCAAGATTTTACCCCGAACCCTTGACCAAAAGACAGGCAAGTTCGCGAAAGTCACCGAAGCCGATTTCATCGCCTATCCTCATGAGTTCATCCTTGTGTTGCGCAAGTTATGAGTCAAGGGCTTCAAGTCGCTCCAAGAGGCTACTCCACTCCTCTTTCAGCAACTCACACCCGCATTGGAAGTGAACGGATTTTAATTCGTCACCGCCATACCACTTTTCGCAAACGCCAACGATGTTGCCTTCACTATCTCGCCTCACAACCCATGTCTGGATGCTCTCCCAAACGCAATAGACTCGCTCTATCGGTTGACCACAGTTAGGGCAAAGCATCCTCTCACTAACCATCGCATTCACCTCCTTTGCGCCCGGAATTATGCGTTCGGTTGAGCCAATTTGCCCGTCCGTTTGACTGCATCAAAATTTTCACGGTGACCGAAGGCTATGGAAGGGCGCTTCATCGTCATCCGAGGTGCGCGGCAACACAACCTGAAAAACATTGACTTGGTGCTGCCGAAGGAGAAACTCATTGTCATCACGGGCATTTCTGGGTCGGGCAAAAGTTCGCTGGCTTTTGACACGCTTTACGCTGAAGGGCAGCGCCGATATGTAGAGAGCCTTTCCGCTTACGCGAGGCAGTTCTTGGGTCGGTTGGACAAGCCCGATGTTGACTTCATTGAGGGGCTTTCGCCTGCTATCAGCATTGACCAAAAAGCGATGCATCATAACCCCCGCTCAACTGTCGCCACAGTGACCGAGATTTACGACTACTTGCGACTTTTGTTCGCTCGCGTTGGAACGCCTCACTGCCACAAGTGCGGTCGTCCCATCATCCGCCAAACGCCAGAGCAAATCG
>Ga0080007_1056282_pt1 | contig 30310 bp, 42 predicted proteins | sample OctOCTMetagenome_FD_69210 | JGI IMG/M metagenome (GOLD analysis project Ga0080007, IMG submission 69210) | Hot spring and microbial mat streamer communities from Octopus Spring Streamers, Yellowstone National Park, USA - OCT_B (SPADES... | ecosystem: Environmental > Aquatic > Thermal springs >...
GCAGCAACGTCTCCATGGGGACGTCGAGAACCTTCTGCAACATCATTTGCAACGCCTCTACAGGGGCGCGGAGCGCGGCCTGCAACAGCTCCTCCAGAGGGATGTGGGACACAGAGAACGGGCTGAGCTCCTATATAATAATAATATTGAAAATAATGTGGCGAGTTTTAAACATGGGGGTGTGCCGTATATATGCGGATGTTTGAACGGTGAGTTGGTGATGTTTGTGGTGCTGGTGACCGTGTTAGACCTAATGCTCTCTCTACGCAGTCCTGCTCCACGGCTACACGGAGCAGACCCAGCAATACGAGACAGCGAATGAGAGACGCCGATAGACTGCGCCAGAGAGATCAGGAATGCCGACATCTTGAGAATCCTCACGGAGAAGACGACTGCAGGCAGGACGCAGACGAGAAGGAAGGGTCGGAAGTCCGTGCTCGCCTAACCTCAGTCTTTTCCAGTCTACGTTTTCCCAATCCCCGTGTTGCAGGCAGTTAAGCCCAGCTTTTACGCTCCAAAGTTCTGCAAAGGCGTGAAAATGAGATCTTCGACGAGCCGAAAAAAGGCCGTAAAAGGGCGACAGGTATAAGTTTTGGCAGTGGATTGCTGACTCATGAAAACGCCAACTTGGATTAGGGCTCTGTCGGTTGCAGTGGCGCCGCTGGGCACCAAGAGCGTCAAGAAGCCGAGCGGCAGAGTGTATGAGTATGTATACATCAGGTTGAGTACGGCGATGTGGCCCGAGGTTGTTGACGCATACAAAGTCCGTCTCAGGGTGGCGCCGCCCGACTTGTCCGCGCCGCCAATCGTCGTATTGGCTAGGAGGTTCCAAGGCGGCGCGCGCTCTGCGGCTTTCGACATTCCACGCGAATATCAAAAGCTGGTTAGAGAATACGCCCGCAACGGCGTAGTTGCGGTACTAGACACAGAAGTCGTCGAAAGGCTAACAGAGAGGGCGCGGCTAAGCCACGCAGAAAAAGGAGGCAGAACCCCGCGCTAGCCTAACCGCAGTTTTTCAATCCACGTTGCCCCCTCCTGGTGGTTTGCCGCTTTCAACTCTCCTACCATTTCTATATAGCTCTATTTAGGACGTGTACCGAAAGGGGGCGGTTCCTGCCGCTTAGGTCTTCAGCTCCCTCGCGTTTACTAAGCGCAAAATGTGTACCTTAGTGCGCATAAAGCGGCGGGCATAAGCGCCGCTTCCCGTGCTTGTTGCGTTGTGCGTCTAATCGGGGAAAGACATTTAACGCCTTAAGTACCCAATATACATGCGTCTCGTCGGCTACATCCGCGTCTCCCGCGAGAATGAACAGCCCGAAAACCAAGAGCATGCGGTTTACAAATGGGCGGCCGAACGCGGCCACCAGATCATAGGCATGGCGAAAGACGTGGGGGTATCCGGCGCCCTGCCCCCGGCGCAGAGGCCCGGGTGGCAGAGGGTGATGCAGATGCTTGAGTCCGCCGACGGCGTCGTTGTGTACGCCCTCGACAGAGTGGCGAGGTCGCTGTGGGACTTGGCGGCGGTGGTCAGAGAGCTTGAGGCGAGGGGCAAGCTCCTCCTCAGCGTCAGGGAGGAGTGGCTTCAGAGCGTAGACCCCAAAGTGCGCCAGCTGATCGTCGCCATGCTGGGCTGGGCCGCAGAGATGGAGCGGGAGTTCATACGGGAGCGCACCAAGGAGGCCCTCATGCGGCTGAAGGCCGAGGGGAAGCTCGTTGGGAGGCCGCCGAAGTGGAACGAGCAGATCCGCCGCCGCATCATTGAGTTGGTCAGGAGGGGCGTCACGCTCAAAGACGCCTGCCGGCTGGTGGGGGTTGGCTATCGGACGGCCCAGCGGTACCTGTCGAAGGATCCGGAGTACCTCAAGGCGCGGATGGAGGCACGGCTGAAGGGTTAGTCTAACCGCCAGTAATGTCTATATACCTTGTTGTTTCCTTCTGCACATGAGTAGTAAGGAAATTCCAAATATCGACGTCAAAAGATTAAGTAAAGAGCTGTATGAAGCGGCTTCTCGTTGCCGCGTAGAAGACGTTAGGCGGCTTCTGGAAGCTGGCGCAGATGTGAATTGGAGGGATGTAGTTGGGGGGACACCGCTACATGCCGCGGCGGCAGAAGGGTGTATAGAAGCAGTTGACATGTTGATAAGGGCTGGTGCAGACGTAAATGCAAAAGATAATTTAGGCCAGACCCCCCTCCACTACGCCGCGTCTTCTGGCAACGTAGAGGTCGTCAAGCGGCTGATTGCGGCTGGCGCAGACGTCGATGTAGGAGATGAAGATGGAGACACGCCGCTTCACTACGCAATTCGGTTGTGTAAAGAGGGGCCAGTCCTCGGGCTCATAAACGCCGGCGCCGGTGTCGTAAAGGCCAACAAGAGGGGGCTGACGCCGCTTCACCTTGCCGCCGAAATGTGCCTCGTCCGCGCAGTTGAGGAGCTTCTGAGACGCGGCGCGCCCGTCAACGCAGTGGACGCGTGGGGCAACACGCCTCTTCACTACGCCGTCGGCTGTTGCAACTACGAGCTCCGCAACAAGACGACAACGACGTTGCTGAACTTCGGTGCCGACGTAAAGATCCGCAATAAAAGCGGCGAAACGGCGTTGCTCAGGTTACTAAAGGACTGTGAAATATGCGATTGGGTGGGCATATGGGTGGGCATACACACGAGTTGCTACCACGACTTCAAGACGCTCATCGGCGCAGGAGCCGACGTCGTAGCTGGCGACGTCTCGGGGATCACGCCGCCCCACATAGCCGCTAGGGCCGGGTACCTGGCGTTTGTGGAGACGCTCCTAGAGATGGGCGTACCGCCAGATCTCGTAGACGTTGACGGCGCCACTCCGCTGTATTATGCCGCATGTGCTGGGCGCTACCATATAGTTGAGACGTTGGTCAAAGCTGGCGCCAACCCCAATATGCCGACAAAAAACGGAGATGCGCCGATCCACTGCGCAGTCAAGATCAAGGACAGCGTAGCCAGAGCGAAAACGTTGCAGAAGTTAATCATGGCTGGCGCTGATATTAACGCGGCAGATGGGAGGGGCCGAACGCCTCTGCATGTTGCCGTAATAGAAGGAGGTTTTGAAGCCGTGGAGGACGTGCTACACTACGGGCCCGACGTAAATAAGCAAGACGCATACGGACGCACCCCGCTACACTACGCAGTCGCCAAAGGCGACAGCGTTATGGTGAAGGATCTACTGGAGCATCAAGCCGATCCGCTGAATCCAGACGCAGATGGCAAGACTCCGCTCGACTTGGCGACGGACGCGAAAATTGCAGAACTGCTGAAGCATGCGGTTGAAAAAATGCGGCTGGCGGCTCCTTGGCGCACGGCGCCGGGGAGGAAGACGCCGCTACACGAAGCTACTGAAAGATGCAACGACGAAGAGGTGAAGAAGCTGTTAAAAGAGGGCCACGACCTAAACGCCGCAGATGAAAACGGCAACACGCCGCTACACCTAGCGGCAAGCATATGCGGAAGCAGAATTGTGACCCTCAGAATTGTGCTTAACTTGCTCAAACACGGGGCCAAGCCCAACGCCGTGAACCCCGCTGGGCTGACGCCACTCCACATAGCGGCCGCAGAGACCGACAAAGCCACCGTAGGAGTACTCCTCGAACACTACGCCGACCCGCTGGTGAGAGACGCACTGGGGCGGATACCGCTACACTACGCCGCAATGAAGAACTGGCGCGTGTTGCCCACGCTGAGAACGTACGGCGGCATCAACACAAGAGACAACGACGGGAACACCCCCCTCCACCTGGCGGCCATGGTTGACAACGTAGCGGCGCTCAAAGACCTTTTAGAGCACGGCGCAGATCCACTGATCCGCAACAACGAAGGCAAACTCCCAATTGACTTTGCGAAAAGCCAAGAAGCCGTTAAAGCGCTCAAAGAGACGATGGCGCTGAGGAGATGGCAAACACAACTGGGGGCATGACTGCCGCCAAGGTCAGAGTCGTCGTCAGGATGAAGAGAGACGGTGAATACATCGACTACAAAGCCAAGGTTGGAAGTTATATGACGATAGAGGGCTACACCCTCGGCGCTGCGCTACGACGGCGGGTGGATCGCCGAGCTCGCCGCAATTTTAGACGGCTTCGACGGCTTCGCTGACGCGTGGCACAAAATCGTGAAGAAGATGAACTTCGGCAAAAGACCTGACGGCTTTGCCGCTGGCATCCTGTTGCAAGTGAACCTGCTGAAGGTGGTTAAATGCGCCTACAACATATACGTCGAAGACGACAAGTTCAGCCACCTTGATAACGACGATGAGTTCGACTACTTTGACTTTGACGGCGACGATGGCAACGGCTACGATGATGACGATAGTGATAACGGCTACGATGACGATGACGATTCCAGCAGTCTCAAAATTGCGGCGCCGTAAGAACATGGGCGGCGGCACATCTATAAGATGCGTCTTCTTGTCGCATATGTTGCTCGTAGGTTCGTGGAAAGGCTCTGTCTACGTGACAGCGATAAGTAGCTTGCCAGAGCCTCTCTACCGCTACGGCATCGAAGACATTCAAAAACTCCTGTCTGTGCTGATGCGCGGCAAGATATGCATACCAGGCCGTTGCTATACAGCGGACGACATTAGGCGTATGGTTGTAACAGCAATCACGAAGCTGATATAGGTATAGCTAGGACATAACTAAACTCCCCGGACAGTTTTTTTTGAAAGGTTCTTGCCAAACAGCTACGGCTTAACCAGTCGCCGTGAGGGGCTCTATCCTTTATAGCACAGACCTTTGATCTTGCGGTCTCAGCGATGAAACATATATATAAATATGCGTTTTTATGTTACTCATGAATACAGACAAAACTAAACCAACTCCAGACCTAAAAGGAAGAAAACAAAGGTGAAAATAAAGGTTAGAGATGCGGGTGAAATGATGGACTACGAGGCCGCTGTGAGGAGGAGCGGCGGTGAGGTGATAAAAATAAGCGGTTCTACGTACTGCGATACTAAGGAATGCTTAAGACAGATACTCAGGCGGGTGCTGACGGAACGGAGGAATCCGCCGGAGGACGTCGAAAAAGCTGTGCGGCATGTCGTCAGCTATTTGTTCACGTCGGTAAAGTCGCTCCACGCCAACCAAGCTTCAGCATTTCTGAACCTGCCTGTTGCTGTAGAAGCAGAAATAGGCTTGGAGCTCAACTTATACCGCCTAGATGGCGGCGAAGACGAGGATGAAGAGGAATATGTCGGTTGGTATGCTGAGGTAAGGACGACGTTTTCGGGCTGTGACGGAACCTGCATCGACAGCTTCCACGAGTTCAAGAAGGAGCTGACGTTGGGCGAATACCTCGACGACGATGCTGTCAAGAAACTGATGAGGGAGCTGACGGGTCTGGCGAAACTAGCCTACAACGTCTCGCCAGACAAGACTTAAATTTGAACAGCTCCGCATCTCTATGTCGTGCAGAAGTCTCCACGGAGCGGCGGCGAAGGGAAATGTTAAGTGTCTCAAAGAGCTGTTGAGACGCAGGGAGGATCCCAACGCCAAGAACAAGGACGGCGTAACGCCGTTGCACTATGCGGCGACGAGTTGTGAGTTCGTCGGCGAGCATCTGTGTGTTGAAGCGACTAAGATCTTGCTCCAGCACGGCGCAGACCCCAACGCGAGGGATGAGTGGGGAGAGACGCCGCTACACGTAGCGGCGTCCGGCGGACACGTCGAGTTGGTCGGACTGCTCCTAGACCGCGGCGCCGACCCGAACGCGGCGGACAGCACCGGATCAACGCCGCTACACGCGGCCGCGGCCCACGGCCACGCAGACGTGGCGAAGCTACTGCTTGAGAGGGGGGCCGACCCCACCATACGCAACAAAGGCGGAAAGACGCCGCTAGACCTTGCCGTGGCGTACGGCCACCATGAAGTAACCCAAATCCTCACAAGCCGCAACCAGCCAACGCGCAGAAGGAGCCGCCGTAGAAAAGCCAAACCAGCCTAATTCAAATTTTACAGCGTTTTTTCGTCGAAATTATTAACTTAAATACTGAGTCTCATTTTTCCACATGTCTACGCGGTTCGCGCGGAGAAGGAGGAAGTCGTCTCAGCCAGAGGCCAAGGCAACTGTCAGTGAGCCCGCTACGGTGGCAACAGCAATAACTCCCGCTGGCGGCAATTTGGAGGAGTTTTTGTTCAAGGCGTACGGCTTTGTGGCGGACAACGGCAAGGTCAGGGGGTACCTCTTGTGGATCTGGTCGGACGGCGGCCGCATATACGCCGCGACCAACGACAGATATCTTTCAAACGCGCTCTACCACGCCCTCCGCGCCCTAGGCCGCAACAGAGTGAGACGGTGGCATCAAGATGGGATGTGGATTGTGGCGTATTCTTGATGCGTTAGCTTAAATATGTGCAGACCGAGATACGCAATGGCGGCGAGAACCAAAAAGAAGAGGAAGACCTCCACCAAGTACGACCTGTGTTGCATTTCTGTGATGCCGTTTACGCACCCAGCCGCCCCGTACAGGGTCTACATTGCAGACAACACTAACGGGCTGGTTGTGGGGCGCTACGAGGCTAAGTCGTTTAAGAACAGAGAACAGGCGGAACGCTGGCTTAAGCGTTACTGCAGGTACTGGACGTCTTGCAACTCGCCCTAGCACTTAAGCAAGACCCCCTTTTCCAAAAAATAATTCGTGTTTTCAGACGCAAACAGAAGGGGCCCAGTCTCGTCCATCACTGCGGGCCCCCGCCGCAAGAACCCCAAACCCAGACATCACGCGTCTCAGCCGTTTCCTAGTTGTGGCGTGTTTTTAAACGTTGTGCCTTATCCTATCTGCCACACCCGCACGAATACGTAGCCTGGCTGTATGCCCCATTCGTATAAACCCAGAGCGACGAACTGTGGGACGTGGAATATGCCTGAGTCGCCTCCTGCCCGCCTGTCCTCTCTTCTGTATTCGTAGTACTTCAAGGGGACGAATATGGATACAGCGCCGACGGGAAACTCTACATAGTAGATTCCGGGCGGTTTGCCAAGAACCTTGAACAAGAAGCCCTTTGCTCCGTCTGAGTCCTTCCTGTCGTATATGCTGTATGTTACGTAGCCTTCGTAGACACACGTAAAGGGGGCGTGCTTACCTCCTTCACCACCGCCACGTAGTCATGCAATATAAGTCTCTTCGCGGTGTTGTCCACCTTCCTACCGGCCCACTCCGCAAGTGCAACAGCTACATGCCACGGAATATGCACCTCGACATAATTGCGTCTCTTCCATCTCCTCCGCACTGCGCCGTCTACAACTTGAAATACTTCACCGCTTTTGTTCTTCAGGAGCAACGTTACCTTCACGCCTCGCTCAAGCACATGACCCGGGTCAGGTACGATGGCGACAGCGGTTTTTCCCATCATTCTGTTGCCATTTTCCTGTTGCCATATGTAGATCCTGCAGAAGTTCCACACCTCCACCACGTAGATGAACTTCTCCACACATATATAAGTCGTTCCGACGAAGTCCCGACGTCTCTGTATGTGAATTTATAGATATAAACAGCCGCCGGTTTTGCGGCGTCTCAGTAAGACAACTTATATATATACCCGCAACCCGCGGCATGGGCGGAGTCTTCCACAATCCATACGCCGTGAAGAAGTGGCTGGGGGAGACTAGGCGATTCAACGTCCACAGGCGCGAGACGATAAGCGCCGATGAATATATGTGGAGACAGTCGGCGGTGGATTTGGCACTGAGCGGCAAGTTCCTCTATGTCTTGTCGAAGAGGCCGGAGAACATCGTGGCTCTCCCCGTTTTCTCCACGCTGATTGAACACACGCTGACAGACGTGGTGGAGGGGAGGGAGCCATCGACGAGGATCCTGCTCGTGGGGGAGGGCGGCGTGGGGAAGACCACAGCTGGCTTCTACCTGATGGCTGTGCCGTGGGGCATGGCGGTGGGGCTGTGCGAAGGGGAGCTCGGCAGGGTCTCGTTCGACCCCACCCGCGACGAGCCGCCGTTTGCCGAGTGGGAGGTGCCGCCTTCCATCGACTGCAGGTTTGGCCACGGGCTGAAGGAGCCGCCTGCCGAGTGGCAGTGGGCCGCAGAAGCCGTCGTCTTCACAGTCGAGGACTTGGCGAGAGTGCTGGAGAAGTACGTCAACGAGCTCATGGCTGGGGTTGCGCCTAGGCACTGGGCGTTTATGTTTGACGAAGCCGGCTCAGGCGACATGTCGGCGGCGGCGTTCTTCACGGTGAGGCACAGATACGCAGGCGCCTCCATGCTCGTGCCGCTCCTGCGCACGGCGGCTCCGCATGCTGTGGTCACCACCACGTCTCTAGACAGGGTGCAGAAGGCGCTGAGAGGCGTCTTGAACTACATCGTCTACATGGCCACCCTACCCCCCAAGGGCGAGGTGGTGAAGCGGTACTTCTCCCGCGGCCTCTCGAAGGTCTTGCACACGCACGGCCGCCCGCCTTACGACGTCGTGTCCATACGGATGGACTCCACCGTGCCTGTATACGGAAGCGCCGATAGGCCCCGCACAAGGCTCATGCAGGGCCGCTCATACATGCTGAAGGGCTCGGCCAAGATGCCCGCCTGGTACTACTCGCGGAACCTTGAGTTCCGTCTCACTGTTGTGGAGCACGTAAAGCGCGTGCTTGAGGAGAAGGAGAAGAAGAGGAGGAGATGGGAAGAAGAGGAGAATTAGCCACGTTCCGCGTCAAGGGACTCCGTAGCGCCTGTGCGGAGTTCCAGCAACGTAGAGACTTCGCCCCGACCCATTAGCTTAAATACCCCTACGCATATATGCACATGGCAACAGAACTACAGATCAGGAAAAAAGTACTTGAGGAGGAAGAGGAGGAGCAACAGAAGAAAAACGAGCCCCAGGCGGTGTAACGTATGGCCGCGAGTCTAAAGAAAAAGACGAAGAGGAAGAAGGGCGGAATACGCAAGTACAAATTCGCCATGTGTGCAAGGAAGTGCCGCGGCAACAGAAACTACAGAAACTGCATGTCTGCCTGTCTAAGGGGGTGATATGAGTGCGACGAAGCTGAAAAAAGAAGAAGTCCGACGGGCTCAGAGGAAGGCCAACAAGCGCAGGCGCGGCAAGCGGAGCCGCAGAAGGCAAAGGAAGTAATTCGATTTTTTAACTAAACTACTTTTTCTTCTGTGGTTTTCGTAGAGATCGTAAAGGATTTGCTGAACGCGGTGATTTCGCCCCAAGTCTCTGGGAACGAGAGCGCGCCGTATAGGCGCGCCATTGCATATGCCATGCTTGAGGGCTTCTTGTCGGCGGCGTCAGGGGCGGTTAAGAAGTACGCTAAGGTGCTTCCGAGGGACATCCATGCTTTGCTAGAAGACGTGGGGAAGCGGAACCCGTGCGCCGAGCTGGCGAAGTCCGCGGCGGCGCAGGTGAAGCAGAGACTTGCGGTGGAGCTGGACAGAGAGACTGCTGAGAAGGTGGCCAAGGTCTTCGAGGAGGTGTTTTTGCAGTTAGTCTCATCTACGCCTGCCGACCTCCTGCCAGCTGAGGAGAAGGTCAAGTTCTACAAGATCGGCAGAGATATGGGCGTCGTGGCGCTTGCATTAGACTCGGTGCCTGGGCCTAGCCCGTCTAGGATATGATCTTGGAGGCGCTCAACGCGCTTAGGCGCGGCGCCGTGAAGGAGGCAATCGAAGCGATGGAGAGGTGGCGCCTAGACGAGTCTCTTAAGTGGAAGAAGGCGGCGGAGAGGCTGAGCTGGCTGGACGTGACGAGTAGCCACACCGTTGCCGAGACCCATGAGGAATGCGTGAAGAGCTGGAAGAAGCTGAGGATCTGCGCATGCAGGGGAGAGGGGTGCGACCCGCATTTGGCGAACCTTGTGACGGAGGTGTTCAAGCCTGTGTGCAGGCGGGTGGCCGTGCCGAGGTACGAAGTGGAGATGCTCTGTATGATGTTTATCGTGAAGGTCGCAGATAAGGTGAACATGGAGACCGCATGATCTGCAAGAAGGTTGTCCTTGAGGTAGGCGCGAAGCCGCCTGGCTACGGCCCCGTGGTTGTCGGCATAAACGGCGTGAGGAGGCTGGTGACTCCCCACGGCACGGCGGCGGCTTGCTTCGCTGGCAGATTCACGGAGGAGCACTACGTGGCGAGGATCAAGGAGGAGGAGGAGAGAGGCTACGCCGTTGTGTATGCCGAAGACGCGGCGGGGAGGTACGTCTTTGTGTGGCCAGGCGAAATATACCGCTGGGTTGTAGGAGGCGCCGAGGCCCTCCTTGAGGGCAGTGGCAGGGCCACTCCAATGTACATCTTGGCGGGGCCGCCTGGCTCGGGCAAGACCACGTTGGCAAGCGTCGTCATACCGGCGAAGTTCGGCGTCCCGTCGGACGTCATTTCGCCAGCGGACTTCTTGTCGAAGTGGGTCGGCGAAAGCGAGAAGAACCTGCAGAGGTTCTTCACACGCGCCAGGCTGGCACAGCCGTACGTCCTCATCTTCGACGAAGGCGATGCGCTGATAGCCAGATGGAGCGGCGTCTCTGGGAGCGGGGAGGGCGAAGTGGCTAAGAACGTCCAGACTGTCGCAAAGAAGGAGCTGTCTGAGATCTACATGAACAGATACCGCGTATTTGTCGCAGTCACCACCAACCTAGAGCCGGAAGAAGTCCTGCCCGAGTTCAAGCGGAGGGGCAGAGGCGTCCTTGTGGAGGTGCCCTACCTAGACACGGCGGGGCTGAGGTTGCTCGTGGATAGGCTGGCGTCGCTCCACGGAGTGAAGTGCAGTAGCGTCGACATGGTGGGTACGGCCGCCAAGAGGAAGATGTCGCCAGCAGACATCTCGGAGTGGATGGAGAGGCTGGCTAAAGACTGTGGGGCTCCTCCGCCTAAGGGGCTCAGCAAGGCGCCGGATACAGTGCTCAACGCGCCCGCCAGGAAGGTGCAGTGTGACGGCGACTTGTGCAAGAACAGGTGCCCCATCGCTGGCGTCCACTACCGCGTCGAGTACCAGCCCTACGTCGACGTCGACGTGGTTGCGTCGTCTGTGGTGAGGTACCTCATAGAAGACTGCAACGTGCCGCCGGTTGTGCTCATGTCGATGAAGCGGGAAGACGTAAAGGAGGCCATCATCATGGCCAAGGCATCCAAGTCGCCGCTGTTGGTGTATCCAGAAGTCGGCAGGGAGGAGTACTTCACGTGGTTTGTTAACGTCAAGGAGGTGCCCGTGGTCTTCATCCAGCCAGACCCCACAAAACTGCCGCTGAACGCCTACGTGCGGGGGCGACTGAAGGTAGCCTAGGCGGTGATGGCTTAAATATTGATACACAGAACTACGCATGACAAATGTTTACCAGGGCCCGAACTCATGCTACGCCCGCTATGAGGGGAATTACGCGTCGGGACGCGGCGTAAACGCCTTCACCGTGAGATTCCTAGTTGGCTTCATCCTGCGCGACCTTCGGCGTGGGTGGACGTATGAACGCGGCACCTGCAGAAAGATCAAAATGACGCCTAAACTCGCCATCAAGAGGTTGAGGTACCTCATCACGTTGGCGAGGAAGCACGCCCCGGCGCATCTGCCAGCGGTTAAGCGCGAGGTGGCTAGGGCAGTTAGACACGTGCAGAAGACGGCCAGGGCGGTGGCGGTATGATGGCGGATGTCAAGAAGAGGAGCAGGCTGACTATTGAGAGGAAGCGGTTCGGCAGAGTTTTCACACAGCTGTTCGGCCGCCCGCCGACCGACAGAGAGTTTGAGGAGTGGTGCATGATGTGGAGGGGGAAGCCGAAGGAGGATAGGTGCGTGCTGGAGCTATGAAGAAGAAGCGTCAGCCAGTCATGGTGGTGATTCCGCCTACGCCACAGGAGCCGAGGCTGGAGGAGGTAGAAGTGTGTGAGAAGGTCGGCGACAGGGTGGTGTGCAGGAGGAGGTTCGAGAAAAGGGCACTATTAGCTTAAATAGCAACCTATAGAGTTGGGACATGTCTCAAGCTCAGACATCGACCGAAGTAAGAGAGTGGATGCGGAGGTTGCCGTATGGTACAATTACAGTGCGCAGGACAGATGTCGGCTATGTAGTCACCATAAACATAGACAGTAGAGAAGTTGGAAGAGGCTTTGCAGAGAAGTTCGTCGCCTCTTTGATGCAGTCGCTCATGGGGGCACAGCAAGAGAGGGCCGCGTAATAATGGATTAAATAAATCCGCGTCTTTTTTTCCATGGTCGTAGTCAAGGGGGAGGGTTCTTTTGCGGACAACGTACGTAGGGTGCTTGAGTATGCGCGGAGCCGTGGCATAGACTTGTCTGGCGTGGAGGTGGAGGTGGTGCCAGATCCGTCGATTAGAGACTTCGGAGCCTACACCGAGCACCTCGGGGGCCTGAGGTTCCGCATCAGGTACAACCCCCGCTACACAGGCGACCCAGTGCTGGCGGCGCACGAGGCTGGCCACGTGGCGTACTGGACGTGGCAGAGAAAGAAGAGCGGCGGGGTTCGGTACATCCCAGACATAGACGAGCTCCTCGCGGAGGCCCTCGGCGCAGTCGCCGCCAGACAGCTGTTCGGCGTCCCTGTGACCTTCAAAGGGGCTCCGCTGAACTTGACGCAGTTACTGCCGCAACGAACCACACACATCACAGTCACCGTCGATGGGAAGCCGATGGTCGTCAAGGCGCCTGAGTGGGGCGACTTGAGCAGAGACGACTACTTGAAGAGGTACAGAGCTGGCATCCTCCTGTCGCCCTACTTCTACAACGTGACGAACTGGGCGCACGTCTTCGGCAACTTCACAGCGGCGCCGGTGGACGTCATCGAGACTGTGCATAGGGCGTGGCGGAGCGGCGCAGTTGAGGTTGTGCCAGGCTGGGGCGCCGTGTGGAGGACAACGCCGACGTGGAGCTGGCCAGATGCTTCGGCGGAAGGCACTGGCGGCACTTCGACAACGCAGAACCCAAGCGGCACAACGCCGCCTGCTAACACCCCCAACATCTCGACGGCAACAACAGCCGCTGTGACGCAAGGCAACAACACTGGGCAGAAAAACGGCGGCACCACAAGCGGCACAGCGCCGCCGCGAGCTGACGATCGGAAGGTGGTCGTGCATGCGCAACCGTCTGCAGACGCACCGCTTCCCCCGGGCAACATTCAGCCGCCTAAGTACTTCAGCTCAGACATTACGCCGAAGCATATTGAGGTTCCGGAGTGGGACAGCTACATCAGCGGCAGAAGGGTTCTGGTTGTGCTCCGCAACTGGCCGCATTTAGATGCGGCAACACTGAAGGAAACCAGGAAAGACGGCGCAGTCGGCGTTGGCGTCGTCTCGGGAAACCGGCTACAGTTTGAACACAGGATACCTGTGCCGCGCGTGGTTGATTCGAATGCGTGGATTGAGATCGTGGACGAGAAGACGGGGAAGGTGTTGGCGAGGCTCAGGTCGGACGAGCTCTACAAACTGTCTACCGAAGGCGTGCCGGTGACGTTGCATTGGTCGCACGTAGCGGCTGAGGAGAAGTGGCCTGGTTGGGAGCGCTTCATAGAGAGGGCGAAGGAGCTGAACGAGAAGTTGGGGACGTGGCGTCCTTCTGGCACCGTCGCCCCGCCGCCTGGAGCCGCGCAACCCACTGCCAGGGACGCTATGAACATCAGCCCGGACGGCACAGTCAGTGCCGTGAGGGTGGCCAACGTGCCTACGGAGTACGCGCCGCCTAAGGTGCCCGACGGCGTGCGGAGACAGTTTGAGAATCTGCTTTCTGAGCTGAAGAAGCTGAGGGAGGGCGTGAATCTGAAGAACGTCGGCGAAGCGCACAGCAAGTTCATACAGCTGAGGGATAAGACGTTGGACATCGCACGCGCCTATCCACAGCTCATTGATGATGCAAACAGGTCTGTGGGAGAAGTTGGGACAAGAATAAGAGAAGTCTCCGACAGGTTGCATCAATCACTCGCCAAGGCGGCTGGGAGAGACAGCTTCTGGAGGGGGGACGGCGACGTGAAGACGCCCATCGGCGTGTATAAGTACGACCCAGCCACCGGCGCCTTCCTCTTGTCCCTCTACGATAGGCCGACCGCTGAAAACATCGTCGGCTACATCAGAGACGATGGGACGCCAGTCGTGATAAAGAAGACGCAGAACATGTCTGAAGCCCTTGACGAGTACAACAAACTTCTGCAGAAGCCGCAGACAGCTGGCGGCTCCAAGCCGCCGTCCGTGCCTGCCGCACGGCCCCAGCCGCCAGCTATGCCACCAAAACAGCAGGCAGACGTCCTCCAGCCGTTGAGCGGCGCTGTCGACTTCTTGTCAAACTCCATTAAAGCTGGCGTTGGCGTCGCGCTTACGGCGTTTGGCGGCGCCAAGCCGACCTCTACGCCTGAGTTCATGCAGGCGCCTAGCGGACAGCAGAGACAGGACGAGTTCGCCGCCGCGGTCAGGCCTTCGAGGAGGGCTCCGGACTACGTACTCGCCGAGGAGGAGGCAAAGAAGCGGCGCTCCTCCTCTGGCCCGTCTAGCTTCTCTAAGCTGTTCAGCAGTCTGGCTGGGGTGCCTGCGCTTGGCTCGCACCTGCAGACCCCAAACATTTCTTCCAGCTTTGTGTCGAACCACCAGCAGAGCAGTACCCGCGACTCCGCCAAGGGGCGGGGCTTGTGGGGCGTCTCCTCTCCATCCACCACCGCCGCCGCGCCGTCGTCTCCTGCACAGCTAGCCGAGGCGGCTCAAGCACGGAGCGGTGGGGCGCCTTCTTCCGGGGCTTCTTCAGGGGCGAAGAGACACCGGGGGAGGCCTGCGGCGGTTGCAATATAACGGTTTTTAACTCTGTGCTTTTTTTCTGGCATGGTTGGGGAGTTTATCCAAGTCTTTGCCCTGCTTCTCGCCATCGGCGTAATGCTCCTCTTGTTCTACATGTTGGCTGTGGGGAGGGACAAGCTGACTACTCCGCTTTCCACGTTCCTCGTCCTCTTGACCTTCATGTCGCTGTCGATGTCCTACCTCTCAGCCAGGGTGTACATCCCGCTCCAAGTCAACAGCACCGCGGTGAAGTACTACCAAGACCCCTACGGCGTCGGGTTCCTCTCGGTCGTCATATCCTTCATATCGCTTTTCCTCGGGCTGACGGCGCTCTTCATAGCGCTAGCAAACCAAGGAATGAGGAGCCTCAGGGCATAACGATTTTTTAGGCGGCGGCGCCTTTCTCCGTATGGCCCTTACAAAGACAAAGATAGTCCTCCTCATGTTTATCGGAAGTCTCACGGCGGCTTCTCCAAACATCTTAAGGATCCTGGCGCTGATCCTCCTCTTAACATACATAACTAGATATAGAGAAGATGAAGGCGCCGCAAGGATGGCGGCCTTCGCTGCAGTTGGCTACTCCGTAGCCCTGTTCCCAAGCCCCTGGCATGCAGTCGCCGCCGGGGTGATGCTGTACCTCATCTACAGGAGGTGGGAGGACGCTGGGTTCCTCGGCCTGCTGAGCGGGCTCCTCATGGTCACCGCCTACATGTTCTACACGTTTGCCGAGCAGAAGCTAGGCTGGATCTACGGGGTGCGCCTCTTCTACACAGACACAGCCACATCGATGATCCTGGGCTACGGCCTGTTCTACACAGGCATCGCCGTCACCGCCATCTCCGTATTCCTCATATTCATGAAGGCGGCTGAAGAGGCTGTCAAGGCTGAGACAACTGAGGAGCGGATGTTGAAGAAGCTAGCCCCCAAGCGGGAGGAGTCGGCTGAGAAAAGAGAAATGACGGATGAAGAGGATAAAGGGGAGGAGAAGGCTGTGGTGGAGGAGAAGCCGACTGAGGTGAAGAAGACAAGAGTTGGGCTTCCTAGGTCGGTGGAGATATGATTCTAGTAGCTGTGCTCGTCTTCGTGGGGTTCATCCTTCTGCTTTTCGCATACGGCAGGTACCTAGACGCCGACTTCAAAGGCGCCGCAGTTTACGCCTCCACCTCAGGTCTCTTCATAGTCCTCGCCCTCTTCTTCGCCAAGGAGCTCTCCGACCTCGTCGCCGCCGTCCTCGTGGGCACCTCCATCGTCTATGTCATATTCGTCGCCGCCCTCCTCCTCTGGCTCAGGGGACGGCCTCCGCTCTGACGTCGGCATGCCGTACACCCTTGGCGACATGCCCCTCTGCCCCCTGCATGTGGGCGATATAATCGCAGAAATCACATTGGCCGGGTCGAAGTCTCCATCTGGAAGCGGAATGGGGTATATGTACACATCCTCCTCAGCCCCCTCCTCATCACCTCCGCCCTCCTCGGCGTATGCGGTGATGTATACGGCGAACCTAGGCCTCCTGCCCCTGGGCGGCCTCTCGCCCACGGCGAAAAAAGGCTGGTCGGTGAGGAATAGGTACGCACCAAAGGCTTCATCTCTGTGCACAACGCCGACCAGCGGATATGGGGGAAGGACGTCAAGACTTTGGTACATGACGTGGAAGACGTCGCTCTCGCCGACCATCCACTCGCCGCAGTCGCCGCTCCACGTCAGCGTCTTCCAGTCAAACTCACCGCAGGTCGACTTGTCCACAGCGTCGAAAGTGACGTACTGCGCGGCGCCGTATGCAACCCGCCACACCGCTACGGGGGGCCAGCTGAGGAGCCACGCCCCGCCGTCTTGCACAACAAATCTTGCCCCAGATGCACACTTCGCACTGCCGCATTCAAACGACCCCAGCCACGCCCCGCCCTCAAGATCCTTAAGCCACACCACCTTGCCGCAAAGCGGAGTCCCGGGCGGGAAGAGCATAATAGACACACCGGCAGACCTCAGCACGTCAAACAGCTGTACCTTGGATCCAGACCTCGCCAGGCGTTCCAACAGCTTGGAGACTTGCATAACCGATGTGCTAGCCGGAGTTAATATGCCGTACGAGCTAGATCTAGCCGCCGCCCTAGCCCTGGCATGCCACCTGGCGAAGCTCTATGCTACGTACTGCACCAGAGGCGCGTGGGTGCCAGCTGGCGCGCTGGCAGTGAGCTGGGGAGGCTTCAACATCAAGAAGTTCCTGTCGGGATTCCAAGGCAGACTTGCCGAGGAGCTGAAGAAGGCGGGCGGGCTGGCTGTGGCCAAGAAGCTCATGACGAAGAAACTTGCCCCAATCACATCAACGCTGATCTACTCCGCCGCAGATGCAGACGTAGGCGGCGCAGTGGTCAGAGCGGTGCCCTGCGGCGTCGTGCTGGGTGCCTACTGCAGGCTGAAGTCCCTGCTCGGCTTATAAATGTGAAGAAAATTCGTGAATGTGTCTGAAAGGCCTAACGTAGTTCTTGTCCCTACTCCCCGAACGCCGGAGTCGGCGCTTAATGTCCAGATCGAGTTTGAGAAGGAGCCTAAGGAGCCTTGGGAGGCGGCTCTCCTCAGCACATTGGAGCAGACGCTGGAGGAGATCACGAGGCTGAGGGCGCTGTCCGACACCTACCTGCTGGGCGGCACACCAGCGATGAACATGCCCCCTGCGCCCACGGCGCTTCCCCACATCCTCACAGCCCTCGCCTCCTTGGCGAAGACCATCGCCGCCGTCATCGAATCGCAGATAGCCAACATGGAAAAGATGACGGACAGAGAGGAGGCGACGAGGTTTGTGTCTAGAGTTTTAGGCGTCGGGCGCAGGCTCTACCACGCCTTCGGCATGACGGTGGCTGAGTACACATCCACAGTGGTGCACGGCCTCGTCACGGCGCAGGAAGCCAACTCCTTGGCGATGGGCGTGTTTACTGGCATGGTGCCGTTTAAGGCTGGCGGAGAGGTGGCGGTTCAGCAGGAGAGGAGATGAGCGCGCCTTTCCCCACCCCCGCCCCGCCAGCGGCAACGCCGACGCACGACACAACCACTGCGGCGGCGGAGGCCGTCAGGACGGTGACGGTTACATACATCCACACGCCTACTGCGGCGGCTGAGCCCCCGCCAGACTTCGCCTCGTTGATCGCCTTGGCGGCTGTGCTGGCCTTGATGGGCGGCCTGATCGTGGGGTATCTCGCCGCCAGGTTTCTAATCATATCGAGGATGGATCAAGTGGCCCGGGCGTTTTTGGAGGGGCGGGAGGTGGCCCTCGCCGTAGGTCGAGACTTGAGGATTAGGGCCTATCCACTAAGGCGGCTGAGCCCCCACTTCGCGGTTTCGCCGGTCACCAACGCCTACATGGTGATCCCAGATGACTCCCGTCCGTTGGTGACTGAGGGAGGGCGGCAGGTGTGGGTGGCGCTTGACCTAGGCAGGGTCATAGCTCCGGCGAGCTTCAAGTATGACCCCTACTCGGAGCTGTGCATGGTGAGCGTGGTGCCGAGGGACTGCGAATCGCTGGAGACGCCTGAGTGCTGGGAGAAGCTGGCGAAGGCGGCGGCTGAGCTCGGCGGGTGGCAGACCTTCGTAGGGCCGCTGAGGGTGATGGTGTCGATACCGACGGAGAAGGTGCTGTACATCCTAGGCGCCAAGGCCATGCAGTTGATGGCGTCCATAGGCCACAGGCTTGAGGCCTTCAGCCTCAGCTTGACGAAGACAGACGTGTTGAAGTGGTTCACGTCGACGCTCCAGACGACGATACAGCGCTACTGGATCTACATCCTGCTCGTGGTGATCATAGCCATCTTGGGCATGGCCATAGTCGGCACCGTGAAATGACGGAAATCGCCAGGTTGCTGGCGTACTTCCTACTGCCAAAGGACAGCTACTGCTTCCTGGGCTTCTGCCTCAGGCGCGACAGCGCCGCAGAGAAGACGTACGCAAAGGGCGGCCTGTACGCGGCGTTTGACGTAATGACGCCCTACATGCCTCAGATCAGCGTCCCCGTCGAAATCTTGGAGCCAGCCGACATGACCACGCCCTGCGGCGAAAACAGATGCAGATCAAGCCGGTGGCAGTACGCAAACCTAGCCGCCTTGGTGAAGAGCGCATATGGGCGGTCGGGCGTGTTTGCGGTTGCATACACCGCAGACGGCAATGTGCCCAAGGTGCCGAAGCGCCGCGTCAGCATAGAGCCGCCTGCACAGCCAGACGCGAGGTCGCTCAGAACCATCATGTCCGCCAGGATATCTGCCATGCGCGAATACATGAGAGAAACCTGCACGCCCGACCACTGCCCCAGCTACATCTTTATAGTCAACGGGACGAAGGAGTACGAAAGACCTGAGGAGGTGGCGATGCAGATCATGAGGAGCCCTACCTCCATCTACGAAGTGCTCTACATCGACAGCAAGATAGCGGTCTACGCCGCATCGGCGTCACACCTCCACAGCCTAGCCGTCGTAGCCGTCGAGAAAGAAGAGAAATGAGGGTCAGGGTTACGTACAGGTCGAAGGGCTGGGGGTGGGTGAGACCGATCTTCCATGCGTGGCTTGAAGGCGACTACGTTGTGGTGGTGGGCGGCATGCGGTTCAGGTGTGCGCTTAAGAAGTATATATTTACGTCATCGTGGTGTGGCAGGAAGTATACTTACTACAGATCTACCGTGGACTGTCGCAGATGCAGACTGCTGTGTGAAGTGTTGAAGAGGTACAGGCTGGCTGAGGTGGAAGTGTTCAAGTCGCTACAGCTGAGACGTTGATATATATTTTCGGCGAAGAGCTACATATCTGCGGCGTAAGTTAAGACGGAAAATACATACAGTCAGGCCATCTGGCCCTCTCCCGCCTAAGGCTCTGTACTGAAGGCGAGCGCGTTGAGTCTCCTGTTTGTATATACAGAACAGCCTTTACGCGTTTGGCACCCTCGGCGGCGGCATAGAAATCTGCCGTTTAGAGCTCTAAAATACAGTGACAAGCGACGTAATTTCAATATTCTATTTATTTATTTATGTGACACTAGAGACGTGTCTACTGCCGCTGTACTTCTGGTCAAGGCGGTGTACGTGGCCAAGGACGTGTGCATTAGGATACCGGAGCCGCCGCCGTCTGACGTAGTGAAGGTCGAGGTAGACGGAAAGCGGCTCCGCGCCAGGCATTTGAAAATTCGCGTAAGGAGAGACGGCAGGGAGTACGTCTACCACTACCTCTGCTTCGGCTTGAACAGCGAGACGCTCCAGCTGTTGGGGAGGACGCTGGAGGTGCGCGTGCTGGCGACAGCGGCACCTGTCAAGGTTACGGCCAGCACTGCAGAATTGCCGATCCTACCACGGCAGTACCTCACGCTTAGCACTGCAGAATTGCCGATCCTACCACGGCAGTACCTCACGCTTCCGTGCACCGAGAAGATACTGAAGCTTCTGGAGATGGCTGGGGGGTGTATAGACGTGAGGACGTCCGAGGTGGGAATGGCGGTGATGTGCGCCGCAAGCACCATCAAGGCGGCGCTTAAGAAGCTCCAGGAAGAGGGTAAAATAGTGGAGGAGGGGTGGAAAGTATGTGTTTCCCGCTAGCGGAAGCTACAGCTAGCGGGGTTGGGCCTAGGCGCGGGTTCACCGGCGCCGCATGGGCCCCCCGTCGATGCCGCGAAGCCCCCTATCTGCGGCCGCATCAAGGCGCCGCCTCACCGCAGTGCGGTTCGCAAGTCGACGCCGCCGCATGTAGTGACATCTAGAGATATTAAAAATTATGCATGAAAAGGATTGCAATGCCTGCACTGACCGTCAAAAAAGCCAGGGAGCTGGCGGTGAAGGCGCTGTGCAGGAAGCTGAGGAGCGGCATGGGGGACGTGGTCACCCTGTCGACCAAAGACTTCTGCAGAGACGTGAACCCCAAGCCATGCGGCGAGGCGCTGAAGAGTCTCTGCATCGAGCTCGGCTGTGTGAAGGTCTCCAAGAAGAGGTACGTGTTCCGACGCGCCGACATTAGCTTAAATATCTGCCGCCAAGAGACGGCACATGTATAGAACACAAATGTTCGATGTAAAACTGCCGATACGCTCCGCGAAACTCGGAGACCTGCCAAAGGAGCTGATGATCGGCATAGTGGTCGCAATAATGGGCATGGTGTCTGTGGTCATCGGCACGGTGCTGTTCGGCTCCACCGCGGGCATCGGCGCGTACATAGACAACGTCTTCAGGGGCATGGGCGTCCAGGCCAACATCACGGCGACGATTAGGAGCTTCAACTTCCCGGTGATATTCAACCTCTTCGGCATCGCGATGTTGATCGTCGGCTTCGTGATAATACTGCTCGGGTTGCTCAACATAGGGAGGGAGGCTCAGAGCGTCTGGAAGTCTTAAAACAGCCCCCCTTTTTCCATGTGTCCCCTCTCTGTTGTTTTCTTCTCGGCTTTTCTAGCCGGGGTCTTGGCAGGGGGAGCAGTTGCCGTATCTGCCGCAATGCTTGTGCTCAGCCTGCCAGCGGCATCCGTCGCAGTAATATGGGGCGGCGGGGTGATGGGCTCCCTGGCCGTGTTTGCCGCCGCCCTCGCCTGGCGGCTCACCTCCACCGCGTGTAGATCAGCAGAACGACAAGAGTGAGGACGGCGATCACTGCGAGAGGCGTCATCGGAGATATCACGTCTGTGAAGTCGCGGCGGAGGGGCGGGTACCTGATGATCGAGACGGCGTAGGGCCCCGGCGCAATCGGCACCACGGCTGGGCCGCATCCGTGCCACTGCCAAGTGGCGTTGGCAACTACTACGCATGTGGCGTCTGTGATGTTGAGCGCAGTAGACGTCCTGGCTGTGCCGTAGATCAAGTAGGCGCCGCTGGAGACCCTCAAGTTGTGGCCGCGGGGCACCGTGACGTTGGCTCCGTAGCCCATCACGGCGGCTATGTTGCTGACAGCGCCAGTCATCTTGACGTGGATGTAGTCCGTCACCGAGATGAAGAAGTAGGCGGCTAGGAGCGCGACGGCGAATGCGGCGAGAATCAAGACGAGTCTGATCATGTCTGCTCGCGGATTGCTGTGACTATGTGGATGACTGCAATTAAGATGACGCCTATCGCCGTCGTTTGGACTGTGGTGCGGAAGTAGGGGTACATGATGTCGAGGTAGTCGAACGCCTCTATGCGGATCCCCACTGCGGAGAGAGCCGCGTTTAGGTAGGAGACGAGCCACGTCACGACGTAGACAACGGTGTCTGCTGTGAAGAACATGAAAATGGCGGTGGCGATGACGAAAATCCACCCAACCATAGGCTCATTTTGCGTAAAAATTTATAAGTCTATGCGGCGGTCTGTTCATGATCCCCGTGCTGAACAGAGTGGGGAGGGCCGCCTTCATGTTCTACATGTTCTTCGTACTTGTGTCCTTCATAATTGGCGTTGCGTATCAAGTCGGCGGCGCCGAGCCGCCAAACGTATCTAAACAGCATGGGAAGATCCCCCAGATCAACCCAAGCACGACCCTGGGCAACTCGACCTACGACGCCGCGGTTAAGTACTTAGAGACAACGCAAAACGTGATGTTCCTCTCCTTCCAAGCCGCGGTGCAGTCCCTCACGTACATCCTAAACGCCGTGGTGAATATGGGCGGCTTCTTCGTCTCTCTAGCCCACGCCCTCTTTGACGGTACGCCGCTCCACGGCCCCGTCGTTGCCATGGCGGCTACGGTCGGCTACGCCATACAAGCACTTGCCTGGATGTGGATAATTTCAAACGTCGCCGCACTCCTCAGAGGAGGATGAGGCTTTCGCCAGTCGCCGTAGTCCTCTTCACCATCGCGTTCGCAGTTGTATCCATGCCCCTCCTCACAGCCCTCTTCACCAACATCGGCAACGCCCTCGCCGCCGTGCCCATCCCCCAGGCGGAGACCGAAGCCGACCTGGGGAAAAACATGCTGAAGACCATGTCCGACTGGATCTTCATGCTCCTGACCAACCCCCTCGCCCTCGTCACACTCGTAGCCACCTCCATAATCATATACGCCGCCGAGCAAGGCGTCAGGAGACAGTAATAGCTTAAATACGGAGACGCAGAGATCCACATGCTGACGGTTAAGCGCATAAGGGTCAAAGGCTTGAAGGGCAGGTTCAGGGTGACGCTGTACAGCAGGGAAGGAACATATGCGCTGTCGGTACCCAAGTCAAGGCTCGGCCACCTGTTGCTACCAGTGGCCAGAGCCCACCCGTTCGAGGTGCGGCTCAAATCTGCGGTGCAGGTGGACGTGCCAAAAGGCATAAAGCCAGTCGGCAAGACGGCACGCAAATCGCTGACATATACGCCTCTCAGGCCGAGGAAGAGACGTGCCACAACGCATGAAAAGACCACCCCGACGCCAAAGATCGAAGAGGTAACCTCAGCCGTATACGCCACACCAGCTAGAAAGAGCGGGAGAAAGGGCGGGAAGAAACAGTCAGTAGCCACCGCCGTCTAAGCTTTTAAACCTGCAACCCCTTTTTTCTATGCGGATACTCCTCCTAATCTTATCTTTAACAGTTGTCGTCTCGGCACAGTGGGCCCTAGACTCTTCTGCAACAGGGTACAGGGGGTGGACGCTTGGCGTAGATGGCACACTCCCTGTGTCGCTGACAGTCGCGGCGCAGTTGTTGCCGACGCCGTTTTGGCAGGAGTGGATTTTGGGCAACTGGACGATGGGCTTCGCCGTTGGGTACGGTTGCAGAATACAAGCGGGCCCCCTGCGCTACGGCATCTACGTCGGCGGCACTGGCGCATACATAGAGACACCCGCTGTGCGGTTGGGGCAGAACTTCACCGTCGTCGCCGTCGTCAAGCCGAGGTATACATCGACCGACTACGGCTACATCTGGCTCTGGCGTAAAGACGGGCCGTATTGGCATGGCGAAATCGGCGCCACTTATGAAGGCAGTCAGGCGGCTCCGCTCTTCACCGCCTTCCGCGTAACCGATGCGTCAGGCGCCGGAAGAGTCGTGGGCCACAGCGGCAGGCGCAACTACATTGCTCTCGCATATGTGGGGGAATACCGCCAGCGTGAAGACGTATACTATATGTACATCTACGCAGACAGGGGACTTGTTGCGCAGGCGTCGTTTCCTGGCCAGCGCGGCGGCGTTCAGAGCTCTGCGTTTAAGTTGGGCGTCTACGACTACGGCATTGAGCAACAGATGTGGTACGTCGCCTTCGCCGTCTACAACCGCTCCCTCTCGTCGGCTGAGGTTGCGGCGTGGAGACCTGAGGCGCCCGTCGGCGGCGACCTCGTGATGCACTACTACGCCCACCCCCAGCACGTCCGCGACGTGGACAGCGACGGCGTGTTGGAGTGGCTGGATCTAAGCGGCAACAACAGACACGCCAAACTACGTGGCGCCGTCCCGCAGTGGTTTGTGGAGCCCGCCGCCCTCAGCGCACAGCAGTGCGGCGGCGTCTCGCTGTCAGCGACGTGGGACGGCTTCACCGCTGTTTACTCCATCAACGGCACCAGCCGCTCCGTCTTCGAGCCAGGTAGGGTGCACTTCGACGGGCGCACTGGCTACGCCGTGGTGCCGATAAGATTCCACGGCTGGCCTGGACTTACGATCGAGCAGTATGTATACATCCCGCCGTGCAAGCCCATCCGCCACTGGAGCAAAACCAGCATGCACGGCAACACCTGGAATGCAAACAACACCTATGTGGGAATTTTTCAAACAATAAACGCTGGGTTCTGCAACCAGGTGTTTGCCTTATCTCTCGGCTACAGGCGCCCTGACAGCAGTGAAAGAGCTGTTGTCTACTATACATTGCCGTTTGGCAGGTGGCTACACTTAGTGCTGACATTCAACAGATCTACGCTGGTTGCGCGCGCCTACATCAACGGTACGCTTGTGAGACAGGGCACCTGGGACTATCAATACACTATCTTTGACTACCCGCCCACCAGGTCTGAGTACAGCAGGTTTGTCCTTGGGGCAAACATCTACTTTGGGGAATACACAGCTGTGGCATACGCCTACGTGCGGATCTACAGCAGAGAGTTGTCGCAGGGCGAAATCCAGTGGAACCTCCAAAACCCCAACAGCCCCGTCACCAACGGGCTTGAGGTCTGGCTTCACTGGGATTCTTTTAGGGGCAATCAATGGCTGGACAAGTCTGGCAGGGGCAGACATGCAACTGTCCACGGCACTGTCTACGCCTACCCCCACTGGCGGTGGACAGTTGGCGCGTATCTGCAACACGGCTACCCAGCCGCGTCCCCCTTGGTCGTTGCCGATCTCCGACTCAACAGCACGCCTTGGACGTCTGGCGCATTTAGGGGCGGCGCCGTTCCGCTGGTGCGCGTAGACGGCGCCTACGTAGACGCCGCGGCGTACAGCGGTAGCGGGTGGACTGTTGGCAGATACGTAGCGCCCAACTCGGCGCTTGGATTTGACGCGGTGTGGACGCCGAGTGAGAACCACAGGGGCTGGATCACCGTTTGGCGGGTCGGCGCTATAGCGCTCAACGCCACGCAGGTCGGCGGACACAGCGTCTCTCTCAACGCCGCCTCCGTGCGGGGGTATGCGGGGGTTGTTTCAGCTGTCTTGGGCGACGGACTCTACGTCAACGGCACCAGGCGCGTCTCCTTGCCGCGGGGCTCAAACGCCACATCCTTTTCGCTGTTGCCCTCGGCGCGGGGCGGAGCGAGAGCGTTGGTGAGATACGCCTGGCTGGACGCCGGTGTCAGTTATGGCGCCAACAGCTCCCAGACGTACGGCAACTACGGCGGCGTCTTATATACGCCGTCTCCACAGCCGTCTCCGTGGGCGTACTACGTAGACTTCAGGTGGTGGCCTCCCGTTGCTACGTGGGGCGTCCTCAGCAATCCGCCCTTCACGGCGGTGAGGCAGAGACAGCCCAACCAAGTGCTGACGCCTGTCCTGGTCTCCGGCTCTCCGCAGGTCTCCTCCTCACTGTGGGGGCCGTTCGGCGAGGTCTGTCTGGCGCAGGGCAACGTGGCGTTCGGCGTTAGGCATGTCTGGCTCGGCACTTCGCCGCCTACCTGCGTACTGTCCGCGTCTTACACAGCCAGCGGCTCGGTGCAGACAGCATCGTTCAACGCCACCGCCCCCATCCAGCTGTACTTCACGTCGTCGCCGATCCAGCACCCACATGCGGCGAATTCGGTGCCTGGCGCCAAGTTCTGCTCGCTTGACGCGAGGAACTTCACCGTGCCGTATCTCTCCCTGAAGGCGCCGGGCTCCACTGTGGTGACCGACCGGTGGGCGTGTGCGCCGTCTGACTACTTCGTGGGCGGGTACGCGGCGAATTCACAGAGGGGCTGGGCCCTCATCGCGCCAATAATGCGCGCCTTCAGGATCAACACCACCTCCGTCGTTTACTTTGGCCCCGGCTCTGCGGGGCTTGCCGATGCCCGCACCGTCTCCGCCATGTCGGCTCAGGCGGTGGACGGCAGGGTGTGGCACATCTACACATCTGGCACAGGCGTCGCCGCGGCTACGTCGCTCCAGACGCCGCCGAGCGTCTCCAGCACGGGTGGCGCCGTGTCAGCGATGTTTGGAGTGCCGCGGTCGCCGTCGACCATCCTCAGCGTGTGGTGGGCGGACGGCTCTAGGTACTACGTCACTGCGGCTGGTCTCGCAGATGCCCCCATTGTCTACATATCATCTTTCACAGGCACGCCAGTTACGATCTACGCCAGCCTCAACGCGCCCTCTGGCAACAGCTACCACGTCGGCATCTTGAGCAACAACACGTACATGTGGGCAATCTCCCTGACGGGGCCTGCGACGTTCCCAGTCTACATCCCCGCGGCTGGCTACTACACCGTGCGGCTGTACCGCGGCGCCGACAAGGTGTGGGAGAAGAACGTCTACTTGTCGTCCGCCGTTGCGCTGACGATCGGGCCGGTGGAGGTGCCCGTCTTCACGGCGGCGAACCCCGTCTCCCTCTACACTCCAGCCGCGCCCAAGCCGCCGGTGTTTGTGCCGTCCATAACTATGCAGATGCCGCCGCATGCAGTCGGCATACTCCTGCTGGGGGTCTTCGCCGCGGCTTACGTCTCCACGCGCGAAATATCGCTGGCGTCGCTGATCGCTGGCGCCGTGGTAGCCGCGCTCGGCGTGTTGATAAACACGCCGATTTACGGAATCGTCGGCGTTTTCCTCCTGGCGTTCGGTCTCTGGAACAAGGCCCGGAGGCAGGGTTCGACGTGACGGCCGCAGTCCTCCTCCTGCTCCTCGCCGCGGCCGCCGCGTTTGGGCAGGTGGCGGTTACGCAGGTTCAGCTCGGCACAGAGACATACATCGCAGTTAAGATAAACGCAACCCAGCAGTACAAGGCCAACTTCACCGCGCTCGCCTATGCCAACGCGTCTGGCGTCTACGTAGCGGCGAACCCCCCGACGCAGAGAATCGCCTGCTACTGGGACGGCAGGTGGTACAACGGCACCGGCCTGGTCATGATACCTAACTCCACCGCCAGGCCGGTGTGCTGGTTCGCTGGCTTCCCCTACCCAGTCGCCGTGGTGCCGATGAGGGAGGAGATCCCCCCGTTTCCCCTGCCGCAGTACGCCTGGCTCGTCGGCATAGCGCCACTGGTCGGCGCGTTGATGTGGCGGAGGATCGAGGTGGTTGGCATCGTCGCCATAGCCACTGCCATAATCAACGCCTGGGCATACCCCATCTGGGGCTACAGCCAGAACCAAGCCATCGCCGTCTCCATGACGCTGTTGACGATAGGCACGATACTCATACTGGCGTCTCGCGCCGGCGAATAGCTTAAATATCGACACGCAAGCTTTTTCGTGCTGCCAAAAACGCGCACCGCAGAGGTGGTCTCTAAGCTTGACCCTACGGCGCTTGAACGGTCTGGCCTAGACCCGCAACAAGTGAGGAGACAGATCGAGGCGGAGACTAGGAAGATCACGTCCCCACCTCCACCGTCTCCTCCCCCACAGGAGTCTCCTCCTTCACGGACACCATCACCTCCTCCTCCACCTCCTTCACGGACACCATCACCTCCTCCTCCACCTCCTTCACGGACGCCCTCGCGGTTGCTGACGTCTACGAGAAGGCCGAATCCTGGGGTTCTTGACCCTACGGCGCTTGAACGGTCTGGCCTAGACCCGCAACAAGTGAGGAGACAGATCGAGGCGGAGACTAGGAAGATCACGTCCCCACCTCCACCTCCACCGTCTCCGTCTCCTCCTCCTTCACGGACGCCGTCTCCCTCACAGCCTCCTCCTTCACAGCCGTCTCCTCCGAGCTCCTCCACCCCGCCGACACCAAGTCCCTCTCCTCCACCACCTCCTCCTCCCTCACGGACACCATCACCGCCGTCTCCTCCGAGCACGCGCGCCGCAGAGGTGGTCTCTAAGCTTGACCCTACGGCGCTTGAACGGTCTGGCCTAGACCCGCAACAAGTGAGGAGACAGATCGAGGCGGAGGTTAGGGGTCAACAGCAGTCATCAAGACCAGCGTCAACGTCTTCCCCTGGCGGGAGCTCAGATACTGTCCGTACGCCGTCGATTCTCGGCATCATCCGCGAACTCGACCCAGCCACGGCGGATCCGTCGTCTGTGGAGAACTTCTACAACGACATGAAGAAGCGACAGCTGACTGTGTGGACGTCGGGCGGCCCTCCAGGCGGTTCAAAAGCAGGCGGTGCAAATGCCCATGACTCCGCCAAGGGGCGTGGTTTGTTGGGCGTCTCTGGCTCATCTACCTCTGGCTCATCTACCGCCGCGCCAGGCTCAAGCGGCCAGCAGTCAGACAGCGGCAGTAGCCGCGGTAGGGGGCGCCAGCGTGGTCTCCCCAACCTCTCGTCCGACTCATCTGGCGGTCAGCCAGCGGGCAACGTCGGCGCAGTATCTCCCGACTACCTCCTCGACCAGCGGAACCCCGCGAATATCGTGAACCGGCTGTCGACGGCGCATGAACACCTCAAGAAGGAGCTTGAGAAGACAGTATCCAGCTATAGCGATGTGCTTCAGTACAGTGGCAACAACATAACTATGTCGCCGCAGTTGCAGAACAAGCTTGACAAATACAATAAGGCTATTGATGAGTTGAAGAAGAGTCTCCCAGACGTGGAGAAGGCTCTGAAGGACAAGTTCGGCGAATATGTGACTGTGTCTGACGGCAAGGTGGATCTGGCGCCGAACATCAAGTCGCTTTTGGATAGGGCTAACGAGTTTGCGCATCTGTACAGCAACATCCAGCAGAACTACAGCTCGGCCCTTTTCGACTTAATGAAGAGGTATGGCCTGAAGATCGAGGGTAACACGCTGGTTGTGCCGTCTGACAAATACGACCAGGTCAAGGCGGAGCTTGAGGCGTTGAACAAGAAGCACAGCGAGACGCTGGACAAGCTCTACAGCCAGTACAGAGATGTGGTGAACAAGAGGGTTGTAGACGGCAAAGCAGTATACGAGTACAAGCCAGAGGTGCAGGCCGCCGCGGTGCTCCAAGGCCAGGTAGCGCAGACGGTGAAGGAGCTCGCCACGGCTCAGCAACAAGCACTGCAGAACGTGGCTGATAAATACAAAGACGTCTTGTCCTTCGACAAGACGACGGGCAAAATAACGCCGTCTAAAGAGCTGGTTGAGATGATCGGCAGGTACGAGCAAGCCGTGCAGGAGGTGCGCAGGATCACAGACGCCATGCCCACCGTCGCCGGTATGATCCCGACCTTTGCACAGCAACTGCCGACGCTTAATGTGCAGTTCATGACGTATGATGCAGACAAGAAGGCGTTTGTTCCTGGCGGCGAGACGCCTATCTACATCAAAGACCCCGAAAAGAGGAAGGAGCTTCTGGACTGGCTGAAGAGACAGGGGACGGATCCGCAGGGCAACCCGAACGTTGACACCGTGGCGTTTGTCGACCCTATGTACAACCTGCCCGTCGCCTACATCTACAACAAAAAGACCGGCGAGGGCTACTTAATCAACTACATGGCGGATCAAGTCCAGTACCTGCCAGACGCGAAGAAGTACGCGGAAGCCCACATAGAGAGCGTCTGGCTCAGCTCGCTTTCGCCGAAGGAGCTGGAGCAGTACATACAGTCGCAACAGCTGGAGCACCTCAAGCAGGTGTCCAAGAAGAAGTTTGAGGAGCTCCCGCCCGTCGTCAGAGAGATCGTCGGGACGCTGGTCACCGCTGGACAGTACGTGTTCGTCCCGGACTTGCTGGTTCTGAAGGGCGCGCTGTTAGGCGACAAAGACCCGTTGCTGGAGGCCAAGAAGTTCAAGGCAGTTGTTGAAGGCATAAATGAAGCCTCGCCGGTCACGACCTACGCAGGCACGGCCCTCGGAATAGGCACCATTGTAGGCGGAGCCGCCGCAAGTATCCTCGCCAGAGGTGCGGCAAAGCTGGCGGCGCAGGGGGTCAAAGATGTGGCAAAGGACGTCCCCAAAATCACTGCGGCAGGCACAGTCCAACCGCTCCAGCAGACCGTCAAGACGCCGACCCTTCTGCAGACCGCCGCCGCGGGGCTCAAGGACGCCGCGGTGCCGATGGCCGTAAGCGGGGCGGCGTTCGGCGGCTTGGAGGCGGCCAAGTCATACCTCGAAACGGGCAGTGTCGACGTCTCCAGAGTCCTTGAGGGGGCGGCGTTCGGCTCGCTAATGGGGG
>Ga0080007_1070237_pt2 | contig 29825 bp, 28 predicted proteins | sample OctOCTMetagenome_FD_69210 | JGI IMG/M metagenome (GOLD analysis project Ga0080007, IMG submission 69210) | Hot spring and microbial mat streamer communities from Octopus Spring Streamers, Yellowstone National Park, USA - OCT_B (SPADES... | ecosystem: Environmental > Aquatic > Thermal springs >...
GGGTGGCCAAGCGGCCGGTGGTCGGGGAAGGAGATGAGGTCGTGGTGCGCCCGGTGGCGACCCTCACCCTGACGGCGGACCACCGGGTGATCGACGGCGCGCAGGCGGCTCAGTTCATGGAGACCCTCCGGGCAGTCCTGGAGCGGCCAGGGCTGCTGCTGGGGTGAGAGGAAGCGTGGGGATGCTTCTAACGCCACAGCGGGTCTTATTGCGTGTGTCGGCGGCTTCGGCGGAGGAGGTGATCCGCCGGCTGGCGGCCCTTCTGGAGGCGGAAGGAGTGGTCCGCCCTTCCTTTGTGGAAGCAGTTCTGGAGCGGGAGCGGACCCATCCCACGGGGCTTCCGCTGGCGGGGGACCTGCATGCGGCGATCCCTCACGCGGATGTGACTCATGTGATCGCGCCGGCCCTGGCCGTTGCAACCCTTGCCTGTCCGGTGAGTTTCCGGAATATGGTGAATCCCGGTGAGATCGTGCCGGTCTCTATTGTTATTTTGATGGCCCTGGATGAGCCGCATTCTCAGATTGAGATGCTGCAGCGTCTGGCAGCTTTTTTTCAAGACCCCGAGCGTGTACGCAAGGTCTACGAAGCTCGAACAGCTGAGGATCTGATTCAGGCGCTTGACATCCTCGCTTAAAGCAAGGAGGTGGCTATGGCTCAACCCAAACGTGTGCTGGTGGCATGTGGCACCGCGATCGCCACATCCACAGTTGTGGCGAAGGCCATCGAGGAAGGGCTCGCTGCGCGGGGCATCCAGGTGATCACCCGTCAATGCAAGGCGGCGGAGGTCCCTGCGCTGGCGAAGGATTTCGATTTGGTGGTGACCACCACTCCCGTGCCCACAGATCTCGGGATTCCTGTGATCCAGACATTGGCCTTCCTGACCGGTATCGGAAAGGATCAGGTGCTGGATCAGATCGCCGAGATCCTGCGCCGCTCCGGGTAGCGTTGGATTTTCTTGGGGCGCTTCGGTCCATGTGCACGTGAAGCGCCCTCACTTTTAGTTCCCCCGCACAAGAAAGGAGGTGAGTGGGGCGGGTCTTGTAGATCTTGGTGTTCGTGATAAGGATGTATATAAGTTTAATCTCCATATTCTTAACCAAGGAGGTAGCCATGGAGGTCTTCCTGAGCACGTTGAAGGCGATTATTGACAATCTGGGAGCTACGGTTGCGTTGCCGATTATCATCTTCCTGTTCGCTGTCGCTTTGGGGGCGCAGCCCGGTCGTGCTTTCCGGGCGGGCGTGACCATCGGCATCGCCTTCATCGGAATCAACCTGGTCATTGGGCTGATGTGGACGAATCTGTCCGAGGTCGCCCAGGCGATGGTGAAGAACACCGGCATCCAGCGGGATGTGGTGGATGTGGGGTGGCCGTCGGCAGCAGCCATCGCCTTCGGTTCGGCCGTTGGCCTGTGGGTGATCCCACTCACGCTGGCCATTAACATCCTGATGCTGGCGGCCCGTCTCACCAAGACGCTGGATATCGATATCTGGAACTACTGGCATTTCGCGTTTATCGGTTCTCTCGTCGTCGCTGCCACAGGCAACCTGCTCCTGGGCCTTCTGGCGGCGGCGATCGCGGCGGCGCTGGCTCTCTTCTTCGCGGACTGGACGGCCCCTGCGGTTCAACGCTTCTACGGCTTGCCCGGGATCTCCATCCCACATCTGACCACTGCCCCTGGTGTGCCTATCGCCATTGTGGTGAACCGGATCATCGATCGTATTCCTGGCCTGCGCGAGGTGCAGGCGGATCCGGAGGCGATCCGTCGCCGGCTGGGCATCGTCGGGGAACCGGTGATCCTGGGCCTGATCATCGGGCTGGTGCTTGGGATCCTGGGCTTCTATAATGCCGGCGACGTCCAGACGGTGGTGGTGAAGGTTCTCAAGACAGCGATGAACCTGGCGGCGGTGATGCTGCTTCTGCCGCGGATGGTCCAGATCCTGATGGAAGGCCTGATCCCTGTCTCGGAGGCGGCTCGGGACTTCATGCAACGGCGGGCCGGAGGTCGAGAGATCTACATCGGGCTCGATTCCGCGATTCTCATCGGCCATCCGGCGGCTATCTCGACCGCCCTGGTCCTGGTGCCGGTGGCGATCTTGCTTAGCGCCATCCTGCCCGGCAACCGGGTGATCCTCTTCGCAGATCTCGCGGTGATTCCCTTTGTGGTGGCGATGTTCGCTCCGCTGATGCGGGGGAACATTTTCCGGATGATCATCGCAGGCACGATCACCCTGGCTATCGGTTTCTACATCGCCACCGGGATGGCAGATCTGTTCACTGCGGCTGCTGTGGCATCGGGCTTCAAGATGCCAGAGGGGGCGGTGCGCATCACCAGCATTGCTGATGGCTTCCTCTGGCCACCCTTCGTTTTCGTCACCGCAGTGCGACTGGCAGGGGTGGTGGGGCTCTTGATCCTGCTGGTCCTCCTGGCGGTAGCGCTCTTCCTCTACCAGCGTAATGCGAGGGCGTGGGAGATCGCGGCCGGAGCTCCGGCTGAGGGATGATCAGGCCTTGACTTTTATATGATAGCTCCAGGGGGTTGGGGTGTGATCGCCCAACCCCCTGGTTGCCTAATATGGAACTCGAGCCTTCCGGAGATTCAGCAATCTAAACCGAGGCTCCTTGAGATGGGTGTCGTGCATCGTCGGAAGCCGAACGGATGGGACTGGGAGGGGGTGCCTGTCGTCCCTTATGGAGGACCGGGAGGCGTCTGCGGCTCCCGACGGGTGCTGATCGGCCCGCGGGAGCGCGCGCCCTATTTCGTGATCCGCTACTTCGAGCTCCCGCCCGGCTGCCGGTCCTCTCTGGATCGCCATCTCCACGACCACGGGGTGGTGGTCCTGCGGGGCCGCGCCCGGGTGCAGCTGGGGGAGGAGCGCTTCGAGGTGGGGCCCGGGGACGTGATCTATATCGCCCCCCAGGAGATCCATCAGTTCGTCAACATCGGCGAGGAGCCCTTCGGCTTCCTCTGCGTGATCCCGAACAAGGCGTTGTTGCGAGAACGGCGATCGGAGGAAGAGGGATGATCTCCCATGCCCGGGCCCTGATCTACCACAGCCGGGAGGATCTGCGGATCGCGGAGGTCCCCCTGCGGCCCCTGACGGAGGGGGAAGTGCTGGTGCGCATCCGGGTCTGCGGGCTGTGCCCCGGGGAGATCATGGACTGGTATATGGCGAAGAAGGCCCCCTTCACCCCCGGCCACGAGCTGGTCGGCGAGGTGGTGGCCGTGGGCCCGGGGGTCACCGCCTTTCAAGGCGGGGAGCGCGTGGTGGTGCATCACCACGCCCCATGCGGCGCGTGCCGGTTCTGCCGGCGGGGCGATTACGTGCACTGCCCCACCTGGCGCTCCACCCGCCTGATCCCCGGCGGCCTCAGCACCTACGCCATCGTCCCCCCGCCGGTGGTGGACCGGGATCTCCTCCCGATCCCCGACCATGTCCCGGATGAGGTCGCAACCTTCACCGAGCCTTTGGCCACAGTGGTGAAAGCCCTGCGGCGGGCCGGGCTGCGGGAGGGGGATCGGGTGGCGGTGATCGGGCTGGGGGTGATGGGGCTGTTGCACGGGATGGTGGCCCTGCGGTGGGGGGCCGAACGCGTGTGGGGGATCGAGCGGCTTCCCGCGCGCCGGGAGATCGCCGCCCGGTTCGGGATCCGCCCGCTCTCTCCCGAGGAGGCAGCGGAACGGATCCGGGAGGAGAGCAAGGGATGGGGGGCGGACGTGGTCGTCATCGGCCCGGGCTCCGTGGAGGCCATCGCCCTGGGATGGTCCCTCGCGGCGCCAGGAGGGACGCTGTTGCTGTTCACCCCCACGCCTCCCGAGGCCCGCTGGCCGGTCGATGTCCATACGCTCTATTTCCGGGAGATCCGCGTGGTCCCCAGCTACTCCGCGGGCCCTCCGGATATGCGCGAAGCCCTGGCCCTCCTCTCGGAAGGCCTGCCGGTGGAATCCCTGATCACCCACCGCCTGTCCCTGGAGGAGGCCCCTCAGGGATATCAGGCCATGCGCTCCTACGAGGCGTTGAAGGTCCTGGTGTATCCGTTCCGGTGAAATTTGATCTCAGAACACGTAGGGCGCGGTCTTCGGATTCCGCTTGAGGGCTTTCCATTCTTCTTCATCGACCGGGCGTGGGGGATCGCGCTCCGCGTCCACCGGGCAGAGGAACCCGAAGGGTTCATCGCCGTCGTTGATCCAGCGATGGGGGACCTCCGGGGGGACGTAGACGATGTCGAAGGGGGCGACCTCGAAGACCTCCGGCCCGACCAGGGCCTTCCCCTTCCCCCGGATGACGATGATGAGGTGGATGTGCTGGTGTTTCTCCAGGCTGGAGTAGGCGCCGGGGGCCAGCTCGAAGTAACGCATCTGGAACCGGCAGGGGATGTCCGGCGGTCCCCCCAGGGTGAAGCGGGTGATCCCCCGCCAGCCCATCCCGCGGGCATCCCCCAGGCTGAACTTGTAGGCCTCCGGTTCCACGCCTTCCCAGCGGAAGGTCCGGGCATCAAAGGAGATCCGCCGGCCGGATTGGAGGGTCGCTTTCTCTCGGATCTCTGCCATCTTGCTGCACCCCGTTCGAGGAAGGAATCAGGGTTCATTGTGCCCCTGTTCGAAGGCTTCGCGCAAATCCTGAGGGGATGCACGGTGGATCGCGGCGGAGGCTGCCCCTACAAATGGCTTCTGTAGGAGAGGCTTCAGCCCCGAACCTCCGGTTCTCGATGACGCCAAGGTTGCGGCGAAAGCCGCTCCTGCAACAAAAAGGATGCCGAAATGAATTTCAGCACCCCATCGGGTGGGCCCACCCGGATGGGTGGCTGCAGATGATCACCCGGGCTTCATGAAGTTCATCACCGCTCCTCTCGTAACCTTCACTTTAATGTAGAAAGCGATGATCCGAACGATCTCGAACTGAGAAAAGGACGGCTGTGGCGTCCTGTCATTCGGAGCCGACGGAGCGAATGGAGGATCCTCCCCGGCGTCCGGTGGTGCTGGTAGGGCCGCCGAACGTGGGCAAATCGGCGTTGTTCTTCCGGCTCACCGGCCGCTACGCTACCGTCTCCAACTACCCGGGCACCACGGTGGACCTGATGATGGGGCGCCTCCCGGAGGGGTCCCCCTTGCTGGACACCCCGGGGATCCACAGCCTGTTCCCTCTCTCCGCTGAGGAGCAGGTGACGCAAGCGCTGATCCTGAGCGCCCAGCCTCAGGCGGTGATCCAGGTGGCGGACGCCCGGCATCTCCGCCAGGCTCTCCTGCTTACCCTCCAGCTGGCCGAGCTGGAGCTCCCCCTCGTCCTGGATCTGAACCTGATGGACGAGGCGCAGGCGGAGGGCATCGAGATCGACCTGGAGGGGCTGGCGGCCCGCCTGGGGATCCCGGTGGCCGCCACGGTGGCGGTCTCCGGGCATGGGCTGGACCGCCTGCGCGCCCTCATCCCGGAGGCCCGCATCCCTCGGGTTCGTCCCACCTATGAGGCGCCCCTGGAGGAGGCCTTGCGACGACTGGAGGAGCGCCTGCCTCCGGCCCCCGGCCGCCGGTATCGGGCCATCGGGCTGTTGCTGGGGGATCCCTGGACCTGCCAGCAGGTCCCGGATGAGGGGCTCCGTCAGGAGGCGGCCGCCCTGCGGGGGGCCCTGGAGGCCCATTACGGACGGCCCCTGCTCTATGTCCTGACCCGGCAGCGCTACCAGTGGGCGGAGCGGTTGCTGGACGGCCCGGTGCGCCGGACGCCTCGTGCGGCGGGCGTCCGTCAGGGGCTGCGGGAGCGGCTGGACGCACTGATGCTCCATCCCATCGGGGGCTGGCTGGTCATCGCGGTCGCCCTCTGGCTCACGTATCAGATCGTCGGCGTGCTCGGCGCCCAGGTGCTGGTAGGGTTCCTGGAGGAGACGGTGTTCGGAGCCTGGATCCTTCCCGCGCTGACGGCGCTGGCCCAGCGATGGATCCCGTGGGGACTGGTTCGGGATTTCCTCCTCGGGCCCTACGGTCAGATCTCTATGGCGCTGACCTACGGGCTGGCCATCGTGCTCCCCATCGTGGGGACGTTCTTCCTGATGTTCAGCCTGATGGAGGACTCTGGATATCTTCCCCGTCTGGCGGTGATGCTGAACCGTCCCTTCAAAGCCCTGGGGCTGAACGGCCGGGCGGTCCTCCCCATGGTGCTGGGCCTGGGGTGCGTGACCATGGCCACGATGACCACGCGGGTGCTGCAGACCCGGCGGGAACGGGTGCTGGTCGCCCTGTTGCTGGCCCTGGCCGTCCCTTGCTCGGCGCAGCTGGGAGTGATCTTCGGGATGATCGCCATGGCCGGCCCGGGAGCCCTGGGGATCTGGCTCGCCGTGGTGGCGGCGGTGCTGGGCCTGGTGGGCGCCCTGGCCGCCCGGGTGCTCCCCGGGGAGCCCTCGGATTTCATCCTGGAGCTGCCTCCGCTGCGGGCGCCCCGCCTTGAGAACCTGGCCCTCAAGACCCTGGCCCGAATCGAGTGGTATCTCAAGGAGGTGGTGCCCTTGTTTATGCTCAGCACGGCCATCCTCTTCGCGTTGGATCGCCTGGGCCTGCTTGGGGGGATCGAGCGGGCGATGGCGCCGCTGGTGACCGGATGGCTGGGGCTGCCGCCGCAGACCGCCGGGATGTTCCTCCTCGGCTTCCTGCGACGGGATTACGGCGCGGCAGGGCTGTTCGATCTCGCCCGGGAGGGCGCGCTGACGCCCCATCAGATCCTGGTGAGCCTGGTGGTGGTCACGCTGTTCGTCCCGTGCATCGCCACGGTGATGATGATGATCAAGGAGCACGGCTGGCGCACAGCGGCGGCCATCTCCGCCTTTGTCTTCCCCTTCGCCTTCCTGGTGGGCGGGGTGATCCATCACGCGTTGCGATGGCTGGGATGGGGGTGAACGGATGCGGACGCGCTGTCCGATGTGCGGTCACGTCTTCGATCCGGCCGAGCTGCAGTGCCACACCGCGTGTCCGATCGGCGCGCGATGCGCCCTGACGTGTTGCCCCCAGTGCGGCTACCAGATGCCGGACCTGGAGCGCTCGGTCGGCGCGCGGTGGCTGCGGGGGCTGCTGGGCCGGCTCCGCCCGTCCGGGCCGGTCTCCGTCCCCACGCTGGCCGACCTCCCGCCCGGCCGCTCCGCCGTGGTGACGGACGTGGAGGAGATCCAGGGGGAACGGCTGGCCCGGCTGGCCCAGATGGGCTTGCTCCCCGGCGCGGAGGTCCGGGTTCTCCGGAGGCGCCCCGCGCTGATCGTGGAGGTGGACGGCATGACCCTGGCCCTGGATCCCGCCGTGGCCGCGCGCATCCGGGTGGCCCCCTGACGGCCCTTAGGGTCCGGGGACCGTCCTGGGGGAAGGGAAGGGCTGGATCCGCCAGTCGGCGCAGGTGTCCGTGTCTCGCCCCGCCGGGTAGCGCTCGAGGCTCTGCCCCCGAGGCGGAGCCGGGCAGCGGGGCGCGCTCCCCCATTCCACCCGGTCCACCTCTCCCCCCGGCCCCAGCAGGACCACCTCATCCTGCGTGTTGTTGAGGTTCCAGGTTCCCCGTCCCCAGGTCGAATCGGGAAGGAGATCCGGGACCTCGGGATCGGTCCCAGCCAGCTCGAAGTCCGGCGGGATCCCGTAACGCATGCGGAAGGCCTGGGCGGAGACGGCGATGATCCGGACCTGGCCGGGGGCGATGGTGGCGCCGGGCGGAAAGCGATACATCCCCTCATAGTCCCCCGGCGTCGCCGCGTCGCCGATGCGATGCAGCGAGAGATCCAGGGGCTCGCCGCCGGGGTTGTAGATCCCCACCCACTCTTCGTTGGGGTCGATCCCGAAGGCGTTGACCAGCACCTCGCTGATCAACAGATGCGGCGGGCGGTGATCCCGAAAGACCAGGGGCAGGTAGATCTTCGGCCGGGCGAGCTCCCAGTCGAACCGGAACAGCTCCGCCAGGGCATGGAACCCTTCCTCTGACCGGAAGATCAGCATCAGCTCCCGGTTCAGCTTGTGGGAGGTCTCCGTCCCGTTGGCCGAACCCAGGATCACGTAGGGCTCTTCCCCTCGACGGAGGAGGAACATCTTGTTGTGCAGGCCGCCCCCGCCGGGGTTGCCCAGACGCACCTGGAGGGTGGCGGAGAGGGTCGGGCTCGTCGCCCGGAGGGCTTCCAGATAGGCGGCGGTGGCGCTGTTCCCCCGCGGGGCGTTCGGATCATCGTAAAAGCGATCCAGCATGATCTGCACCGATGCCCCGCGCCCGGCGGCCTCGATGAGGGTGGCCAGGACCAGGTTGGGGGAGATCACCGGGGCGATGCCGGGATCCGCCGCGCTGGGCCCCCACCAGGGCGGCAGGGCCAGCTGCTGAACCCGGAGGACGTCCCCCGCGCCGGCCGAACGCAGCGGACGCCACATCGGGTTCTCGAAATCCAGGATGCCCTCCGGTCCGACGATGAGGGCGACCTCGGTGGCGGTGATCGGGATCGGCTCCCGGAAACGGACCGGGTAAGCGGTCCCGCCCAGGGAGAGGGGCGGGGTGTAGGTGAGGGGAGGATCTTCCATCAGGGGGACGACGTCCCGGAAGACGGGGTCCGTGTCGAAGCGGAAGAGATCGGTCAGGAAGCCTGTCATTTCGGCGGACTCGAAGGCCACCAGGACGCCGCGCTGGCCCAGCGTGCCATCGTCCTTCGGATCATCGGGCATCGCCCGGGGGCTCAGGTTCTCCGTCCCGATCAGCACCCGCCGGTCGTCTGCCACCAGGAATTTGGCGTGGGCGTAGGCGTAGCGGCGCAGGGCCGGCGGGCTGGCCGCGGGCATGTTGCGCATGATCAGACACGGGCCACCGGCCTCCCGCAAGAGCCGGCAGGCGTAGCGGGCGTCGCCCGTGAGGCCGCCCGGAGGCGTGCCGTCCAGCAGCAGGGTGACCGAGACCCCGCGGCGGGCGGCGGCGGCGAGGCGCTCCGCCAACCGGGGATGCTCGAACGTGAAGAGCTCCCCCCGGATGGAATGTTGCGCCGCATCGATCCAGGCCGAGACCGCCTCGAAGGCGTGATCCGGGGCGATGATCAGGGTCATCGGGAAGGTCCCGCTCAGGCGGAACGGGGTCCCGAAGCGCTCCGGGGCCCAGCCCGGGAACCGCATGCGGCGCCCGGTCCACGGATCCTCCCGATCGCTGGCCCAGTCGGAGGCAGTGTCGGTATCCAGGGGAAGTCCTGTGGCCGGATCCGTCCGTCGGACCAGGAGACGCCCTTCGGTGCGGGCGCCCGGGACGCCGTAAACCTGGAGGAGGCGCCCCTGCCAGCCCAGGGTCTCCGTGTAACCCTCTCCATACAGCACCGCGTCCACCAGGGTGCCGGCGGCGTCGCGGAGGACTACCTCATCGCCGGCGTTGGCGAAGCCCGGCCACGTCCCGCTGATCGGCCGCACCCCATCCAGCCCGTCCGGGAAGACCGCGGCGTCCGGAGGACGGCCGAAGGCGAGGGTGAACGAGAGGGCGTGGTGGGCGATCCAGAGGGAGGCGGGCGGGGTGATGAGGAAGCCCGCGGGGAAGCGCACCCCACCGGTCCCCGTGATGCGATCCCGCAGCGTCCACCCGCTGAGATCGATGGGTTCCGTCCCGAGGACGGTGAGCTGCACCGCTTCGTCGGGCTCGCCGGAGAAAACGCCGTCCGGATGGACGGCGGTGATCCACACCGGAGGTCGGCCGGCCTGGAAGGCGCGGGGCGGGACGAGGAAGGCGATGAGGGCGCCGGTCAGGCCCAGCAGCAGAGAGAGGATCAGGCGGCGGACGCGGTGCATCCCCGGGTTCCTCTTTCCGAATGAGTGTCTGCTCTGTAAAGATGATAGACACTTGCCCCGGAGAAACCGTTTCCGACCGGGGGGTGCCGCATCCGCCGGCTCCCGGGCTCCGTCTTTTATGGAGATGAAGGTTCGCGGTGGGCCCTCCGATCGCGGGTCACGGGCCGGGATCGGGTGGGGCGGGGCGAGCGGTCAGGGCTTCGGGGGCGAGGACCTCGGGCAGGTCGTCGAGGGAACGGGTCATCCGGACCCATTTCCCCCAGCGGCCGTTCTCCTGGAAGCCGAGGTTCCGGTAGAGGGCCCGGGCCCGCTCGTTGCGCTCCCCCACCCAGAGCTCGCACTCCCGACAGCCCCGGGCGCGCAGGTAGGCCATCCCCCGCAGCAGCAGCGCGCGCCCCAGCCCCATGCCCTGATACTCGGGGTCCACCACCAGCTCATGGATCGCTCCCACCGTCCCGTGGTCCCAGTGGGAGTCGGTGGCGATGAAGCCGACCGGGCGCGGGCCATCGTAGGCGATGAAGGAGCCCGTGGGATCGCGGTGGCGGAGCCATTTCAGGTAGGCCTTCACTTCTGCGCGATGGCGGTAGAAGTAGTCCCCCAGCGGCTGATAGGCGCGGAAGTAGAGCTCGATCAGATCCGCGGAGCCGGAGAGGGGCTCCTGGACGATGCGGATGGCTTCGATGGAGCGCGGCAAAGAAGATCACCTCCTTCCAGGGCGCGTTTCATCCCGCGGCGATGTCCGCCCGGTCCCGATTGGAGCCTGGAGGTTCTGTGGCCACAGGAGACCTGGGGCAACTGCGCGCAGTTGTCCCAAAGCGCTCGCGGACGGAGAACCGGAGGCAGAGGCTCTGATCCACCGGTCCGGCCGGGGAAACCCGGGCGTTGGGCTTCGGGAAGGGCCTGCCGATCCTCCTGCGTTATCGGACGGATGCCGTTCCGGCATGGCGGCTCTCAACGATAGGCATCGTTCCGCTTGCGGATGTCCTCAACCCAAAGCGTATGCTCGTCCCAGGTCAGGTAGATCCGATACTCGCCTGCCCGATAAGACAATAATTCTCCCCGATCATGGCGGATCTTCGTCAGCAGGGGGCGCTGGGCTCGCTCCAGCTGACGGATCCGCCGCATGACCTGCTCCCGATGCTTGGGATGCAGCTCTTCCAGCGCGCGCTGGGCTCGCTCTGTGATCCGAAGCACCATTGGAACCTCACCACCCTCTCCCGTCATCCATCGCCCGTTTTCTAACCTTATTTTACATCGGCCGGTTCCCCTCCGGCGAATTGGAGGCCCGGATCCCGGGAGAAGGAGTCTCGGACCAGGAGATCGGTTTCTAAGCGTTTTGAGGATTTCAGGTCCCAGGGCTCAATTTTTCTGAGATCTGTTCCAGCTGGGCCCGGCAGGTTTCGATGAGCTGGGCGATCCGAACGGGGTCGCGGGGGGTCCTCCAGAGCGCCTGCTGGAGGGCGTCCAGCGTGCGGGTGAGGTCGCTCCAGGCCTGGAGGAGGGGATCCGGGCTGGGGGGTGGGGCGGGACGGGGGGCTGGGAAGATGGGGAGGGGTTGGGGGGCGGGGCCGAGGCCCAGGGCGCCGCGGACCTGATCCAGGATCTCCTGGAAGACCGTTTCGTCCTGGACGAAGTTGCGGGTGGCGTCGATGATCAGGAAGGGACCTGGGTAGGCGGCGAAGAAGGACTCGTAAGCGAGGCGCAGGCGCTCGATGTAGCCGCGGTCCATCCCGCGCTCGTAGGGGCGATCCCGCAGGGCGATGCGGGCCATCAGCGTGTCGATATCCGCCCGAAGATAGAGGACCAGGGTGGGCGTGGGGATCTTCTCCGCCAGGGCCTGGTGGAGCTGCTCGTAAAGGGCCAGCTCGTCCCCGGTCAGGTTCAGGCGCGCGAACAGGCGGTCCTTGGCGAACATGTAATCGCTGACCACCGGCCCGTGCTCCAGGTGGGCGGCGAGCTCCTGATGCTGCCGGTAGCGGCTGAGCAGGAAGAAGATCTGGGTGGGGAAGGCATAGCGGGCGCGGTCCTGATAGAAGTGGGGGAGGAACGGGTTCTCCTCGAACCGCTCCAGGAAGGGACGGGCCTGCAGGGCAGGGGCCAGCATGCGGGCCAGGGTGGTCTTGCCGACGCCGATCACGCCTTCGATGGCCAGAAACCAGTGGGGCATAAACGCCTCCGGCCCCCGGGATGATCGCTAACTCGAGAGGAATCCGCCATCCACGGCGAGGACCGCTCCGTTGACATAGCTGGCCAGATCGCTGGCCAGGAAAAGGGCGGCCCGGGCCACCTCATCCGGATCCCCGAACCGGCCCATGGGAAGCCGGGCGTTGAAGTGGAAGGCGAGGATCATCCGCCGGATGTTCAGCCTTCGGAGGGCCTCCCGCTGGAGCCGGCGCACGCCTTCTGTTCGGATCCCCCCAGGGATCAGGACGTTGGCCCGGATCCCCCGGCGGCCGAACTCTCTGGCGATGGCGCGCGTCAGGGCCACCACGCCCAGTTTGGCGGCGTCGTAGTGAACGAGCCCCTCCGCAAAGGGCAGGAAGGCCTCCACCGAGCTGATGTTCACGATAGCGCCCCCTCGTCCCCGGGGTAAAGCGCGGATGAACGCCTGGCACATCCAGAAGACGGCGTCCAGGTTCACCGCCATGGCCCCGTCATAGAAGGCTTCATCGATCTCCTCGAAAGGCCGGAACGTGTAAACCCCTGCGTTGTTCACCAGGATCTCCACCGAGCGGCCTTTGAGCCGCGCCCACAGGGCCTCGATCTCCTCCTTGCGGGAGAGATCCACTCGATGGATATGGACCTCCACCCGGCTCTCCCGGAGCGTTTCGCGAAGGCGTCGAAGGCCCTCTTCGTCCCGATCCACGAGCTCCAGGTTCGCCCCGGCCTCCGCGAACCGGAGGGCGATGGCCCTCCCGATCCCGGACGCCGCCCCGGTGATGAGCGCTCTCTTCCCTTTCAGGGAGAGAAGGTCCGGAAGCGCGGGATCCGCCATAGACGGTTCCCTCCTTCGAGGAGGTCTCGCCGTGTTCGGGTTCAAGGGGCTACAGCACCCGGGCGCCGGTGCGGCGGGCGATGGCCTCCAGGGCGCGGAGGGCGAGATCGCGGGTCAGCGCGTCCACCCGGGGATCGAAGGCCACAGCCCGGATAGCGGCCAGGTCGTCGGCCTCCCCGATCCGGGCCAGGGTGAGCAACGCCGCCCGCTGCACCTCTGGCTCCCCTCGTTCCAGCGCCCGATACAGGCTTTGCCGGGCCGACCCGCCCCCGACTCCTTCTCCTTCCCGCACCGCCCACTCGATCAGCCACCCCAGCTGCTCGAGGACCACCGGGCGCAGGTCGGGCGAGGCGGGCTCCCGGCCGGCCCCCCAGCGGGCCAGGGCGTCCTGGGCGGCCGAGCGCACCAGCCACTCCCGATCCTCTCGAGCCAGGGCCTCCAGCCGGGTCTTCGCCCACTCCTCCCGAAAGCCAGCCAGGGCGAAGGCGGCCGCCCGCCGCACGCGCCAGTCCGCCTCCTCCGTCGCCTCCTGGAGCAGCTGAGGGCCCTCCGGGTAGTTCCGCAGCGCCTCCGCCGCCAGGATCCGGATTTCCTCTTCGGCCTCCAGGAGCAGAAGAACCAGCCGTTGCATGGCGGGTTCGGTGCCGTGCTCCCCCAGGGCGATCACCGCGGCCCGGCGGACCTCGGGATCGGGATCCGACAGGGCCTGCTCCAGGAAGGGCAGGTCGCTCTCCTGCCCCAGCCATCCCAGCCCGCGGACCGCAGCGAGACGGATCTCAGGGTCCGAGTGGCGGAGGGCTTTGCGGAACAGCACCGGCACCCCCCGGTCGCCGGTGCGGACCAGAGCCTCGGCGAGGCGCCGGCGCAGGGTGGGGGGCAGGCCGGGCTTCAGAAAGGCCCGGGCCAGGGCGGCCATCCCGTCCGCGCGCCATGGCGCCTGGGGCGAGGCCACAGCGATCCACTCGGCTACCCGCAGCAGCCGCGTGTGGAAGGCGTCGTCGGGCTCCGACAAGGCGCGTTCGACGATCCCGATCATCGGTCCAAGGGCCGCGTAGAACGCGAAGACGGCTTCCCATCGCGGATCATCGAGATGGCGCGCAAGGGGCGCCGGATCGCCGGCTTGGGCGATCGCCCACGCCGCCAGATACGCCTGGAGGAGGGGATGGCGGAAGTGTCCGTGCTCCTCATCGATGGGGACGATGGGCCGGCCGGGGGCGGTGAGGGCTTCGATGGCGGCGTCCATCTGACGTCGGGCGGCCGGGGCTGCCAGCTCCGGGAGGGTCTGGCGGATGGTCTCTTCCAGATCCTCCAGGGTGATCGGAAAGCGTTCCTCCTCCAGGAGCCGCAAAGCCACCCGCCCGAGGACCAGCCGGGCGCCGGGCATGGTCAGCGCGGTCTTCCCGATGATCCCCTGGAGCAGGCGTTCCAGGATGGCGTCGTAGAGCCCCGGATCCCCTGGGCGTTCGGATCCCAGGGCGAGGGCAGCCGCCACATCCGCCGGACGCCAGCGTCCCGTCCGATCCTGGCGCCATGCGGCGGATCGCTCCCGGAGATCCGGGAGGGGGATCCCCGTCGCCTCCGCCCATCCCTCGAGGAATCGCTCAACCTGGGCTCTGGACCAGGGAGCCAGCGGGAGGGCGACGAAGCCCATTGCCTCCAGGGGCTGGGTGGGGAAGTGATCCCCCGCCACCACGATGCGAAGCTCAGGATAGGCCTCGACGAGCCGTCCCAGCCAGCGGATGACCTCCGGCCGGCGAGGAGGAGGGACCTCCTCCAGCTCGTCGAGGAGCAGGAGGGCGCTTCCATCCTTCAGGGCGGTCCGGATCATCCCGTCCAGGCGGGGTCGGAGGATGAGGGGGACCATCCGGCCCAGGAACCTGAGGAGCAGGGCCTCGGGCGAGGCAGTGGGATCGGGTTCGATGAGCGGGAGGCGCACGTAGAGGGGAAGCGGCGCCTCCCCATCCGGGCGCCCGGCCAGGGCCTCCCGGATCAGGTAGCAGAGGGCGCCGGTGCGGCCGCTGCCGGGAGGGCCGTAGATGAAGAGCCGTCGGGTTGCCCGCAGCGCCTGCCGCAGGGGGATGGGATCCTCCGAGGGGGGCGTCTGGATGCGGGTGGAGGGATAGGGGGGCGGCGGGAGCAGGGCGGGCTCGATCAGGCAACGGGCGAGCCGGGGATCCAGGGCGGACCAGGCGATCCAGTGGGGGAGCTGCTCGGCCAGCCACTGGCGATACTGGGACTCGGCGGCGAGGCGCAGGCGCTGGCCGGCCTGCTCCAGGCGGCCTCTCAGCGCGGCGTAGCGGGCTTGCAGGGGACGCCGGACCGCATAAAGCGATCCGACGCCGAGCAGGGCCAGCATGGCCCCGATCAGGGCGGAGAGGGGATCGAAGCGCCATGCGCCGGGGAATCCCACAGCCCTCCTCCTCTACTCCACCGTCCCCAGCTCGTCCGGGCCGACGAGCCGGTAGCCGATCCCCCGCTCCGTTCGGATGAAGAGCGGGTGATCGGGGTCCGGCTCGATCTTCTGGCGGAGATACCAGATGTAGAGCTTGAGGTAGCCGCGGTCCTGGACGTGCTCCTCCCCCCATACCTCCCGGAGGAGGAAGTCGTGGGTGAGGGGGCGGCCGGCGAAGCGGGCGAGGGTGGAGAGGAGCCGGAACTCCGTGGGCGTCAGCTCCACCGGGCGTCCGTCGACCCGGACCTCCTGGGTGATCAGGTTGACGTAGAGGCGGCCGTTGTCGTAGACCCCGCGGGCGGTAGTGGACTCGTAGCGCCGCAGGACAGCCTGGACGCGAGCCAGGAGCTGGCGGGAGCCGAAGGGCTTGGTCAGGTAATCATCCGCGCCGGCCTCCAGGCCGCGCACGATATCGGACTCCGCTCCCAGGGCGCTGATGATGATCACGGGGATCTCGGAGGTGGCGCGGATGGCCCGCAGGACCTCCCAGCCGTCCATGCCAGGCAGCATCAGGTCCAGGAGGATCAGGTCGGGCCTCTGCGCTTGCAGGAGAGCGAGGCCTTCCGGGCCGCTGTGGGCGACGAGAGCCTGGTAGTTGTTCTGTTCCAGCTGCCGGGCCAGGAAGCGGGCGAGCTCCACGTCGTCTTCGATCAGCAGGATCTTTTTCACGTCCGACCCCCACGGGTTCAGCCTAAGCCTGCTCTTGGGTATCACCGGAGATGGAAGCGCCGGGCTCCTGCTTTATGTTTTTACCACAAAACGCGGATCATCGCCTGCGCGTTGCGCATGGACGCGGGAGCGGTCGAGGGATATGAGGCCAGCCCGGAGCGCGTCGCGCCCTAATCCCAGCGTCGGAGATCCAGCAGGCGCGGGCAACTTCCAGAAGGACCTCTCCGGGATGCCATGAGGGGGAATCCATGCCGCCCACTCCCTCCGGCCAGGAAGGGAAGAGCCTTCGGCCGCGAGGAACCCTGGCCCTATTTTGAATCTGTTTGCTTGTCAAGCATTAGGGCCTGAAAAACGCTGAAACCGCTCATCTCTTAGGCCCTGGAACCCCCTGCGGATGTGGGGGAATCATCTGCTCTCGATTGGGAAGAGCGGTCGCGGGGTCGATGGTTGACGAGGAGCGAAGATCACGGCTAGACTGGAGCGTGTAACGCTTTTCGCTGCATCAGGCGGATTCCCGGGGGAGTCCGCGGGGAAGCGGGCTGAGAGGGCGCCTTCCGGAGGGGATTCCCCGAAGGCCCGGCGCCGACTCCTTGAACCGGATCCGGGTCATGCCGGCGGAGGGAAGGGAGCGATGCCTCCTCTTCAAGCGCGATGGGCCCCTTCGACGCTTTCGCCTCTGCCCCCGGTGCGGATTCCTCTGGCAAGCCGCAGCTCATCCGGCGGGGTCCATGCGAAGCGTTTCTCCCTTCATCGCGGACCATGGGGGGGCGCGGGGATGATCGTGGTGGTGGCGGGCGGGGACGTTGAGGGCGAGGCGTTGCGCCGAGCGACCTCCGGCGCGCGTTGGATCCTGGCCGCGGATGGGGGGGCGGCCCACCTGCGGGCCATCGGCGTCCTCCCCCATCGGGTGATCGGGGATTTGGATTCCATGGATCCGGAGACCCTCGCATGGCTGGAGGCCCACGAGGTCTCCATCGAGCGTCATCCGGTGGATAAAGACGCCACGGATCTGGAGCTGGCCCTGGACTACGCCCGAACCCTGGGGACGACCATCCGGGTGTTCGGGGCATGGGGCTCCCGGCTGGATCAGACCCTGGCCTCGCTGCTGCTTCTGGCCCACCCGCGATGGGCAGGCTGGGACGTCCGCTTCGTGGGGGCGGGGCGGGAGGCCTTCGTGATCCGGGAGGAGGGCTGGATCGAGGGGGAGCCGGGAGATCGGGTCTCCCTGATCCCGCTGATCGGGGACGCGGAGGGGGTGACGCTGGAGGGGCTGTTCTACCCCCTGACGGAGGGGACGCTGCCTTTCGGTGCCACCCTGGGGGTGAGCAACCGGATGATCGCCCCCCGGGCCCGGGTGCGGGTCCGACGGGGCCTACTTCTGGTGATCCACGAGCGGGGAGAGGGTTAAACCCGCAACCGGGGATGGCTGCAACCGGCCGACAGGATCATGGAGGACCGCCGGTTCGGGACGAAAGTGGCTTCCGCCGCGACCCACAAAGCAGGCCGAAATTCATTTCGGCCCGCATCCTGTCATCAAATCGAAGACGGGCGTTCGGGGCGAAAGCCCCTCCTACCGAAGCGCGTTTTTGTAGGAGCGGCTTCAGCCGCGACCTTCGTTTCATCGAGAACCGGAGGTTCGGGTCGAAGGATCGCGGCGCTTTCTCTCCGATGATCGCAGATGGGATGGAGGGCAACTGCCCGCAGTTGCTCGGCTTGGACAGCAGGGCGCAACGGGAGGGGAGAGGCTGGCCTCTGCTCCTCTCCGATCGTTCAAGGACATGGGCCAAAGCGAAAGCCCCTCCTGCCGTTGTAGGGTGAAGCGGCTTTCAGATCTTCCCATCCGGAGGGAGGAACGATGAAGCGCCGAGCGATTCTCATCGGCGTGCTGATGGTGTTCACAGCGGCCTGCACCACGCCTGCGGCGCCGCCGGCGCCCTCGCCGGCTCCGGCGACGCCGGCCCCCACGCTCTCCCCGAGCCCATCGGCCCCCACGGCCACACCGGCGGGCCCGCGGGAGCTGGTGCTGATGACCCACGACAGCTTCGCCGTCAGCGAAGAGGTGTTGCGGGAGTTCGAGCAGCGCTACCACGCGCGGGTCCAGATCCTCAAGGCAGGCGATGCGGGGGCCGCTCTCAACAAGGCCATCCTGGCCAAGGGAGCGCCCCTGGCCGATGTGTTCTTCGGGGTCGACAACACCTTCTTCAGCCGGGCCATCCGGGAGGACCTCTTCGAACCCTACCGGCCGAAGGGCCTGGAGGAGATCCCCGCGGAGTTCATCCTGGACCCCGAGCTCCGGCTGATCCCCATCGATTACGGCGACGTCTGCGTGAACTACGACAAGAAATACTTTCGGGAGAAGGGACTGAAGCCGCCGGAGACCCTGGAGGACCTCGCGCGGCCGGAGTATCGGGGCTTGCTGGTGGTGGAGAACCCGGCCACCTCCTCCCCGGGCCTGGCGTTCATGCTGGCCACCATCGCCCACTTCGGGGAGGAGCGCTGGCTGGATTTCTGGCGGGCCCTGAAGGCCAACGATGTGAAGATCACCGAGGGCTGGGAGGACGCGTATTACAAAGAGTTCAGCGGGGCCACGGGGAGCCCGGGGACACGCCCGCTGGTGGTGAGCTACGCCACCAGCCCGGCGGCGGAGGTGTATTTCAGCCAGGGTCAGCTCTCCGAGCCCCCCACCGGGAACGTCCTGGGGAAGGACGCCTGCTTCCGCCAGATTGAGTTCGCCGGCATCCTGAAAGGGGCGCGGAACCGGGACCTGGCGGAGCGCTGGATGGATTACATGATCAGCCTGCGCTTCCAGGAAGACATCCCCCTCCAGATGTTCGTCTTCCCGGTCCACCCGAAGGCCAAGCTCCCGGACTTCTTCCAGAAGTTCGCAGAGGTCCCGAGGGAGCCCGCCCGCCTGGATCCCGCCCGGATCGATGCCAACCGGGAGCGGTGGATCCAGGAGTGGACGGATTTGATGTTGCGATGAGGATCGCGCAAAATGTGAGGAACGCGGATCCGGCTCGCCCGAACCGGGGTGCGGGAGGTCCGGCGATGAGGGTTCGGTTGATGACGGAAAGCGGCGAGGAGATCCGGGGCGCTTTCCTGCTCCGTCTGGGAGGATGGACCGAGGCCCGTTACTTGGAAGAGGTGCCGGAGGACCACATCTGGGAGTTTGAGGACGGGGAGGTGATCGTGCACTCGCCCGCCCCGCTCTCCCACCGGCGCCTGGTGGGATTTCTATCCTTTCTGCTGCGGGGCTACGTCGAAGCGCATGGGCTGGGAGAAGTCTTCAATGGGCCGGCGGTTCTTCGCCTGCGGCCGGGGGCGGTCAAAGAGCCGGACCTCTTCTTCGTGCATCGGGATCGTCTCCCGGGGAGCCGCTCTGACTGGGTGGAGGGCCCGGCGGACCTGGTGGTGGAGGTCGTCTCTCCACCCACCCGGCGCTATGATCTCGAAGAGAAAGCCCGGATATACGAGGAGGGCGGAGTTCGGGAATACTGGGTGGTGGATCCTGAGCTCCGGGTGGTGACTATCCACCGGCTCGATCACCCCGGCTACCGGGTGGGGGAGATCTCCCAGGGGCGGATCCCGTCCACGGCGGTCCCGGGGTTCTGGATCGAAGCGGAATGGCTATGGCGGGATCCGCTCCCCGCTGCTCTGGAATGTCTCCGGCAGATCCTGGAGGCGTCCGGGTAAACCGGGCGTCTGTCGGGGATCGATCGGGGCTGCCTGCTCAGGATGCGAACCCGCATGGGAAAAGTGGGCCGACGAGATCTCCTGCTGGCGCTGCCGCTTCTGTTCTTTTCCCTCTTCTACGCATATCCCATCATCTCCATCCTGCGCCTGAGCCTCATGCCCGCAGGCGTCCTGGAAGGGGAGGCGATCCTCCGGACCCTGGGAAGCCCGTCCTTCCGGAAGGTCCTGGGGTTCACGGTGGGGCAGGCGGCCCTTTCCACGGCGGTGACCCTTCTCCTGGGGCTCCCCCTGGCGGGCCTCTTCGCCCGTTATCAGCTGCCGGGCCGCCGCCTGTGGCAGGCGATGGCCACCGTCCCCTTCGTGCTCCCCACGGTGGTGGTGGCGGCGGCCTTCACGGCCCTCCTGGGCCCTCGGGGCTGGGTGAATCAGGCCCTGATGGCCCTGTTCGGCCTCCCGGAACCGCCGATCCCCTTCGTGAACACCCTGACCGCGATCGTCGTCGCCCACGTGTTCTACAACCTCACGCTAGTGCTGCGCATCGTGGGGAATGCCTGGAGCCATCTGGATCCCACCCTGGAGATGGCGGCCCGGACCCTGGGGGCGGATCGCTGGCGGGTCCTCACGCGGGTGACCGGGCCGTTGTTGCTCCCGACCATCCTGGCCGCCGCGGCCCTGGTGTTCCTGTTCGATTTCACCAGCTTCGGGGTGGTGTTGCTGCTGGGTGGTCCTCAGTATGCTACGCTGGAGGTGGAGATCTACCGGCAGGCCGTCGGCCTCTTCCGTTTGCCGGCGGCGGCCACCCTCGCCCTGGTCCAGCTGGCCCTGAACTTCGCGCTCCTCTATCTTTACACGCGGCTTCAGGCCCGCTGGGTGGTCCCTCTGGAATGGCGGCCGGAGGCTTCCACCGGTCGCCCGTTGCGGACGTGGAGGGAGCGTCTGATGGCCGGCCTGGGGCTGGCGATCCTTTTCCTCTGGATCGGCATGCCGTTGCTGGCCCTGGCCCTGCGCTCGGTGACCCCGATGACCCTGCGCAAGCCCGGAGAGCCGGCTTACTACACCGGGTGGATCACCCTGGGCTACTATCGGGAGCTCTGGATCAACCGGCGCGGCGCCGTCACTTACGTGGCGCCCATCGAGGCGGTCCGCAATTCGTTGCTCTTCGCCGCCGCGACCATGGGCCTCTCGCTGTCCCTGGGCGGGCTGGCCGCTTACGGGCTGGCGGGCCGGCGTCGCATCCGCTGGCTGGATCCGCTGCTGATGCTTCCCCTTTCCACGTCAGCGGTCACCCTGGGGTTCGGGTTCCTGGTCGGCTTCAGCCATCCGCCGGGGTTCCTGAAAGCGTGGCCGGGGCTTGTGGCGGCGGTGCAGGCCCTGCGCACCTCGCCGCTGCTGGTGGTGATCGCCCACACCTTGATCGCCTATCCGTTCGTGGTGCGCATCCTCCTGCCGGCCCTGGAGGGGATGAACCCGCGCTGGCGGGAGGCGGCGATGACCCTGGGGGCCTCGCCGGCGCAGGTCTGGTGGCGGGTGGAGGCACCCCTGCTGGGCCGGGCGTGGCTGGCCGCCGCCGTCTTCGCCTTCTGCGTCTCCCTGGGGGAGTTCGGGGCCACCGCCCTCATCGCCCGGCCCACCATGCCCACCATGCCCCTGGCCATCGCCCGCTTCCTGAGCCAGCCCGGGGAGCTGAACCTGGGCCAGGCGATGGCCATGAGCACGCTGTTGCTCCTCCTCACCTTCCTCGGTATCCTTCTCATCGAGCGGTTCCGCTACCAGGGGATCGGGACGTTCTAAAGGAGGAGGGGATGCGGCAGCGGGTGGTTGCGGTGTTCGGCGGCCACGCCCCGGCGCCGGGATCCGCGGATTACGAGATGGCCCGGGAGCTGGGCCGCCGCCTGGCCGAGGCCGGCTTCATCGTGATGAGCGGCGGGTATGGGGGGACGATGGAGGCGGTCAGCCGCGGGGCGCGGGAAGCCGGCGGGCTCGCCATCGGGGTCACGGTGGACCTGTTCGACCGCTGGGGGTTGAAGGCCAACCCCTATCTCGATGTGGAGATCAAGTTCCCCACCCTCTTCCAGCGCCTGCATTACCTGGTGACCGCCGGCGACGCCATGGTCGCCCTGCCCGGCGGCATCGGGACGCTGAGCGAGATGGCCATGGCCTGGAGCCTCCTCCAGACCCGGGAGCTGGCCCCCCGGCCCTTCCTCCTGATCGGGACGCGCTGGCGTCGCCTGCTGGAGGCCTATCACGATCCCCTCTACATTCGGGAGGAGGACCTGGGCCTGCTGCAGGTGGTGGAAAGCGTGGGGGAGGCGGTTCTTCGATTGCAGGCCATGATGGCGGAAGGGACGCCGGTGGGATCGGGGCCGCGAGGTTGAGATCGTTTCGAAAAGGGAAGCGGCGATGAAGATCCTGTGCGTGGACATCGGGACCGGGACCCAGGACATCCTCCTCTACGACAGCGAGAAGGAGCTGGAGAACGCCTATCAGCTGGTTCTGCCTTCGCCGACCATGCGGGTGGCGCGAGCGGTGCGGCAGGCCACCCGGGAGCGCCGGCCGATCCTCTTAACCGGCGTCCTGATGGGCGGTGGGCCGTGCCAGTGGGCGGTGGAGGACCACCTGCGGGCTGGCCTCCCGGTGTATGCGACGCCGGAGGCGGCGCGGACCTTCAACGACGATCTGGATGTGGTGCAGGCGATGGGGGTGCGCCTCGTCAGCGAGGACGAGGCCGCTCGCATGGGGGATCGGGTGGTTCGTCTGGTGTTGCGGGACTTCGACTGGGAGGCGTTGCGGCAGGCCTTCGAGGCCTTCGGAGTGCCCCTCCGGCCGGACGGGGTCGCCGTGGCGGTCTTCGATCACGGGGCGGCGCCCCCCGGTTACTCCGACCGCAAGTTCCGGTTCGATTACCTGGCCCAGCGTTTGGCTGAGCATCGGGCGCTCACCGTCTTCGCCCATCGAGGGGAGGAGATCCCTGCCCCCCTCACCCGGTTGCAGGCGGTGGTGCGCACGGTGCGGGAGGCCTTCGACGGCCCTGTGGTGGGGATGGACACCGCCCCCGCGGCGGCCCTGGGCGCCACCCTGGATCCCCGGGTGGCGGCCTGGCGGCAGTGCCTGGTGGTGAACATCGGGAACTTCCACACCCTGGCCTTTCGGCTGCGGGAAGGGCAGGTGGAGGGGCTCTTTGAGCACCACACAGGCTTTCTGGATGGGGAGAAGCTGGACCGCCTGCTGGGCCGGCTGGCGGAGGGCGCCCTGGGTTTTGAGGAGGTGTTCGACGACATGGGCCACGGGGCGCTGGTGTTCAAGGCCGCGCCGATGCGGCCGGAGGGGGTGGCCGTCGTCGGGCCCCGCCGCGGATTGTTGCGGGGGTCCCGCCATCCGGTTTACTTTGCGGTCCCCTATGGGGACATGATGCTGGCGGGCTGCTTCGGGTTGCTCTGCGCCTTCGCCGCGTGCTATCCCGAGTTCGCCCCGCTCATCCGGGATTCCCTTCAAGGCGCCCCGCGGCCCGCCCCCTGGGAGGTGGAGCGATAACCGGGGGTCCCACAGGGAGCGCCCCCCTATTTGCTCCGGCTTCAACCTGTTGCGGCGGATCCATCCCATCAGCCCGTAGGTGCATCGCTTCTCCGAGCAGCAAGTCAGCGTTTGCGGAAGAAAACCAGAAAGCGCACAAGGGCAGATGCGATGGCGAAACTGAGGGCACCGGCCAGCACCGGGAGAATCGCCTCCATCCATGTCCTTTGCTCAAAGCCCAACCATATGGCTAGACTTGTGATCAGGAAGGCCGACGCCCCAATCACAGTGGAGAGCAGGATCTGGATCCGGAGATCGGTTTCTCGCTGCCCAGCTCCCATGATTTCCTCCTTTCAAGCGAAGACCCAGACGCAGTCCCGGGATTATGAGGGACGATAGGCTGGTAGACATCTGTCTGCCACACCATGCCCGGGCTATTGAGAAACAGCAGAGCATCTGAACCGAGCTAGCAGAAAGGTCCGCAACCGAAGTAGCATCCTCCTCCACACAGGCCGCCACACATCCCTCCGCAAATCAGGGTGCAGACAACGTTGGGTCCACAAATAATTACGCACGCTAATGCGCATCCCACACCGCATAAACCACCACAAAATGCATTACAGATCAAGCAGTCCCAATCCACCTGATTGATCATGGGTGCTTCAAAGCGTTCGATTTGACCACTTGAGCCAACCCTTAGAGCATATCGCTGTCCATTATTAGGGATAACAATCGCATAGGCCCATACGAGACCGCTTACTTCTTCTCCATATGCAAGAACGGCTTCTTGGCCGTCCGTTACATAACGATGGATGGCAACGGTTCGCACCAGCTTGTTACTCTCGCGAATCCGGATTACAGAAGGTGATTCATAGGGAGCAAATCCTTGTGCTTTAAGAAACAAACTGATTCGAAGCACGTGTGTATTATTAAAGGCATGGCGAAGCATTTGAGTGTAAGTATGAGCATCTGCGGGTTCAACCGAAATTTCGGCGGGAGGTTTAGGGCTTGCAGGCTCATGCTTGACCTTCACCGACTTGGGGCTTCCTAAGATTGAGTAAGAAAAGGGTGATCTGCGCGATGAGTGCCCCTCCGGCCCGGCGCAGGAAATCGCGCCTTCCCCAATCCACGCCCAGCACCGGGCCCAGGAGCTGGAGCCACCGCATCCCCAGGCCCGTGAAGACCCGGACGCGCTCCCCCTCGACCTCCAGGAGCATGGGCTCTTAGCGCCAGCCGGCGCGGGCCGGGTTCAGCCGGGCCTGGGCCTCGGGCTCCTGCGGGTTGCGCCCCTCTCATCGCTCTCCATCCTCCGGAGGCGAGCCAGGTTCTCCGCGCTTATGGGGGCATCTGCCAGAGGCTTACCCGGCCATCCTCCAGGACTACGGCCAGCCATCGCCCGTCCGGACTAAAGGTGGCGACCGCGTTTGCCCCCCATCCGTTCAAACGGCCGCCGGGCTTCCCATCCCCCGGCAGATCTCGCCGGAGATCCCACCACATCCATTCCTCCCCGATCTGGATGACCAACCATCGTCCATCGGGAGAGGGGATCAGCGCTCCGGGCCATCCAGTCAGTGGAAACTCTTCCCGAAGCATGCATCCCGGCACCTCCACCCACCGGCCGCGCCACCGGGTTTTCATCAACTCCGGTGTGTTTTCCAGCTTCGTGGCTACGCCCAGGGCCAGCAATCGCTGATTATCCGGATGAAAAGCCAGTCGCATCACGTCCACCTGCCCGAGCCGATCCTGGGCTCCCCACCCCAGATCCGTCGCGCAGACCAGCCGTCCACTGGCCGTTTCCCATATCCGCAAAGGAGTCTCATCCATCGCCGGGCCCGGGCCGTGCTGGGAACTGCCGGCGGCCACCCATCGTCCGTCCGGGGAAAAGGTCAGCGCCTGGATCGGGTTGGGTCCTCCTTGCGCCCACCACTGCCAGCGCTCCCTGTCCACTTCCCCCACCCATATGGTCCCATCCTCGGTCCCCACGGCCCACCGCGAACGATCCGGAGCCACTGCCAGACTGTAGACTCCCCGTGGACCCGGGGGAACCTTCCACGACCGGAGCGTCCGGAGATCCCAAACCCACTGCTCGCCGGCCTGTTCCCCCCTTAAGAGCTCCCTATCTGGCCAAGCCGGCTGCCACTGTCCTTCCCCCAGGGGGATACGGGTCTGCTCCTGTCCCCCTGGCACCTCCAGCACCCGGATCGTGCCATCGCGCCCCAGATAGGCCAGCGTCTCTCCGGTGGCGCTGAAGGCCAGTCCGGGCGCCGCCGCTCCCGTCTCGAGCAGCTGCCGCCGATCCCCGGTCGCCGTTTCCATCCACACCGTCTCGCCTTCCTGCCAGAGCCGCGCGGTTCCCTCAGGCCGGGCAGCCTGCCACACCGTGAGGGGCTCCTGTCGGTCTCCCAGGCGGCGCCCGGTCGCTACCTCCCACACCCCGCGCTGGGAACGCAGCACCCGTCCCCCGTCCGCGAAGGCCAGGGCCCCGGGGTTCCTCTCGGCCAACCGCTGAACCACCTCACCCGTCCTCAGATCCCAGATCGTGATGCCCTCCGCGTCGCTTCCCGCTGCCCACCGGCCATCGGGCGACACCGCCAGTGCCTTCACATCCCCCGTTGTGTTCAGGGCTCCCATTGGCTGGCCGGTTTCCACCGAGAGCCGGAGCACATCGCCTGCATCCACCAGCACCTCCTGTCCATCCGGCGTGAACGCGATGGCCTCCCCAGCGCGCGCATCCTCAAAATCCGGAAGGGGGAAGGCCCAATGCAGGGTGGGCGTCGGCTCCAAACGCCAGAGGAACCCATGAACGTCGGTCACGGCGGCGAGGAATCGCCCGTCTGGGGAGAAAGCCAGGTCGTTCACCGGTTCCGGTTCCCGCAACAGCACGTGCTGCGGTTGCTCGTAGGGAGGGTCGTAGAGGGCCAGGGAGGGGCAAACCCGAAGGCAGGCAATGGCCAGGGTGACGGCGTGGGGACGTGCGGCCAGGTGGGCGATCCATCCCCGGGATATCCATTTCCCCTGAGGTGGTTCGGAGGTCAGGTCCATGAGCAGGAGGCCGGTGGTGAGCCCCACCGCCAGGGCCGGGGGCTCCTCCAGCAAGGCCAGCCCGGCGAGGCTTCCCATGCCGCGCGTCCACACCTGCACCGGCTCGGGTAGCGTCCGGGGGGTCATTTCCCCTTTGACGCACGCGCCCATCGCCAGTGTAATGCCGATCCAGAAGTAACTAAACCACCACGGTTTCTCGCGCATCATCGGATCCACCCGTAAAGCACCGTTGATCCCCCGCTTACGGAGGCCTCGCATGCGAAATAGGCCCGATAAGCCTGCCCTCCATCTCCAAGCATCCTGCATCGTGAAGGAGCCATCGTTCGCTCCTCGCTTCCCCCTCCGGTCGCGGATCGGCTTTCGGTTTTCATGCGATTCAGCCAGCGGAAGCCGTAGTCCTCCCAAAAGGGGGACACTGCGCGGCCATCGGGATCCTCTGTGCCGGGCGGCCAGGGCGCTTCCCCGCCCAGCCCGGTGCGGAATCGGTGCCGGCCGGGGAGGGGTGGGAGCGGTTCCTCGGCCCCTCCTGCACGCCCCCAGCGCCAGGGCCATCGCTATCATCCACCCCCATCGCTTCCACCATCCCGCCCGCCTTATGGAACCCCCCTTCGAGCTCCCGGGTCTGGATCTCGTCCCCGAGCGACCAACCGCACGGGCGATGCAGATCCCAGCTGGAGGGAAAGGTCTCTCGACTGATCGTCATCGGCGGCCGGATCGCCGGATTCGTTTGTTCCGGGATGTGAAGCAGGCGATGGCGGGGGGATCCATTCAATCAACCCCCACTGACACTGTCCGTCCGAACGAGGGGAGATCGCCTGGGCGCCGATCCACACCCGTTTCAGCAGGCGCCCTTGGATTTCAGGAAGCAACGCATATATGCCCTGGTAGAAGGGGAAGAGATCCAGGGTCGCCTGGGGGACTCCCTCCAGGTTCAGCCACACCACCTGTTCCCCATGCTCCCCCCTTACGGCCAACACGCCGTCTGGAACAGGAACGAGGGGCGGTTGCGCGCCGGCGAGGGGAATTCCAAGGGATCCCGGAGCTGCGGGCAGGCGCAACACACGCAGCTCACCGGTTTGCAGATCTTTCAGGAAGACGGCAGGGGGATCAACCCCCCAGGTCATTATGGAGACCCCTTCCAGAAGCCGGCCGGCTTTGAGATGGGCTCCCGGGGCAAGGTAGAGGACTCGGGCGGGATCTTCGGGCCCTTTGAGGTGCTGGCCTACGCGCACCATGGCGATCGCCAGCCATTGTCCATCCGGGGAAAGGGCGTAGTCGAAGAAGTTCCAATCTGAAAGCCCCAGGTCGGCGGGCCTCACCACCCGGCCGGCGTGGAGGTCCAGAAGGAAGCCCTTCCCGAATGCATCGTTGGGCACCCCGATGAGCCAGTGAGGACCGTTTCCGATCTCCCTGGTCGGTGGGATGTTCGGGTCGTCTGATCCAAGGATGTGAAGCGGCAGATCGATCCGGCGGGCTGGCGCGCCCATGCGGGCGGGGACTTGCCAGATCCGGATCCGCGGCAGCCCATCCGGGGTTTCCACCTCTTGCAGCGCCAACCCGTAAGCGCTATCCCGGGCCATGATCACCCCCCACAGTCCCCGCTCCCTCTCCAGGACCTTCTCCCAGGTCCCGGTGTTCAGATCTACTCGCCACACCGTCCCGTTTGGGGAGGAGGCGAGGGCCACCGCGTCCCGGGCCAGGAGAAGGTCACGGATCGGTTCCGGCGGCTCCAGAACGCAGGAGCGGTGATCCTCTTCCAGGATCAGGCGAATGAGGCCGACATGGGTGCGGATGGCCCTGAGCCGTCGGCCATCCGAAAGGGTCCAGCAGCAGACTTCCTCCACGGTCTCTTTCTCACGGATGGCGCTCCCGTCCTGGATGAGCCAGTGGTGGGTATTGCCTTCCGTATCCAGTTCTGCGGAGGCCAGGAAACCTGCGTTCTGAAGTGGGGGCTCCAGGGGCCAGCGCCACACCACCGTAAGGCGGCGGCCGTCCCGGGAGATTGACTCCGGGAAGATGGGATACGGAGAACCCGGGAGGTGGCGCAGGCGTCGGTCGGGTCGGGCCAGCTCCTCCCATCGGAGATCCCAAAGGTCCAGGAGCGGCGAGGGCGTCTCCCCGCTCGAAATATCCGGTGGAGGAAGGCAGGGGGAAGTGGGGAGTGTGGGCGGAGGAGGGGTAGAGAGGGGTGAACCGAACCTCTTCTCCAACGTGGGCCGGGGTCCAGGAGCCTGTGGCATCCTACAGCTCAGCAGGCTTAGCACCATCAGCATCATGATCGCAATCCGATCCTGCTTAGACAGAACACACATCACATTCTCCTCGGAACCGGATCACCTGCCCTTGTTGAAAGAGTAACTCTGTTGGCCGGTAGAGGAGGAAGGGGATCTGCGCTCGTGCCTCGGCCAGATCCTGCACCAGAAGGGTCTCCCCGCGCAGGGCCTCGGCTTCGGGGCTGCCATCGGTCTGGCATAGGATGGGAGCGGGGGCACAGCTCACGAAGGAGGGCAGCGGGGCGCCTTCCGGAAGCAGCACGAACCCCTCCCAGAGCTCCCCCTCCCCTGGGCCGAGACGAGGAGGGGCCGAACCGACGGTTCGAGGGGCATGGGTCCCTCCGGGGATCCGCCGCAGCAGCGCCAGCCCGGCCAGGGCCAGGCTCTGGCGCAGCAACCGCCGCCTCCCCCAATCCACGCCCAGCACAGGGCCTCCCATCCGGGCCACCGCCTGGGCTACCCGCAAGGCCCGCGCCGGGCCCAGGATCTGGAGCAACCGCATCCGCATCGCCAGCCCCGCGAAGACCCGCACCCGCTCCCCCTCGATCTCGACGAGCATCGGCTCCCACTGCCAGCCGGGACGGGCGCGGTCCAGCAGGGCCTGGACCTCGGGCTCCCGCAAACTCCGCACCCGCAGCCGCCCCCCGCTGAGGGCCTCCACCTCCCGGGCCAGGGCGGCGCATACGGAACACCCCGCATCGTAAAGCAGCCACCGCGTCCCCATCGCAGACCTCCCTTGCCTGGGCTTCCGCTTCTCATCTTAGCCCACTCCCCGCTTCTTGTCTGTCCCCCGACGCGGGGGACAGACCTTCCGCGGGCGGTCCCCATCTACCCAAGGCCCATCAGGGCCTCGATCAGCTGCCGGAAGTCCGGCAAGGGATCCTCGTCCAGCAGCGCCGCGCAGCGGGGGTCCAAGGCCGCCCTGGGCCAGCCAGCGGGTCAGGTCTACCCGATCCACCCGCCCCAGGCGGGCCAGGGCCCGTGCCAGGTGGGTGCGGGCGGTCTCCGGCGCGATGCCGAGCACGCGGGCGATCTCCTTGTTGCTCAGGCCGTGGGCCGCCGCCCAGGCCACCGCCTGCTGCTGCGGGCTGAGGGCCGCCCACGGATCGCCCCATCTCGCCCACCAGCGCTGGGCCTGCTGCACTGCCCCCGGGGTCCACAGCGACGTCCCGGCCAGGGCCTGCCGGACGGCGGCGAGGAGCCTTTCGCACGGTTGCCCCCGCCACAGGCAGCCCCGGGCGCCCGCCTTCCAGGCCAGGGCCTCTCGGGCAGGGTGGGGGACTTCCACCAGCAGCAGTCCCGAGCATTCCTGACCTTCGGAGAGAAGTTCGGACAGGGGGTGGTAGAATTGGGCGGAATCCTCTTCGGGGGAGGTAGGAGTGATGGCCGAGGTTCTGCCTTTGGGGCAGATAGAGCAATTCATGGCCGAG
>Ga0080007_1066720_pt1 | contig 29647 bp, 26 predicted proteins | sample OctOCTMetagenome_FD_69210 | JGI IMG/M metagenome (GOLD analysis project Ga0080007, IMG submission 69210) | Hot spring and microbial mat streamer communities from Octopus Spring Streamers, Yellowstone National Park, USA - OCT_B (SPADES... | ecosystem: Environmental > Aquatic > Thermal springs >...
ATGTTTTTGTAGTCGGATGGACACGTTCAATTGACTTTCCAACTTATGACCCAGGAGGAGGTGCTTATTATCAGGGAACTTGTGGAGGAGGTTGCTATCCTTATTATGATGTTGCTTTTATCTTAAAATTCAATAATAGTGGAGTTAGATTATGGGCTACTTATTATGGAGGAAGTGCTGATGATAGAGCCTTTTCAATTTCAACAGATGTTAATGGAAATGTTTTTGTAGTTGGAGGGACAACTTCAACTGACTTTCCAACTTATGATCCAGGAGAAGATGCTTATTATCAGCCAAATAAGGCTGGTTATTCTGATGCTTTTATATTAAAATTCACTAATAGTGGAGTTAGATTATGGGCAACTTATTATGGAGGAAGTGATGGTGATGAAGCCTATTCAATTTCAACAGATGCTAATGGAAATGTTTTTGTAGTTGGAAGTACAAATTCAACTGACTTTCCAACTTATGACTTTCCAACTTATGACCCAGAAGAAAGTGCTTATTATCAGCCAAATAATGCTGGTGGTTATGATGCTTTTATCTTAAAATTCACTAACGATGGCATTAGATTATGGGCTACTTATTATGGAGGAAGTTCTGATGATGAAGCCTCTTCAATTTCAACAGATGCTAATGGAAATGTTTTTGTAGTCGGATGGACACGTTCAATTGACTTTCCAACATATAATCCAGGAGGAGGTGCTTATTATCAGTCAAATAAGGCTGGTGGTTATGATGCTTTTATCTTAAAATTCACCAATAATGGCATTAGATTATGGGCCACTTATTATGGAGGAAGTTATAATGATTCTGCCTATTCAGTTTCAACAGACGCTAATGGAAATGTCTTTGTAGTTGGTTATACATGGTCATTTAACTTTCCAACATATAATCCAGGAGGAGGTGCTTATTATCAGCCAAATTATGCTGGTTGGGGTGATGCTTTTATCTTAAAATTCAATAATAGTGGAGTTAGATTATGGGCTACTTATTATGGAGGAAATGGTAAAGATGAAGCCTATTCAATTTCAACAGATGCTAATGGAAATGTTTTTGTAGTTGGAAGTACAAATTCAACTAACTTTCCAACATATAATCCAGGAGGAGGTGCTTATTTTGATAGAACTTGTGGAACTGATGGGAATTGTAATTATGATGGCAGTATTTATTATGGGGATGCTTTTATTTTAAAATTCACTAATAATGGCATTAGATTATGGGCTACTTATTATGGAGGAAGTAATTGGGATGAAGCCTCTTCAATTTCAACAGATGCTAATGGAAATGTTTTTGTAGTTGGTTATACATGGTCAACTAACTTTCCAACTTATAATCCAGGAGGAGGTGCTTATTATCAACCAGCTTGTCCAGGTTGTCAAACAGATCGTCCAAGGTGTCTTAGATGTTATGATGCTTTTATAATAAAATTCAACAATAAGTGATGCTTTTATTTCCAAATTCTTCGGCTCTATTTCAATTCCCGAATCCTTCATTTCCTCAATAAAAATCAAAAACAATAATGTCATTATAAAACTAAATGAAAATATAAATTCAGAATTTAAAGTCTTTACAATTCTTGGAAGGGAGATTATAAGAGGAAGGATAAATAATAATGAAATTTCATTTAAAGTGCCAAGTAGTGGGATTTATATTTTAAAAGTTAATAATAAGAATGTGAAAATTGTTGTGAAGTAAAAGCCCCCTTGCCGAAAAGTGGGTATTTTTAAGCCGAAGGCTTATTTAAAGGCAATTCAATTAAAATTGCTTATTTTTTTCTCTTTTTAATTATCCTATTTATCATTTCCTTTGCTTTCTGAAAACTTTCAAAGGCTTCATTTGGTATTTCATAGCCTTGCTCTTTAAACTTATTTAATAATTCAATTTGTTTCTTTGTTGGTTTTATATTATTTTTTATCCAATTTTCAAGTTTTTTTTGATTTTTCATAATGTTTTCATCTAAATCTAAATTTAATTCTTTGGCTAATTTTTGGGCAAATTCTAATTGTTTTTTCGTTGGTGGTTTATTTTGGTCAATCCATCTTGAAAGCATAGCTCTATTATTCTTAATCTCTTCACTTAAATTTAAATTTAGCTCTTTGGCTAACTTCTGAGCAAATTCTAATTGCTTTTCCGTTGGTTTATTATCTTTAATTTTACTTTCAACATCCTTTAATTTCTGATATATTTCATTTGCTACATCTTTCCAATTTAGCTTTCCCTCTTCCACAAGGTCAAGTTTTTCTTCCATATCAGCAGTAAATTTATAATCTATCACCCAAGGGTATTCTTTACTTAACCAATCTATTAACTTTTCTCCAATTTCCGTAGGATAAAAAACGCCATTTTTTAGTTTTACATATTTTCTTTTCTTTAATGTTTTAATAATTTGAGCATAAGTTGATGGTCTTCCTATACCAAGTTTTTCAAGCATTTTAATAAGTGTGCTTTCCGTCCATCTTGGTGGGGGTTGGGTTTGTTTTTCTAATAATTCAACTTTTATTTTATTTAGTTTTTCATTTTCATTTAATTTCGGTATAATATTCATCTCAATTTCAGGATAAATTTTTCTCCATCCTTCAAATAAAATGAACTTTCCTTCTGCTATAAGCTCATTTTCTCCTGCTTTTATTATGTACTTTATTTTTTTCCAAATAGCACTTTCCATTTGACTTGCTATTGCTCTATTCCAAATAAGCTCGTAAATTTTTTTTGCTTTTCCTGTTAAATTTAAATTGTTTGGCTCTCTCTTAGGACTTATTATAGAAGGTCTTATTGCCTCATGGGCTTCCTGAGCAAATTTCCTTGTTCTAAAAATTCTAATTTTTTTAGCTAAATAATCCTCTCCAAATTTATTCTTTATATATCCACGAATTTTACTAATAATTTCTTCATTTATCTTAACACTATCAGTTCTATGATAAGTAATATAGCCATTTTCATATAAAAATTGAGCTATATTCATAGTTTCTTCAGGACTAATTCCTAAAATTTTACTTGCATCTTGCTGAAGTGTAGCAGTTCTATATGGCTCAGGTGGTGCTTCTTTTTGCTCAATTTCTATAATTTTATAAACAACATGCTCACTTTCTTCAATTTCCTTAAAAATTTTTTCTGCTTCTTCCTTTTCTTTTATATTTCTATTTAATTTCGCTATAAATGTTAAGTTGTCTTTCTTATATATTACTTGAATTTGATAATATGTTTGAGGCTTAAAGTTTCTTATTTCTCTTTCTCTTTCAACAATAAGTCTTAAAGCAGGACTTTGAACTCTACCAACGGACAATCTGCCTCCAATTGTTTTACTTGCGAGCGGTGATAAAAAATATCCAACAATTCTATCAATTAATCTTCTTGAAAATTGTGAATAAACTCTATTATAATCAATATCTCTTGGATTTGAAAGTGCTTTTTTAATTTCCTCTTCTATAATAGCATGAACTTCAATTCTTTTATAGTTTTTAGGTTTTGTTCTTTGGACTATATGATAAGCAATTGCTTCACCTTCTCTATCAGGATCCGTTGAAATATAAACTATTTCAGATTTACTAACAACTTCTTTAAGCTCCTTAATAATTTTATTTTTTCCTTTTATAGGAACAAAAAACATTTCAAAATTGTTTAAATCCACTCCCATTTCATTTTCAGGTAAATCTACAATATGACCAAGTGTAGCTTTTACTAAATATCCTTTTATTAATTTACTTATCGTTTTTGCTTTACTTGGGCTTTCTACAATAATTAACTTCATTAAGTTATAAAATTTTAGAGCAGAACTGTGCTAACTACATAACACTCAATAAATTCATTTTTTAAGTTATTTCCGCTTTTTGGTTTTATTGAAATGGAATCCTTATTTAATTTTAAAACCTGACTAATGTTTTCTTTCATTTTGTCAATATAAGGTGTTAATTTTGGTTCTTTTAGTATAATAACTGCATCTATACTAATAATTTTGTAGCCCTTTAAACTACTTGAAAACTCTTTAAGTAGGTTTAAACTATAAGCATCTTTATTCTTTTCATTTTCAGCAAAAATTTCACCTATACTTTTATTCAAAATAATTCCACTTAAACTATCAATAATTGCATGAATAAGAGCATCTCCATCAGAATGACCAAAAGCTCCAAAATTAGATGGAATTTCAACACCACCAATAATAAGTTTCCTATTTTCAACAAGTGGATGAATATCATATCCAAAACCAACTTTTATATTTTTCATAAAAAAACGTTCCAAAATTTTAATGTCATCTCTAAATGTAATTTTAAAGTTTTCAAAATCTCCATTAATATATTTAATATCGTTTGAAATGAATGTTTTATAATAAAATGCATCATCTGTTCCATTTATATTGCTTTCAAATGCCTTTTCATAAGCAATTTTAATTAAATGTTTTTTAAATCCTTGTGGTGTTTGAATTAACATTAAATTTTCTCTGTTTAATTCATTGCCGAATTTATCTCTTATTGTATCTCTAACTTCAATAAATGGTACAACAGCATTATTTCCTTTTAATAATTCTTCTTTAATTCTTAAAATTAACTCTTTACTTACATTTGGTCTGCTTGCGTCATGAATTAAAACAAAATCTCCACTTGAATTTATAATCCCATTATAACTTGAATTTGCTCTCGTTTGACCACCATAAACAATTTTTACATTTTTTAAATCTAAATAAAAACCTTCTGGAATAACTAAAATTATTTCATCTACTAAGTTTTCAAATGCCCTTATTGAAAATTCATAAAGTGGAATATCAAAAATTTTTAAAAATTGCTTATATCCACCAAATCTTAAACCTTTTCCTCCTGCTAAAATTATCGCTGAAAACTTCATAATGATATTTTTATATTATTTGATAAAAACCAATCTATTGTCATTCTTAAACCTTCTTCAATTTTAACCTTCGGCTCCCAATTTAATATATTTTTAGCTTTTGTTATGTCCGCTTTTGTTTCATATAAGTCAGCTTTATTAAAAGGCTCATATTTTATTTTTAGTTTTTTATTTAAAATTTTCTCAATAATTTTAATAACATCAATTAGCTTATTATCCTCATCATTTCCAAGATTTATAATTTCAAAACCTTCTAATTGATAAGCAAGATAAGTTCCAATAGCAATATCATCTATATAAGTAAAGCTTCTTCTTTGACTACCATCACCATATATTATAATTTCATTATCATTTATTGCCCAATAAACAAATCTAAATATGCTCATATCTGGTCTTCCAGCAGGTCCATAAACTGTAAAGTATCTTAAAACAATAGCAGATATTCCATATAGATAATGAAAAGTCCAAATTAAATTTTCAGCAGATTTTTTACTTACAGCATAAGGAGAAATCATATTATCGCATTTCATATCCTCTTTAAATGGTGGTTTTTGTCCAGCGTATATTGATGATGTGGATGCTAAAACAATTTTTCTTACATTAAATTCAATCATAAGCTCTAAAAGATTTAAGGTCCCAATAACATTTACTTCAAAATAATCCTTTGGATTTAACAAGCTATTTCTTACACCTGCTTTTGCTGAAAGATTTATAATACCTTCAAAATTGTAAATTTTAAATATGTTTCTTAAACCTTCTTTATCTCTAATATCGGAAAGAATAAAATCAAAATTTTCATAATTTTTCAAATAGTTTATACGATACTCTTTTAGTGATAAATCGTAATATGGGTCAAAATTATCAATGCCTATGACTTTATAATTATTTTTTAAAAACAACTCACAAACCTTATATCCAATAAATCCAGCACAACCAGTTATAAGAATTTTTTTCAATATAAAAATTTTAAAGGAAAAGACTTTACTTTATAAGGCAATCTCCAAATAGCTTTAAAATTTATAGCTTTATGATAGAAAAAAATTTTGATGTAATTGTTGTTGGTGGAGGACATGCGGGTATTGAAGCGAGTTTAGCAAGTGCAAGAATGGGTTTAAAAACACTATTGCTAACTTTGGATATTGATAAAATTGGACAAATGTCTTGTAATCCCGCTATGGGTGGAATAGCAAAAGCTCATCTTATTAAGGAAATAGATGCTCTTGGAGGAGAAATTGCATTAGCAACTGATGAATGTGCTATATCTACAAAAATGCTAAATGTTAGAAAAGGTCCTGCAGTTTGGTCGTTAAGAGCACAAGTAGATAGAAAAGCTTATAGAGAAAGAATGAAAAAAGTTGTAATGAATACAAAGAATTTGACAGTCTTTCAAGAAGAAGTTGTTAATTTAATTATTGACAAATATAGAGTTATAGGACTTAAAACATCTCTTGGTTATGAATTTTATGCTAAGGCAATTGTTTTAACAACTGGAACATTTCTTGGAGGAAAAATATATGTTGGTTATAATACTAAGCCTGCTGGAAGGCTTGGAGAATCTCCTTCAATTGAACTTTCAAAACAATTAAGGGAAATTTTCAATATATCAAGATTAAAAACAGGCACATCTCCAAGAATTGATGGTAGAACTATTGACTTTTCAAAACTTAAAATTGATGAGCCTGATAATCCTCCAAGAGGTTTTTCATTTAGAAATCCATATTTAAAAATAGAGCAAATTCCTTGTTATGTCACATATTCAAATGAAAAAACCCATGATATTGTTATGAAAAATATTCATTTAGCTCCTATGTATAATGGTTTGATTAAGAGTAAAGGTCCAAGGTATTGTCCAAGCTTTGAGACAAAAGTTGTTGAATTTTTCAAAGAAGTAAAAAGCCATAGAATTATTTTAGAACCTGATGGTAGAGATACTAATGAATGGTACTTAAATGGATTTTCAACATCTTTACCTTTGGAAGTTCAATATGAAATGTTAAGAACAATTCCAGGTCTTGAAAATGCAATTATTTTAAGACCAGGCTATGCGGTTGAATATGATTTTGTAGATCCAAGAGAGCTTTATCCCTGGCTTGAAACGAAGAAATTAGAAAATTTATTTTTAGCAGGTCAAATAAATGGAACTACGGGATATGAAGAAGCGGCAAGTCAAGGAATAATTGCTGGAATAAATGCTGCTTTAAGAGCACTTAACAAAGAGCCATTTTACTTAACAAGACAAGATGGATATATTGGTGTTCTTATTGATGATCTAACTACAAAAGGAGCAGATGAGCCTTATAGGATGCTAACAAGTAGAAATGAATATAGATTAATTCATAGAATGGATAATGCTTATGATAGATTATCAGAGTATGGTTATAAGCTTGGGCTTTTAAGTTATGAAGATTATAAGTTAATAAAAGAAAAAATAGATATTGTTAATAATGAGATTAGAAGATTAAGGGAAGTAAGGATTAAATCAGTTGAAATAAATCCCAAATTGAAGGAGATAGGAGAGGCAGAAGTTAAAGATAGTATAAGCTTATTTGATTTACTAAAAAGAAATAATGTTAGATATGAGCATTTATTAAAATGGGGATATGGTAAAGTTGAGGATAGAACTTTAATTGAAAAAATTGAAATTGAGGTTAAATATGAAGGTTATATTAAACGATTATTAGAAGAAGCAAAAAGGCTTCAAAAAATTGAAAAATACATAATTCCAAATGATATAAACTATAATTTAATTTCCAATATATCTAACGAAGGAAAAGATAAGCTTATGAAATATAAACCAAAAACACTTGGTCAGGCTTTAAGAATTCCTGGAATTAAGCCTACTGATGTTATAAACCTCTATTATTATTTACAAAAGGTTGGGAACTGATGGATATTATTTACTTTTCTGTACTATTTTTTATTGGACTTTATTGGGTTTTAAAGCCAATTTTTCAAAAATGAATATATTTGATAGTTATTATCAAAAGTACGATGAATGGTTTGAAAAACCATTTGGTAAGAGTGCTTATAATTTAGAACTTCAATGTTTAAATAAAATTATAGGTTCTTTTAATAGAGGACTTGAAATAGGTGTTGGAACAGGAAGATTTGCTGAAAAACTAAATGTAAAGTATGGGGTAGATATTTCGTTTAATATGCTAAAAGTCGCTAAAAGTAGAAATATTGTAGTTTTAAAATCAAAGGGTGAGCAATTACCATTCAAAAATGAAGTATTTGACTTGGTTTTAATAGTCGTTTCACTTTGTTTTGTAAAAGAACCATTTTTAGTTTTGAAAGAAAGTTATAGAGTTTTAAAAAATGATGGAAAATTAGTTCTTGGATTAATACTTTGGGACTCACCTTGGGCACAATTTTATAAAAATAAAAAGGAACATCCATTATATCAAAAGGCATTTTTTTACTCTTATTATGAAATTTGTGCTATGTTAGAATTATCAAAGTTTAAAATAAATAAAGTTTTAACAACGCTTTTTGAAAAACCACAAGATGAAAAGCCAATTGAAAATTTTGAAATAAAAGAGGGATTTCACAAGGAAGGTGGATTTGTTTGTATTTCCTCATCAAAGGTTTAGAGAATAATAGGGCATAATTTATTTCTACTTTAAAATTATCAAACTATGATAGAAAAATTAAATAGAGTCTTTGAAAAATTACCACCTGAACATAGAGACATAATAAGAGAAGCATTTACTATTCTTATTGAAGAAGTTATAAATGCTATTGTTAAGGATAATGAAAGAATATGGCAAGCTATTGAAAAAACTTGGCAAACTATGAAAGAAGGATTTGAAAGACAAGAAAAGGAAAATGAGAGAATATGGCAGAATATAGAAAGAATATGGCAAACTATGAATGAAAGATTTGAAAGGCAAGAAAAAGAAAATGAAAAAATATGGCAAGCTATAAAAGAAGGTTTTGAAAGGCAAGAAAAAGAAAATCAAAGGATTTGGCAAGCTATTGAAGAATTAAGAAAAGATATGAAAGAAGGATTTGAAAGGCAGGAAAAAGAAAACCAAAGAATTTGGCAAAATATAGAAAGAGTTTGGCAATCTATTGAAAAATTGGAAAATACTATTAAGGAAGGGTTTGAAAAGCAAGAGAAAGAAAATGAAAAAATATGGCAAGCTATTAAGGAAGGATTTGAAAGGCAAGCACAAGAGAATGAGAAAATATGGCAAGCAATAAAAGAAGGTTTTGAAAGGCAAGAAAAAGAAAACCAAAGAATTTGGCAAGCTATTGAAAAATTGGAAAAGACTATGAAAGAAGGTTTTGAAAAACAAGCACAAGAAAATGAAAGAATATGGCAAAATATAGAGAGAATTTGGCAAGCTATTGAAAAATTAGAAAAAACTATGAAAGAAGGATTTGAAAGAATGAATAGGAAGATTGAAGGATTAGGAGCAAGATGGGGACTAATGGCGGAAGAAACATTCAGAGCAGGATTAAAAACGATAATTGAGGATTTAGGTTATGCTGTTGAAAATGTTGTATTTTTTGATGATGAAGGATATGTATTTTTAAAGCCAAGCCGAATAGAAATTGATATAATTATTAAAGATGGAAGAAAAATAGCAGTTGAAATAAAGTCATCTGTTAGTGAGGGTGATGTTTCAGCATTTGAAAGAAAGGTTAAATTATATGAAAAGAAATTCAATATAAAAATTGACAAGAAGATTATTTTAACACCATTTGCCAGTAGTAAAGCTATTGAGATTGCTAAAAGTCTTGATATTGAAATTGTGGAAGAATTGAAAGAGTAAATTTTGTTTGCTTTGTCCAATAAATAGTGTTAAGTAATTGACCATCAGTAATCTATAAAAATTTCAAGAAATTATTGATTTTATTAGGGGTTCATTTAAGGGGACAAAAGTAAGCCGAAGGCTTAATTTAAGGGTGGGTGGGGAAAATATAATAAAATATATAATTTCAGAATTATTGGACAACGCATTAATTTTAAATTAGCATGCCTTAAAATTTTCAAGTTATGGAATATCACATAAAAGATATTAATTTAGCAGAGAAAGGTATTAAAAGGATAGAATGGGCTGGAAATTTTATGAAAGTTTTAAAACTTTTATCTGAGGAGAATAAAGATAAATTGAAAGGAATTAGAATATCTGCTTGTCTTCATGTTACAACAGAAACTGCCAATTTATTAATTGCTCTTAAAAAAGCAGGAGCAAGTATTAGATTGTGTGCAAGTAATCCCTTATCAACGCAAGATGATGTAGCAAGTGCCCTTGTAAAGTATTATGACATTGAAGTTTTTGCTATTAGAGGAGAGAGTAGAGAAACTTATTATGAGCATATTCATAAATGTTTGGAATTTAAACCTCATATAACGCTTGATGATGGTGCTGATTTAACAACTTATGCCCATTCCAATAATATGATATTTGAAATAATTGGAGGAACAGAAGAAACCACAACAGGTGTTATTAGATTTAGAGCTATGGAAAGAGATGGAAGTTTAAAATATCCTATTATAGCTGTTAATGATAGTAAAACTAAACATCTTTTTGATAATAGATATGGTACTGGTCAATCAACTATTGATGGGATTTTAAGGGCTACAAACATATTATTGGCAGGCAAAACAGTAGTTGTTTGTGGATATGGATATTGTGGAAAAGGTGTTGCTATGAGAGCAAGGGGAATGGGAGCAAAAGTTATTATTACTGAAATAGATCCAATTAAAGCACTTGAAGCATTTTATGATGGATTTGATGTTATGCCTATAAATTTAGCTATTAGTAAAGCAGATTTAGTAATAACATTAACTGGTAATAAAAATGTCATTGATAAAGAGGCAATTCTAAATGCGAAAGATGGCGTTATTTTAGCAAATAGTGGTCATTTTGATGTTGAAATTAATAAAAATGCTTTATATGAGCTTTCAGAGCATTATGAAATTATAAGAGAAAATGTTATTCAATTTAATTTAAAAAATGGGAAAAGGGTCTTTCTTTTAGCAGAAGGTAGGCTTGTTAATTTAGCAAGTGCAGAAGGACATCCAGCAGAAGTAATGGATATGAGTTTTTCAAATCAATTCTATTCAGTTTTATACTTATTAGAAAATAAAAATAAATTAGAAAATAAAGTTTATACACTTCCTTATGAAATAGATGAAAAAATTGCAAGAATGAAACTAAAAGTTTTAGGAATAGAAATTGATAGCTTAACAAAAGAGCAAGAAGAATATCTTAAAAGTTGGAAGGAAGGAACATGATAGCAGTTGAAAAAAACTTAATAATAAGGAATAATAAAAAAATTGTAATGCTTATTGCAGATGGACTTGGAGGAATTCCTTATATTGATAATAAAACGGAGCTTGAAGTTGCCAAGAAAGAAAACTTAGATAATCTTGCTAAGAAAAGTTTATTAGGTTTAATTGAGCCTGTAAGTCCTGGTATTAGCCCAGGAAGTGGTCCAGCACATTTAAGTTTATTCGGTTATAATCCAATAGAATTTGAAATTAAAAGAGGCATTCTTGAAGCACTTGGAATAGGTATAGAACTTAAAGATAATGATATAGCTATAAGAGGAAATTTCGCAACAATTGAAAATAATAAAATAGTTGATAGAAGGGCAGGAAGAATTAGCACAGAAGAAAGTCATAAACTTATTGATTTGTTATCAAATAACATAAAAAAAATTGAAGATGTTGAAGTTATATGGGGAAAAGGTATAGAGCATAGATTTGTTATTATACTAAGAGGAGAAGGACTTGGAGATAATCTAAACGATACTGATCCACAAAAAGAAAATTTAGAGCCATTAAAGTTAGAAGCATCAGATGAGCAATCAAAAAAAACTGCAAGAATTTTAAACAAAATTATTGACATTTCAAGAGAACTATTAAAAAATGAAAAAAAAGCAAATTATATCTTATTAAGAGGAATATCAAAAAAACCTAAAATACCAAGTTTTCAAGAGAGATACAAGATGAAAGCGCTTGCTCTTGCAAATTATCCAATGTATAAAGGGCTTTGTAGATTAATTGGAATGGAAACATTTGAGCTTGGAATGGATTTTGAAAACTTAATAGAATTTTATGAAAAAAATTATGAAAATTATGATTTCATTTACATACACTATAAATGGACTGATAAAAAAGGTGAAGATGGTGATTTCTATGGTAAAGTAAAGGAAATTGAAAAATTAGATAGTTATATTCCAAGAATTCTTGAAAAAAATCCAGATGTTTTCGTTTTTACAGGAGATCATTCAACACCTTCTGCCTTAAAAGGACATTCTTGGCATCCTGTTCCAATACTAATTTATTCAAAAGAAGGCTCATTTTATGATGAAAATGCTAAATTTACCGAAAGAGATTGTTTAAGAGGTTATCTTGGAATTAGAAAAAGTTATGAAGTTTTCCAAATTATATTAGCACTTGCTAACAAGCTTGAAAAATATGGAGCATAAAAATATCGTTTTCTTACATGCTTTTCCTTTAAATTCCAAAATGTGGAAATATCAAGCTGAAAATTTAAGGGAATTCAATATCTACTTAGTTGATTATCAAAATTTATTAAAGGAAAATTTAAAAGATTTCGCAGATTTCGTTTATCAGTTCTTAAATGAAAATAAAATTGAAAGGGCAATTTTTGTTGGTTTAAGTATGGGAGGTTATATTATTTTCCAAATGGTTAGATATTATAAAAATTTCATTAAGGGGATTGTTTTGGCTAATACAAAAGCAAGTGCAGATAGTTTAGAATTAAGAAATAAAAGATTTGAGCTTATTAAAAGAATTGAAAATGAAGGAATTGAATTTTTAATTGATGAATATCTTGAAAAATTTTTAAAGAATAGAAATAAGGAAAAAGAGGAAATGATAAGAAATATGATATTAGAAGCAAAAAAAGAAAGCTTAATTTCATCATTAAAAGCACTTGCCAATAGAGAAAGTAGTATTGAAATTCTAAAAGAAATTGAAGTTCCAACACTTATCATTTCTTCTACGGATGACACTTTAACTACAATTGAAGATGCTAAAATAATGAATAAATATATAAAAAATTCAAAGCTCATTATCTTTGAAAACTGCGCCCATTTAAGTAATTTGGAATATCCTGAAAAATTTAATAATGTTATTAGAAACTTCATATATGAAAATTTTAGCTAACTTCTTTTATCATATTGGAGCAATAAGTTTTATGATTTTTAGAATAATTCTATCAGCTCGTGAAATAAATAAATCAATTCCACAAATTATATATCAAATAATAAGTGCAGGAATAAATTCAATTCCAATAGTTACTCTAACATCTGCTTTTACAGGTATGGTTGCTGCACTTCAGACCGCTTATCAATTAAAAGATTATGTTCCAGAGGATTTAATTGGTGCTGGAATATGGAAAGCAGTTTCAATTGAAATGGCTCCTGTATTTACAGCAATTGTTTTAGCAGGAAGGGTAGGAGCGGGATTTGCTGCTGAACTTGGAACTATGAGGATTTCTGAACAAATTGATGCTCTTGAAGTTATGTCAATAAATCCTTATAGATTTTTATTACTTCCAAGAATTTTAGCAATAACAATTTCAACACCTTTACTTGTTATTCTTTCTATGTTTATTTCAATATCTTCCGCTATTCTTTTAAACTATTTTTTATTCTCTATGGATGTTTCAAATTTAATAAATGGAATGAAAACATTTTATGATTTTAAAGATATTTTTGGAGGATTATTAAAAGCATTTTTCTTTGGTTTAAGTATTGGAATTATTAGTTGTTATTTTGGTTTTAATACAAGTGGTGGTGCTATTGGTGTTGGAAAAGCAACAACGATAAGTGTAGTTGTATGTGTATTTATGATTTTATTCTTAGATTATGTTATTGGTGTTATTGTTTTTGGTTAATTTGATATTCGTTTTGGAATTGGAATTTGATTTTTTATTTTTTCACCATCATATAATCCAACACCAAGAATGTCATTTTTAAATTTTATTATAACTTGCCCCCTTTGTAAGTTTTCAAAATTACCATAAATATCATCACCTTTTATATAACTTAATGCTAATTTTTCATCTTCAAGAACTAAAACATTCTTCTTTGCTAAATAGCCAACAATTTGAGAACCAGATGTGGTTAATTTAAAGTTATTTTTAAATACTCTAATAAGTCTTATCCCAATCCTATTAAATTTTAAATTTTCTTTGATTTTTAAAGCTTCTTTACTCGTTATCCAAATATCACCTCTATCAATAAGAGCAAAATTTTCATCTAAATTTTCAATTCCAAACCTGTTTTTTAAAAATTCAACTGCTAACTCTATTTTTTTTGACATTTATTTAATTTTAGCTCAATAGGATAATCGTACTTAGGAATTTTTATGAAAATAGAAGGGTATGTAATAACCATTAAAACAATTTGATCTTTTTTTGGGCAAATTTCACTTGCCTGAACTAAAATTTTTTTATTCTCTAAGACAACTCTATCAACATTTATTGAATATCCACTTGTTGGTCTTTGACCCAAAAAAACCCCTATTAAAAGTTCATTTTCAAAATTTACATTTAATTTTGGAATACTATCGGATATTAAATTCGTTTGAGATTTATAAAATTTTTCAAATTCATTATAATTTTTAAAAACTTTTATTCCTTCATCTTGATAAGCTAACTGAAAATTTTTTATAATTTCAAATGGAATATCTTTTGGATTATTTCCAAGTGATAAAAAAAATATCATTTATGTGAGGGGTCCTTTGGACCCCAAATTTAGATTACTTATTCTCGCCAGAGGTTTCAGTCTTTTGTGTAGTATCAGTAGTTGTAGCTTCTTGTTGAGTTTGCTCAGTAGTAGTTTGTTGTTGAGTTTGTTCAGCTGGCTTCTTCTCTTCTGCCTTTTGACCACCACCGCATGCTCCAAGAGCTAGCGCTAGGCTTAGAGCAAGTAAAAGGTTTCTCATCTCTTTTTCCCTCCTTTTTGGTAAGTTTGAAAATTTTAAAGGATAATTTTTAAAGGTGTCAAATCTATCTGAATAACCCTCTTAAAAAATTTTTCTCAATTGTTGTATCTGAAATTTCCTTTGAAGATTTATGAATAGGACAATAATCTTTTGGCTCTTTACCTTCTCTAAAAGGCTCGTATATTCTTGGGCAATTTTTTGTTGGAAGCTTACCCGAAACTCTACAAACCTCTACAAATTTAACTCCATAAGGAATATAAAAATTTTTTTTTGGCTTATCTTTATAAATTTCCTTCATAATTAATGACCAAACAGGAACTGCTAATTGTGTTCCCGTAGCATTTGGAAAAATTGTTCTTGTGCTATCATAACCAAACCATACACCTAAGGTTATATCAGGTGTAAATCCAATAAACCATGCATCCCTATAATCATCAGTTGTTCCTGTTTTTCCACCTGCGGGATGCTCAAACTTATAAATCAGTCTTGCATCAATAGCAGTTCCAGCATCAACAACATGTCTTAATAAATTAATTGTTAAATAAGCAGTTATTGAATCCATAACAATTGTTGATTGAGGCTTGTTTTCTTCCAAAACAACACCATTGGCATCTTCAATTTTAATAATAAATATAGGTTTCTTTCTATTTCCATAACTTGCTATTGTGCTAAAAGCATTTACAAGTTCTATTGGTCTAACATCTATTGCACCGAGTGCTACTGAATAATAAGGGGGAACATTTGTTTCAATGCCTAAGCGTTTTGCCATTTCACTAGCAGAAGCTGGTCCTATTTCTAAAAGCAATCTAACAGTTGCTAAGTTCTTTGATAATGCAATTGCTTTCCATATAGGAATTGGTCCAAGATATTCCTTATCAAAGTTTTCAGGTTGCCAAATAGTGTCAGGAAGTTTTATAGATATTGGTAAATCATAAACAATATCGGTCGCATTATAACCCTTTTCTATAGCAGATGCATAAGTGAAAACCTTAAATGCTGAGCCTGCTTGTCTATATGCTTGGGTTGCTCTATTAAATTGACTATGATAATAATTCCTTCCACCTATGAGTGCTAAGACATATCCAGTCTTATTATCAATTACTACAAGTGCAACTTGTAAATAGTTTGGAGGTTTTCTTGTTTTAGGATTATAATCCTTATATTTAGGTTTTGTAGGAAATTTTTTATCATAAACATTTAACATACTATCAACAATTCTATTACATATTTCTTGAATTCTACTATCAAGTGTTGTCCAAATTTTTCCTCCACCTCTAAACAAAAAGTACTCCCCATATTTTGAAACCACATATTTTCTAACCTCATCTATGAAGTAAGGGGCTATTCCTCCATAGCTTAAAGGTGCTTTAAAATAAACAATTTCAGGCTTTTCATTCCTAAATTTTTCATATTCATCCTTAGTTATAATTTTATTTTCATATAATAATTTTAATATAAATTTTCCTCTTTTAAGTGATAAGTCATAATTTTTAGCAGGTGAATATCTACTTGGCTCTTTTGGAATTCCAGCTAAAATTGAAGCTTCTAATGGATTTAATTCCTTAGCAGTTTTACCAAAATAGTACTCAGAAGCACTTTGAATCCCATACAATCCACCTCCCATGTAAATTTGATTTAAATATCTTTCAAGAATTTCTTCTTTTGAAAATGTTCTTTCAATTTTAATAGCAAGTAAAATTTCTCTTATTTTTCTTGAAATTGTTCTTTCTTGTGTTAAAAACATATTTCTTGCTAACTGCTGGGTTATTGTACTTGCCCCTTCTTTTATTCTTAAAGTAAATATATTTTTTATTGCAGATTTTATAATTCTGTCTATATCAACACCCCAATGATTGAAAAATTTTCTATCTTCAAGTAGAATAAAAGCCATAATAACATGTTTTGGAAGCTCTTTAATTTTTACAGGAACTCTTCTTTCCTCATGAAATTCATAAATTAACTTACCATTTATATCATAAACTTTTGTTGAGTTTGGGGCTTTATATCTCTCAATTTCTTCCAATGAAGGAAGCCCAATTGAAAGATAAATTATAATAGGAATTGAAATGATAATAATTACAAGATATGTTATAAATGCCCATTTAACACCCCATAAAAATTTTTTAACATTAAATTTCATCTTATCTTGAATCTATAACCTAAATCTTCATTTTCAAAAATCCAAGCGACAATATCTCCACTATCAAAATTAAAGTCATATAAAGTTCTATTTGGTTTTGAAGAATAATCAGAAAATTCAAGTTCTTTTAATATCTTTTTAAATCTTTCCTTCCATTTTTGAATGTTTTCTTTTGAAATTTCAATCCATTCATTATTCAAAAAGAATTTCAGATTATTTTCATTTATTTCCCAAGTGCCTTCCCAGTGTTTATCCCTTATCTCTCTTTTAGCAAAAATCAAATTATCAGGCTCAATAAAAATTGGAATACCTATTGATAAAGCAGTCATTCTAAAACTTTCATTATCAATAACAAATTTTTTAAGTTTCGTAAAAATTTCTTCTATATTTTCATTTAGAAATTCTTCAATTGAAAAGTTTTGCTTTATAAGCTCTGCTTCCATTATTAATTTACTTAATCTTGGAGGACCAAGAATTTCAAAAGCCCAACTTTTAGCATTGAATTTTTGTTTTAATTCTTCAAGAATTTTTAAAGCCCTATATCTCAAAAAACCTGCTCTATATGTTGGATGCATTACTGAAGATGATATAGCACTTAAAACATCATAGGAAGTACTATCTCCAATTGTTTCTAAAAATACCACATGAGCTATTTCCTCTGGTGTTATTGCTTCCATTTGATTTAAACTTGTTATTGCCCTAAATTCTTCAATTGAAAATAAACCATTTTCTCCTGTATCAATAAACAAATCCTCCATAATGCCCTTTTCAATTCCATAATTTAGTTCATCTATTTTAAAAATTTTATTCTTTTCAAGCTTATAAATTCTCTTTTCATCATATAACTTTAAGAATTTTCCTCTCTTTTGAATTTTACCATATGCTATGTTCTTAAATGCTATTAGTGCAGCAGGTTTTATTTCTTTTATTATTGGTCTGTTTTTTATTGGTTTTGATAGAATTGAAAAGTTCGGTGTTCTTGAAAGAAGAAATAATAATAAAGTATGTGCGCCTGCTAATGCAGTTTTTGATAATAGAACCCTTGAAGGTCTTTCCTCACCATGCGTGTAAGGTATATTTAAACCCATTCCACCTGTTCCTGTTGTTCCAACTTTTATGTAAATTTTAACATTATTTTCTACAAGTGTTTCCCAAAGAATTTGAATATGTCTAATTAATAAGGGTAGTGATGAAGATGCTATTAAATTATAAATTTTAAATTCCAAATTTTCTTTTGATTTTAGAATTTCCTTTGATGCTGTAAATATATCTTGATAAGCGAGAGCAGTAGCAGTATTTATTGTATCAATAATAATTTGAGGTTTAAATTTACTTACAACATTATACAAATGAGAATTTTTTAAAATCTCTTCATTAAATTCTTCCAAACAATCTTCAACAACTTCCTTTAATATAACTTCCTTTGGTTTATCCTTTGAGCTTTCTCTTGCGAATATATTTCCATAACTATATTCTAAATTTGAATTGGGAAATTCATTTTTTAAAATCTCTATCGTATTTAAAACTTCATCCTTAACAAGACCAGAAATAACAATATCATTAAAACCTTCTTTTAGAAATTTCCTACAAACCGCTAATCCTACTTGACCTGTCCCTCCTAAAACAAGAATTCTCATATAATAAGAAATTTTAAAGTAAAAGGAAATTAAAGCCATACCTTGTCCAATAATTCTGAAACTATTTATTTTTCTATATTTTTCCCACCCACCCTGAAATTAAGCCTTCGGCTTAAAAATGCCCATTTTTCGGCAGGGAGCTTTCGCTCCCCTAAATAAACCCTCGATAAATTCAGTAATTTCTTAAAATTTTGATAAGTCGCTGATTATCAATCACTTAACATTATTTATTTGACAAAGCAAAATTAACATGCCTTGTCTAATAATTCTGAAATTATCTATTTTATCGCTTTGTCCAATAATTCTAAAACCATTTATTTTACTATAATTTTCTTGTCCATCCTAAAATAAAGACCACGACTTCAAAAGACCTCATTTTTCATCCTCAAAAAGCTTTGCCCTTTCATAAAACTCTCATAAAATCTATAAGTTTATTAAAATCTTCACAAGTTATTGATTATCAATCACTTAACATTATTTATTGGACAAAGCACTATTTTATCATATTTTTCCCACCCTAAAAATAAGCCTTCGGCTTACTTTCGCCCCCTAACAAACCCCCCCAATAAAAGCTACAATCTCCTAAAATTTTCATAATTTATTGATTATCAAGGACTTAACATTATTTATTGGACAAAGCATAACTAACAAGCTTTAAAATTTAGAACTTATGGACTTTAAGGCAAAAACAATAAAACAAAAATTATCATTTGAAGGTATAGGAATTCATACAGGAAAATTTTCAAAAGTAATTTTAGAGCCTTATGATAATGGAATTTTATTTTTAAAGGATGGTGTTGAAATCCCATTAAATTATGAATATATTTTAGAAACGAAAAGAAGGGTAGTATTAAAAAAAGATAATGTTGAAATTCAAACAATTGAGCATCTTCTTTCAGCTTTAAATGCTCTTGGAATATATGATATTAAAATTGTTTTGGAAGGTGAAGAAATTCCTATATTAGATGGCTCAAGTAGGATATTTTTTGAAGAAATTAAAAAAGTAGGATTTTTAGAGCTTAATAAAAATATAGAGCCTTTCAAACTATTAGAACCTGTTGAAATTAGAATTGGAGATAGTTATATATATGCTAAACCATCCGAAAAATTTATTATAAATTATGCAATTATTTACGAGCATGAATTTTTAAAATCACAATTTTTTAGAGTTGAGGTTAATGAAACTACTTATTATGAAGAAATATCAAAGGCAAGGACTTATGCTTTTGAAGAAGAAATAAATCATTTAATAGAAAATAATTTTGGAAGGGGTGGCAATCTTGAAAATACATTAATTATCTCAAAAAGTGGTTATTTAAATCAAGTGAGATTTTTAGATGAGCCTGTTAGACACAAGATATTAGATTTAATTGGAGATTTAATGTTTCTTAATAGACCTTTTATAGGAGAAATTTTTTGTATAAAAGGTAGCCATAAGCTTCATATTGAATTTGTTAAAAAACTCATTAATGAAGGAATAGGTGGTCCAATTTTAGAAATTGATGATATTAAAAATTTAATACCTCATAGGTATCCATTTTTATTAGTTGATAGGGTTATTCATCTTGAAAAAGATAGAATTGTAGCATATAAGAATGTATCAATAAATGAAAGTTTTTTTAATGGACATTTTCCAAATTATCCAATTATGCCTGGCGTTTTAATTATTGAAGCATTAGCACAAACAGGAGCAATTTTATATTCTAAATTCAATCCTATAAATGGAAAAATTCCACTATTCGTTGGTATTGAAGATGTAAAATTTAGAAAACCAGTTTTCCCTGGTGATAGATTATATTTAGAAATTAAAATTTTAAGAGGAGGTAGTAAATTTATTAAGATGTTAGCAAAAGCTTGGACTGAGAATGGGATTTGTTGTGAAGGTAATATAATTGCAACAATAAAATGATGCTTTTTAAATTTTTACAAAAAACAGGATATTTTTCAAGAAGAAGTGCTATTAGAGCAATAAAATATGGATTAATTAAAGTTAATGGAAAAATAATAAGAGAACCTTGGTTTGATGTTAGTGAGAAAGATAGAATAACATTTAAGGGATTTGAAATAAAAATGAATATGCCCATAGATTATGTCATTTACTATAAACCTTCAAATAGCACTTATTTTCCAAAAGAAATAAAGCATTTAATTCCACTTGAAAATCTTCCAAAAAGTGATGAAGGATTAATTATTTTGACAAATGATGGTGAAGTTCATAGAGCATATCATAAAAAATTTGTAAAGAATAAGTATTTGGTTGAGCTTTCTGCTCCAATTAGTGAAAATTTTAATAATCAAAATATAAAAATTTCTCAAATTTCAAGAAATAAAGCAATTATAACAACTATTAAAATAAAAGTTAATCAATTGAAAAAAATTATTCCAACAATTAAAAAATTAAAGCGAATTGAAACTGAGCCTATTGTCTTACCGATGGATTTAAAACCAGGAAAATATAGGAAAATGACTGAAGAAGAGATAATTGCTCTTAAAAGAATTTTTTAAAAAATTCCAAAAATTTCTTTCTAAATTCTTCTTTTGAGAATTTTTCAGAGTTTTTTCTTATCTCATAAGGCTCAAATTTATCTTCAATTTTTTCAAATTTTAATATCGCATCTATTAAACTTTCTTCATTTTGATAATCAAAAAATAAACCTGTTTTATTTTCAATAACACTCTCTAAAACCCCTCCTTTCCTATAAGCAATTACTGGTGTTCCACAAGCTTGCGCTTCAACTGGAAGTATTCCAAAATCTTCATCCGCCATATATATAAATGCTTTTGCTTTCTTTAAATAATTCTTTAATGTTTCAAAATTAACATGTCCAAGAAGCTCAACATTAGAGCTTGCTAATTTTTTAATTTTATTAAAGTTAAGTCCATCTCCAATTACTATAAGTTTCTTATCTTTTAATTTTGAGAATGCCTTAACAATAACATCAATTTTTTTATATTCAACCATTCTTCCCGCAGTTATATAAAAATTTTCTTTTTTCGTTTCTACTTCAAAACTTTCAACATCAACAGGTGGATAAATTACAATAGCATCTTTATTATAAGTCATTTTTATTCTTTTGGCAACATTATAAGAATTAGCAATAAAATAATCTATTCTTTGTGAAGAAATATAATCCCAAATTCTAATTTTATGTAAAAAATAACTTGCCAAAATTTTAAAAAATGGATTTAATGAATTTATGTAATCAAAATATAAATCCCAAGCATATCTTATTGGTGTATGACAATAACAAATGTGAATTTGATTAGAGTTTTTTAGAACGCCTTTTATAAATGCATGTGATGAGCTTATTATAATATCATATTTTGAAATGTCAATTTGCTCAACGATAATTGGATAAAGAAAAAAATAATATCTATAAAGTTTTTTTGAGAATGGAAATTTTTGAACAATTGTTGAATTAACCTTTCTATTTTCAATTCCAAGAAGTTTTAAACTATTTTTATCATAAACAATTGTCCAAATTTCTCCATCTTTAATTATTTCACATATTTCCTTAAAAACTTTTTCCGAGCCTGCAATTTCTATTATCCAATCGTGTAATAATGCTATTTTCACTTTATAAATTTTACAAATTCTTCATATGGTAAATCACCTTCAACTTTTTGTCCATTTATAATAAATGTTGGTGTTGCTCTTATGCTATCTTTCAAACCTTCTTCTGTATTTTTCAAAATAATATCTTTATATTTCTTGCTATCAAAACAATCTATAAATTTCAAAGTGTCAAGTTTTAATTCATAAGCAATTCTTATAAAGTTTCGTCTATTATAAGCAAATGGACCAGATTTTAAAAATTCATTAAATAACTCATGGCTATATTCCCAATATTTTCCTTGCTCATAAGCACATCTACTTGCTAATGCAGGCTCTAAGGATTGAGGTCTAAGTAAAAAGTTTTTTGAGATAAATTTTACTTTCCCACTTTGGATATATTGATTATATAGTTTTGGTAGTTTTTGTAAATGGAAATTCCCACAATGAGGACAAGTAAAATCAAAGTATTCTATTATTGTATTTTGAGCATTTTCATAACCTAAGGTTGGATTTTCTGCATCTTTAATTTGAATTTTATATTCAATTTTTACCTTTTGGTTTAAATTTCTACTATAAATAAAAGCTAAAAAACTAATTATTATTCCTACAATAATTCCAATAAGAATAATATAGTTTTTTTTCATCAGTTTTGAAGCTTAAAAGCAAATGGAATAATTACTCTTACTTTAACCTTTCTATCTTTCATCATTCCAGGTTTGAATTTATATTGATAAGCTGCTTTTAAAGCTGGCTCTTCAAAAACCTTATTTGTGCTACTTATAACTTCTGCATATACAACATTTCCATTCTCATCTACAATTGCTGCTATTGTAACTCTTCCTTCAAGACCTGCTTTTCTTGCCACTTCTGGATATTCTGGAAGGACTGTTTTTATAGGCTCAGGTTTTACTTCAACTTTGAAAAACTCATAATACTCACCTATGCCACCACCTCCCCCACCCCTAATGCCAGGCAAGGCTTCCGTTGATAATAAATCACTTAAATCTTTTTGTTTAGTAATTCCAACTACCACATCAGCATTTTCATCATATGTTTCATCAAACTTGGCTTGACTTTCTAAATTTTCTTGAATTGACTTTTCATCTAATTTGACATTTTGCTGCTCAGGGAGAATATTTTTTTGTTTCATTAGTTCCTTAAGTAATTCCTCTTTTATTTCTTTTCTTTGTTCTTGTTGAATTGGTTGAATTTCCATAGGTTTCCTATTTAAAAAATCACTTTTTTCTTCAATTAGCTTTATTTCTTTAAGTCTTGCTTCTTCAATTGCTTTCCTAACAAAACCTGCTCCCATAAATGAGCCTAATGCGATATGAAGAATTAATGCTATTATTAATAGCAAGCTCATTCTCCTTTTAGAGCCCTTTTCCTCTTCCCATTGAGGAAGAACTATTTTCCTCTTCCCAACTATAATTTCCTCTTGTTTTTTCTCTTTATTTTTCATACTTTCACCCCCTTATAAAAGGTTAAAGGCGATAAATTAAATTTTAAAGCATAGTTATTGATTTCTTTTTCCAAAAAAGGTAAGCTTTTATAAATTCATCAATTTCACCATCCAAGACTGCTTCGGGATTTGTTATTTCTAATTCTGTTCTATGGTCTTTTACAAGTTTATAAGGATGTAAAATATATGAGCGAATTTGATAACCCCAACCAATATCTGTTTTTTGTTTTTCAAGTTCTTTGATTTTTTCTTCCTCTTTTTGCTTATAAAATTCATATAATTTTGCTTTTAAAATTTTCATCGCAATTTCTTTATTTTTGTGTTGAGACCTTTCACTTCTTATAGTCACTACAATTCCTGTTGGAATATGTGTAATTCTAACTGCACTTTCAGTTTTATTAACATGCTGACCACCTGCACCACTTGACCTAAATGTTTCAATTTTCAAATCGTTTTCATTTATCTCAATTTTAATATCTTCCATTTGAGGATAAACAAAAACAGAGGCAAATGATGTATGTCTTCTATTATTAGCATCAAATGGCGAAATTCTTACAAGTCTATGAACACCAATTTCACTTTTTAATAATCCATAAGCATATTTTCCTTTCACAAGTATTGAAACATTCTTTATTCCTGCTGTCTCACCAGGTAATATATCAAGAATTTCATATTTAAATCCCTTTTTTTCCATCCATCTTATGTACATTCTCATTAGCATTTCAGCCCAATCATGACTTTCCGTTCCACCTGCTCCTGGATGAATTTCAATAATTGCATCTGAAATATCATCCTTTTCATTAAGTAAGAACTTTAATTCAATTTCATTTAATTTCTTTTCAAAAAATTTTAGCTTTTCCTCAAACTCTTTTTGAAAATCCACATCTTCACTTGATAACTCGTATAATATCAATAATTCATCATACAATTTTTTCATATTTTCAATTTCTTCAATTTTGTCCTTCAAATCAGAAAGTTCTTGAATTAATTTTTGAGCATTTTTCCTGTCTTCCCAAAACGAATTATTTGAAGACATTAGCTCAATTTCTTCAATTCTACTTTTTATTTTATCCAATTCAAAGATAGTCTAAAAGGTTTTTAAAGCGATTTAAAATTTCCATAAGCTTTAAAATTTTAAAGCTTAATTTTATTTGGAGGGATGGCCGAGCGGACGAAGGCGGCGGCCTGGAGAGCCGTTATCCCCTTAATCGGGGATCGTGGGTTCAAATCCCACTCCCTCCGTTTTTATGGATAAAAATCCTTTTGAGCATCCATTATTTATTTATTATAAATACCCTCGTTATAGAGGGAAATTGAAGAATTTTAATAAATTTTATCATCTTGGTAATCCAAGTTGTGGTGATGAAATTATTTTTTATGTGAACGTTGAGAATAATAAAATTAAAGAGATTGGTTATGAAGGTTATGGATGCTCAATAAGTCAAGCATCAGCAGATATTCTGTCAGAATGGGCATTAGATAAAACAATTGAAGAAATTTTAAATTTAAAGGATAATGAATTTTTAGAAATGCTTGGAGGCGTTATACAAACAAGACAAAAATGTGCATTATTAAGTCTTGAAACATTAAAAAGAGCTTTAAAAGGAGGAGATGAAAATGAAGGATATTAAGGAAATAGGTGATGCTGTGTTTAGTTCTGGGCTTGAAAATATATATTTTACAGAGACGAGCTTGTGTTATATAGATGGTGAAAATGGTAAATTATATTATCTTGGTATTCCAATTGAAGAAATTGCTAATAATTCAACATTTGAGGAATCTGCTTATTTATTATTGTACCAAAAATTTCCAAGAAAGGACGAGCTAGATGCATTCGTGAATAAATTAAAGGAGAACAGAGATATTCCTGAAATTTTATTAAAAGAGGAAGAATTAATTCCAAAAAATGCTCATCCTATGGATGTTTTAAGAACAATTGTTTCTTTTGTAGGAATGTTAGATGAAAATGCTATGTCAAAAAATGAGGAAGATGTTATTGAGAAATCAATTAAATTAACCGCTATATTACCAACGATTATAGCTTATTTTCATAGAATTAGAAATGATCTTGAAATCATTAGACCAAATAAAAATTTAAATCATGCGGGAAACTTCTTATATATGCTTAGAGGAAAAGAGCCATCTGATATTGAAGTTGAAGTTTTTGATAAGACATTAATTTTATATTTAGAGCATGGGATGAATGCTTCAACCTTCTCAGCAATCGTTACATGCTCTACACAATCTGATTTATATTCATCTATTGTAAGTGCAATAGGAACATTAAAAGGACCTCTTCATGGAGGTGCTAATGAAGAGGCTATGAAAATGTTATTTGAAATTGATGAAAAATATAATGGAGATGTTGAAAAGTACTTAAAAGATAAATTATCAAAGAAAGAAAGAATAATGGGATTTGGACATAGAGTTTATAAAGCTTATGACCCAAGAGCAAGAATCCTTAAAAATTTAGCTTTAAAATTAGCAGACTTTACAAACAACCGTAAATGGGTAGATATGCAAATTGAGCTTGAAGAAAAAGCAGGACCAATTCTTGGAGAAAAGAATATATATCCTAATGTTGATTATTATGCAGCAAGTATTTATTACATGCTTGGAATACCATTTGATTTATATACACCAATTTTTGCTATGGCAAGAGTTGTTGGATGGTGCGCTCATGTTTTAGAGTATTGGAAGTTAGGTGGAAGGCTTTTAAGACCAAGAGAGAAATTTAAGGGTGAATTAAATAAGCCTTATGTTAAAATGGAAGAAAGGAGGTGAATCATGGAAGAGATTAAAAAGAGGTGGCTCTTAGCAAAGGAAGAAGAGGAAGAAGAAGATTGGGATGATGAAGAGGAATGGGAAGATGAAGAAGATTGGGATGAGGATTGGGATGATGAAGAGGAATGGGAAGATGAGGAAGATTGGGAAGATGAGGACTGGGAAGAGGAGGAAGAAGAAGAGGAAAGTTAGGGTGGTTTATCCGCCCTCTTTTTAAAAAATGCTTATAATTATTAGTCAGATAATTATTGATAGTGTAAAAGATGAAAAATTAAAAAGTGATGTTATTATAAAACTTGTTGAACCAGAAAGTCTTTATGTAAGAATTTCAAATAAGTATTACTATTTCTATATGGGTTATATTCCATATGAAATGAAACTTCCAGAAGGTCTTTATTATATTGAATATGAAGACAAAAAGGATAGTTTTTTCTTAAAAGGTGGTTATGTTTGGATTTTTAAGTTTCCAAGCTATCACAAAGAAAAATTAAAAAAGAAAAGTTATGAGTATCAAATTAAGAAGGAATTTAATAAAGATATAAGTAGAGATAGTTGTTATATTGTCCTTGAAGGAGAAGTGGATGAAGTCATTTTTCAAATTGATAGTCAAAACATAAGTTATAAAGTTCCTTCTGAATTTATGTATCCTGCCAAAAAACAAATAAAAATTTTAGCAAAAAGTTTAGAAAAAGAACTATTCTTAGAGCCTCAATTTATATATTATATTACAATTAGGGCAAAATGAAAAAATTATTATTATTTTTAACTCTTATTTCTTGCTCAACAATAAAGCTTACAAAAATTGAAGAAAAAAATTTTGAAGAACTTGAAGTTAATTGTATTGAAAATTCAAACAAAAATGATAGTATTTTAATAGTAGCAAGTTATAATGTTGAAAATCTTTTTGATGATATTGAAGATGGTTATGAATATAAAGATTATTCACAAAAGACAAGTAATTATTCAAGGGAGTTTTTTTTAAAGAAAATTGAAAACATAAGAAAAGTTTTAAGTGATTTAAATCCTGACATTATTGGATTTCAAGAAATAGAATCTAAAAGGGCAATTGAAGAATTGTTTAATTATGTAAAAGATTTAAATTATAAGTGTTTTGTAATAGCGGACAAACCTCAATTTTCTACTGTTAAAACTGCCTTAATTTCAAGATACAAAATTATTAAGGCAATAGGTTATAAAACCATTCCTGATGTTAGAAATATATTGTTTGCTGAAATTTTAGTAAATAAAGACACTTTAAGAATTTTCGTAAATCATTGGAAGAGTAAAAGAGCTCCTGAATCTGAAAGAATAAAAATTGCTAAAATTCACAGAAAGATATTAGATAGTCTTTTTAGTATAAATCCAAAAATGAAAGTTATATCACTTGGAGATTTTAATACTAATTTTGATGATAATGAGAGTGATGTTATAGAAGGTAATGCTTTTAATTATAAACCAGTTGTTGGTTTAAGGGATTTCTTAACTAAGGAAAACTACTTATATGACCTTTGGAATGAAATAGGCAATAGAGAAATAGGGAGCCATTATTTTAAAAATAAATGGGGAACATTAGACCATATTTTAATTAGTCAATCTCTTCTTGATACTAATTCAACAATTTTTTACATAAAAAATAGTTTTAATGTTTTTAGAGCTGATTATTTACTAATTGATGGAATTCCTTATAGGTGGCAAATTGAATTTGAAGGTAATTTTACTATTCATCTTGGAAAAGGATTTTCAGACCATTTGCCAATTTATGCTAAGTTTAGAATAAGAAATTAGATAAGTAGCTTTTATTCAAAGACAAAAACGGAGTATTTTCAAAGTGTTAAATTCTTGAGAATATCAATGATTTAGCAAAAATTTTTAAAAAATTTAGCATTTATTTGAGGGATTATGAGGGGGCACAAAGCTCCCGAAAACAAAAATGGCTATTTATAAGGCAAAGCCTTGTTTTTATGATAAGCAGAGCATCGTATAGTAAATAATGTTAAGTTTTTTACAATCAATAAGTTATAAAAAATTTTCTAAAACTATTGATTTAATAGAGGAGGAATTTAAGGGGAACGAAGTTTTAGGGCGAAGCCTTATATTTTATCCTTTAAAATTTAATAATGCTTTTTATAATCTCTATTTTTGATACAAAACTCCTGGAAAAACTGAAATCATTTAAAGATGAAGATTATATTGATGTCCTTATCGTCTTAAAAGACCAAAAACTTCTAAATGAAAGCTCTAACTATTTAAATAATGTTAATTTTTTAAAATCATATCATTTTAATAGCCAAGTTTCTCTTTTAGACTATTTAAAAACGCTTGATATTTTACAATTTAAACAATTTTGGGTGATTAATGCTATATGGGTTAGGATAAAGGTTAAAAATTTATGGAAATTAGAAAATAGAAAAGAAATAGAAAAAATTTATTATGACAAAGATAATTTTTATATTTTTTCAGACATAAAAGAAAGTCCAAAAATAATGCTTGATACTCCAACTTATGGAATTAAACTCATTCAAGCGGATAGTGTTTGGATTAAATATAATATAAAGGGAAGAGGCGTTATAATAGGTAGTATTGATACAGGTGTTGATACAAGCCATCCCGCTCTAAGAGGAAAAATTTTAAATTATTGGCTTGATGCAGTGAATTATCAAAATTATCCTTATGATGACCATAATCATGGAACACATACAATTGGAACAATAGTTGCTGATTCAAATATAGGTGTTGCTCCTGGCTCAAAAGTTATTGCTTGTAAGGCATTTAATGAATATGGTAGTGGAAGCAGTTTTTCAATTTTGTCTTGTATTGAATTTTTTGCTGAACTTAAAGCAAATTACGGATTAGACATTAGGATTATAAATAATTCTTGGGGTATATATCCTGGGAATAGCACTTGGCTTTGGAATGCTATTTGGAATGGATGGCGGGTAAATAATATAGTTCCTGTTTTTGCTGTTGGTAATAAAGGTCCGAGTTCAGGGACAATTTATAGTCCTGGTGATTATCCATTTGTAATTGGTGTTGGAGCGGTTGATATTGGTGATACTGTTGTTAATTTTTCAAGTAGAGGTCCTGCTCCAAATAATTCTCCATATAATGATATTTCTTTTTGGTCAAGAATTGATTGGAATTATATTAAGCCAGACATCATGGCACCAGGTAGAAATGTTTATTCAACAATTAGAAATGGGAATTATGCTTATGGAAGTGGGACTTCTATGTCTGCTCCTCATGTTTCAGGTGTTATTGCTTTAATGCTTGAAAAAAATCCAAATTTAAACTA